>Ga0310690_10002248_pt1 | contig 31937 bp, 49 predicted proteins | sample AusTroGonzalo_MG_2_FD_207661 | JGI IMG/M metagenome (GOLD analysis project Ga0310690, IMG submission 207661) | Bovine rumen microbial communities from tropical cattle in Woodstock, Queensland, Australia - Gonzalo_04 (v2) (version 2) | ecosystem: Host-associated > Mammals > Digestive system >...
CTAGGATATGATAGCAATTATCCATTTGCTAGATTTCCTATTAGTGTTGTTGCTTCAGCAACATCTACTTACTATACTGATTACTATTACCAGAATACTGGTAATAGGATTGCTCGTGTGGGTGGTTTCTTCGACAGTGGCGCTTACACTGGTGCCTTCTATTGGAATCTCGGCGATAGTTCGAGCCTTTCTCTCATCCACTTTGGCTCTCGCTTTCTTTACATACCCTAGTTTGAGGGGTTGTTAGGGGAACAACCTCCCCTAACATTAAAATCAAACATTAAATAATAATATAGGGATTTGATGTGCAGGGAGCTTATGCACGAGTAGTTTTTATTGCTCATGTGGGTGGTAACTTCAACAATGGCACTAACACTGGTGCCTTCTATTGGAATCTCAACAATAGTTCGAGCAATTCTAACATCAACATTGGCTCTCGCTTAACTTTGTAAAACAAATCTATGCACATCATCTTCCTTGCCTCTTGGCAAAAATTAAGTCGATAACTAGGGCAAATTAGTAGTGAAAACGAAAAGTTGTTAGACATAACAAAGATAGGTAATAATATGAAAAGATATAAAGATATTTATAGTAAAATAACTGACTTAAATAATATAGAATTAGCAATATTTAAAGCTAGTAAAGGTAAAACTAAAAGAAGCAATGTTAAGAAAATATTAGAAAGACCAGAATATTATGCTTTTGAATTAAGAGAAATGTTAATTAATAAAACCTATAAACCTAGTAAAAGTAATGATGTAAAGATATATGATGGAGCTAGAAAGAAAGAGAGAATAATAAGCAAACCTAGATTTTATCCAGATCAATGTGTTCATTGGGCAATTATGCTACAAATAGAGCCATTGCTTCATAAGAGAATGTATCATTGGTGTTGTGCATCTATCAAAAATAGAGGAATACATTATGCAGGTAAGAAAGTTAAGAAATCATTAATTAATGATAAATTTCATACCAAATACTGTGTTCAAATGGATGTACATCATTTTTATCAAAGTATTAATCAAGATATTCTAATTAAAACACTTGAAAGAATATTTAAGGATAAAGACTTAATATGGTTATTAAGTGAGATTATTAAATCATATGATGAAGGTTTACCTATTGGATTTTATACTAGCCAATGGTTAGCAAATCTTTATTTACTAGAACTAGATAATTACATCAAGCACGAATTAAAAATAAAACATTATATACGATATATGGATGATATTTTAATGTTTGGCAGTAACAAAAGAAAACTACATAAAGCCATGAAATATATAGAAGAGTATTTGAATACAAAATTAGATTTAAAATTAAAACCTAATTATCAATTATATTTAACTGATTCAAGACCTGTTGACTTTTTAGGATATAGGTTTTGTAGAGGCTATACCACCTTACGAAGTTCTAACTTTTTAAGGATTAAAAGAAGGATTAAAAAGATATACAAGAAAGGTGAAATTAGTTTACATGATGCTTATTCTGTAATTAGTTATAATGGCTGGGTAGTTCATTCTAATTGCTATACATTCTTTAATAAATACATAAAACCATATATCAGTATAGAAGATTGTAAAAATATAATAAGAAACGAAAATAGGAGGATGGCATGATTAAATTATTTAATGCAACTGATACTTTATACTCCAGTAATGGTGATAAAGTTATCATTCCTACTAAAGCAATAATTCACAAAGAAGATAATGGAGCATTCTATTTACAAATGGAATGCTCTTTAAATTATATAGAAGATTTACAACCTAATAAGTTGTTAGTAGCTCCAACTCCACAAGGAGAACAGGCATTTAGAATACAAAATATAGATAAAAGAAATGATAAGTTAGTTCTTAAAGCTCAACATGTATTCTTTGATAGTATGAACTATGTAATCCAGGATAGTTATGTAGTAGATAAAACTTGTAATGATGCACTAGATCATTTGAATAATGCTACTGACAATCCTAGCCCATTTACTACAAGCTCAAATGTAGTGATGATTGCTAGTTATAGATGTGTAAGGAAATCTTTATATGAAGCAATACAAGTTATCCTAGAAAGATGGGGAGGACACCTAGTAAGAAATAACTTCTCATTGTCTATTAATAATTTGATAGGGCAAGATAATGGAGTAGAACTTCGATATGGTAAGAATATCAAAAATATAACTGCTTCTTATGATTGGAATAGTGTATGTACTAAATTATTACCAGTAGGAAAAGATGGATTACTTTTAGATAGCATATACATAACAAGCAGTACACAGTACGATATTCCATATACAAAAGTAGTATCATTTCAGCAAGATAATGTTGAAGAAGATAATTTTAGAGATGAAGATGGAAATCTTGATGAAGAAGCATATCATAATGCTTTAATAAATGACTTAATAAGTAAAGGTAACTCATATTTGAACAATAATGCAGTTCCAAAGGTAAATTATACTTTAAGTGCTAATCTCGAAAAATTAAGTGATATTGGTGATCTAATTAAGGTATATGATGAAAGACTTGGAATAGAGCTATTAACTAATGTAATATCTTTTGATTATGATTGCTTACTAGGACAATATATAGAAGTTCAGTTTGGTAACTTCCAGAACTCATTATCTAACTTAATAAGTACAGTAAATAGTGAATCAACACAAATTGCTGAAGAACAAGCATATAAAGTACAAGTAACTTTAAGTGATGAATTAAAAGAAGCTACTGATACAATCTGGGGAGTGTTAGGTAACTCTTATGTAATTGTAGAAGGAGATAAAATTCTAGTTGTTGATACTCTTCCAAAAGAAAATGCAACTAATGTAATTATGATTAATGCTGGTGGTATAGCATTTGGTAACAATGGTATTAATGGCACATTCTCAAGTGTTTGGGATATTAATAACACTCTAAACCTTGAAAACATAAATGTCATTGGACTTTCAGCAGACCTTATCAAGTCAGGAACTTTAAAGCTAGGAAATCAATTAAATCAAAATGGAATATTAGAAGTATATGATGATGCAAATAACTTAATAGCAACTATGGATAAAGATGGATTAAGAATGAATGCATTAGATGGTGGTTATATCAAAATTAATACAACAGTAGGATTTAGTGGATATGATAAAAATGATAATCGTATTTACTGGGTAGATGGTGATTCGTTCCATCAAAGAAAATCAGTTGTAGAAGAAGAAATAACATTAGTTAATAAGATGAGAATACTTCCTATGACTATCTATGATGCAAATCAACAAGTAGTAAATGATGGTATAGGATTTGTATCAGTATTATAGGAGGTATATATGGCAACAATTAATGGAACATGTAGTTTAGGTAGAGGATATTCATTTTATGCATATGTATATGAAACAAGTGTTGATGATGTTAATAACCAATCAACAGTTAAGTATGAAGTATATGTAAAAAATGGAAATATGAGAACTGAAAGTTCTAACTGGACTTTCAATGCAAAAATAGATGGTAGTAATGTTTACAATGCAACAGGGCAAACACTAGCTACAAATACAGTTGATTTTGGAGCAGCTAAAAAGGTATTTGAAGGAAGCTCTACGGTTACACATAATCAAGATGGAACAAAAACAATAACATTTAGTGCTAAATTATCAAGAAGTTATTATTCAAGTTATGATCCAGGAGAATGTAATCTATCTGGAAGTGTTACATTATCAAATACTAAAAGAAATAGTGTAATGGCATTATCAAGTAATAACTTCAATATTGGAGATATTATTCAAGCAACTATTACTCAATATGTTAATACATATCATCAAAACTTATATATGGTAATAGGTGGTAGTGAAGTATTAATTCAAAGTTCTGCAACAGGTACTATTGATATTGAAACTTACTTATTAAGAAATCAAATATATCAACAAATACCAAATGCTAAATATTATGATAGTGAATTTAGATTAAAGACATATGATAGCAATAATAACTTAATAGGAACTGATACAAAAACATTTAGAGCTAATGTAGTTGATAGTAATCCATTATTTGATATAGCTTATGAAGATACGAATGCAACTACTACTGCAATAACTCAAAACAATCAGCAAATAATCCAGAACAATTCAACATTAAGATTTAAGTTTACTAATGCTTCAGCTCAACATTATGCTTCATTAAGTAGTTATGCAATAACAATTAATGGTGTAACTAGAACAGGAAGTATATCTAGTACAAGTCTTAATGTAGATTGGGGAACACTTAATTTAAGTGATAATACGAATGCAACAGTAAGTGTTACTGATTCGAGAGGATTTACTACTACAAAGACAGTAGCATTAACAATCCTGGAATGGAGTTTACCTACTGCAATAATTTCATTAAATAGACAACAGAACTACTATACCGAAACAGATATTAAAGTAGATGCAAGATATAGTAGTTTAGATAATAAGAATACAATAACAATACAATATCGAATAAAGAAAACAAGTACATCAACCTGGGGAAGCTGGAATAATCTAACAGATAACCAAACAACATCCTTCAATGCTGATAATCAATATTCGTGGGATGTACAAATAAAAGTTCAAGATAGCATAGGTAGTACTACTTACAATGTAGTATTACCAATAGGAATGGCTATCTTTTTTATTGATAGATTATTAAGAAGTGTAGGTGTAAACTGCTTTCCAAAAGAAAGTGAATCATTAGAAGTTAATGGAAATGACATATCTAACACTTATTCAACTACTGAAAAAGCAATAGGTAAGTGGATAGATGGTAGTACGATTTATAGAAAAACACTTAATGTAGGAGCAGTAAGTGCTACACAACAAATACAACACGGAATAAGCAACTTTGATAAATTAATCAAAGTATATGGTGTTGGTGGTGATACAGGAGTTTACGAGCCAATTCCTTATGTACATCCTTCAAGTGCAACTAATCAATGGGGAATTGTTGTAAGTGGAACAATGGTAGTTTTAGCAAAAGGAAGTAATGCTACAAACTTTGATGAATGCTACATAACGCTTGAATATACTAAATCAGTTTAGGAGGTTATATGAAAAACGAAAAAGATTTTGAAAGAGAAGTATTAGAAAGACTTACAAAAATTGAAACTAAACTTGATGACTACAATGGAATAAAGAGTAAAGCTGAAGATGGTTATGTGTTAGCTAAAGAAAATGAAAAGGACATTAGTGAATTAAAAGATAAAATTCAATGGATAACACGAACATTAATAGGAGCAATTATTACTGGAGTCATTACATTATTAGTTGCTTATCTAAAGTTCGTTATCAAAATATAGGAGGTATATATGAAAAAATATTCAAAGGAATGGTGGAAAGAGTGGTTTATTAAATCAAGTATTAGAGCATTATATACATTTGCTGAAGGTTTAATAGGTATGACAGCAGTAGATGGATTCCAATTACTAGAACTAGATTGGATTAAAATACTATTTACTTGTTTAATAATGGCTTTACTATCATATGCTAAAAACTTTGTTGTAGGTTTACCAGAACTAGAGGAGAAGTAATATGGCTGAATATTCAATTTATCCTTTTGAGAATATGAAGATAACTCAAAGACATGATGAAGGAAATCACCTAGCACATTGGTATCCTGCTGCAAATGTAAGTGATAAACCTTGGGATGAAGCAGGAAAAGATAGTGGTAGAGAATACTTTGTACCACAAAATGATTTTAGAGTAGTAGAAATATTAGGATTAGATACATCTAGCACTAAAGGTACAACCAATAGTGTAAGACTTGAATCAGTTAATAAACTAAAGATACCTTATTGTGATGATCCTGTAATCCTAGAGCTAACACTAACACATATGAATGAAGATAACTTAAAGAAAGTTCATCAAGGACAAATAATCCATAAAAATGAAAAAATACTTATGGAAGGTACTGATGGACTATCAACAGGAAATCACATTCACTTTACTGCTAACATAGGTAAATACTATGGCTTTAAAAAAAACAGTAATGGTAAATGGTGTTTTGTATATGAAAAGAGCTTAATTCCACCAGAAGCATTTTATATTGATAAAAAATGCAATAATATAATAAATCCAAAGGGATATACATTTAAGGAGGTACCAGAAATGGAAAAAGTAGGAAATCCAGTTCCTAGAAATACAAAAGTAGATCAAATAGAAGTTAAACCAACTACAACTAATTTAAGAGCTAGAAAAGAGCCAGGAACAAGTGGAGAGGTTTTAGGTTATATAAATGTAGGTATCTATGATATAGAAGATACTGAAGGAGCTAAAGATGGTTATGACTGGTATAAAGTTCAAGGTATGTGGATTGCATATAGTGATGAATGGGAAGTAATCTATCCTAAAGAAGAGCCATCACCAGAAGATATACAAAGAGCATATATGACTAGAATATTAGAACATATGCCAGAATGGTTAGAAAGTGTAATAGAGAAGTAGAGTAATCTACTTCTTTTTTTAGGCACAATTTAGGCATAAAAAATCTATAAATGACATAAAATACAATTAACTACAAATAAATAAAACACAATAAAATCAAGAAAAAGAGAATATAAGCAAATTAAAGAATAAGTGCTTTTTAAATCCCATCATCCGCTCCAATATAAAAAATACCTTGAGAAATCAAGGTTTTTTATTTTTTAGGCACACTTTAGGCACAATAATATGTACTAAATTACAATATAATGTGATATTTTTGCAATTTTTGCATTTTTTTTACAATAAAACGAAAAATAATGTGTATATTTCACATTATTTTTTTTATAAGTTATTTAAAATATCTACAATATCATCTTGTGATTGAGGGAATAAGTGCATATAAGTTCTTTGCATTACATCTACTGTATGCCCCATTCTGGATGACATCATTAAAAAGAATTTAGTGGAATCAGTATTACCTGTCTTTAGGTACTGATTAATTAATAGTGATACATGGCTATGTCTAAATTCGTGTAGTGTTATTTCACGAACTCCAGATAATTCAAAATATTTATGCTTATATCTAGTTATTGTGGTAGGAGCAAGAAATCGTGATCCTCCAAATAGAAACCAATCACTCTTGAAGTCAGTAAATGATTTCATATAAGCTATATATTCATTTAATTGATTATAAAGGGATTTATCCATCTTAATTATTCTATTAAGGTTATTCTTTGTAGAAGTGATGGTATAAGTTCCTTTTATTTTTGTATAAATTGTTTTATTAATGCTGATGGTGTCATTATTAATGTCATCAAAAGTTAAAGCCAAACATTCTCCAATTCTAACTCCAGTAAGATATAAGAACATAAATAGAGTTTTGTAAGTTATATCATCTATGACTGAAATGAACTTTAAATATTCATCATATGTCATATATCTTATCTTTTCAGTAATAACCTTATCTTGCTTTTCTTGATAGTTACCTAATGCTTTATTTAAGTTAGGAAAACCATAATTAGCTGCTCCATAATCCAGGATTAAGTTAAGTACATTGTTAATCTTATTTAGATACCTAGTGCTATAATTCATTTTAAGGCACTTTTCACGAAAGTTTTTAAGTTTAAGTACATTTATACTATTTAAGTCTAAATTGTCAAAATATGGCTTAATATGTTTACCATACACCTCGATATAGGTTTGATAAGTCGATAACTTTCTAATTCTTTTAACTTCATCAAAAAAACATCCAGCTACAACATTGAACTTAACTGAACTTACTTGCTTATGATTTAAAATGTATTTTGCTTCCTCTTGTTTGGCTTCTTGGCTTGTTAAATATCTTTTAGATTTATATCTAACACCATCTATCATTACTTGAAAGAAAAAGCACCTACCATCTTTTGTTTTGTGTGTATCTTTGTAAACCATTATTCCCCTCTATCATCAAAAAAAGCAATATCTATCCAAATAAACAATGGAGTTTCATCACTTTCAACTGTACCATTGTATGGCTGCTTATATTTACCACCTCTAAAATAAGCATCTTGAGATAATCTTAACTTATCTTTATTTTCAAAATAAAATTTAAGTTTTTTATTTAAAGGCATTGTAGTCATTAGATATTCATTATTTTCATAATCAGTAATATAAAAATTAACAACATCATTAGATAATTCTAATCTAACATCTGCATCTTCGTTATTTACTTGATATACTCTTTCATCAAGTTCTTTTATATCACTTGCAGTCATTCCATCATAAGGAACAATATCTTCTAACTTAATACCTTGTTTAACTATTTTATTTAATAAATTCTCGTTATCTGGATAAATACTAAATTCCATTGTTTGTACAGGTATTTTTATTTGTAGTGTAGGTTTAGGTGGCTCTACCTTTTTTGTTTTAAATAAATCAAATAAACTCATATATCCTCCTATAATTTTGCATTTTTTAAATATTTCATATTAATTTCATCAAATACTTCAACTGGATCAAGATGTAATGCTTCACATATCATAATAAATCTTGTAAGTCTTAATCTAGTTCTAGCATTTTCATAATTATGCAGATTCTGTCTAATTATTTTATTTTGCATTCTATTAGATAATTCTTCTAAAGATAATCCTTCCTGTTCTCTATACTTTTTTAAGACTTCTCCAATTACTTTATTTAATTCAGCATCCAAATAATCATTAGTGCTTTTCAAATAAACCAACTCCTTTTACACTTTACAATTATATCACATAAATTAACAAAAAATTAAAAAATGTAAAAATATTTGTTGACAAGATTAATAGGGATGTTATAATTGAGGTGTAAGATGTAACACGAATAAGGGACATCAATAGGAGGTGAAATAGTGAAATATCCTAAATTAAAAGCAAGAAGAGTAGAGTTAGGAATCACTCAAAAAGAAATGGCAGATAGATTAGGAATAACTGCTACAACATATAGCTTTAAAGAAACAGGCAAAAGAGATTTTGCATTAGATGAAATAGCTGCAATACTTAATATTTTAGGTTGTAAATTTGAAGATATTTTTTTAACTAAAATGTCCCATAAATAAAGGACAAAAAATGAGGGAGTTTTGAATGAATAATTTATACATAAGTGCTAAAGAACTACAAGATGTTCTGCACATTAGTTATAAATCAGCATTAGAAATAATTGTTGATGTACGAAAAGAAATGAAGGAGAAAGGATATTTTATACCAAATACCAGAACAAAGTTAGCTTTAACCTGGATGGTAAAAGAAAAAATAGGATTAAAAGAATGATAGAGGAATTAAGAAAAGATTATAAAAAAAGATTAATAAAGAAGGATCAAGAAGAAACAGACAAAATATTTAAAGCAATACATGAACAAGCATATTGGAATAGACAAGAAGAAGAAAACAAAAGAATGATGAACAACATTGAAAGAGAATTAAGCAAACCAACAAAGAAAGACAAAATAAAAGAAGTGCTTCAACACGAATTAGAAATAGCACTTCTATTAGTAATATCTGCACCAGGTTTGATTGCATGGATATTACTTTCATATTGTCTTACTCATTAATGAGTTGACAACTTTAATTATAGCATAAAGAAGGAGAATTAGCAAATGAACGATAAAAAATACTATTGGTTAAAACTCGAAGAAAACTATTTTGATTTAAAAGTCCAGAAGGCATTAAGAAAATTACCTAGTGGAAGTGATATGTTGATTTGCTATTTAAAGATGCAACTTAAATATTTAAACACAGGTGGAATTATAGAGTTTCAAGGTATATATGATGATCTAGCTCAAGAGTTAGCACTAGATATAGATGAAGAAGAAGATTTAGTAAAAATGACATTATCTATCCTAGAAAAATGGAAGGTATTAGAGCCATACGATAATGGAATCTACATTACTGAAATGCAAGAAAGAATAGGCAGCAAAACTGATGTAGCATTAAGGGTTGCAAGACATAGAGAAAGACAAAAAATGTTACATTGTAACACTAATGAAACAAAATGTAACTCAATAAAAGAGATAGAGATAGAGAAAGAGATAGAGAAAGAGATAGATAAAGAGAAAGATAAATATATGTGTGAGTTTGATGAACTTTGGAAACTATATCCTAAAAAGATTGGTAAGAAGGATGCATTAAGACATTACATAAGGAATCGAAAAAATAAAGTACCTTATGAAACTATACTTGATGGACTTAAAAAATATGTTGAATACATTAAAAGCACAAATACACCAACACAGTTTATTAAAGATGGCTCTACTTGGTTTAACCAGGAATGTTGGAATGATGAAAGAGAAGTAGAACATAAAGAAACTGAAGAAGAATGGGAAGCAAGAATGGAGAAAGAGGTAGCTGGAAATGACAGTTAAAGATATTAAGAATTTATTTGATAGGATTAAAAAACACTATAACATGTTTGGCTATGATGATGGAAAGATAGCTGAATGGTACAAGTTTTTAAAAGATTATGATCCTAAAGCAATAAATGATAGTTTTGATAAATACATCCTAGATATACATGATAATCCACCAATGGTTACTAGCTTAACTAGAGGACTTAAAAAGATAGATGAAATTGAAGAAGAAAAATTATATTACATAGTATGTCCTTACTGCAAAGCAAGAGTATTGGTAGGTAATAGTAATTGGAATGATTATGAAATACACCATAGGAAATGTAGCAAGATAGACTTTATAGATAGACAATCAAAAGAAATAAGAGGTGAAGGAATAGATAAAGAACATTATCGAGCAATGAGTGATGATGAGCTGAATGAAAGATACCACAAGATAATGGAGAATTGGATTGATACTCATCCAGATATAGCAGTAAGACCTGGAGATAATGTTAAAGATAAAATGAATAATCTATTCCAGAAACAATGATATTTAAACATATATTTTATGACAATACTAAAGAACTTAAAAACTCAATGGTGAGTTTAAGAACATATAACAAACGAGCATACAAACAATTAATATTTAAAGAACGATTTGAAGAACTAACATTTAAACAATTCGAGGGTAACTTGTATGTAGCTGAATTACTTACAGATGAGTTATTTGAGAAAGTATATGGGAAATGTAAGGTAGTTTGTGAAATTAGAAACGAACAAGCAAAAGTATTATGGCTAGAGCCAAAAGAATTACTAATAGCAGGATTTAGAAGAATCCTAGACACTTACAAAGGAGTTCCATATAGAAACGAACAAGACTTATTCAAAATTAAAGTTGTAGGAGGTATTAAAAATGGCAATAAGAGAAAGAATAAGAAAAACATTTATAGACACAACTGATCTTGATTTAGCACATCAAGAAATTGGTTACTTAAAAGATTTATGTGATAGCAAGGATGATGTAATTGCTTATCAAAAAGAATTAATGAACATACAAGGACAAACAGTAAAAGATATGAGGCAACATATAGACAAGCTAGAAGAACTAAAAAAAGATTTAGAAGATATTAAAAAAGAATTGGAGGAGATAAAAAATGATAGAGAGAATGGCAGGGGAAAACACAACACTAGAAACAAGAGTAGAAGCTGAAGAAACAATAGATAAAAAGATTAGATATAACCAGATATTAGAAATACTTGATGGAAAAGAAATGACTGCAAAAGAAATAGCTAATGAAATGTGGAAAAGAGGAATGATACCAAACAACGAGAGGAACTTTACTGCACCAAGACTTACTGAACTATCAATTAAAGGTATTGTAGAGCCAATAGGTAAAAAGAAATGCTTCTGGACTAATAAGAATGTATCAGTTTATAGGAGATGTAACTATTGAACTTAACAGTAGATATAATCAAAGATTACATAAAAAAAGAATATGATTTAGATTTTAAAATTGAAACTTATGGAAGCCATAGACAATTAGTTTATAAGCATAAGAAAAAAGAATATGAGTTTTACTGCAATTATGCTTACCAGGAAAAAGAAGATGCAGAAGTTTGGAGCATATATGATGACTTTATGGATTATGAAAAATGGCATGGCTATGGTGGAGCAAGAACTGATAATGGATTCGATACAGTTGATGAAATTATGAAAGAGTGGGGATTTGAAAAGAATAATCAATTAAAACTCTTTTAGGAGGTTATATGTTTGATGATGATATTGATTTTTATTTAACTGATTTAAAAAGTAGATTCGATAAGATTAAACCTAACACATATTACCTATCATATTCTGGAGGGAAAGATAGTCATTTCTTATATTGGTTTATTAAAGAATATCTTAAAAGAGATGACATAAAAATTGTAGGAATAAATACATATATGGAACATCACGAGATAAGAGATAGAATCCTTAAAAATTGTGATATAGTTCTTATTCCTAAAATGAAACCATTTGAAATAAAAGAAAAATATGGAAGTCCTTGCTTTAGTAAAATCCAAGATGAATACATAATGAGATACCAAAATGGATGCAGGACACCAAGTTTAATGATGCATATAAATGGTTATGCATTTAAAGGTAACGATCAAAAGATATATACCACATTATTTAAGCTAAATGCTAAAGCAAAGAATTTACTCTTGCAGAACAAATTACACAAGATTAGTCCTAAATGCTGCTATTACTTAAAAAAGAAAACTGCACATGACTTTGAAAAGCAATCTGGATTAAAGGCAATATTAGGAGTTAGAGGTAAAGAAGGAGCATTAAGGAAAACACAGTATAAGAGCTGCTTCACTAAAGATAAAAAGTTTACTCCAATACACGATCTAAACAATGAACTATTAGATGCAATATATAAGAAATACAACATAGAAATTCCTAAAGTATATCAATATGTAGAAAGAACTGGATGTATGGGATGTCCTTATGGAAGTTATAGAGGAGATACTAAAAAGGAATTAGATTTATTGAATGATAGGCAAAGAAGATTTGTTATCGAATACTTTAAAGAAAGTTATCAAGTATTAGGAATAGATACATCTAAACAATTAAATATTTATGATTATTTGGAAGGAGGAATGATAGATGACATTAACTGATTCATTACAAAGAGTTAAAGAGCTATTAGAAAGAATTGACAATAAAGCTGCTGAAAACGATTTTGAAGAAGCAGAAATAACATTAGATGTAGATGACTATATAGCTATTACAAACATATATACTGAACTGAAAAAAATCCAGGAAACAATATTGAAGTTAGGATGGGAGAAGATAGGAAGTGGAAATTAGAGAAATAGAAATAGACAATAATCATATTACTGGCATTACTCATATAACTTGTATGATTGGTGATTCTTGGTATCATTGGCAACTCTACACAGATGATTATTTCAATTATTTACAAATTGGAAGAATGGAATGTGTAAGGAATAGTTTTGAAAGACACAAACTAAAAAGAGTGTTAGATAAGATAAGGAAATATCATTATGGGAACTAGAAGAATAAAGACATTTGGAGGACAACAAGCAACATTACCTATTAAAAGTGAAAAACAAGTTCAAGCAGTTATGACTTACTTGATCCATAACAAAGAACATGCAAAGACACCTATCAAGTATTATCAAGCATATAGAAACTACATATTATTCCTGGTAGGATTCAATACTGCATTTAGAGCTGAAGATTTACTCCAGTTAAGAGTTAAGGATGTAGAAAAAGGATTTGTATCTATAAAAGAGAATAAAACAGGTAAAGCACAAAACTTTAGAATGAATAAATCATTACACGATGAAATATTAAAGTACATCGAAGAATTTAAGCTGAAACCTAATGATTATCTATTTATGGGGCAAAAGAAGAAAGATACATACAAAGGAAAGACATTTAATGTTATCTATCCTATTACAAGACAAAATGCAAGGAACATTTGTGTAGATGTAGCTAATGCAGTAGGAATTGATTTCAAGTTTGGATTACATAGTTTAAGAAAAACATTTGGATATATGTATATCAAAAATGGTGGAAACATAATGACACTTATGAAGATGTACAATCACTTTTCACCAGCAATAACCTTGCTATATGTAATGTGGGGAACTGAAGATGCAGAAGCTGATAGAGTAGCAACATTTATAGGTAAAAAATCGTGAATTATCGAGAATAAACAAAGTAGGCAAGTTTTTTAAAACTGAATAATAAAAATATATATATGAAATAAAGGGAATAACCAAATTGAGAGTAAATATAAAAACTTGTTACTCTCATATAGTTATGACAAGTAAATAAAAGGAGGTAAAAATGACAGAAGGAGTAATAATTACATTAATAATTTGTGCAACATTGGTTTTGCTATACATAATCTCATTATTTAAAAAAGATAAGTAGGAGGTAATCAATGGAAGAGGTAAAAGTTATAGTAAGTATAGATACATATAATGAATTGAAAGAAGTTAAAAATAAATTGGATGTAGCAAATAGCTTAATCCTAAATATTTATAAAAATTACAGTGTACCATTTAACTACCAATTATTGGAAGCATATATAGAGCAAAACAATTTACTACCAAAGGAATAGGTAATGGATGAAGAGAAAGAATATCTTGAACATAAAGGACTTATATATTTAGCAATAAAGAAGGAAAAGATATATTGGAAAACTGAAGATGAGTTCCAAGACTTTGTAGATGGTGGTACTGATGGACTACTTCAAGGAATAAGAACTTATGATCCTAGTTTAGGTATTAAGAAATCTACATATTATTACAGGAATATAAAATTTGGTTTAGGTAAAGTCATATCCTATAAGAATAGAACGAAAAGAAAAATGGAAACTGTATCTTTAAATAAGTTAATTGATACAGTAGATGATACTGAACTAATAGATATGATTCCAGGTAGTGAAAATGTAGAAGCTGAAGTAGAAAAAAAGATAATGACTGAAAAACTAATAGAAATGATTGATAGACTTCCTATTCCAAGAGATAGATGGGTAATTAAGCATATGTATGGATTAGATGGTTATGAAATGCTAAATGCAAGTGAACTAGCTAGAAAATGGGGAGTAAACAAAAACATGATTATTAGTAGAAAAAATAGAGCAATAAGAATACTTTATTACAGGATAAGAAAAGAGGGTTTATGAAAATAGAATATAGTGAAAATAATACACATGTCGAAGATAGTTATAAATATACTGATTATAACTTAAATGTAGGTTACATAATTAGAGAAAGAACTTTAAGGAAGTTAAAAGTAACTAGATCATTTGAAAGTTATGTTAGGGAATGGAGAGGACATAATAGATTGTATTATCTTCACTTATTTCGAAGTCATACGAAAGATGTTGACCTGGATGAAGATATGTCAATGTTCTGGGAATTAATTTGGTTAATAATAGGAGGAGAATATGGAAAGAAATAATAATAATAAAAGTAGTGGTGGAGTTGGATTCGTAGGATTACTACAATTAGCATTTATAATTTTAAAATTATGTGGAGTTATTAAATGGAGTTGGTTATGGGTATTATCACCTATGTGGATTTCAGCAATATTAATTCTTTTAATTTTATTAATTATATTTTTGAGGTAACATGCTAGAGTTAATACTTAAATTATTAGCAAATGATACATTCTGGTTAGGATTTGCTATTGGCTTTGTAGTAAGTATGGTAATAGGATTTATAATCGAATGTATGTGTATAGCAGCAGGTAGAAGTGATATAGAAACATGGATGGAGGAAGATAAAGATGAATAAAGATATATTGAAACAATGGGAAAAAAACAAAAATAAATTACAAAAATATTTTGAAACAACTAACCAAGAAGCATATACATCATATGGGAAAATACTTAAAGCAATAATTAAATATGTATTAAATGAAACTGATGATTATTGGAATACTTATGATACTAAAATTAAAGTTATAGATGATGGAGAATATCAAGGAACTCAAATATTTATAATACATAGAAATGTTTATCAACCATCATTAAGCGATTATTTATATACTTATGTATATTATGGATCTTGTAGTGGATGTGATACATTACAATCAATAGAATATAGTGCTGATAATTATGGTGAAGGATTACCTACTAAAAAACAAGTTAAGGATTATATGTTATTAGCATTACATTTAGTTCAAAACTTAAAAACATTAAAAGAACAAGAGGAGAATGAATAAATGGAATTATTTGTTCATATTATGTTTTATATATTTGCAATTTTAGGATTAATAGCATTTATAGAACTTTTAATATTTTTTAGTTTAATATTATATGATGATATAAAAGAGTTAAAGGAAAATAAAAAAAGGAGGAGTTAATGGACTTAATAGAAGCTAATGTTAAATTAAAAAAACTAGAAAATGAAGAAGAATATTGGTTAAACGAAAAGGAATTAGCTATGTCAAAGGTACTTCCTAAAGGAATATCGATAGAAGCTGATAAAATACCATCAACAAAAAGAGTAGATAAAAACCTAGAGTATGTTATAGAACTAGATGATAAGAAAATTGATGAAACATTAGATTATATTCATAGAAAAAAACGAAACCTAATGGATTACATAGAAAAAGAACTTAAAATAATAGGACAATATTCAATCCTAGAAAAAAGAATATACGAATTAAGAAATGATCCAGAATATATAAAAACACATAACAATAACAAAATGCCATTTAATAAAATAGGTAAAATAGTAGGTTATAGTGAATCACAATGCAATAGAATATATAGAAAACTAATCAATAAAAGAACTGATAATTAAAATGCAAGATAATGCAAGATAAGAAATCATATAATGGTAGTGTGAAAGATTTTGATTAATCGTTCACCTCCTTCAAGCATGTTCGTATGTTAGAAGTTCTTTTAAAAGGCAGTAGAAATACTGTCTTTTATTGTTGAGGTGAGTGAATGGATTATAACTATTGTATGAAACAATTTAGTTGTAATGTATGTAAGAAAAATCTTTACTGTGGGAAGGAGAAAAGAATGAGAAAAATCATACGAATAGGAAGTAAGGACTTTGAAATGCAATCAAGTGCTTATACTCAATTTAAGTATAAGGATGAAACAGGAAGGAGTTTAGTTAAAGACTTAATAACATTAGCTGATAAATATAAAGATTTAGCTAATAAGGACTTTGGAAATAGTGAACTCCAAGACATTATAAATCAATGGGATGATTTAGATGAGTTTTTAATGATGTCATTAAAAATAGCATTTATTATGACTCACGAAGCAGATTCAAATCAAGCAAGTAATTTTGAAACTTTTTTAAAACAAGTTGATGGTTATATGGATAACATAAATTGGTTTGGTGAAGTAGTTGAATTAGCACTATCTCCCTTATCAGGGCAAGTACAAACATTTATCCACAAACAACAGTAATGAAGAAGTGGATGAATTTACAACACTTGCATTAGGAAAAAGATTAGGTATTTCTATTGAAGATATGAAACAAATGAGTTTTGTATCTTTTGTAAATATACTTATTAGTGCAGTTGATGATAATTCAAATGGCACTAGAAAAGCTACTAAAGAAGATATAGAAAGATTTGTAGGAAGAAAATGAGATTTAGTGTAATAATACCAAGTTGTAATAATGGGGAATGGATAGGCAAGACTTTAGATAGTATTTATAGCCAAACTTTCAAAGATTATGAAGTTATTGTAGTTGATGATATGTCAACTGATAATTCAGTAGAAATAATTAAGTCAAAATTAAGAGATATAGACACATTATTGATTAACCAGTCAAAAAGATTAAATGGTGGCACTAGAAATGTTGGAATAACAAGTGCAAAGGGAGAATACCTAATATTCATAGATAGTGATGACTGGTTTATTGACAACACAGTATTTGAAGATATAGATAAAAAGCTAAATGGTGAAGATGTGATGTTTTTAGGTTACATAACTCACCAAAAAACAAGTGATATTTTAGTAAATCCAATAATAACTGATTTGGAGCAATCTAAAATGTCATTTACTTGTGCAATATGGACTAAAGTTGTAAAAAATGATCTTATGAAAAAAGTGCTATTTCCAGAAGGTACACTTTTTGAAGATAGGATTCAGCATTATCAACTTTTAGATCAAGTTAAAACATTTACTAATCTAGGAAGAGCAGCATTAGTGTGGAATAGAGAAAACACTAATTGCATATCAATAAGCAAAGAACATATATGGTACACATATAGATTTAACTATTGTGGAGAATTATATAGGTATATTAAGACACTTCCAGAAGGTAAATTTAGAGATTATGTTAAAGAAGAATTAAATGGCTATATGGAATCAATAAATAAAGCAGTTGATGAATTATGATAGAACATGCAAATCTAATATATATGCCAAATCTCAATATAATAGGTGGAACTGAACAATTTGTATATGAACTAGCTAAAAAATATTATATGTATGATATAGCAGTCATATATAAGCAAGGGCACGAAAACCAAATAAAGAGATTAAAGCAATATGTAAGAGTAATAAAATACGATAAGCAAAAGTTCAAATGCAAGAAGTTATTTTGTAATTATGCTACTGATATATGCAAGGATGTAGAAGCTGAAGAATATATCCAGGTAATACATGCTATGTATAAAACAAATAGATTGAAACCTATAAACGAGCCAAAAATAAATAAATATTTAGCAGTTAGTAATACTGCAAAAAAGGAATATGAAGAAATAACTGATGTTAAGTGTGAAGTATTTAGGAATCCATTAACATTTAGTGATGAAGATAAACAAAAACCTATTCTATTAATAAGTGCTACAAGACTTACTAAAGAAAAAGGTAAAGATAGAATGATAAAACTAGCTGAATTGTTAGATAGAGCAGGTATTAAATGGTTATGGTTAATATTTACTAATGATACAAGTGTAATAAATCATCCAAATATAGCATATATGAAACCTAGACTAGATATAAGACCATACTTGCAATTAGCTACATATGGAGTGCAGTTAAGTGATTGTGAAGGTGATTGCTATTTTACTAGAGAATGTGAAGCATTAGGAATACCTTTATTAGTAACACCTATTCCTAGCTTTGAAGAGCAAGGATTAATAGATGGTAAGAACTGCTACTACATACCATTTGATATGAACATAAAGAACATAGAGAGATTCAATGATGTACCTAGATATGAAGGATATATAGGACAGGATCATTGGGAAGATATACTAGACCATACTAGAACTAATTATAAGGAGGAAATTGATATGAAGTTCAAAGTTAGAGCATTAAGTACATATAAGGAACTAGGATGTACTGATAACGAACTAGGTAGAATACCAACACCTGGAGAGATATTCGAAGTAAGTGGAGAAAGATTAGAAATACTAACTGATCCATCAAAGAATAGTCATAATAGAGTATTCGTAGAAAAGGTAGAAGCTGATAAGAAAGAAGTATCTGCACCAGTAGAAGAGAAAGCAGTAGCTCCTAAAGAAAAAGAAGTTAAAGCTATCATACCTAAAAAGAAAAAGAGATAATGAGAAATACTAATCCAGAATTTTATTATAGTGCTGCTTGGAAACGAGCAAGGAAAGAAGTATGGTATAAACAACATTGTATTTGTAATAGATGTGGTAAACCTGTCTATGTAGATGGAATAAGTGAATGGTTACCTAAAGACAAAAGAGTTAAAGGTATAGTTCACCATAAGGAATATTTAAACAATAACAATGTAATGGATGATAACATAGCACTCAATATAGATAATCTGGAAGGTATATGTGAGAGTTGTCATAACAAAGAACATAAGTCAACTGAAGTATTAAGAAAAGGTTATGACTTTGATGAAGATGGCAACCTAATTAAAGGTTAAGTCCCCCCTGGTATGACCTTTATTTTAGTGCTTGGGGGCAACGAGGCCAGAGCAAACAAAATTCGCACAGATTTGTGCATAACCCCCCTTTTTTTGTGGGATTTTAGAAGGAGTTAATACGAATATGAAAAAGATGAAAAAAGTTTCGATAAAAGAACTGTCGAAAACATTTAAAAGCATAGATAATGCTGAAGTAAAAGAGTTAGGATTGTCTTTAATCAACGAGTTAGAGTTTATGAGTACCACCTTGATTAATCTAAAGAAAGAAATCGAAGAAAAAGGTGTTGTAGTGGTTATGCCACAAGGAAAGTATGACATTGAGAGAGCTAATCCTGCTATTGCTTCATACAATACTATGGTTAAGAATTACAATTCAACAATTAAGCAACTTTATGAGTTGTTAAACAGTAATACTGTAATTGAATCAACTGATAACTTCGAAGATGATGATTTGAGTTGATAATATGACATATATTGAAGAGTATTACAACTGGATATTAAAAAATCCAAATAAGGTATGTAATAAAGTTCGTAAGGTATATGAAAAATTAGTAAATGAGTTAAAGGTACAAAGAGAAGTATCTTTTTTTAATACATTTACAGGTGAAAATGAAACTCATGTTTATTCGTTTGATTTAGCAAAAAGTATGAAGCCAATCAACTTCATAGAAAAGTATTGCAAACAATCTAAAGGTAAATGGAATGGTAAACCATTAAAACTAGAGCTATTTCAAAAAGCATATCTACAAGCATTGTTTGGATTTGTAGATGAAAAAGGAAATAGAAAGTACAGGAAAGCAATATTCTTTGTAGGTAGAAAAAATGGTAAATCAGTATTAGATAGTGGTATTGCAAACTTTATGCTAACTAAAGATGGTGAAGGTGGAGCTGAAATATACAGTATTGCTACCAAAAAAGAACAAGCAAAAATAGTATGGGATGAAGCAAAGAGAATGATCCAAAAAAGTCCTATACTTAAAAAACGAATTAGATGTCTAATAGGTGGAATATATTATGATGCAACTGATTCATATTTTAGAGCATTAGCTAGTGATAGTAATTCATTAGATGGTTTGAATAGTCATTTAGTAATTGCTGATGAAGTTCATGCTTGGAAAGATAAAAACCTATTAGATGTAATGTATGACTCAATGAGTGCAAGAGAGCAACCATTATTGCTTGAAACAAGTACAATGGGAACAGTAAGACAAAATGTATTTGATAACGAATACGATTATGCAGCACAAGTAATTGATGGAACAGTACCAGATGAAACATTATTACCAATCATTTATGAATTAGATGATGAAAAAGAATGGACTAATGAAGAATGTTGGTATAAAGCAAATCCTGCACTAGGAGTAATTAAATCATTAAAAGATTTAAGAGATAAAGTAGAAAGAGCTAAAAACAATCCTATTGAGTTAGTTAATCTACTTTGTAAAGACTTCAATGTAAGACAAAATTCAATGAATGTTTGGTTATCATTTGAAGATTTAAACAATGAAGAAATATATAACGAATGGAAAGATAGTTATTGTATAGGTGGATGTGATTTATCTAGTACAACTGACTTAACTTGTGCAACCTTGCTAGGAGTAGTTAAAGGTAAGATACGAGTTAAGCAAATGTATTGGATTCCTACTAATTACCTAGAAAAGAAGATAACTGAAGATAAGATACCATATGATAAATGGCTTAAAGCTGGATGGTTAAGACTTTCTGGAGATAGCAAGATAGATTATCACGATATAACAACTTGGTATTTAGAGGAAGTACAGAACAATGATTTAAGACCATTATGGATAGGATATGACTCCTGGAATGCTCAATTTTGGTGTGATGAAATGAAAGAGCAAGGATTCGATATGGTAGAGGTAAGGCAAGGTTATAAAACTGAATCAGCACCTCTAAAGCAAATGAAAGCTGATTTAATGGATAAGAAGATCAATTACAATAATAATCCAATACTAAAGTGGAACTTATCCAATGTAGCAGTAAAGACTGATGATAATGGGAACATTATGATAACGAAGGAGAAATCAAGACAAAGAATAGATGGTGTAGCTTCTTTAATGGATGCATATGTAATATTTGTAAACCAAAGAAGTGAATACCTTAATTACATAAATGAGGAGGTTTAGAAATGGATGTTAGAAGTTGGATAGGCAACATATTTGGTAATAAGAACACATCACCACAACATAATGCTGAAACATTAGAGATAGTGGAAGGACAAAAAGCAGTATTTACACCATACAAAGGTGATTTCCATGAAGATATTGATGTATTAGCTTGTGTTGATGCAATAGCAAGGAATGGAGCAAAGATGCATCCTAGACACATTAGAAACTTCAAAAAAGATGGAGTAATGCAATTAGAGAATGTTAAAGGTAATCTTTATACAATACTTGCTAAAAAGCCAAATGAATTACAAAATGCTTATCAGTTCTATTATCAAGTTATAGCAAATTTGGAGCTTTACAATAATGCATTTATTTATATGCAACGAGATGAAAATATGGAGATAACAGGATTATATCCATTAGATTATAGTGAAGTAAAACTTTGGGAATATGATAAACAAATATTCGTTCAGTTCAAGTTTGGTAGAAGTAAAGAAAGATATGTACCATATAATGATTGCATTCACTTAACAAGAATGGTATCAAAAGATGGAATGTTTGGTGGTAGTACATTACCAGTTAGAAAAGTATTAGATATTAAGCATGTATTAGATGAAGGAATAGCAAATGCTATTAAAACTACTCAATCTATTAAAGGTATTCTTAAATCTACTAAAGCTATGTTAAAGCCAGAAGATGTTAAGAAGATGAGAGATCAATTTGTTAATGACTTTGTATCTAATAGTAATAAATCTGGAATAGGTGGTTTAGATGCTACTACTGACTTTACACCAGTTAAGATTGATCCTATAACTGCTGATAAATCACAAATAGAATTATTCGATAAAAAAATACTTGCTTATTATGGAGTAAGTGAAAAGATAATACAAAGTAATTATAGTGAAGATGAATGGAATGCTTTTTATGAATCAGTATTAGAGCCAATAGGACTACAAATGAGTTTAGAGTTCAGTAATAAGATATTTACTGCTACACAAAAAGCATTTGGTAATGAAATCTTATTTGAAAGCAATAGATTACAGTATTCAAGTAATAAAACTAAAATTGAGTTATTAAGATATGCAAATAATATAATGACTATCAATGAATTAAGAGAAGTATTTAACCTAGCACCTAGAGAAGATGGAGATGTAATAATGCAAGACCTTAACCACATAGATAGTAGTATTGCAAATGATTATCAAGGAGGTAATGAAAATGAAGGAAATTAGAAAGTTAGATATGCAGTTTAGAACTGAAGATACTAATGATGGCAAAATGGAAATTAAAGGATATGCAGTAGTATTCAATAGTCCAGAAACTTATTGGGGATATACAGAAGTAATTGATCCTAGAGCATTAGATGAAGCTGATATGAGTGATGTAGTATTGAGATATAACCATAATGATAGTTTTATGGTATTAGCAAGAACTAGAAATAACTCATTAAAGCTAGAAACTGATAATACAGGATTAATGATAGATGCTACTCTTCAAAATGATATTACTGAACATAGAGATATATTTAATGCTATTAAGAGCCAATTAATAGATAAACAAAGTTTTGCATTCACAGTAGAAGAAGATGAGTATGACTATGATACAGATACTAGAACTATTACAAAGATAGGTAAGTTATTTGATGTATCAGTAGTAGATCAACCATTTTACAATGGAACTGATGTTAGTGTTGCTAGAAAAGAAAGTAATGACTTCCTAGAAAGAAGAGAAGAGTTAAGAAAACAACACGAACTAGAAATGCAAAAAGATAAGTTAGAAGCTAGAAAAAAAGAAATATTAGCTAAATTAGGTTAAACAATGAATAAAAGAAAGTTGGAATGGCTTTCTTTTTGTTTTGCTGGAATGGTGAAACTAAATTGTATTAATAAATCCTGGAATAGGAATAATGGTAGTTATACCTAAATAACAAATAAATAAGGAGGACTTATGTCAAGAAAAGAAGAGATAGAAGCTAGAAAACTTGAATTAAGAGATGAAATTGAAGCAGTAGAAAACAATGAAGAAGCTGCTGAAAAATTAGAAGAACTTAATAATGAAGTTGAAGCTCTAAATGAAGAAGAACAAGAAATAAAAGAACATGAAGAAGGAGAAAAAAAAGCTGAAGAACTTGAACAAAAAAAGTTCATAGCTAAAGAAGTTATCAAGGAGGAAAGAAAAATTATGGATAACAAAGAAATAAGAAACTCAAAAGAGTATATTAATGCTTATGCTGAATATCTAAAAAATAGCGATGATACAGAATGCAGAGCATTATTAACTACTGGTGTTAATGGAACAGTAGAAGTGCCAGATATGGTATATGACATCATTAAAACTGCTTGGGCAAGAGAAGGATTAATGAGTAGAGTTAGAACTATATCAGTTAAAGGAAATTTCAAAGTTCAATTCGAAGTTTCAGGAACTGATGCAGTAATTCATACTGAAGGAGCTAGTGCAATCACAGAAGAAGAGCTAATCCTTGGTATAGTAACAATAGTGCCATCTAGTATAAAGAAATTTTTGTCAATTTCTGATGAAGTATTAGATATGAGAGGAGAGGCATTCCTAAATTATGTTTATGATGAATTAACATATAGAATTGCTAAAAAATGTGCTGATACATTAGTTGGTAAGATTGCAGCACTACCTACATCATTATCTGCTAATGGTGAAGGAATATATGACACTGTTAGTGCTAACAAAATTAAAAAAGCACCATCTATTGCATTACCTGCTGAAGCAGTAGCTAATTTAAGTGATGAAACAAATATAATCACTGCAGTTATGAATAAATTAACTTATGCTGAATTTATAGATAAAAAATTAGCAGCTAATTATCCATCTGATCCATTTGAAGGAATGACAGTTGTATTCAACAATACATTACCTGCTTATAGTGCAGCTAGTGAAAATGATGTATATATGATTGTTGGTGATTTCGACCATGGAGCTTTAGCTAACTATCCAGAAGGAGAAGGAATAGCTATTAAGTATGATGATAAGACACTTATGACTCAAGACCTAGTAAGAATCCTAGGAAGAAGATATGTAGGTGTTGAAGCAGTAGCTGACAAATCATTTGTTAATATCACTAAACCATCATCAGTTTAGTAGAAAGAAGGTAAACCTATGTTAGAAGAAATAAAGAAAATACAGGGTATTAATCATACTGAATTTGATACTATGATTAACACTTGGATAGCAGCAGCTAAACAAGATTTGATTAACATAGGTATTGATAGCACAATAGTGAATGATGCAACTGATTCACTAATACAAAGTGCAATAATAGAGTTTGTATTAAGTCAATTAGATGTAGTTAATGCTGAACTATATGCAAATAGTTATGCTTTACTAAAGGACACTTTAAGACATGTAGGAGCATACAATGGAGTATAGTGAGATAATTTACTTAATCAACAATGAATTAAAAGAGGATGAGATAGGTAATATCAATTCCTCTTTTGATTTGTATAACAAATGTTATGCTAAAAAACAAAGTGTTAGATCAAGTGAGTTTTATAATGCCACTATGGTAGGTATGAATCCTAGTGTTGAGTTTGTAATCAAAAAGTTAAATTATTCTGGTGAAAGTGAACTTTTATGGAATGATGAACGATATGAAGTATTAAGAGTGGTAGAGCCAAAAAACAAGTTCGATATAGTGTTAGTATGTAGTAAAAAAATAGGTGTTTATGGCAACAGTTGATTTTAGTGAAATAACATCAATACTTGGTGGATATTCAAGTTCATTAGATAGTGCAATAAAGGAAGTTGCTGAAGATGTAGCAAGAGATGCAGTTAAGAAGGTAAAAGAAGCATCTCCAGTTGGTAAAAAAAATACTACTCATAAAGGTAGATATAAAAAAGGTTGGAGAATGAAAGTTGAAAAAGGATTTGGCACAATAGAAGCCAATATCTACAACGAAACTGATTATCAATTAACACATTTACTAGAAAGACCACATATAGGTAAAAACCAATATGGTACTTGGGGAACTGTATATCCAAAGAGTGCAGGACATATATCAAAAGTCCAGGATGATGCTAATTTATTTTTTGAAACTGAAGTAGAAAGTAGGATAAGAAATGGATTGTAAGTATATTTATGATTTATTAAAAACTTTAAAAATACCTGTTGCATATGACCACTTTGATTCGAATAAAAATGTGAATCCACCACTAATAGTATATAGAGAGCAAAATCAAGACACTTTTAAGGGAGATAATAAAACATACTTTAGAGGACATAACTTTGAAATAGAATTAGCTACAATTAAAAAAGAGCCACAACTTGAAGCTCAAATAGAAACTCTATTAACAAATAATAATATTCCATATGATGTTGCTAGTGAAGTATGGGATGACAATGAAAAAATATATCATTATTTTTATGAAATATAGGAGGTTAAATAATGGCAAACAAAGTACAATTTGGATTATGTGATGTTCATTTTGCAAAAATCACAGTACAAAATGATGGAACTTTCTCTTATGGAACTGTTAAAGCAATTCCAGGAGCAGTAAGTTTATCAATGGATGCTAGTGGAGATCAAGCAGATTTTGCTGCTGATAACAATGCTAGATACTTTACTGATTATGCTAACAATGGTTATACAGGAACCCTTGAAATGGCAAAATTAACTGATGATTTTAGAAAAGACATCCTAGGACAAATCATTGATACAAATGGAGCAATCCTAGAAAGTGGAGATGACAAATTAAGTGCATTTGCACTTGGATTTAGAATTGATGGTGATGAATCTAATACTAAATTCTGGTATTACAATGTAATGGCTTCAAGACCAGCACAAGCATCATCAACTACTGATACAAGTAGAACTCCACAAACTACTACACTTAATTTAACTGCTATGAGAAGACCAAGTGATAATAGAACTCGTATAGAGATGACTGAAACTAACGATAATAAAACTGCTTATGAAGGTTTCTTTACTAATGTATATGAAGCAAATATCACAACAGTATAATTCGTAGATAGTAAGGAGAGATACTCTTTCGAGTATCTTTTTTTAGTATCTATGAAAGGAGGATAACATGGCTAATAAATTAAAAGGTATAACAATACAAATAGGAGCTGATACTACTCAACTTACTACTGCTTTAAAAGATGTTAATTCAATTATTAGTAAATCTAATAGTGAGTTAAAGGATTTAAACAAAGCATTGAAACTTGATCCTAAAAATACTGAATTATTAGCACAAAAGCAAGAAGTATTAAAAACAAATATTGCAGCATCAACTGAAAGACTAAATCAACTAAAAGAAGCTCAAAGACAAATGGGAAGTTATAGTTCACTTACTGATGAACAAAAAGAGTCATATAGAGCATTAAGTGTTGAAATAACTAAAAGTGAAGATGCAATAAAGAAGATGAATACTGAACTCAAAAACACTTCAAAAGTAGATTTAAGTAAAATGAAAGATGCTTTGAAGAAAGTTGGAGAAGTAGCTGCTGATGTTGCTAAAAAGTTAATTGATGTTACTGCCAAAATAAGTGCAGTAGCAGCAGGAGCATTAACAAGTGTAATAGGATTAGGTGTTAAAAGTTATGCTGAACTAGAAAAGGCACAAAAAGGAGCTGAAAGATTATTTGGTGATTCATTCAGTATTGTAGAACAAAATGCAGCAAGTGCTTATAAGAGTTTAGGACTTTCAGCATCACAATACTATGACCAGGTAAATACTTATGCAGTAGGATTAAAAGAAGCATTAAATGGAGATAGTGAAGCAGCAGCAAAACTATCAAATGACATTTTAGTTGCACAAGCTGATATAGTTGCAGCAACTGGAGCAGATGCTGATGCAGTATCAAATGCTTTTAGTGCAGTAATGAGAGGTAACTTTACCTTAATCGACAATTTAAGATTAGGTATTAAAGGTAGTAAGGAAGGTATGCAAGAAGTCATTGATAAAGTCAATGAATGGAATGCAGCCAATGGTAATGCTACAAACTATGTAATGGGAAATTATGCTGATATGCAAAAAGCATTAGTTGACTATACAAAGATGGTAGGTGTAGCACTTACTGCTCAATCACAAATGGCTACTACAATAGGTGGTAGTGTAACACAATTGAAAGCAGCATTCGATAACTTCTTAAATGGTAGTGGTAGTCCAGAAGCATTAAGTGAAACAATAATGAATACACTTAAAAACATAGCACAAGCTATTAAGAAACTAGCACCTAGTATATTAAGTGGACTTGTATCACTTATAAAGGATTTACTTCCACAAGTAGTGCAATTAATTATGGATTTACTTCCACAATTAGCACAAGCATTAACTGATCTAATTGATAGCTTATTAGATATGGTTACAAATAACCAGGATAAGTTACAACAAACAATAACTGACATAATCAATACAATAGTGTTATTCTTTACTGATAACCTACCTAAAGTGCTAGAAATTGCTATTCAACTTGTAGTAACACTAGCAAAAGGAATTGCAAAAGCAGTTCCAACACTTGTACCTGCAATAGTTGAGTGTTTGGTAACAATGGTACAAACATTAGTTGAGAACTTACCAATGATTATTGATGCAGCAATAGAGCTTATTATGGCTCTAGCTGAAGCATTACTAGATAATTTAGATATAATCCTTATGGCAATAGTTGATGCAATTATAGGAATTATAGAGTGTTTAGATGAAGAGTTACCAAAGATAGAAGATAAGATGCCAGAACTAATCGAAAAGATAGTTCAAACATTAATTAAACTGATTCCAAAATTATTAGAAGCAGTTATTAAGATTATTGAAGCATTATTGAAGTTCATAGTTAATTCTTATTCAAGATGGATAGAAAAAGGTAAGGAAATCATAGGAAACCTTGCACAAGGACTTAAAGATGCTATTCCTAAAGTAATTGATAAGGTAAAAGAACTAATAGGTAAGATTGCTGAAAAAATAGGTGAATTACCTGGTAAAGCATTACAATGGGGAAAAGATATGGTACAAGGATTCATTGATGGTATTAAAAAGATGATTGGTAGTGTAGGAGATGCAGCAAAAGGACTTGCTGATAAAGTTAAAAACTTTTTACACTTCTCAAAGCCAGATACTGGACCATTAAGAGATTATGAAACATGGATGCCAGACTTTGTAGAAGGACTTGCTAAAGGTATAAGACAATCTAGTCATTTACTAGAAGATGCTTCACTAGGACTTGCTGATGATATGAGTAATTCTATATTAGGAAGTACATCAAGAGCATTAAAAGGATTAAATAGTGGAATCCAATCAAGTTTAAATCCTACTATTAATCCAAGTGTAGCTTATGATCTAAATTATCAATTAATGGCTAGTGCTATGAAAGAAGCATTAAATGATATGGATATAGTAATGGATGATAGACAAATGGGAAAATTCATTACAAAGACAGTAAGTGAGGAGGTATATTCGTGAGAAATTATGTAGTAATAAATGGTAGAAGTTCTAAAGAACTAATAGGACTTGCTATCAATGAATTACCACCTATAAGCAAACCATCTTTAAGAACTAGAGTAGAAACAATAGATGGTAGAGATGGAGATATAATTACTGAACTAGGATATAGTGCTTATGATAAAACATTTACAATAGGATTATTTGGAGAAGGATATGACATTAACCAGGTTATATCCTTCTTTAATCAAGAAGGTACAATATCCTTTAGTAATGAAGAAGATAAATATTATAGATTTAAAATGGTAAACCAAATAGACTTTGAAAAATTACTTAAATTTAGAACTGCATCTGTAACAGTACATGTTCAACCTTTTAAATATTCAACAGTAGAGTTTAATAAAAGTTATCCAATAACTAATAGCACTTGTAAGGTAACTAATTTAGGTAATTACAAAAGTAAACCAAAATTCACTATAACAGGTAGTGGAACAATTAATTTAAGTTTAAATGGTGTTCAAGTAATGGTAATAAATCTAGGAGATAGTTCAAGTACAATGATAATTGATACTGAAAAGATGGAAGCATATAACACATCTGGAATACTTAAAAATAGAGATGTTACAGGTAGTTATAATAATCTAGCTTTAAATCCTGGAGCAAATACACTTACATGGACTGGAACAATAACTCAAATAAAAATAGAAAGAGCCAGTAGATGGTTATAAGGAGGGAAATTATGAATTATACAAATCTATTTATGGTAAGAGGTGATTCCTTTGGATTTGACCTTGAAGTTGTTGGAGTTAATACTGATTTAGATGAAGCATATTTCAGTTGTAGAGAAGATGTTGAAACTGAAGAAGTACAATATATATTCCAAAAATCAATAGGTGATGGAATCACTAAAGTAAAATCAACAGAAGATTCAATAATATATCATTTTGAACTTGCTCCAGAAGATACTGATGAAGTTGAAATTGGAAATTATTATTATGATGTTCAAATTAATAAGGATGGAAATGTGTTTACACCTTTAATAGGAAGATTAAAAATATCTTATGATGTAACTAGACCAGAAGAAAGTAGTGTTTAGGAGGTATATATGGCAAATTGTAATTATAAAGTAGATATTAAAAATATCCAGGATAAATATACTTTCAAAATCTTTGGTTGCAAAGGTGAAAAAGGTGATCCTGGAGATGTTAATGATGTAACTTTAAATGGAACATCAGTAGTAAATGAAAGTGGAGTAGCAGTTCTTCAAAATATAGAACAAACTACAAATAAAACTACTACAATTTCATCAGCATCAACTGATACTGAATATCCAAGCGCAAAAGCAGTATATGAACAAGTAGAAAAGAAAACAAATAAGATATATTCAGTAATAAGAAAAACTGATACAAGTGAAGTTACATATATGAGATTTGACGACAATGTAGGAATGGTTGCAAATGCTACTAAAGATGGTAGTGAAGTATTAAATATGTTCGACTTTGTTAAACCTTGGAGTGATATAAAACTATGTAATCAAAATCCTACTACTAAAGAAATAACTGCTTGGTATGGTGATGATAATTTTAAGTTTGATGGAACTAATGGAAATGTAATGGTACATATTCCAGGATTTTATTATTATCAAGGGCAAATTGATTTAGCAGGAACATCATTTGATAAGATTTCAATAAGTGATGGTGAATTTGAAGGAGCATCATATAGTCCAGAATTTTATATAGCTGCTAAAAATACTTCAGTAGTTGATAATAAACCAGTATCTTATAGTGGACTAGGACCAGAAGTTAATAGAAATATTACTTCGTTTAGAACTTTATATACTAATAATGGTTATTCACCACTAGATTATAGATACTTCTTAATTCAATTACTTTATTTAGTAGAATATGCAAGTAACTACACTCAAAGTGTATTAGGAAATGGTATTACAGGAGTTAGATATAATGCAAATACTAAATCATTATTAGCTGAAAGCAATACTAACAGAGCAGTAATACCTACTGATACTAACTTTGTGGTAGGTAACACAATATGTATTGGAACATCACAAGGAAATATGAGTATAGCAAAATATAGAACTATAACTGCTATTAATTCATATTCAAGTGGTGGAGTAACAGGTACTGAATTAGTATTTGATGGCGATCCAGTAAATATTGCAATAGATAACTGGGTTGGATGTGTAGGACAGTTAAGTGGACAATGTGATGCACTTGGAAACAGAAGTGGAAGTATAACTAACGATAGTAAACATGCTATGAGCTATAGAGGAATAGAGAACTGGTTTGGTAATGTATGGCAATTCGTAGATGGAATCAATATTAAAGATAATAAAGCATATATTTGTACTAAACCATCAAGCTATGAAGTTGATAAATTTGATGGTGATTATCATGCTTTAAGTTATACAAATGCTAATGCAAATAACTATGCTAAAGTTCTAGGATATGATAGCAATTATCCATTTGCTAGATTTCCTATTAGTGTTGTTGCTTCAGCAACATCTACTTACTATACTGATTACTATTACCAGAATACTGGTAATAGGATTGCTCTTGTGGGTGGTTACTTCTACGATGGCGCTAGCGCTGGTGCCTTCTCTTGGAATCTCAGCGGTAGTTCGAGCCTTTCTCTCATCCACTTTGGCTCTCGCTTTCTTTACATACCCTAGTTTGAGGGGTTGTTAGGGGAACAACCTCCCCTAACATTAAAATCAAACATTAAATAATAATATAGGGATTTG
>Ga0310690_10002249_pt1 | contig 31937 bp, 25 predicted proteins | sample AusTroGonzalo_MG_2_FD_207661 | JGI IMG/M metagenome (GOLD analysis project Ga0310690, IMG submission 207661) | Bovine rumen microbial communities from tropical cattle in Woodstock, Queensland, Australia - Gonzalo_04 (v2) (version 2) | ecosystem: Host-associated > Mammals > Digestive system >...
ACATAGTAGATGGAGACAAGCCGTTCAAGCTGTCTCGCAGTCGGGTGGAATGTCGTGTCTTTCATTCCGAGAGGGTCGAAGAATACGCGCTTGAGGTGCTTCTCTATCTTCTCGCCGGTCACCTTCTCCACAACAGCGCCGGCAACGTCAATGCCGGCGTTGGAATATTTCCAGGACGTTCCGGGCTCGAAGAGAAGCGGCGTTGCCGCACCGGCGGCCGCCGCCACGCGAAGGGGCGCGCCGTTCCAGCCAAGCGCCGCGGAGATCTTTGTCTCGAAAGGAAAGCCGCCGGTGTGCGAAAGGCAGTCGCGCACGGTCAGGACGTTCCTTGCAGGCACGAGCGTCTTCACTCCGTTCGTTTCGACAAGCCGCTCCAGCCGCGAGAATTCCGGCAGGTACTTGGAAACGGGATCCTCAAGCGAGAGCCTTCCTTCCACAACCAGTTTTGCCGCCGCCGCACCGACGATTCCCTTCGTCTGCGAGCAGATGCGGAAGAGAGAGTCTTTGGAGATGGGTTTGCGCGATGCGACGTCGCTCCAGCCGTCCGCGACCCATTCCTCGCGGTCGCCGTCGACGAGCACGCTCACGTAGCCGGGAAGTTCTCCTCTCTCCACGTATGGCCGCAGGGCCTTCTCCACGCCTGCCGTGTCTGCGGCGGCGGCAGCGGTTCCGACGACGGCTGCTAACAGCAAAATGGCGATTCTTTTCATCTGAAATTCGTCCTCACCAGATCTTCTCCGCGCAAAGCGACGAGTTCAGCGTATTTGGCCTCGGCGGCGGCTTTGTCCGGAAACACCCACATTTCGCAGCATGGCGTCCTGCGCCCGACAAGGTCATAGACCATGAAATGGCCGGACATGGCGATGACGCGCCCGACCCAGCCAGGACAGTGGTCGCAGTAGCGTTCGCATGGCGATGCGTCGTTGTCCAGGACCTTCGAGAGGGACGGGCACGTGCGCATCTTCAGGTGGTAGAACGACTCGTTGAAGTCGTGCTCCATGTCGCAGTTCTCCTCGATGCGGATGCGCTCCCAGTAGTCGTACATTCCCTTGAGCCCGTCGCGCTTGAACGCATCAAGCGTGAAGAAGGCCTGCCTGTCGGCGACGCGGGCATAGTAGCGGTCAAGCTCGTCCTGCCCATGCCGTTCGAGGAACTTGAAGATTTCGTTGTAGAACTTCACGAAGTGGTCGCTTGGAATCATGCGCACCTCCTTCTCAGCACCTGGCGGCAGGAACGGCCTCCTGTCTCCTCCAATACGATTTCATACGGCGAGCCGGAGCAGAACGCCTCGTTGAGGATGCGCGTCGCCGCGCAAAGCCCCTTCCCGCCCGGAACGTTCCTTTTTTCAAGATGTTTCAGCGCGGAGCAGTCGGAAACGGTCAAGACCGCGCCGTCCGCAGTCTCTTCCAGCGCATAGGCCGAGCCCTCGCGATCCAAGTAGTACCGCCACCACGCGATCAGCTCCGATGGATCGCCCGCGACAAGCTTTTCGTGGAGCGTCCTGTAGACCTTGGTGCCGGTCTCGAAGAGGACCTCGCGCAAGGCCGCCTCGCCGTAGTTGTCGCGCACGTAGTTAGCGCCGTCCAGAATAGATGCGTGAAAGTCGCGGTGCAGCTTGCCGCCAGACCTGTAGCGCAGGAAGTCCTCCTCATCGTTCATCCTATCTCTCCCCTGTCTTGCGAAAGCACCCTGTTCCGCCACTCGCGCGGCGTGCTGGCTGTCGCTATCCTGAATTGCGTGGCAAAGTTTTGCGCCGACGAGTAGCCGAGAGATTCCGCGATGACGGACATCGAGCGAACGCCCTTCTCGAGCTCGCGTTTTGCCGCCGCGATCCGGCATGAGTTTCTGAACGCAAGAGGCGGGAGACCTGTCAGCCGCTTGAACTCGTTTATGAGGTGGCTGGGCGACATCGACAGCCGCGCCACGAGAGAGTCTATTGATATTGGCGCGGCGGGGTTGGCGCGAATTTCGTCAACAACCGACTTGACGCGCGAACTCGAATCCCGCCCCCGAGGTTCGCGGGACGCCTCTATGACGGACATGAGCAGATCCGAGACCGCCAGCCGCAGGCGCAATGAACGCCGCGAAGTGTGTCGTGGTTCGCCGTCGTATGTCTTGAACACCCGCTGAAAGGCGAGCCGAATGCCGTCTCCTCCCCTGAAAAGCCTGTTGGGCGCAGAAAGGAGCGAATCCACGAGCCACCGCGACTCCGACCGGGGAAAGGACAGAATGGGCTCATTCTTCTTCGGAAGCCGCAAAAACATCCAATACATGAGAAGCCCCTTGGGAAAGACCCTAAGCCTGTGCGGCTCGTCCGGCCTCGACACGAAGACCATTCCCGGCTTGAACGCGTATTCCCTCCCCATGCTTTCGAACACAAGCTCGCCGCGCTGGCAAAAGGATATCTCAACGCACTCTTCGTGCATGTGTTCGTTGCTGGGACTGAGTCCGTAGCTTCCAGACCGCAGGTTGGTGCGCCCCAGGACCGGAATGCACTCGATTCCATCTGGCGAAAGATCCAGCACCCTCAAATCTGGAGTGTCGCAATATTCGAACGGAAGCTTGAGCGCAGCTCGTTTCATGACGACGCAATTATAGCACACCGCGCCGGTTTGAGAAATCTAAAATTCAAAAAATAATTTTACGCACTTTTCCCGAACAGCCACTTCCTCGGCGTTGCGCCCACGAAGTTCCTGAACGTGCGCGAAAAATGCTGAGCCGTCGGGAACCCGAGTCGGTCTGCCGCGGACTTGACGGAAAGCCCCTTCTTGAGAAGCCGCTTCGCCTCCTCGATTCGGCAATGCAAAAGGTAGGCGTGCGGCGTAAGGCCGTTCGCCATCTTGAAAAGCGATATGAACGACACGTTCGAGACGCCGGCCTCCGCCGCAAGCTCCTCAAGCGGATAGTCGCGTTCGGGATTGTTCTGCATGCGCTCTGCAATCTCGCTGAAGGCCTTGGAGGTCTTCTGCCTGATGGACAACGACACCGAATCGAGGATGCCCAACCAAAGCGCTTGCACCAACGTCTGCATGCGTATATGCGCACCAAACGAACAGTCCCCGCTTTCGGCCAAGGCGATGATCCTAACGAACAGCGCCTGCACGGAACGGCTGCAGGCGAAAAGCCGGGGAAGCCTTGCAAATCTATCGGCAAACCAGCGAATCGTCTTGTTGGCAGACGGTCTGAAAAGCATGTAGAACGTTGCGTAGCCCTTTGGGCACTCCAGCTGACGATGCGCCTCATGCGGGCGCGACACGAACATCATGCCGGACGTCAGGTTGAACCGCCGCCCTTCACTCTCGTACACGCACGCGCCGGCAGTGCAGCACACAAACTCTATGCAGCCCCTGTGGACATGCCACGGCGAGGACTCGCGCACCCTCAGGGAACCCGTGCGACCTATGGCCGGAATCTGTGGAATGCCGAACTCCCCGAGGCTGAAGATATTGGCTTTGTACACTCTCGGCTTGAACTCGTCCGAGGCGTCAAGCGACTTTATTTCGCCGAGCGCCGCAGAGACGGCGGATCTTGCACTCCTCTTCATGCTGCGAATTATACCATACATCAAGGCAGAGGTCTGCATCTATCGCTGGAAGCACGATGACGCGAAGTCAATCGCCCATTTCCAGTCGTAGGGCGAAAGACCGTGGCACTCCGTCCGGCGGACATAGCCGAACGGCGGCACAACGAGCGCATTCGAATAAGGCTGAGGCCATTCCTCCGGCGCGGCAGCGCCGCCGCCGAGGCCCTTCCCCGTGAGCAGTTCCCAGACGGGCGAAGCCGCCCTTGCCGCAAGCCACTCGCCCTTCGGATCGAACCACTTCTTGTGGTAGCTCTCGAGGAGAAGCGCGCGCGGCGCGACGCATGCGAGAAGAAGATGCTGGTCGAACTGCTGCGACCTCGGGTTTTCCGCATACTTCCAGACGTTCCGGCAATACCAGTGCGGCACGGTGAGCCGCTGGCCCTTGAGAGACTCCCCGTAGTCGCGCTTCATTAGCTGTACGCCGATTGCGCCGGTCTGGTTGGGAATGCAAACCTTGAACCGCTCGTCGTAGGCCGCCGCGAGCAGCGCCGCCTTGCCAAGCCGCGACGACCCGATCACCACGCTTCGCGTGGCGTCAATCTCGGGAATCCGCTCCGCGAGGTCGAGCCCTCGCATAAGCCCCCACGCCCAGATCATGAGGGATCCCGTGTTGTCGCCCTTAGAGAAGTCCCGCTCGCCCCACAGCTCGCAGACTCCGTTGAACAACCCTCCGCGCTTGCCGCCGTCGCCGGTGATCTGCGTGTAGCGCGCCGACATGAAGGCGTAGCCGTTCGCTACAAGCATGTCCCACGGAAGGTCGTAGTGGTTGGTCTTCTTGTCGGCAATCTTGTCGAGTCCGGCATAGTTGAGATGTAGGAACACGGGGACAGCCCCCTTCGCATGGCGCGGCACGACGACAAGCCAGTCTATGCAAGGGCCGGTCTTGTCGCCGCGGAAGCACTGCCGATAGCGGCGCAAGGTCGCAAAGCGGTCCTCGGACATCTTCTCGTCAACTATGTCAAACTCCATCTCGACAGGCTTTGGCGGCAGCCGCCCATAGACTTCGCGCTCGAAGAGGTCGAGAATCTCGCGGCGACGCTCCGGCCAGTTTTCCCTGGTCACCTTGCGCCCGTCCGCGAAGACGAGAGGATCCTCCAAAGAATAGTCCTTGCCGAGAACGCCGGCCTTGGACTCGTCGTAGTTGAACTCCACGTACTCGTTTCGCTGCGTGCTGGAGTAGAACCGTATCGCGTCGGTTTCCGGCGTCCCCGGAATCATCTCGATCCGCTCCGCCCCACGCCGGACAAACTTAAGCTCTTCTTCAGTCGCCCAAGAGCCGTCGCCGGCAGATGCAGCCATCGAGGAGACGACCGCAAGACCTGTTACAAGACCAATTTTCATGTTATCCATACCTCCATGTTAGTGAATGAAACAAAGCCAAACTACAATGGCTATTCCTCAAATATCGACGCGTCCGTCAGAAACACGGGATAGTCGAGGGCGAAAAACGGAGCGGCGCATTCGATGCCGCGGCGGTTTGGCTTTGCGCGGTCGGCGCCGTTCACAAGCGCGGCGACGTCAAAGACCTCGCACCGGACGGGATCTATCAGGACGGGATGCGCCAGCGCCCCCACGTTCTCGCCTATCACAAACTCAAGGCGCCCGCGAAGAGGCCTCTCGTTCATCTCCACGTGCTGCGGCTGCCATATGGCCAGCACAGGCACGCCCTTTCGACGGAACGCCGCCGTCCTGACCGCAGCGAACGGAACCCTATCCGCGAACTCCTTGGGCTTCTCCGTGTCGAAATACATGAAAATGCCCGGATCGTGCACAAGCCCGTCGCAAAGCCAGCCGAGGCATTGCAACGTGTACCAGCCGTGCTTTGGCCTATGCGTCCTGCCGTCGAGGATGCCGTAGTATTGGTCGCGCCCGTCGCCGTAGTAGCGAAGGAAATCGGTTACAGTGAAGATCGAAGTCACCTTCGCCCCATGCGAAAGGTCTGAAACAATCCGCCGCGCAATGAACCTCGCCTGCGAATACTGCGTGGGGAGCGAGACGCCATTGTCCGCCTTGCCCGTCGCCCTTCCCGATTCCCCTTGCCAGATCTCGACCGGCGTTCCGTCGGGACGCTTCATGAGGGCGCGAATCTGCCCGAACATCGAGTCCAGCGCCGCTTCCGGATACGTCTCGTATCCATGGTAGTTGAAGATATCGGCCACTTCGCCGATTCCGGCGTTTGCGAGCGCGACAACCCAACCGCACGAAAGCTCGGCAAGGTTGAACGATATCCTCGCATCCGGAATCTCCGCCCTCACCGCCTCCGCAGTCGCGCGGACAAACGCGGCGAAATCGCGCGCCGCCTTCGAAACCCCATGCACGTTGTTGGCGACCTGCCCGCGATCGCGGAAGAACCACTCCGGCTCGTTCCATACTTCCCACACCTTGACGCGTCCCTTGAAATGCGCGGCGATCGCGCGGACATACGCTTGCCATCCCGCCATCGCCTTCTCCCCATGGTAGCAAGCCGCCTCGCCCACGTACCCGCGCGCCCATCCAGCCGCCAGGACACCCTCCTCCTTCGCCTTGGCGATGCGGTTGGCGAAATCGTCGTTTGGCGTGTAGAGGGGATTTCCGAACGAAAGCGAAAGCCACGTCTCGATGCCTTCCGCCGCAAGTCCCTCAACGACCTCGTCAAGCCACTTGAAGTCGTAAACGCCCGGTTCCTTTTCGCACCTGACCCATCCCGTCTGGCAGCGAGCCCTCTTCACGCCGGCCTCGCCAAGCCACCGATACGTCCACGACGGATCGAACGTGTTCCGGTCAAGTGTCTCGAATCCTATTCCGAGCGGACTTTGGGCAATCTCGCGGGAATGGCGGCTCGGGGTGCGCCCAATGCGCTCAACGCCCTTTATCGCCTCGTATGGGTTTACAGTGCCCTGCCAGCCCATCGAAAGCGGCTCGCCCGACACGCCTGGCGGGATGGCTTTGCCAAAGGCGACGGCTGGAATCGCCGTCAACCAAACAAATGCCATCCCCAACAATAATCTAATCGTAACTTTCATATATTCCACTCCGCTTGCCAAGTCGCTGCGCATGATACAGGCTCTTTGCCGGATTGTCAATTGTCGATCCACCACGAGGGAGGCAACTGGTGGTCTACGTGCCCTGTGTCGCGGTAGTCCTTGAGCTTCATGTCGTGGCCGACCATCCTGAGCGCGTTCGCGAACTCGCTGTCGAACTGCGGCATGCCCTTCCTGACCGGCGTGCCCCACGCGGCAGACGCGCCGTAGCGGTACATCTGCACCCAGTCATTGCCGCGAAGATGGTGCCACGTCGTCTCTATGATGCCAAAGCCGCCGATCTCGGCAATGAAGTCGGCCATCGATTTCATGGCGTTGTAGTTCCGCCAGGGGCACCCCGCCACGGAGAAGCCCTTCTCGGCGAAATAGGCCATCGTCGGCCAATCCTTGCGCTTCTCCTTCATGTCGCCGTACGAATACTGCCAGTCGCAGATTATAACGTCCTTCGGCAGCGTATCGGCCAGAGTCGCGGTCAGCTTCGAGCCGCTCTTCACGTAGCCCTTCCAACGCGGGTCGCTTCTGTCGAGGAGCATGTCGTGCCATATCATCGCGCGTGCGCCGCGCTCCTTCGTGAACGCCGCGAGGTTCGCTATGTGTTCGCAGACGAGCTCTCCGTACGGGCGCTTCCTGCACTCCGGGCACGTCGGAGGCTGCGCCTCGTCGCAACCGAGATGGATGTACGGCGGATTGCCGAAGTCGTCCAAGAGCTCCGCAACAAGCTCCCTCAGGATGCGCTGGGTCTCCGGGTTGGATATGCACCAGTTCCATCCGCCAGGCTCGAAGAGCGGCTCGTATTCCGGCTGCAGGTCTATGACGGAATGCTTGAGCGTGCAGCTGCGCCCTGCTCCCGCATGGCCGTATGCGGCGATCTGCGGTATGAGCGTTATCCCGAGGTCGCGCCCGAGCGCTACAAGGCGGCGCACCTCGTACTTCGTCATCTTCGCCACTGGCCAGCCCCACCACGGATGCCTTTCGCTCCTGTACATTCCCCACGGCTCGAGTATCGCGTAGTTGAACTTCATGAGCGCCGCAAGGCGGATAGCCCTCTCGATCTGCTCCTTGCGCATCTCGGGTATCCAGCAGAGGTGAATGCAGCGGAACGAGAGATGCGGCGCGTCGGAGATGGAGAACGTCGGCAGGATCCGCCCCTCGGTCTTCATCGTGCCGCGCTTCGCGATCGCGAGCTGGCGGACGGAATACGCCGCCCACCTCACGCCCGCTACCGTCCGCGCGGCGATCTTGACGCCAGAGGCATCGGCCCTGACGGCATACGACTCTAAACTTGGAGCTTGGGGGAGGGAGAGACCGGACTTGCCGGAGATGACCTTCGGCGCCTGGCCGCCATACCATTCGACGAGATGTCGCCGGAGCCATGCGACCGCTTCGGCTTCAGGGCAGTCCACCACGACTGTAGTTGAGGCGTCGAACGCGACGGGGCTGTCCATGTCGCTCGTGAACTCGGCCGGCATCGGCAGCGGCGCAAGCTCGATTGCGTCCGGATTGGCCGCATTGACGGCAAACGTCGGCGGCTTCGCCTGCGGCAAGCCCTTCAGCACGGTCACGCCGGACGCCGGGAGGCAGAACCCTGCCAACGCCGCCGCTACAACCGACAAATACCGTTTCGCCTTCATTTCATACCTCCCAATGGCAATGCTATTCCATGTTGATGAATATGGAGCCCTTCGGGGAAGTGGACTGGGGATGGTCGCCTTTCCACGACGAGAAGTCTCGCTTCTCGACGGCCCGCGACGGGGCCATTCGGGCAAAGCATATCGGGAAACGGCTCTCCTGCGTTATTTCCGCGCCTATGGATTCGAAGTCGATGGAAAGCTCGACCTCGTAGCCCTTCTTCGTTATCTTCGTGTCAGAAGTCCATTTCGCGTTCGCGCCCATGTCGCCATCCCCGATGTCGGCCTTGCCGCCGCCACAGTTGACGCCGAACTGCCACGTATGGCGTCCCTTGCCAGTGACAATCGTGAACTCCACATGGTCGCCGCCGGGGAATTTCTCGCGCCCCGAAGGATCAGGCTCCCACACTTTGAGTTGCGCCGGATCGCGATCGAAGCAGAGGAACTTCACCTTGAGGTTCTTCATGTCGTGGCAGACGAGCACCTTCGTGCGGCGCGTCGCAGCACTCTTCCGCCTCATCTCGCTTTTGCCGATTTTCAGGAATCCGTCGATTGTCGCGGCCTTGGACCAGTCGCCGTCCTTGACGAGCGGCACGGAAAGCGGCTCTGGAGCTTCGCTGCAGCTCTTGATCAAGCCCCTGAAATGCTCCCTCTGCCGCTCCAACAGCTTTCCTACGGCCGGCACGTCGCCTTCCGCAAGGCGAACCGCCTCGTCGAGAAGCTCAAGGACGCGCTTGTCGATTCCGGCGCCAACGATGTAGCGCGACGTATTGCCGACGGGGTCGTCGGTGTAGTTGGTCGGGCGGTCGTCCGAGAACCACGTCTTCGCAATGAGCGCATAGAACTCGCGCATGGGTGCCGCTGCCTTGCGATACGCGCGCCGGATGTATTCCTCGCGGTACTTCTCCACCGGCACGTAGGGATTCCACATGAGGCGCGAGATGACCCAGAGTTCCATGGCGGATGCGTCCCAGCGCGTGCGGTAGTCGCGCCCCTTGCCGTTAGTCTTGCTGGAAGCCGCGTCCGGCACGACCTCGGAAATGACACGCGTAAAGCCAAGGGCCGAGTTGATCCACTTGAGGTCTTCAGCCGCGACGAAGGAATTCTGCCGCGGATACGCCGTTGCACAGCCCCAGTATTCGCGCCACTTGACGTTCTTCGTCACCTTGGACCATTTCTCGGCGCGCTCCTTCCACTTGGCGTTCACCTCGTTCGTCACGGGGAAGCGGTCGTTCTTGATGAACGGGCAGAACGACACGTTGTACATCTCGTTCACCGTGACGTCAGGCGACGGCGCGCTGAACTGGTAGGCGAACGTGTTGATGCGCATCTCCGGGTAGGTTCTGGCGATGATTTCCTCGGCCCTGTTCAGATAGCGGAATATCTGGTTGGAGCGGAAGTTGACGTCGCCCTTGCGGGAAACGCGCCCGTCGCCGAGCGGGATGTCCGCCTGGCATGCCGCACACTCGCACAGTCGCATGTTGTCGGCCTGGCAGATTGCCCAAACATCAAAGGCGATGCCATGCGCGGCCTTCATCTCGGCCATTCTCTCGGCAATCTTCTTTACGGCGTTGGAGCCGACGAGCGCCGCGCCGTCCATGTTGGAGAAGCACAGCTGCGTCCGCTCGCGGTCGCAGCGCCTCTCGCCGTTTATCTCCGCAAAATATTCCGGATGCGAGTCGAAGACATCCTTCGGCATGAACATCGGCATGTTGTGCCCGCCCGAGCCAGTGATTAAGAATCCGCATTCCACGGCGCGGGCGAGGACGTCGGGGAACGTCTGCCTGGCGCATCCGTTGTTGCACCTGACGCGGGCATGCCAGTATTCGCTCGCCGCATGCCTGTGCGGACCGGTGAAGCCCCACCCGCGCAGCTGGAACTTCGGCTTCTCCACGAAGTCCGCCTCGCGGATGTCGAACGTCTTTGTCCGAGAGTAGATCGTGCCGCATTCCTCGTCGGGACGAGCCCAGATTATGTCCGAATTGCGCTCGAGGAAGTCATAGACGCCGAAGAGACAGCCGCGCGGCTGCGGCGAGACGATGTAGATGCAGCCATTCCTGCGGCGGACGGCGTATCCGTCCCAGCCGCCAAGCAGCGCCTTGTCGTCAGGAAACTCGTCGAGGAACTTGACGCCTATGCGGAAGCGCGCATCCGGCTTCTCCTCCGCAAGAAGCGCGATGTAGCTCTTCAGCTCCTCCGCCGCGCGCTTTTCAGGCGCGCTTTCACCGCACTCTACTTCAAGGCCATGCGCAGCAAATGCGACAGCGGCCGACAGCGCAAAAAAGACCATTTTCATCTCGCACCCATAATCCTATTCGTCTCAACAGGCATAATGTCGTTTACATGTGTAATTATAACAAAATGACACACGCATGACAACAACCAGCGCGAGTACCCGCGCGGGTACCTAGAGGAATCCGATTGTTGAGATTGTGGAGAGGAACAATGCGATTTTAGTGCTTAATCTCTATCTTGCCTGATGATTAAGCACTAAAATCGTCGTTTCATATCCGATTCATTGACACAATCATGGAAAAATGGTATCATTCTGTCGTCCAATCGGAGAACTGTATCATGGTAGGCCGCAACAAAGAAATAAAAGAGTTAAATCGCCTGTACGAATCGGACGAATCGGAGTTCGTCGCCCTATATGGTCGCCGCCGGGTCGGGAAAACTTATCTAATTCGAGAGACATTTGCGGACCGATTCGCGTTCCACCATACCGGGCTGCCGAATGCGCCAAAGCGAAAACAACTCGCCCATTTCAAGGACTCCCTCGATTCCGTCGGCTTTTGCGGATCAATGCCCAAGAACTGGTTTGAGGCATTTCATGCCCTGCAAGCGGTGGTTTCAAAGTGTGCCTTGCGGCGCAAAGTCATTTTCATCGACGAAATGCCGTGGATGGACACGGCAAAGTCGGACTTTCTATCCGCATTAGAAACCTTCTGGAACGAATGGGCGTCAGCAAGGAAGGACATTCTGCTGATCGTATGCGGTTCAGCCGCGTCCTGGATGGTCAAGAATCTCTTCCGCAATCGCGGCGGGCTGCACAACCGCGTTACAGCGCGCATCTGCCTCCAGCCTTTCACGCTTGGCGAATGCGCGACTTTCGCCTCTGAACGGGGGCTTGGCATGCGTGAGGCGGACATTGCGGAATGCTACATGGCGCTTGGCGGAATTCCATATTACTGGCGCTATCTGACACGGGGCCTTAGCCTTGCACAAAACCTCGACCGACTCTGCTTCGCCATAGACGCCCCGCTCAAAGGCGAGTTCGAGGAGCTCTACGCCTCTCTCTTCAAGGATGCGATGTCATACAAGAAAGTCGTCGCGACTCTGGCGAAGAAGAAAGTCGGCATGACACGGCTGGAGCTTCTCAAGGCGCTGGACATCGCCGCCACGGGGAAGCTTTCCGAGACTCTTGAAACCCTGGAGGCAAGCGGATTCATTCGCAGCTACCGCTCGTACGGCACGAAGAAGAAGAACATGATCTACCAACTGACTGACCCGTTCTCGCTTTTCCATTTCAGATTCCTCGAGACTCCGTCGTCTGACGAACATTTCTGGTCTGCGACACAGACTTCGCCGGCCCAGTCCGCATGGAGAGGACTTGCATTCGAGCGACTATGCCTGCTGCACCTTCCCCAAATACGAAATGCGCTGGGCATTGGCAGCGTGCATGTTGAAGCATATGGATGGAGCTTCAAGGGCGACGAGACATACCCGGACGGCGTGCAGATAGACCTCGTGCTTGACAGGGCAGACAACATCATCAACATCTGCGAAATGAAGTATTCGTCCAACGTCTTCGCCATAGACAAGTCGTATGACAGAACTCTTAGCCGCAAAATCGCGACTTTCACCGGAGTCACAAAGACCAAGAAGGCCGTGCACCTTACTTTCGTAACGGCCAACGGCTTGTTGCGAAACCCCTATTCAAACCGCGTCCAGTCGGAAATAGCCCTGTCCGACCTATTCGCATGAACTTGGCCTGCATCATACTTGCAGTCATCTGTGACTTTGCCACAATCCGCGACGGTGGGATTAAACTGTATCGCGCAGGAGAGCAATTCTCCATCACGGGACACGTTATCGCGGCGAACGCAAGGCCGTTTAAAAACATCACATTCTGGAACAACCCCGTCGCGCTTGAAGTCCACGTCAACGACGACATGCTCCTTGCAAGGCGCAACGTACGCTACCGGCTCGACGGACATCTGAAGCTTATAAACAAAAAGAGGATCATCGTCGGAGAACGCCTCGTGGCGGTGGAAACCAACTCCTGGCCTGTTGCCAAGGAATCCTCCGTGGCCGCGATCGTCGGCGACAAGGATCGTTCAGGATTCGTGCGCATCCAGGGAATGATAGTCAAAGCCGCAGAAGACGAGATGGACAAAGACTTCTGCTGGCTAACACTGAGGGACGCTGGTGGATTCATCGCAGCCTCATGCACCAAAAAGAAATATCCTATCGACATGCTTAAGCCTCTCGTGGGGGCAGTTGTCAGGCTCACAGGCTCACTCCGAGAGTCTTCCACGTGGCGATCGAATCTTCCGCGTTCGCTGGGCATTGCAAACAATAATGGCATTGAAATCGTCGTACCAACGGAAACCGACCCTGCGAAACTGCCATACTTCACGACGATGATGGCAACTGGCCGCCAGCGGCTCGACGGCATCGTGATCGCAAAGACGAAACACGGATTCTACATGCGATACAGGCCTCTCAATTCAAGGTGGTACATAAGGATCGCCTATGTCGTTCCGGCTGACGGATCGGCATCGCCCGAAATCGGCAGCGTCGTGACCGTTGCAGGATTCACGTCTCTTGACGCATACCACCTCTGCGTCGACGAGGCTCTCGTAAAAGCCGCACAGAACCTCAGGTGGCAGCCTACCGACATAGACCAGTCGGCGACCGCCCTGTCGATTCCGAGTCTCTTCACGGACGGGCAAGGGAATGACAAGATAGCGGCCAACAAACACGGAATGCTCGTGCGCCTCATTGGAACGGTGCGCGACATACTGCCTGCGTCCGCCGAAGGCCGGCGGATCGAGATAGAAGACGACAGGCATCGCATCGGAATCGACGCCGAGACGATATCCGCCGACATCCCAAACTGGGTGGCAAACGGCGCGACAATCGAGGCGACCGGGATACTGACCGTCGAATACGAGCCGTCGGCCTCGGCATACGCACTGCCGCGCTTCAGGCGCTTTACGCTACTGCCGCGTTCCGTCGACGACATTAGCCTCGTGCACCGCGCACCGTGGTGGACGCCGCGCCGTCTTCTCATGGTCATACTCGCCCTTCTCGGCATCATCGTCTGGATTTCGATATGGAACCGCGCCCTAAAACGCCTCTCCGTTAAGCGCGGCGAGGAACTATACCGGGAGAGAATCGCGCACAAGGCCGCCGAGCTGAAGGTCGAGGAGCGCACGCGCCTCGCCGTCGAAATACACGATTCGATATCGCAGACACTTACCGGCATCGCGCTCCAGTTCGAGAATGGAGCCGACGAGGCGGTCGTCCGCCAGATGCTCGCCTCGTGCCGCCGCGAACTCAAGTGCTGCCTCTGGGACCTGAGAAGCCGCACGTTCGAGGAAAAGGACATGACAGAGGCGATAAAACGGGCAATCGGCCCGAATGCCGGGAGCGCAAAGATCGACGTGCGCTTCAACGTGCCGCGCAGCGAACTTTCCGAGACGACGACCCACGCCATCCTGCGCATCGTGCGCGAACTCATCGTCAACGCCGTCCGCCACGGCAAGGCAACGGAGATAAAGGTCGCCGGCGAAAGCCACGACGGATCGATATCGTTCTCGGTGAAAGACAACGGAACAGGCTTCGACCCGGCGAGCGTCGCGGGGCCTTCAACCGGACACTTCGGCCTTCAGGGCGTCCGCGAACGGATTGCCGCATTCAAGGGCGAAATGACCATCAACACCTCGGGGAATGGCACCAAAATCTCTATAGCCCTGAAAGTGCAGGAACCGTCCGTCCAGCCAACTTCGTCCCTTCCGTCCCATCTGTCCCTTTCGTCCCGTACATCCTAGCGCCTGCCAATGAGACCAAAGAACAAGACCAGAATCCTCCTCGCAGACGACCATCTCGTCGTCCGGATGGGACTTGCGCTCATGATAGGCCGCCAGGCCGACATGGAACTTGCCGGCGAGGCAGAGAACGGTGAAGAGGCCGTTCGCCTCGCAAGTGAGCTCCGTCCCGACGTCGTCATCATGGACCTCCAGATGCCCGTCATGGACGGCGCGACCGCCTCGGAGAGGATACTTGCAGAGAACGCCAAAGCCAAGATCCTTATACTCACGACGTTCGGCGCGACGGCAGATGTCGCGCGTGCGCTCGACGCAGGAGCGCTTGGAGCGATCTCCAAGGACTCTTCGCAGGACCGGCTGCTTGCCGCCATACGCGCGACGGCAAACGGGGAGAGCGCAATCGACGACGACATAAGGGCTTCCGCTGCAACCTACAGATCGGCGCCCCGCCTCAGTGCGCGGCAGGTGGAGATTCTGGACTATGCCTCGCGCGGGCTCGAGAACGCCGAGATCGCGCGGCTTCTCGGCATCTCCGCCGACGGCGTGAAGAAGCACCTCAAGCTCATCTTCGCCGCGCTCGGCGCGGCCTCCCGCGCAGAGGCAACCTCCCTCGCCCTGCGCCTCGGCCTCCTGAACTGACAAAGACCCCGCAAACCGCACCCTGGCGTCAAAAGGAGTCTGGGGCGAGGCCGCGTTTGACAAGCGTGAAACGGCCACCCGAGAGGTCAACTACGTGGACGCAGCAGTTGCGCTGGCGGCCTTCCCAGAAACGCGATACGTCGAGCCCGAGGACAATGGTCACGACAGCATGAAGGACGCCGCCGTGGGCGACGACAAGCACATTGTCGCAAACGCCCTCAAGGGGCTTGAGCTCGTTGTCGAGGAAATCGCGGACGCGGGCGAGGACCTGGCCGAAAGCCTCGCCTCCGCGGGGCACGTAGGCCGGCGGGTTCTCAAACGCCGCGCGGATGTTCTCGTCGCAGTAGCCGCCTTCGAGATACGGGGTTCCCTCGTATTCGCCAAAGTGGATTTCGTGGATACGGCCGTCGGGGACGGGCGACCCTCCGACGCGAGAACAGACGATCTCCGCCGTATGCATGGCGCGACGAAACGGGCTTGAATACACGCGGTCGAACGAAAGCCCGGCGCGGGCAAGCCCGTCTGCGGCATCTTCGGCCTGGCGGACGCCTGCCTCGTTGAGGTCTATTTCCACGATGCCGCCCTGTATGCGGTGAGCAGCATTCCAGTCCGTCTGCCCGTGCCTAAGGAACAGCACCCTCATCGCCAACCTAAACTCCAACGGCAGAACGCGTCAGTGCCGGCGACCGAGACGCAGGAAGATGCAAACGGCCTTTTCGCGCAGCCTATGCGCCCTTCGCCGATTACCACAGGCGCGACGACGGAAATCCATTCGTCCACGAGCCCGGCCTCTGCAAGGGAGACGGCAAGCGAAAGCCCGCCCTCGCACAGCACGTGGGTGAAGCCCCTGCGGCCGAGGTCTTCCATGGCCTCGCGGGCGTCGCGATAGACGAGAGTAGGATTGACGTACGAATCGGTAAAGACCCTTGCATCCTTCGGAAGGCACCCGCTGCGAGAGACGACCGCCCTGAAGAGGTCGTTGTTCCGCCCAAATCGGCAGAGGAGCGAGGGATTGTCGCGGCGAATGGTCTCGGCTCCGACCATCACGACATCGACACGGCTGCGCAGACGCGCCGTCTCGCGCCGCGCCGCCTCGGAGCTTATCCACCGCGCCTCTCCGAACCTGTCGCATATCCTGCCGTCGAGCGACATCGCGATCTTGACTGTTACGAATGGAAGCCCCGTAAGGACGTGTTTCGTGAAAGGCGCAATAAGACGCTTCGCTTCACGCACAATGGAACGCGCAAAATCGCGCTCGACCTTGCTCCTTCCGGAATGAAGCGCCCGCGCCGTAAGGCGTTCGCACTCCACCCCTCCGGCGCGCAGTATCTTCTGAGCCTTGCCGCGGTTGACCGGATTGGGATCCGGCACGGCATACACAACCCGCTTGATTCCAGACGCGAGAATGGCATCGGTGCAAGCCCCGACGCGCCCAGGCCTGGAGCAGGGCTCGAGCGTCACGTACATGGAGGCGCCCGCAAGCGCCCTTTCGCCCAGACGCCGCTGCGCATCGCGGATTGCCGCGACCTCTGCGTGGTCTCCGCCGCACCGCCTGTGCCAGCCGCGGCCCACGATCTTTCCGTCTAAAACCACCACCGCCCCGACCGGAGGGTTGGGCCGCACATGGCCCAAGCCCCTTTCCGCAAGCGAAATCGCCTTGCGGACAAAAGCGGCGTCACAGGCTTTTTGCATACTTGTCGAGGACGCCGTTTACGAGAGAGCAGGACCGCGGAGACGAAAACCAGTTTACAATGTCAATTGCCTCGTTTATCACGACGCCGTGAGGGATGTCCGTATTGGAAAGCTCCCACGCACCGGCGCGGAGGACAGCGCGCTCTACGGTGCCAAGACGCTGCATTTCCCAGCCGCTGACAACGAGAATCGCGTCAAGCTTCGCATCGAGCTCCTTGAGGTTGGAAAGAACCCCCGTCACCCGCTCCTCTGCAAAAGCCTTGATCTTGCCGCGCGGGCGGTCGCCGCCCGATTCCTCGAGCGTTCGCAGCATCCCCCAAAAATCCGCAATGACCTCTTCCGGCGGCTTGCCGGGATTGAGGTCGGCCGCCGCAAGCATCTGAATCGCCCATTCGCGGGCCTGTCTTCTGGTGGCGTTCACCTTGTCTTGGCTACCGTTTCCTGCCCATGAAGCGGAGGATGTGCAGGAAGAGGTTGATGAAATCGAGATACAGCGCGAGCGCTCCCATTATGCCGACCTTGCGGACGGCGACGCTATCCATGGAGCCGCTCTCCTCGGCGAGGCGCTTGATCTTCTGGGCGTCATACATCGTAAGGCCCGTGAAGACGAGAATGCCGACAAAGGAAATCGCGAAGTCCAGGCCGGAAGACCTGAAGAACAAGTTCACGACGCAGGCGATGACAAGACCCCAAAGCGCCATCCCGCAGATGGACCCGATGCCGGAAAGGTTCCCTTTCGTAAACGTTCCCCAAAGCGCAAGGCCGCCAAACATGCCGGAAGATATGAAAAACACCCTCTCGACAAGCGCAAGCTCGTATGCTATGAATACGACGCTCAAGGTAAGGCCGTTTACCGCGGAGTAGAGCAGGAACATCGCGCATGCGGCAAAAGCCGAAAGCTTGTTGATCCCCGCGCTGAGCACGAGGACAAGCGCAAGCTCGGCGACGATGCAGGCTATGAAACCAGGCCCCTGGAGGACCTTCGCCCATAGTCCGCTCGCCGCCGTGTACCATGCCACCGCGCCTGAAAGCGCAAGCCCGGCGCACATCCATCCGTAAACATGCTTGAAGACGGCAGAGACGCCGGTGGCTCCCGCGCCAAGCGCGTATTCCGGCTTTCCAAACTGCTTCTCGAAGTCTATCATGACGTGCGCTCCGGTAACTTGCGAAGGACCAGGTTATTCGCCAAGCTGGAGCCTGACGAAACGCTTAACGGTGACGGGCGAGCCGATTTCCTTGGCGACGTTGCCGAGGTATTGCTCGACCGTTATGTCGCCGTCGGCGACGTAGTCCTGCTTGAGAAGGCAGATCTGCGTGCAGAACTTTGCGGCCATGCCCTTCTTGATGCCGACGAGGGCCTGCTCCGGAGGGAGCTTGCCCTTCTGCTCCTTGAGGGCGTTGAGCTTGATCTCGAGCTCCGCGTCGATCTCGGACTGGGGAACTTCCTCAGGGCGGATGTACTTGGGCGCGTTGGCCGCGACGTGCAGGCAGATCATGTGGGCCGCCTCGTCAAGCTTCGCAGACGGTGCGTCGCAGCCGAGCTCGACGAGCACGCCGATCTTGCCGCCCATGTGGATGTAGCCCGAGAGGCATCCGGAGCCTTCGAGCGTGTAGCGCTCGCTGCGGCGGATCTTCACGTTCTCGCCGGTCTTGGTGAGAAGCATCTTGAAGTCGTCGGCGAGAGTCTCGGCGATGTCCTTGCCTTCGAGGGCCGTCTTCGCCGCGTCATCGACGAACTTCACGAACGCATCGGTCTTTGCGACGAAATCCGTCTCGCAGTTGACCTCGGCGAGCGCAAGGGCCTTGCCGTCGGGGGCGGAAGCGAGGGCGATGATGCCCTGCTTGGACTCCTTGTCGACGCGCTTCGCGGCGACCGCGAGGCCCTTCTCGCGAAGATACTTGACGGCCTCGTCCATATTGCCCTCAGTAGCCTGAAGAGCCTCCTTGCAAGCTCCCATTCCCGCGGCAGTAGCCTCGCGGAGCTGCTTGATCATGTCAATCGTTATAGTCATTTTCGTTTAAGTTTTGTGGTTAAAGTTTTTTTGGTTTAGTTGCTTCGGGCTGTTTACTCCGCCTTGGGCTCCTCCTGAGCGGGGGCCTCGGCGGCAGGCGCGGACGCGGCAGCGTCAACGGCGGCCTGGGCCTCGGCGACCTTCGCCTGGCGCTTCGCGGCGAGATCGGCCTTAGCCTTCGACTCGGCGGCCTCCTTCGCGGCGCGCGCAGCGGCCTTGACGGTGGCGGCGACGGACGACTTCTTGGAAGCGGCCTGGCGAGGCTTGCGCTCTGCGACGGCCTTGGCCTTGCGCTCTGCGCGGGCGGCCTTCTCGGTCGCGTCGCGCTGGGCCCTTTCGGCCTCGCGGCGGCGGTTCTCCTCGGCGGCCTTGGCGCCATACTCGGCGCTCGCCTCGGTAATCACCTTCTTGAGCCCGCCGAGAATGAGCTCGACGCCGCGCACGGAATCGTCGTTGCCGGGGATCACGTAGTCGATCGGCTCCGGATCGGCGTTAGTATCGACGAGGGCGACAATCGGAATCCCGAGGCGGGAAGCCTCGCGAACGGCATTGACCTCCTTGACGCAGTCGATGATCACGATGGCTCCGGGGAGGTCAACCATCTCGGCGACGCCTGTGAGGTTCTTCTCGAGCTTCGAAAGCTCGCGGCGAAGCATGGAGTTTTCCTGCTTGTGCTCAGAGAGCTCTCCGCCGTTGGCCTTGGCCGTAGCCTGGAGCTGGCGCATGCGCTTCACGGACGAGCGGATGGTCTTCGCGTTCGTGAGCGTTCCGCCGAGCCAGCGCTCGGTCACGTAGAACTGGTCGACATCGACCGCGATTGCCTTGACAAGCTCGGCGACCTGCTTCTTGGTCGCCACGAAAAGGATCTTCTTTCCGGCGAGAATCGTGTCGCGCACGAAAGCCGCGGCCTCGTCGAGCATTTCAACTGTCTGCGCAAGGTCGATTACGTGTATGCCGTTGCGCTTGTCGAAGATGTAGCCCTTCATCTTGGGGTTCCAGCGCTTCGTCTGGTGACCGAAGTGAAGACCGGCATCGAACAGGTCCTTGAGCGTGATGCCCGTAAGGGCGGACGTAGGCATTTCCATTTTGTTTTCTCCTTTTTAGATGTTTCAGTTCAATCCGCTTTGTCCCCGGATGGATACCGGAAATCATTCGCTTCAACACGCCCCCTGTGGACGCGTTAAAGTGAAGTATATCAAAATCTTCATATGCAAGTCAACAGGGGGGTTGACACGGCAATGGAGAAAGTGATATAATACGCACCAATCGCGAGGGCTATTAGCTCAGTTGGTTAGAGCGCTTCCTTGACATGGAAGAGGTCAGTGGTCCGAATCCACTATAGCCCACCAAGCTTCGCAGCAATCCTCGCTATTCGTCAAGCGTGCCCTTGTAGGCTACGCGGCGAACCTTGCCGATCGACGTGCGCTCCAGAGGCTCCTTGGAGACGACCACCTTGCGGACTCTCTTGTACTCTGCAAGGTCGGCGCATTTTTCATGGGTGCGCTTTATGGCCGTCTTCTCCATTTCCTCCCACGGAGGCAGCGTGCCGCCGTTGGTGTCGGTGAACCACTCTTCGCTCGGGTGTATGACGGCCCCGACCTTCTCGCCAGGGTCGCCGCCCTGGGTGTAGCCCACGACGACGACGTCGGCAATAGAAGGGTCTCGCGCTATCGCGTTCTCCACTTCCTCGGGGTAGATGTTCTTTCCCTCGCGGTTGACGATAAGCGCCTTCTTCCGCCCGCGGATTGTGATGAAGCCGTCTTCGTCCATGGACGCAAGGTCGCCTGTGCGAAACCAGAGCCCGCCCTTCCCATCGTCCTCGAACGCCTCGGCAGTCGCGTCTGGATTGTGGAAGTAGCCCTGCATGACGATGGGGCCCTTTACCTGGATCTCGCCGACGCCAGCCTCGTTCCTGTCGGCAAGCCTCACCTCGATGCCCGATATGGCAGGGCCGATCGTCCCGATCTTGATGACCTCCGGCGGGCACACGGAAACGATAGGAGAACACTCCGTAAGGCCGTAGCCTTCGAGGAACCTCACGTGTATGCGCTTGAAGCACTCCATGACCGGTCTCGGGCACGGCGCGCCGCCGGTTATGAAGAAGCGCAGGCGGCCGCCAAGCTTCATCTTCACCATATGCATGACGGGCCCGCGAAGACCGATCTTCATGAGGAACCTCGCAACGCGCGACTTCTTGAGGCCGGACTCGATCTTTTCCTGAAGCTTCTCGGCCAGGAGCGGGACTCCGCATATCACCGTAGGCTTGAGGTCGTGGATGTCCTGCCCGACGGTCCTTATGGACTGGCAGAAGCACATCGACGCGCCCTTCATCATCGAGGCGATGAAATTGGCAGAGAACGAGAATGCGTGGAAGAGCGGCAGCACGACGAAGAACGAGTCGCGCGAATCGACGACCGCGCCGAAGACCTCGAACGCTCCCTCCAGGTCCTTCACGAAGTTGGAGTGGCGGAGCATCGCGCCCTTTGGCTTCCCGGTCGTGCCGGAGGTGTAGATTATCGAGGCTACGTCGGCGGGGGCCGGCGCATGGGCGTCGAACCATTCGCCGCCGCCCGCGACGCCGATGTTGTCGTAGCCGACGACATCTACGCGCCCCGCGATCTTCTGCCCCTCGTTTATGACGCCGCCGAGGACGACGACCGCCCTAAGGCACGGAAGGCGCTCCGCGATCATCATCATCATCTTGAGATGCCGCGTGTCGGTGGTGACTACGCGCACCTCCGCGTCCCTCAAGATGTACTCCACCTCGTCGTTGTGGAGCTTGGGGTCTATCGGCACCACCGAGACGCCGGAGCCAGTCTGCGCAAGATATGATTCGATCCACATCGGCGAGTTAGGAAGGATTATCGCCGCGTTCTCCTCGCGCGGCTTCATCCCGAACCTGCGCCCGTAGCCCTCGGCGACCTCGCGGACGCGCTTCAGGGTTTCACCGTAAGTGCGCGTCTTCCAGACCTTGTCCTCGCAATAGACGAGGAACTTTGCGTCGGGTTGCTGACCCGCCATCCTCTCAAGAAGTCCACGAATTGTCATAGCAGAGTAGATTTTACCATATCGTGTGCACACTCTTCAAGGGCGTTTTTCGCCTACACGCGCCTTTCGCCGTCGACAAACACGGCCGACGGCTTCCATGTCTTCGGGTTTATGGCGACAAGATCAGCGACAAAGCCCTTCTCGACCTTGCCGAGCTTCTTGCCCCAGCCCTGTTCTATCGCCTGGTTCCAGGACGTCGTGCGGACGAGGTCCTTGAGGGGGATGCCCGTGACCTTGTGGACGTTTCTGAGCCCCATGCCCATCCAAAGAGTGGAGCCCGCCAGGTTGCCGCCCTTCACGAGCCTCGCCTCGCCGTTTTCGAGACGGACGTCAAGGCCGCCCATGCTGAATGAGTAGCCGTCCTTGCAGTGCGAGCAGCGGAGGGAGTCGGTTATCATCTGGACGTGCTCCAGGCTGCGGCGCGTGAATATGAGCCTCAGCATGTCGTCGCAGAGGTGTATGCGGTCGCATATGACCTCGGTGTTCAGGTCTTCGATCAGGAACCCCGCGCCGACCATGCCGATCTCGCGGTGGTGGAGCGGCGTCATCTGGTTGCAGAAGTGGGTCATGTGCCTCAGCCCGTTGGCGTATGCGGGCCTAAGGTCGGCGAGCTTCGCGCCCGTGTGCCCGCACGAAGGCACGACGCCCATCTTGATGCAGTCCTTCGCGAACTTGGCCCCGCCCTCGGTCTCCACCGCGTAGGATATCTGCTTCACAGGGAAGACGGCCGCGATATCCTTCACTTCGCGCAGCGACGGCTTGCGGACGAAGGCAGGGTTCTGGGCTCCGCAGCACTTTACGTTTATGAACGGCCCCTCGAGGTGGATGCCGGGGATCTTCGCGTAGGGAGAGCCGGCGTCAACGTAGTTCTTCGCGTTCTTCGCGCAGGTCATGAGCTCCGCGTGCGACACCGTGAGAGTCGTCGGGAGAAAGGTCGTCACGCCCTCGCGGAGCTTTGCCTCGGCGATGCGGAAGATGGCCTCGGGATCCTTGTCGCAGAAGTCGAAAGTAAGCGCACCGTGCGTGTGGACGTCGATGAAGCCGGGCATTACGTAGTGGCCCTTCGCGTCGAAAACGCCCTCGGCCTCCTTCACGGCTCGCACCGGACGCGCCGACACGGAGGTTATCTTGCCGCGTTCGATCGTTATCGCGGCAGACGGGATGTCTATCCCCGGAGATATGACATGCGCATTTACGATTGTCGTCTTCATGATTTTTCCTTTCGTGCCTTTCGCGGTTTCCCGCATTCGAGTTTTTAATGCAAAAACGGTTCCTCTTCCAGTCCTTCCGGCCGCTCCAGCGGCTCCAGACCCCGCTCGACCAGACGGGCGTTGACGCCCTTCCATACATTGTACCTGTAGGCTTCCGGCGCACGGTAAACGGCATCCTCGGCCCTCTCCCTGAAAAGCTTGGCCTCTTCGCTTGAAAGAGGCGGCAGGGTCGCGCGCGGCTCATAGTCCGCCTGCGACTTGGAGCCGCGCATGACGGCAAGGGCGACAATCGCCGCAAGAAGCACGGCATATCCGGCGGATACGGCAAAAGGCTGCCAGCGCACGGGATCGTCGCCAATCAGGCGGTACGGACGAATTCCCTGCTTGCGAAGCCGACGATAGGCGTCCTCACGGCTGCCCGCCTTGATCTCGCCTTCGCAATTGCGGTTTTCCCTGTCTTGATATAGGTACTTGTACGTCACAGCCGTAGATTATATCATATTGCGCGAAGAATTGCCCCCTTTAGATACTCGCCCTCCGGGAAGGCGAGCGACACCGGATGGTCAGACGGCGCATGGGTGCGGGCCACGACCTGGAAGGCCCTGTGGGCGTCGTCAGCGGCTTCCGCGAGAATCGTGCGGAAGAACTCCGCGTCCATCGCGCCGGAGCATGAAAAGGTAGCAAGGAGTCCCCCCGGGCGAAGAAGCTTCATCGCCAGGAGGTTTATGTCCTTGTAGCCACGGGCCGCCTTCATGAGCTGCGACTTGACCGCGGCGAACTTCGGGGGGTCAAGGACTATGAAGTCGAACTTCCGCCCCTCGTCGCGGCATTTCCTCAAGTACTGGAAGACGTCTGCCTCGGCATAATCCATCTTCGTTCCGCAAAGGTGCGCAAGGGCCTCGTTTTTCTTTGCAAGTTCAAGCGCCTCCCCCGAGACATCGACCTGCGTCACCGACGCGGCTCCAGACGCCCTCGCGAAAAGGCCGAACCCGCCCGTATAGGAAAAGCAGTTTAGGACTTCCGCGCCGTTTGCGAGGGCGCCCACTGCGGCCCTTGCGTCGCGCTGGTCGAGGTAGAAGCCGGTCTTGTGGCCCTTCCTCACGTCAACGAGGAACCCGACTCCGCCTTCGGCAATCTCGACAAGCTCCGGTGGCTCGGAGCCTGCAAGAGTCGAAAACGCAGGTTCTGCATGAAGCCCCTCCTTCGTGCGAGAGTCCGCGTCCAGCCTCTCGGAGACTCCGATGCAGCCCGGGGCGAACTTCATGAGGGCCGCGGCGATTTCATCCTTGCGCGCATCCGCGCCCGCCGAAGTGAACTGGCAGACGACATGCCCTGCGTAGAAATCCGCCACGACGCCCGGGAGCAAGTCGTTCTCCGCGTTGACGAGCCGCACGGCGTTGGTGTAGCCATTGACGAAATAGTCGCCGCGCCTTGCGACGGCGTTTGCGACAAGCGACTCGACGGCGACATCGGGGACTATCCTCACGCGGATCTGCGACGCAGGCGAATACCAGCCGCGCGCAATTGCAGCGCCCGACGCGTCGCAGACCTCCACGAGCTCGCCCGCACCGGCCTCGCCCTGGGCGACCGCGCCGGAAAAGACCCACGGATGCCCCTTCAGGACACTCCGCTCACGACCTTTTCTTAGGACGACTTTCTCCATCACCTGACGCGCCCGATGGCGCCGAATTTGCAGACCTGGCCGCACTGCTTGCAGCCAGCGCACTGGTTCGGGTCGATGACCATCTGGAACGCGCCCGGGCGGATCTCCTTGCCGCGCGTCATCGCGGGGCAGCCCATCCTGAAGCACGCGCCGCAGGCCTTGCACTTCGAAGGATCGACTTCGCAAAGTCCCTCCTTCGTGAGCTTCGCCGCGATGCGGCAAGGCGCATATGCGATGACGAGCCACGGCTCGCCAGAGTCCATCGCCGTCGAAAGGGTCTTCTCGAGCTCGCCGAGGTCGTCCGCGGAAACCTTTACGACGTTCTTGTAGCCACACGCCTTGGCGATGTCGCCGATTTCAGTGACAGGGGCCGGATCGCCGGCGAGAGTCTTGCCAGTGCCGGGGTTGTCCTGGTGGCCCGTCATCGCGGTAATGCGGTTGTCGAGGACAACCGTCGTAACAGGCGTTCCATTGTAAAGCGCCGACAGTATTCCGGTGATTCCGCTGTGGAAGAAGGTAGAGTCGCCGAGGACTGCGCAGATGCGCCCCTTGAGCCCCGCCTTCTTCATGCCCGCGGCGTTTCCGATCGACGCGCCCATGCAGATTGTCGAATCCATCGCGTTCAAGGGAGGAAACGCGCCGAGAGTGTAGCAGCCTATGTCGCCCGTCACCGTCGCGCCGAGCTTGTGGAGGACGTAGAAGACTCCCCTGTGGCCGCAGCCTGCGCAGAGGACCGGCGGGCGGGTCGGCAGGCCCTCAGCCTTCTTCGCCGCCTTCGCCTTCGGGACGTCGCCGAGTATTTCATGGCGGAGGTTCTGGATGCGATCGGCGTTGAGCTCGTGCATGTTGAGTTCCGTCTTGTGCGCGAGGACTTTTATCCCCATCGCCTTGACCTGTTCCTCGAGGAACGGGTCGAGTTCCTCAACGACAAGCAGTTTCTTGACGGACTTCGCGAACTTGGCGACAAGCGCCTTCGGAAGAGGGTTCGTCCAGCCGAGCTTGAGGATCTGGCAGTCGGGGAATACCTCGCGGACGTATTGGTACGCGACGGCCGAGGTGATTATGCCGAGTCCCGTTGCCTTCGCAGAGCCCTTGCCTGTCCGCCGTAGCTTCAGCGAAGGCGGAACGATCTTGTTGAACTTCGAGCGGTTCGCCTCCTTCTCCATCGCCTCAGTGCGCTTCTGGGCGTTCAGGCGGTGCTGGCGGGCGAACATCGGAACGGGGATGTTCTTCGCAATGTCCCGCTTGTAGGGGAGGAGCGGATGCGGGGCCGGCTTGAAATCCCCAAGCTCGACGAGCGAAGACGAATGGCTCGTGCGCGTCGTGAGGCGCAGGATGACCGGGACCTGGAACTTCTCGGAAAGCTCGAACGCCTTGACAGTCATGTCGTAGGCTTCCTGCGAGTCGGCGGGCTCAAGGAGAAGCGCGCGCGCGAACTTCGCGAGGTTGCGGTTGTCCTGCTCGTTCTGCGAGGAGTGCATCCCCGGGTCGTCGGCCGAGACGAGGACGAATCCGCCGAGAGGCCCTACGTAGGTGAACGTCATCAAGGGGTCCATGGCGACGTTGAGCCCCACGTGCTTCATCGCGGTAAGCGCGCGCGCACCCGCCATCGACGCGCCGACCGCCGTCTCGACTGCCACCTTCTCGTTAACCGCCCATTCGCAGCGGATAGTGTCCTTGAACTTCGCTATGTTCTCGAGTATCTCCGTCGACGGAGTCCCCGGATACGCCGACGCGACCACGCATCCGGCCTGCGCCGCCGCATGGGCGACGGCTTCGTTTGCACTTAGGAATTTCTTCATTTTGCTCCTTCCTGGAAAATCGGCCGCCCAACGGCGCCTAATGTATGTTGCCGCGGCTCGGATGGCTCTTGGCCTTCGGCTTTTCAAGTTTGAGAAACGTGGCGAACTTCATAGCCTCCGCCGGAATCTCGTCGCCAGTGGTATCTGGCATGTCCTTGAGATCGAGACCGTGGTCGGCATGAGCGTGGTGGAACTTCGTGCGCGGCGAGACTACGGCCCGCAAAGCAGCCTTGAACCCCTCGACGTCTGCCGCGCCGCCAGTCGCGCACGAAGAGGGGATCGCATCGACTCCCGTCTCCTCCTTGAAGCGGACGAGGTTCTCCTGCGCCTCGGGGACGTCCATCTTGTTGGCCACGACAAGCGCAGGACGCGCCGCAAGCTCTACGGAATACTCCTCGATCTCGCGCTTGAGGACTTCGTAGTCGCGCCAGGGCTCCCGCCCGTCGGAGCCAGCCATGTCGATTACATAGACAAGGACCTTCGCCCTTTCGAGGTGACGGAGGAAGTCAAGCCCGAGCCCCACGCCCTTCGCCGCGCCCTCGATTATCCCGGGGACGTCGGCGACGCGCACCTTGGCATAGTCGTCGTATACGATGGTCCCCACTATGGGATTGAGAGTCGTAAAGGGATAGTTCGCGATCTTTGGCGTCGCCGCGGAAACGGCAGAGAGAAGAGAGCTCTTCCCTGCGTTCGGAAAGCCGAGAAGCCCTGCGTCGGCTATCGTCTTGAGCTCGAGCCTGAGCCGCCTTTCCTCTGCAGGGCCGCCGGGAGTGTGCTCCGTCGGAGCCTGGTTCACGGACGACTTGAAATGGACGTTTCCGAAGCCTCCCGCGCCGCCCTTTGCGACTATGACGCGTTGGCCCGGCTCGGTTATGTCGGCGATCAAAAGGCCAGTGTCGGCATCGTAGACTTCCGTTCCCTGGGGCACCGGCACTACGAGGTCCTTTCCCCGCTTGCCGTACATCTTCTGCCGCTTGCCGTTCTCGCCGTCCTGGGCAAAGCACTTGGGATCGTAGTAGAGCGAGAGCAGCGAGTTCACGTGCTCGGACGCTACGAAGACCACGTCGCCGCCGCGTCCGCCGTCGCCGCCGTCGGGCCCGCCGAACTCGACAAGCGCCTCGCGGCGCATCGAAACCGCGCCGTCGCCGCCCTTTCCCGAGCGGACATGCACGTCGATCTGGTCTATGAACATCTTTGACTTCATGGCGATGGCGCTCCGTCAGTTGCGCCTTACCCTTTCACGGGTCTTCTGGAGGAATGCGTAGAGAGACGGCACGAAGACTATGCCTATCAACGTAGAGGAGAGCATGCCGCTTGCCGTGCAGATGCCGATCGCCTTCATCGACGCCGCGCCCGCGGAGTTGGCGAATATTAGCGGGGCTACGCCGATGATAAAGCTCCACGCCGTCATCTGGACGGCCCGGAACCTGAGCGACGCGCCATCGCAGGCGGCCTCGTCGACGGGGACTCCCTCCCTGCGCCTCTGCCGCGAGAACTCGACCATGAGAATCGCGTTCTTGGCGGAAAGGCCTATCAGCATCACGCAGCCGAGCTGAGCATAGACGGAAAGCGCCGTGCCAGTCAGCCACAGGCCGACGAACGCGCCGGTGACCGCAAAGACGACGGAGAGCATGACCGCCAGCGGCATCGTCCAGCTCTCGTACTGCGCCACGAGGAACAGGTACGCGAACACTATCGCGGCGGCCATGAGCCACACGAGCTTGCCCTCGTTCTCCTTCTCCTGGAGCTGCACGGGCCCCCACTCGATGTCGAAGCCCTTCGGCTTCTGCGCAGTCTCGACAAGCTTCATTATCTCGGAGGAAGGCACTCCCTTGACCGGCGTCACGTCGCACCACGCAGCAAGCATCTTGTTGTAGCTCATCGTCTCGCGCGTGCCTACGATGTACTCGAGAGTGCCGAGCGAGGAAAGCGGCACGGCGTCGCCTTTCGGCGTCGGTATGCGTATCGCCAGCACGTCGGAAATCCCGCCGCGGTAGTCGGGGTCGTTCTGCAGCTTGACCTGGTAGACGCCGCCCTTCAGGTTGAAGTCGTTCACGTAGTAAGATGCCAGCTTGTTCTGCAAAGTCGCGAACACGATCTTCGGGGTAAGTCCGAGAAGCTCGGCCTTCCTGCGGTCGAGCTTTAGCTCGATCTGCGGAGTGGAGCAGGTGAAGCCGTGAACGGCCGACTTGACCCTCGGATCGGCCTTGAGCGTCGAGATGAAGTCGTCGACCGCGACAAGGAGCTCGGACGGCTCGCAGCCCATGATCGAGCAGAAGTTGAAGCCTACGCCGGAGGACCCGCCGAGCCCGCGTATGGCAGGCGGCTGCGAGAAGTAGAAGTCTCCGGCATGGAGGTCTTCCACCTCCTTGCGTATCTTGTCCATGACGCGGTCGATGCGCAGCTCGGGCGTCTTGCGGTCGTCCCAGTGATCAAGGCGGATGAGCCCGCCGCCGAGGTTCTCCCCCGAGCCCCACATGTTGTTCGAACCGCAGCGCGACGAAATGGACTGAACGCCGGGTATCTTCGACACGCGGTCGTGGAACTCGTCGACTACCGCGATGGTGCGCTCCAGCGACTGCCCCTCGGCAAGCCGCACGAACCACGAGATGTAGCCGCGGTCCTCCTTCGGGAGGAACGTCGTCGGCACCTTGCCGGACACCAGCCAAAGGGCGGTGGCGAAGGCCGCCAGCACCAGAAGGGCCAGCACGCAGTGGCGCACGAAGAACCGGACGAACTTGAGGTAGCCGCGCCGCGAGACGTCGAGCGTCCAGTTGAAAGGCGCGAACACGCGGCGAGGCTTCTCCCTCGGCGGCTTCAGGAGATACGCGCAGAGGACGGGCGAGAGGACGAGCGCGACGGTCGTGGAAAGGCACAGCGCTATGCACATCGTAACCGCGAACTGCACGTACATCATGCCCGTCATGCCGGAATAGAACGCGAGCGGGATGTAGCACGACACCGTGACGAGCGAGGTCGCTATGATCGCGCTCGTAATCTGCGACATCGACTTGGAAGCCGCCTCCTTCGCGGAAAGCCCCTCGCGCTGCATTAGCGACTGCGCGTTTTCGACGACGACAATCGCGTCGTCGACGAGCGAGCCGATTACGAGGATGAGCCCGAACATCGTCAGGACGTTCACCGTGTAGCCGAGCGGATAGAGGAACGCAAACGTGCCGAGAAGCGCTATCGGTATCGCTATCGCGGGGACGAACGTCGCGCGAAGGTCCTGCAGGAAGAGATACGTGATGGCGACTACGAGCAAGAGCGCGATCAAAAGGGTCTTGAAGGTCTCCTTCAGGAACACGAGCGTGAATGCCGTCGTGTCGTCGCCGAGGACGCCCTCCACGCCGGCGGGCAGGCGCGCGATCCACTTCTCGACCTCTTTCTTCACGCGTGCCGCCGTCTCGACGGCGTTCGCGTCCGGCGCCTTGTAGACCTCGAGGTAGACGGCGGGGCTCTCGTTGAAGCGGCTTCGCACGGTATAGCCCTTGGCGCCAAGCTCGACGCGCGCGACGTCCTTGACGAGGACCTGGGCCCCCGTCTCGGGGTTCGTCCTTATGACGATGTTCTCGAACTCCTCCTTCGTCTTGAGGCGCCCCTTCACGTTCAGCTTGAAGTTGATGTACTTGTTGGCGTACTCGCCTCCTACCGTGCCCGCGGCGGCCTGGATGTTCTGCGACTCTATCGCCGACTTTATCTCCGATATCTGCACGTTGAGGCCGGCGAGCTTGATAGGGTCGAGCCATACGCGCATCGCGTAGGTACGGCCGGAGGCCTCGACTTGCCCCACTCCGTCAAGTCGCGCTATGGCGTCGGCAATCTGCTTCTCGACGAAGTTCGAAAGGTCCATCAGGTCCATCTCGCGCCCGTCCGTCATGAACACGTACATCACCATGCGGTCCTCGGGGCGCTTCTTCACGGTGATGCCGCTCTGCGTCACCTCGGTCGGGAGCTTGGGCTCCGCGCGCTTGACCGCGTTCTGCACGTTCATGAGCGCCACGTTCGACGGAGTCCCCGGGCGGAACGTGCAGTAGCAGTTGTAAAGCCCCTTCATCGAACAGTTCGACTTGTAGTACCAGATGTCCTCGACGCCGTTGATCTGGTCTTCGAGTATCTGCGCCACCGAGTCGGAGAGGTCCTGCGTCCCCGCGCCGGTGTAGGAGCAGGTCACAGTTATCGTGACCGGAGTGATCTGCGGGTACTCCGCAACCGCCATGCGCGAAAGGCATATCGCGCCGCACAGCGCGATGAGAATCGCCACCACCCACGCGGCACGCGGATGGTCGATGAAGACCTGGGAGAAGCTCCGTCTCATTGCGCCGCCTTGACTATGTCGCCCCTGCGGACCTTGTGCGCCCCGTCGGCCACGATTCTCTCGCCCACCTTAAGGCCCTTCTCCACGAACATCCAGTCGCCGCTCTGGTCGCCGCGGGCAATCGTACGCCGCTCGACCTTGCCGTCGGCGCCAACCGCCCATACGTACGGGCCCTGCGTATCCTGGAGGACCGCAGTCGGCGGTATCGCAGGCCTCATGACTCCCTTCCGGGAGGCTATCTCAACCGACACGACACCGCCGGGGACGAGGACCTTGTCCTTGTTGTCGAAGAGCGCATACACCGTAAGCGTGTCTGTAAGCTCGTCCGACATGTTGTCGGTGTATTCAATCCTTCCGTCGTCTCCAGGGTACATGCTGCCGTTTGCGAGCGTAAGGCTGAGCGAGGCGTCTTCCGCCGTGATGTCCGGCTTCTTCCCGATTATGTCGAGTATCTCGCGGTTGGAAACGGAGAACTTCACGCGGATGGGGGACGTCTGCACAATCGTCACGAGCGGCTGCGAGCCGGCGGTGACGTAATTGCCCTTCGTCTTCGCCGTGGATCCGATCTTCCCCGTTATGGGCGCCACTATCGTGCAGTGCTTGAGATCGTCTTTCGCCGCGACAAGCTCCGCCTGGGCGGCGGCAAGCGCGGCGCGAGAGCTGTCGCGCTGGGAGAGGGCGTTGTCAACCGCGTCCAGCGACACTGCGCGCGTCTCGAGGAGCTTCTTGTGGCGCTCGTAGGAGAGCTCCGCGTACCTGGCGTTGGCCTTGCACTCGGAAAGCTTCGACTCCGCGTTCTTGACGCCGGCCTCGTATTTGACGGAGTCAAGGCGGTAGAGGACGTCCCCCTCCTTCACCTCGGCGCCGTTTTCAAAAAGAACTTCCAGAATCTCCCCGGAGACCTGCGGGGTGACATCCACCTTTGCAATTGGCGTTACACGCCCAGGATACATGTTTTTTTCAAAATCTGGCTTCTCCGTCACCTCAACTACAGGCAACGAGAGCGATGCCGCAAGCAACAGCGCTGAAAATATTTCCATAATGTGGTTATTATACCAAAAAACGCCGCATCATGTCACGCAGGACGATGGCACTTCAAAGATTCCAAATTTGGGGAGGGACGCGTCCCGTCGCGTCCGCTGCGGGGGTGGATTGTCTCACGCAGAGGCGCAGAGAGCGCAGAGGTGGCGAATTGAGACAAGTCTCCCCCTTTCCCCCGCAGGCTGCGGGAGAGGCATCGTAGTGGCATGGAGCTCGGGACGCCGTTT
>Ga0310690_10002250_pt1 | contig 31932 bp, 49 predicted proteins | sample AusTroGonzalo_MG_2_FD_207661 | JGI IMG/M metagenome (GOLD analysis project Ga0310690, IMG submission 207661) | Bovine rumen microbial communities from tropical cattle in Woodstock, Queensland, Australia - Gonzalo_04 (v2) (version 2) | ecosystem: Host-associated > Mammals > Digestive system >...
CCAAACGAACCAGCGGATGCCGCGCCACGGTAACCAGCGGATGCCGCGCCACTCTCACCAGCGGATGCCGCGCCAAACGAACCAGCGGATGCCGCGCCATACGAACCAGCGGATGCCGCGCCAAACGAACCAGCGGATGCCGCGCCACTCTCACCAGCGGATGCCGCGCCACGGTAACCAGCGGATGCCGCGCCAAACGAACCAGCGGATGCCGCGCCACGGTAACCAGCGGATGCCTGATTTGGATCGGTATGCTCATTAGTGCAGTGCTCTTTGTTGTATTCAAACGTGGCCTGCACCAGCTGGGCGACATTCAGCCGCGCCCCGATGTGAATTCTGCTCCCGCACACCTTGGAATCGGCGTCGCGCTTCGGGTCAACCCCGTCGACCTCCACCTCATGCACCACGCTCTGACCGGCGCTGTAGTGCCGCAGCACGTCCACCGCCCGCTCGCAGGCATGGAAGCCCTGGTCGCACAGTTTGGCCTCCTGCCCCTCCGGCAGCGCGTAGTCCCCGCCCTCGGCGTACTGAAAGCCCCGGCAGGTCATGTCCTTATTGAATGCCTTATATGCCTTCACATTGACCCTCCTTACTTGCTTACTTCCTTCAGCACGTACCCGCACCCGCGGGCCCACTCGATCATCGTCCACAGGTCGCTGCATGTGTATTCGCACCGCTTCGGCCAGTCCGGCGGCCGGACGATGAACAGGCCGTTCCGCTTGAACCAGGCCGCAGTCTTGCGTTTGCTCATGTGGTTGCACCCCCTTCACCAGGTGTCGTTCTGTCCGCCGTTCAGCTTGTACTGCCGGAACAGCCGCTCGGTGTCTTCGTCCACGCTGCCCCGGAACTTCATGTTCTCCCGGTACTCGTCCAGCAGCATCGCGCCGCTGGTGCCCACGCGCCGGGCCATCTCGAACAGCAGCTCCATCCGCTGCGGCTCCTGCGCCTTCTTGAAGCGCTCGTACAGGCTCTCGTTGTTCAGCAGGGTGATCCCTCCGTACATCACAGGCCCGCCTCCTTCTGCGCCTCCTCGGCCCGGTCGCCCAGATAGATCTCCATCACGTCGCCCTCTTCCACCGGCTCCACCCTAACCACGGGCATATCGCCGTAAAGCTGGAGAATCTCGGCCATCTCATCCGTGTTCCGGGTGTACACGCAGATCCGCGCCTTCAGCTTCGGCGTCATCGGCACCACAATGCGTATCTGCCACGCATCCATGATGTTCAGCAGGTCGTACAGTGTAATCATGGTATTCCCTCCCTTGTGACTGTCGTGATTTTTGTGCTATAATCTCCCTCGAAAGGGGGTGATTGTGTGAATGGGCTTAATATCCCGGGCTTTGATGATTTCCTCGCTGATATGGGCGCTGATCGCACTCAGCGGTGGATCGATGATGCCCTGAAGGAAGTTCAGCGCGAAATCGGCATCAGTTTCGATTTGACTAATCCTGATGACACAAAGCGTTTTGTTACGGCGACTTTCGCTCTGAATCAGCGCGCAACGGTTCTGATGCTTCGGGATTATCACGCATGGCTTTGTAAACAACTTGGTGAGCGGTCTCTCCGTCTACTGTGAGCCTGATTTCAAACAGCTCACTATCCGCGATCTTCCTTGCCAGCGCGCCGGCGCTCTCCAGCGCGTTGGCAAATTCGATCAGCAGTTGCTTGCACGGATTATCGTTCATGGTCAGTCCTCCTTGTCATCATACTTGTGACTTCTTCGGCAAAAAAAATTTTGCCGTTTCGTCCAGGGACAGGTCCAGTGCTCTGGCCATCTTATCCGTATCGTCCAAGGACGGCTCCTGTATGCCGTTGACGATGTTGGTGGCCTTCTGCCGCGTCCATCCAATAGCCTGCGCAAAATCGGCTATCGTCTTGAAGCGACTGTACACCAGCCCCCGAAAGGTGATCCCTTCCATTTTGCCACCCCCTTCCCAGTCATCATACTTGTGACCTGAAAGCAGTATACATACTTCCTGTCTACTTGTCAACAGACATGTGACCAAATTAGTAAAATTGTAACATATGTATTGACACAGTAACATTTATGAGTACAATAGACTTAGAAAGGAGGTGCTAACAAATGAGCCGTTTCTCGGAAAACCTTCGCCGCATCCGGTTTGAACACCATATGACGCAGGAAGAATTTGCCGATTTGCTTGGAACGACGAAGCAAAACATAAGCCGATACGAATCCGGCGCTGTGTCCCCTAAGATTTCCACCGCCGAGGTCATGGCTGAAAAGCTTGGGATATCTTTGTCGGAGTTAAACGGCAACGATGCAACACAGTCATTCCCCTCTAACGTTCACCTGATCAGGAACATGCACCAGCAGCGGGTTCCGATGCTGGGCAGCGTGGCCGCTGGCGCTCCAATCTATGATGAGGACGTCGGTGTCTACGTTGACAGCCCGGTAAACTGCGACGCGGCGCTCACCGTCCGCGGAGACAGCATGGTGCCCACGTATCAGGATGGCGACATCGTCTATATCAAATGCCGCCCGGATGTCCACGAGGGCGCGGTGGCCGTGGTGTTCCTGGATGATGAAGCCACCCTCAAACACGTTTACAAACGTCCGTCCGGGCTGACGCTATGGTCGGATAATCCGAGCTATCCACCGATGATGATCGAATTTAAGGATTACGACACGGTCCGGATCTTCGGCGTCCCTGTTGGCTTCACCCGCATGTACCGCAAACCGATCCATATTAAAAAATAGGAGGTATTACTATGGCGCTGTTTGGAACAAAGGAAACGAAAGAGGACAAGATCGCGCGGAAAACACAGGCCATGATGGAGAAATATGGGCTGGAGTATCTCGATCAGAAGGATCTGGAATCCGTCCGCAGTATCGGCTATGCACTGATGGGCAACAATATGATCGAACTGGGTACTGCTCTATCAGGCAGCGGCGTGGACGTGGCGAAAATGTCATACTTGCGCGCACTGATCGAACAAAACTGGATCATCATTCGCCAGCTGGACCGACTTAATAAGAAAATTGGCGGGTGATCTTCATGTCCAAGCCCCGCACCCGCCCGAACGGCACCGGCACGGCCTACCGGCGCGGCAAGACGTGGACGGCCCAGGTGGTCGTCGGCTGGAGGCACGACCCCAACGGCAAATCGCGCCCCGTGTACCGCACCAGAGGCGGCTTCAGAACCAAGCGCGACGCGCTCGACCATTGTGCCGTCCTCCGGGCAAACGGCTGCACACGGCCCTCCAGCGCCCCTCAGATGCAATCCTACTGGGAGACCTACGAGCGCGGGGAGCTGGCCCAGCTCTCGAAGTCAAAACAGGTCGCCTATCGCGGCGCGTGGAAGAAGCTGTCGGCCCTCCACTGGCGGCCCGTGGACGCCATCGGCGTGACCGAGCTGCGCGATCTGGTGGCCGAGGTCGCGCCCACCTATTACACCGCCCGGGACTGTAAAACCGTCCTCACCCGCCTATTCTCCCTGGCCGGCGCGGACGGCTGGTGCCCGAAGGACCTCCCGTCCTACATCGTCCTGCCGAAGCTGGAGGAAAAGGAGCGCCAGATCTTCAACGATCTCGAACAGTCGGCCCTGTGGAAGCTGTACGAATCCGGCGACCTGCGAGCCGGGATCCCGCTGCTGATGATCTGCACCGGCATGATGCCCGGGGAGATGCAGGCCCTCCGGGCGGATCAGATCGACCTCGACGCCCGGAAGATCACCGGCGCGGGCATCAAGACCAAAGTCCGCCGCCAGTCCGCCATCTACATCCCGGACGACGCGCTGCCGCTGGTGGAGGATCTGATCGCCCACGCCCAGCCCTCCGGCTACCTCTGGGCGCGCAGCGAAGATCGCTGGTACGCGGATTATTACGCGGCCCTCGAAGCGGCTGGGTGCCGCCGCCTGGAGCCCTACAGCTGCCGCCACACCACCGCCACGCGCCTGGCCGTCACCGAGGGCATAGCGCCCCAGATCGTCCGCCGCATGATGCGCTGGAGCACCGCCCGGATGCTGGATCGCTACGCCCACCCGGACGACGCCGACCTCCTCGCCGCGGCGAATACCATCAAAAAATCATAGTCAGGGTACTCCCCGATTTGTAAGTAGTAAACGCAAAAAGCGCACGGATTTTGGCCCCCAAAAAGGCACAAAAACCCGTGCGCTACTACTTACATACTACTTACAAATCGACCGCCGAACCCTCCAAAACCCCTGTAAATACGGGCTTTTTCGCCACTCCCCACACCCCTGCTAAGGGAGTAGGGTGGGATAACTGCCGCGAGGGTTCAAATCCCTCCTTCTCCGCCAAAACCCTTGAAAACACGCAGTTTTCGGGGGTTTTTACTGTCTTTTGGACTCCCCAAATGATACCAAAAAATACGGTAAAAAACTGGTCTACTACTTACACTACTACTTACAAGCGTCCGACCCACCCGGGACAGCGGTCAACCTGCTCCCCTTTCCGGGGTGCCAGGTTATTCCGGGTCGGGAGGTTTATCTTCCGTTTCGCGGATGGTTTCCAGCGCTCTTTGCAGCTTCTTCGGGAATTTGACGCCCAGGAGCGCCGCGTTTTCGAGGATGGAAAGGCCCTCGTTGGCGATGTAGTAGAGCACCAGCGAGGATTGGAAAATATAGGTATCATTCCCGATGGCCCGGTCCAGCAGGGTGGCCAGCAGCACCAGCAGCATGATAAAGCCCTTCTTGGCGATGCCGATGAAGCCGATCTTGGAGGAAAGGCCCCCGTTCTCGGTCTTCGGGCTTTTCCCGCACCAGGCCACAATCCAGCCGCTGATGTAATCCAGGGCCATGACCACCACCAGTATGGTCAGCATCGTCGTCCACTCCCCGAACAGCCCGGCGATGGCCCCGGCGACGCCCGCGATGATCTTTAGAATTTTGTCCCATGTCATAGCTGCTCCTCCTCATCAAAGCCTGTCCATGCTTCCGTTTGCCCCTCCGGCCCCTCGGAGGTGATGTCCACCCCCGGGGCGTCGTAGTCGATCCAATGCACGGCGCTGTCGCGCCACTGGATGAAGGCGGCGGTGAGCAGCGCCACCCCAACGGCCACCGGCACGATGACGGCGATCCACCGGGCCAGCGCGGACAGGATCAGGTCGGCGCGGGCCACGGCGGCGAGTATTGCGCGGTCGTTCATGGCTCTATCCCTCGATCCGGCTGTATTTGCTGCTGATCCAGCCGTTTTCGCCCTCATAGGCCACCAGATACCAGTCCCGGCCCTCATGTGTCTGGGTGACATCCTGATAGGGCAGGGTGTCCCCGGCGTGAACCACGCCCAGGATGCGGGAAGCGGTCCCCGGGGCACTGCGCACGTTGACGTTCCCCCCGCTGACGATCACCCGCTTCGGCGCGCCGATGGCCGTCAGGGCCTTCCTGGTGGCGGCGTCGTACACGCCCGTTTCCGGCAGGCCCGCGGCTTTCTGGTAGGCTCTCAGCGCCGCCTCGGTCTCGCCCCCGAAATCCCCGTCCGCGCCGTACTTGCGCAGGCAGTCGGCATTCCACGTCAGCAGCGCCCGCTGCATGGCCCGCACGTCGTCGCCCATGTCGCCCCGGCGCAGGCCCTCGATCTTCTTATCGCCCTGATACGCGGGGAGATCGTCGATCACGTCCCGGTAGGTGTAGTCTGTGTGCTTCCCGGCGGTGACGTTGGTGGCGGCGTGGTGGTTGTCGTACAGCAGGATGTCACCCGGCAGCAGGTAGGCCGTGCCGTTCAGGTACTTGCTGTCCGTCAGCACCTTGAAGCCCGCCTTCTTGTAGGTGCTGCGCATGTTCCCGGAGCGTATGCCCGTCTCGGGAATGGCCTTCAGCGCCTCGATGCCCAGCAGGTAGCCCGCGCAGTGGACGAGGCCGTTCACCCCGGCAGTGCAATCCTCCTCGCAGGCCACGGCAACATTCTTCGGCAGATAGCCCACCTTGCGCACCTCCTTCCAGAAGGTGTCCCGCTGGTACTGGTCATAGCCGATCTTGTCGTTCAGCGCCGCGTCGATCCCCAGCTGTGCCAGCAGCGTGCCCACGTTGATGTCCGGCCACCGCAGCACGCAAGTCCACGGGCGCGAATACCAGGAGCGCAGCCGCCATTCCTTCCCGTTCTGGTCCCCGGCCTTGCCCCCGTGGGTCGCGCCGTTTTCGTCCGATCCGCTGTTGCTGATGTAGTGGGTGCCCGTCGAGAGGATGTATTTTTTGTAATTGGTCGCCATGTGTCTCACGCTCCTTTGTCAGTTGTCGCGGCCCGCGCCGCCCCCGGAGGTCTGGCCGCCGCCGCCCTCCGCGCCGCCGTAGCCGGGGTTCTGGTACACAAATATCTCAAAGCTGTCTTCCAGTATCTCCGCGTCCCACGGTCGCGCCCACTGGACGGGGATCGTCTGCATGTCTGCGATGCTTATTGGCGTTCCGTATACCAATACCCACGCCGCTTTTGCCTTAACAAGATCGAAACCGTTAACTCTTTGATTATACCCGCCGGATGGATTGTTTGCCGTAAGGCCAGATAAGGGTATTCCATAGTATACGGTTTTACCATCATATGTGTATTCACTGTCTACATTGAAAGTTGTCGGATACTGCCCGGTTCCCGGATTGAAATAGGCTGTCGTGCCGGGTTGATCCGTACAGCATAAGTATTCCTCGATATAGTCGCCTCCAGTAAGGAGCAGCGCAATATATCCGTCGTATTCGATTACAGAATCCCATGGATGGTGCCCAAACACCATACTTCCCCTGACCGCGTTGATCGGCTGTGGCCACGGTCCCGTACCAAACTCGGCCCATTCTTTGATGGTTACGCCAGACGTTTGGCTGTAGTCCGCCACCGTCACCGGCAGGATCAGCTCCTCCAGCGGGATCACTCCGTTCGGGTGGGTTTCATCTGTCCATACGGTGTTATCCTCGTTGTATGCCTTCACCAGCATGTCAAAGAAATCAATAGTCTCCCCGTCGTTATACGTGAACTTTAGCGGTCCATGCTCCACCCGGATGTGGTGCGGCAGGATGTAGGTCTTTGTCCCCGTGCCGTCGGTATGGGTAACGGTGTTGCCGTCCTTCGTGATGCTGATCCCGCTGACGGTAAATTCGCTGTAGCCGTATTTGCCATCGTCGCTGGCCTTATAGGTGCGGTTGTCGATGTTGACGCTCTTGGTTCCCAGCGCCACCTCCGCCTCCGGCACCCATTGCACCGTCCCGCCGCCGCTCTTGGGCGTCTCCAGATGGTGGGCGGACATGGTGCGGGCCAAGCCGCCCTCGGCGGGGGTGGGGTGGTGCAGCGCCGTGATGGCCTTGGTTGTGGCCTTCGATGTGGCGCTGCCACCGTTCAGCGTGCATTTCACCTTCACCTCGGCGATGCCGTAGGCTCCGAAATCGGATGCCTTGTATGTGCCGTTCTGCTTAACTTCAAGCTTCACGAGGTTCTTTCCATCTGCGGGGAGATAATCCTCCGTCCCGCCCCCTGCTTTCGGCAGACGCAGCTTGTCCACCGTCATGGTCTGGGCGACGCCGTTTTTCTGGATGATGATGGTTTTGCTCATGCGGTCACACCCCCGACATCGCTGATGTTGGAGCCGATCAGGTTTTGCCACGCGCCAGAAACCTTGAGGTATGTATCACAGATCACGACAGGAGTGCCGTTATGTTCGTACCCTGTAAGCACAATACCCCTTAACCCGCTCCAATTTGAACCATCGCCGGTACAAACAAAGCGGAATTTGCTGTATGGTGTATTCGTGTTCAATACAACCGTTGTCACCTGTCCCGTAATTGTTGAATGGCTTGATTTTGTATGCAGCGTATCCCATGTTACGCCATCATTCGAGCCTTGAAATTCTGTCGTTGCGTTACGAATTACTATACTGCCTCCATAAGTCATATAATCCACGAAAGACAGTTTTTGTATTACATAGTGCGCCGAAGAAAACTCAACCATTAACGATCCGTTAGCCCCGTTTGGCATCCATCCTAATTCCTGTGCCCCAAAGCCTTTATACGGGTTATAGCCCCCGTAGTACGATGATGCGGAAATAACGACCCCTGTAGGTGTATCGCTTGTCGGCGTTCCAATTATATCCAAGTCGGTTGAAACCCTTAGATATATTTCTCCATTTCCCCCCTGCGCGGCAGTCGGCAAGTCTGTTCCGCTGAGAACAGACACACCCCCGCCCCCGGAGATGTTGACCGATGCGGTGGCATAGTTGGTCACGTCGTGATCGCCGTTTTCCGTGATGTTGATGGTCCCCGTGGGGGTGATGCCCCCGGTTGGGATCGCGTCGATTGCCGCCTCAAACTGGGCTGGCGTATACGTATTGCTGGTTCCGTCTTTACGCCGGATTGCATCCGCAGCGTCATGCAGATAATCCTGATCTATGGTCGCCCTCTCGCCCATTATCCAATCACCCCTATCACAACTCCGTCTTCCGTCACCGTGCTCACGTCGTCCACGCTGATGATGCTCAGCACGCCCTTATACAGATCCAGCGCCACGGCGTATTCCACCTCCACCTCCGCGCCCCCGGCGGGCATGGTGCCCGTGAGGGTGGCCTGCGTGGGCCTGAAGATGTACCGATGGCGGCTCATGGTCCAGTCGATGAACAGCAGATCGATGCTGTAGGCGTAGCCCACGGGGAACACATACTCCTGTCGGTCGATCTGTGTCTCCCCGTACATGCACAGCACCACCAGTTTCGCCGTGTCCAGCCTCTGGCAGGCCGTCAGCGTCAGGCGGCTCCTGGCCTGCACCCCGAAGGAGAAATCCTCCCTCCCGATGAAGCCGCTGTAGATGTCCATTCCCCCGGTATAAACGGCTACCTTGTCCCCCGGCGCGTATTCCGCGTTGTTGATGACGTCGGCCTCCACCACCGTGGGCTTGAAGTACCGGGACGCCAGCCGGGTGAGGATCGCGCTGGCGTTGTCCTCGTTCACCAGATACACGTCCGAGAACTCCACCACGTTTTCCGGCGCGGCGGCAGGGGCGGCGCTGTTCGCCAGCTCCACCGTCTGCGCCTCGGCGGTCCAGTAATTCGTCCCGTCCGTCATGGCGGTTCTGTCCACCTGCTGGCTCTGCACTGTCTTGATCTCGGTAATCATCCGGCGGCGCATGCGGCCCGTGCGGGGGTCCCTCTCCGTCACGTAGCGCACCGCCGTCTCCGTGGTGGGCTGGATCAGGGTAAAGCTCCACGCCTTCACCCGCAGGGCCGTCACGATGTCCGTCTCCGTGGCGCTTGGCTGCCAGAAGGTCTTCTCCATCGGGATCAGCGTCTCGCTGTCGTCGATGGGGATAATCTCTACCACGTTGTTGAAGGCGGTCTTCGCCCAGGCCCCCAGGGCGAAGAGGATCCACAGCAGGCGCTCCCGGGCGTTCTGCTGCGGGACAAAGCCGTCCAGCGTCGCCCCCGCGAGGCTGCTGTCGATGGACAGGTTCCCCGCGCCGAAGCGGCTCCCCGGCGCTTTGATGCAATCCAGGATGGCGTCCGCGGCGCTCTTGTTGCTGAACATCTCAGCGGGAAGCTCCCCCGCGTTCTCCATCAGGGCGAAGAGGCTCTTGGCGGTGATGCGCAGGGTCTTCGGGTCCGGGTGGTAGGCGGAGGCCACCCAGTAGGACGCGAAGAGGTGGTCCATGTCGTCGTAGAGCTCCGCGTTTTCCCCCATGCCCACGTCGTCCCCGGTGATGATGTCGCAGGTGAATTGATTCACGGGCAGGGATTGCGCGATCAGATCCGCCTCCGGGGAGAAGGACAGATTGCGCAGCTCGTGGTATTCCTTGTAGGTGATGGAGCCACCGCTGCCCGTTTGGGTGATGACCAGATACATGCCGCCACCCCCTTAATACGCGATGTTGTCCGCGTCGGGGTAGGACGTGACGGTCCACTCGGAGCCGTCCCATACGTAAGTATCGCCCACGGCGGGGGACGCGGCGTCCGGCAGCGGGGCGCGGCCCCGGGTGACGACCTCCGAGAGGCTCATGGACTTGGTGGGGCCGTTGCCGATCACGGAGAACCGGCAGGAACGCCAGAAAATGCGCCCGTTGTCCAGCTCCAGCACTTCGTCCTCCACCGTCTCCACCCGCGCCGTCAACTCCAACGTGGAATTATTGTACGGCAGTATGAAGGCGTGGCCGTCCACCGGCTCCGTCAGGGCTTCGTACAGCGCCGCGTATCTGTCCTGGTTGTAAAGGGGATACACGAAGCTGATCTCATAGGCCATGTAGGTGCCCAGCACGTCGTTAAAGTACGACTTATCCATCATCAGCCCGGATATGTCGCTTGCGGTCATCTCCGCGGTGCGCCGGACATCCACCTTCACGTCGTACACGACGCCGTCAATCGTCAGCATGTGCTCACCCCCGTCAATCGGTCGCCAGACGCACGCCCACGCGCTGCATCTCGGCGGTGTTCATGTCATAAACCGCCCGGGCCAGCTGCGTCCGATCCAGTTCCAGGATCACCGTCAGCTGCCGGGCGCCGCTGCCCGCGCTGCTCACCGCGCTGGCGATCATCTTCCGCAGCGAATCCACGCCCACCACGGCCTCCGGGCCGGCATCGCCGCCGCCCAGCAGCTTGTTCCCGGACGCCCCGAAGATGGTCGGGCTGTTCAGGATCATGCCGTTTTCCATGGCCTTTTTGTACCAGTCCACGGTGATGTGGGGCACCCTCGGCGGCACGATGGAGAAGTCACCCTCGATCTTGAAGTGCGGCAGTGGGATCTTCGGCAGCTCCCACTTGAAGTTGAAGAAGTTTTTGATCTTCTCGATGGTGTTCCGAATGAAGTCGGTGATGCCGTTCCAGATGCTCTCCGCCTTGCTCTTGACGCTGTCCCAGATGCCGAACAGCTTGTCCTTCAGCCCTGTCCACAGGCTCGTTGCCGTGGCCGTCACGTTTTGCCACGCCTTGATAAGCGCCTGCCCTACGGTCCCGGCGATCTGCTTGATGCTCTCCCACAGGTTGATCCAGAACTGCCTAAACTCCTCGGACGTATTCCACAGGTAGACGAACCCCGCCACCAGGGCGGCCACCGCCGCGATCACCGCCGCGATGGGGTTGGCCGCCAGCACGCCCCAGAGGGCGGTTACGGCGGTCTTCACCGTGTCGATCACGCCCAGCAGCTTCGGCCCCAGCGTCATGATGCTGCCCACGGCGCTGGCCACCTTCCCCACCACGATCAGCACCGGGCCCACCGCCGCGGCGATCGCTCCAGCCTTGACGATGGTCTCCTGCGCCAGCGGGGAAAGCCCTTCCCACCACTTGCGGATGTTCCCGATGGCGGTCTTCAGCATGTCCGCCAGCGTTTTGATCATGGGCGCAGCGGCCTCCACCAGCTCCATGCCGATGATCTTCAGTTCGTTCAGCGCCGTCTTGAACTCGTCAATGGGGTCCAGCGTCTGCTCGAAGGTCTTGTCCACGCTGCCGGCGGCGTCCTGGACGGCGTTTGTGAACTCGTCAAAGGACAGGCGGCCCTCGCGGATCGCCTTCGCCATGGCCGGCCCCGCCTTGCTGCCGAACAGCTCCGACGCGACCTGCATGGCCTTTGTCTCCGTCTTCGCGCCCTTGATCCGGCCCATCAGGTCCTTCATGGCCTGTGCCATGCTCTTGCCGTCCTTTGTGGCGTTCTTCAGGGCGGTCTTCAGGCCAGTCATGACGCTGGATGCGTCCACACCATTCTTGTTCAGGTTCGCCAGGAATCCGACCGCGGTGTTATACCCGAGCCCCAATTCCTGCAGCGCGGTGGCGTTGGCGGTCAGATCGCTCGTCAGCTTGTCCATGCTGACGCCCGTATCCTGTCCGGCCTTGTTCAGGATGTCCAGCGTCACCCCGGCCATACTCGCGTCCAGGTTGAAGGCAGCCATGGCCGCCTGCACGTTGTCGATGCTGCCGGAGACGCTGGTGTCGTTCAGCTGGGCGAACTTGATGAATTTGGCCGACAGGTCCTCAAGCTCCTGCCCGATCAGCCCGAAGCGGGTGTTCACCTCGCCCACGGCCTCGCCGGCGGTCTGGAAGTCCGTCGGGATGGATGTCGCCAGGTTCTTGGCCCGATCCTCCATGTCTTTCAGCGCGTCGCCGGTGGCCCCGGTCTTCTTGACGATGATGTCCAGGCCCTCGTCCACCTCGTTGAAGGCGGCGACGGAAGCCGCCCCGGCGGCCACGATGGGCGCTGTGACGTACTTCGTCAGGCCGGTTCCGACCTTCTCAATCTTCCCGCCCAGGTCCTTGATCTTCTCGCCCGCAGCGGCCACTTGCTGGGCCGCCACGCTGCCGAAGTTCTTCATCTCCCCGGTCAGGCGCTCCATCTCCTGCTTGGTTTCGATGATCTCCCGCTGCAGGGCGTCATACTGGGCCTTGGCCTTGTCGTCGCCGTTGGCCGCCGCGTCGGCAAACTGCCGGGCCGCGTCCTCCAGCGTCTCCAGCTTTTCCTTGCTGGCGGCAAAGGAATCGTTCAGCAGCTTCTGCTTCTGGGTCAGCAGCTCCACGTTGCCGGGGTCCAGCTTCAGCAGCTTGTTCACGTCTTTCAGGGCGTTCTGGGTGTCCTTCAGTTTGCTCTCCACGCCCTTCAGCGCGGATTGCAGCTTTGTGGTATCGCCCCCGATCTCGATGGTTATGCCCTGTATGTTCTTTCGCGCCATGCTGTGTCGCCTCCCCGTCAGAAGTTGTCAAAGTCCTGCTGTGTCGCCGGCCTTGCGTAGGCCTCCGGCGCGTCGTCGTTTGCCCGCTCGATCATCATGTCGAACACTGTCCCCACCGTCAGCCCGTCCAGATCGGCCACGCTCAGCCCCATCTGCACGCAGCGCAGCAGAAACAGCGGCGTAGTCAGCTTTCGGTCGGTTGAGGGTCCTTTTTTTTTGCCTCCGCCAGGGTCTCAAGGTTGACGCCCCAGAGCTCCAGAATGTGCGGCAGGATCTGGTAGATGCTGAACATCTCGAAGCTGTCCAGCCACACGATCACGTCGTCCGGGATACTCGGGGTCGCCTGCTTCGCCATGGTGAAGGCCGCGTTCTCGAACAGCTCCAGCGTGAAGGTGTCAAGCCCGCTGGCGCCCTCCTGCTGGCCCTTGATGGCCGTCATCAGATGATCCATGTCGGCGAAGATGTCCCGCCCGAACAGGTTCCTGTATAGTCTCGGCGTCGCCGCGCTGGCCTGGAAGGTCACCGGCACGCCGTCGATCTCGATAGTCTTGCGAATAGCCATACTGCCCTCCTATAGCTAAAAAAGGGAGACCCGAGGGCCTCCCTGTGTCGGTCAGGTGGTGACGCCAGACGTCTTCGTGTAAACCGCCGTATACCACCCGGCATACGTCGTCGCGTCGGTGCTCACGCCGGTCTTGCACTTGACCGGGCCGCCGCCCGGCAGCGGCTTCGCATTGATGTTCAGCGTCTCGGGCTGAACCTCCACGTTCTCGCCCTTGGTCTGGCCCGCCACCGTGTTCTGGGTGGCCGTGCAGTTATACAGCACATGCCGGATCGCGTTCACGTCAGTCGTGAACTCGAACAGAAGTGCGAAGTGCCCGGGCACCGGGTTGCTGTCCTCGAACAGCACATTCTTCGCATCCAGGGTCTCGCCGATGCAGTCGGTGCGGAAGCCATCCGGGATCAGCGCGATTTCCAGGTCGCCCTCGTAGCCCGCGTTGTTTCCCACCTCGTAATACACGCCGTCATCGGCGTAGAAGGTATAGGTGTCACCGGTCCGGGTCAGCGACATGCTGACCGCGCCGGGCATCGCCACCGGCGTGCCGAAGGTCGGCGTGCCGTCGCTCGCGAAGGTCACCGTGGCATAGTGGACATTCTTCAGGCCGTACTTGACCTTATCCTCAGGCATCTAAATCACCTCTCGTTATGGTTCTTGGTCCGGTTCCGGCTCGGGTCCCGGCTCGGGTTCCGGCTCAGGGGCCGGGGACGGGTGCAGCAGCACCTCGGTGTCGTAGGACGTCAGGTACATCCGCTCCCCGTCGATGTATTCCTGCGCTTTCACAAACGGCAGCTCCTGCGCGGTCAGCGCAGCCTCCACCGCGTCCTCCAGCGAAAAATCCGGCTCATCGGTGTACAGCTCAACCCGCAGCGCGGTCACCCGCGCGTAGTTGATGTTATCCGCCATGAAGTCGTCGCTGTTGGGGTACAGGAAGCAAATGAACGGCGGCCTCTGCGGGTGCGCGCCGTCCGCTTCGTCAAAGTGATCGTAGGCGTTTGGCAGGCCGATGCCCGCGATCATCGTGGCGATTTCTTCTCGGGTCATAGCTTGCTCACCACCTCACGCTCAAAGGTTTCCACCAGCTCATCAGCCACCGGCGCGATATGCGGGTGGGCTGGGGTCGGCGGGAATGTTCGTTTCGTTCCGTTGCGGGTCACGTGGCCGTATTCCAGCAGGTGGGGAAGACCCGGGTGATCGTTGTAGATCGTCACGGTGGTGGAAAGCCGCTGTTTGTTCACCTGGTATTTCCAGCCCTTGACATACTCGCCGGTGTCTTTGTTCAGCTTCTTCCGCGCCTCGGCCTTCAGAGCCTGCACGCCCTTCTTCCCGATCTCCGGCACGATGCGCTCAAGGTTGCCCTGTATGTCCGCCTCATAAGCGCTCAGGATGTCGCTGATCGCGCTGTTCAGCTTTTCAACAGGTGTCTTACGCGCCGCCATTCACGCCCACCTCCCGCTGCACGTACAGTTCCAGCTCGTCGGTTCGGGCGTGATAGGTCCTGTAGACGGCGTAGCACACGCCGTTGTAAAGCAGCCGGGTCTCGCCCTGGTAATCGCCGAAGAACATCGTAATCCTGTACTCCGGGCGCAGGCCGGCCTGTCCGGCTGCAAAGAACTCCGCGCGGCTCACGCTGTCAACCTGGCAGAAAACCTCCCGCTTCGTCTCTTCGCCGTCGCGCCACACACCGTTGGCGTCCTGGCTGCGTGCATAGGATAGCAGGGTAATCACGTTCGATCGGTCCATGCCATCACTCCCCGTTCAGCCAGTCGGTGTAGCCGGTGCAGGTCGCCAGCTGGGCCTTCTGTTCGTCGTAGGACCGTTTCAGCCGGTCATAGTCGTCCGGCTGACCGAAGTGCAGCCTGCAGTAGGTGATCACCGCCAGCTGCACGATGGCGTCCAGGGCGCCGGGAAGCACCACGCCGGCGACGCCAAGATCCAGCTTGGCGGCTTCGATCAGGCTCTCGATCTCAGTGTCAAACGCCGTGGTAGAGATCCGCAGCGCCAGCTTGACCGGCGCCAGCAGCGCGTTGACCGTCTGGGGCGCGCTCTCCCCAGCATCCGGCGTCAAGGCCTCGTTCTCCGCCATGATCTACACCTCCCCGTAATTGCTGATCGTGGTCTTCCACAACTCGTGATCCTCCGGGTAAATGGTGATGTGGCCGATGTGACCGCATACCACCGTGGGCTCGCAGTACAGCCGAAAGCCCATCTCACTGGCGCGCTGACAGAAGGCGATGTCCTCGCCAAGGTGCTTCAGCGGCGTGAAGCATGTGCCCTTGTTCAGGCACACCGACTTCAGTATCTCGGTCTCCACCAGCACGCAGCCGAAGCCGCAGCCGGCGATCTCGAAGGTCTCCGCGGGATACGTTTCAAAGCGCTCGATGTGGTTGATCTCGATGCTCTTGAAGATGCAGCTCGCGTAGCCTTTCCGCCGGGCGTGGTAGATTCCCGTGACGAACCCCTTGCCGCTGAACATCAGGTCATCCAGCAGGCTGGGCTGGAAGACCATGTCGCTGTCGAGCCACAGCACGTGGGTGTATTCCTCGTTGATGGCCCGGTGGGCGATCCGCTCCCGCGCCAGGTATACCAGGGTGCCGGAGTTGATGTCCAGGTCGAAATTCACTTTTTCATCCCGCAGTCGCTGGATCAGCGCGCACAGGCACTTCATGAACTCGACGTGAACGAAGTCCATTGTGGGAATCCCGATCAGCAGCTTCATGGTTTACCTCTTTTTCTTCGTCGTCGGCTTCTCCGTCTTCACTTCCGCCCGGACGGGTTCAGCCGAATGGGTGTTCACCAGAAACGCGCACACGGAAGGGGAGACCTCTACGATCTCCCCCGCCCTGTGCATGATCTTCTGGTCCCTCAGCAGCAGCACCTTCATCAGGTGGTCACCGCGGCGGGCTTGGTGATGTTCACGAAGCGGCCGGGAGCGGTCACCGCATGGGCGGCATACTGGCGACCGACGACCTTCACCAGGTCGGCCTCGGCTTCGGACAGGTCGTCCCACTTGATGGCCACGCCCTCGCCCTCGGGATAGTTCACCTGCTCGCCGGACAGGTCGCCCAGGATGGCGTACACCGCGTTGTCGTTGGCCGACGCATAGGCGGGCAGCGCGTTGGTGTACAGCACCTTCAGACCCATGAAGGGATCAATGGCGAAGTTGGCGGCGGCGTAGGCCTCGTAGAACGCGGCATAGGTCAGCCGGTTCATGATGATGACCGGGTTGCGCGCCTCGTCGGACAGGTAGCCGGAAGCGGTGGCGATGGCGGTGACGCCGGGCGCCACGTTGCTCTTCGGGATGCCCACGGCGCTGGCGCTGTGGGAGGTGCTCGCGCCCGCGATGTCGCCCACCACATCAGCCGACAGCTTGCGGATGATCTGATAGGTCAGTTCGTCGTAGACGTAGCGCAGGAATGCCTCGCCGCCCATGGTGACGGCCTCGTCGGTGATCTTGATCCACTTCTTGATGTTCTGGGGGATCATGGTCACAATGCCCAGCACCAGGCTCTCCTCGCTGGGCGCGGATGTGCCTTCGGTGTGCACCGCCGCCGCGGTGGCGCTGCGCTCGAATGCCACCTTCAGGTTGCCGCGGAAGTAGGTCTTCCGCACGCGGGACAGGATCTCGTCGTTGTCCCAGGCGGTGCGGACGATCTCCTCCACCAGCACGGGCACGGGCACGGGGCCGGACCCGGCGACGCTGGCGGGGTTGGTCTCGGTCAGGATGGCGCGGCACTCGTCGGCGTTGCCGGTCCTGATGTAGTTGGCGTAGGCGTTGATATAGCGGTCAGACTTGCGGACCTCGTCCAGGGTGGGCTGAGTCTCAGCATTGGCGGCCTTGCGGCCTTCGACGTTGGCGACGGCCGCGGCCTTGCGAATCTCTTCGCGCTTGGCGGCATCGGCCTTGCGGGCCTCCAGCTCCTCGTTGATGGCGCGGACTTCCTCCTGGAGCGCGTCCAGGTCAGCACCCTCAACCTCCAGCTCGGCGGGGATGGCGGCCTTGCGGGCCTCCAGCTCGGCGACGGTCATCTTCTTGATCTTATCCTTCATGATCGTGTTTCCTTTCTTTGGTCGGTATGGATCAGAGCTCGCAGAGAACCCTGATGGCCTTTATCTGCCGTTCCCGCTTTTCAGCGGCAAGCCGCTCCTGCTTGAGCGCGTCGATCACTCCGTCGGCGAAGCTGCGGGCAGAAATACTCGTCGCGTCGTTGGCCGGCAGGCTCACGGCGCTGACGTCGTATAACTTGGAGATCCGGGTGATGGTGCGTAGCACGGTGATGGTGGTAACGCCGGTATCCTCGTCCCGCTCCTCGGTGCGCTCCCGCTTGTCCTGGCTCACCCGGAAGCCGAAGGACATCTTGGTGGTATAGCCGCCCTCGATCTCGTCCCAAACCTCGCGGCCCAGTTCGGTTCCGCCCAGCTGGGCGCGGATATGCAGGCCCACGTTGTCGGGGGCCACCTCCAGCGTGCCGTTGGACGTCCGGGCGAACACGCGCCCCTCGTGATCGTACTGCATGATCACGTCGTCCATGTCGCAGTCGGTAAAGGCGTCGCGGTCAATCTGCTCGCGCACGATGTACACCTCACCGCCGTAGGCTACCCTGTACAGTTCATAAGGCTCGTTGAACCGCGTGGCGTAGCCGGTGACGATCTTCTCGCCGGCGTCGTCGTCGCTCCGGCGCTCAAAGCCGGAGACGTCGATGTTTCGGTACTGCCGGCCCTCGTCCAGTTTTTGCAGCAGACTCTTCGGAATCATTTGTCGTTTCCTCCCCCCGCGGGGGCGCTGTTTTCGCCCACGTTGTAATATTCTCCACGGACCGGCAGCTGGTTGCCGATGGGCTCCGGCAGCGGCGGCAGGTTCCAGATCTCCCGGATCTCGTTCCGGGTCATCAACCCGCGGTCCGCCATCTGGGCCGATACGTTTAGCTTGTCGGCGTTGGTCATGTACTGGATCCTGTTCGTCGTCGCCATGACCCGGTTGCCCTGGCTCTGCTCCCGGAAGGTGAACAGCATCTTCGTCAGCACGTCCGAAAGCTGAATCGCAAAGGGTTCGACGGCCCCCTCGTAGAAGGCCGCCCATGCGTCGCCGTAGGCCTTGTTCGTCAGGATGTCGTCATTGACGCCGAAGTAGCTGTACACGCTGTCCCGGATCGTCTTCATCTGGTCAGCGTCCACCACCCACGGCTTCACGTCCACCTGCTTGATGTTGGTGTAGGTGTTCGGGAACAGCAGCAGGCCGCCGCCCTCGGCGTCCCGGCTGAAATTCTCCTCGGTGAACCGCTGGCGCTCTTTCTTCAGATCCTCCGCTTTGGCGAAGTTGGACAGCTGAGCCATGAAGCGATAGGTGGCCGCGCTCTTGACGCCCTCCTGAATGCCCTGATTTTGGATGTGGATCAGATCCATCGTGGGCATCAGCGCCCGATTGCTCTCCCCGAACAGGTCGTCCTTGTACTGGAACCGCGTCATGATCCCGCAATATTCCAGCTCCACCGCCGCGCGCTCGCCCCAGGCGAACTCATAGCGGATATAGGGCGCTCCGCCGTACTGGATCAGCTCGCAGCGCGTCGGCATCGGCGCATACAGCCCGCTGATCTCGCCGTACTCATCCCACACCGGCGTAATGAACGCGGTGTTGTGTACGTCGAGGATTGTGCTCAGCCGGTAAAGGAACTGCCCCCAGGTCTGGTAGGCGTTCGGGCCGTGCCTCAGCTTCACGCGCAGGGCCGGCTTCGCCGCGCCCATCACGTCCACCTGGAGCTTCGACATGTGCGTGGCGCGCTTGTCAATAGCAGCGCGCACCAGCTCAGACTCGTAAACACTGCCGCCGAAGGACGTAAAATGCGGGGTATACCCGTTTAACAGCCGAAAAGCGCCCTGATAATCGCCCCTGGGTTTCGGGCGGTTGCCGAAGAGCTTGTCAAAAAGTCCCATGTTTCATCACCTCAGTTTTTCAGCTGTTCGCCAATGTCGGCGTAGTGTTTTTGTCTCACCGTCATCGCGTCCAGCAGCGCCGCGGCGCCGTCGATATGAACCGACGGCGATACCTTCACCAGCTTGCCCCGCCCGCGCTCTGTGCTCATCTTGATAGCGCTGTTCAGCAGGTGGATCTTCAGAAGGTCATTGTCCCCGATGTGGATCTTACCGTCCTCCAACAACCCCTGCGTCTCCTGGATCACGCCGTACAGGTTCTCACCCTGGAACACATCGTCCATATGAAAGCCATAGGCCTCCATGTCCTTCACCAGGTATTGCGCGGAATATCGGTCATAGCCCGTTTGCAGCGGGAAGATCTGATACTGCTCTACCAGCATCCGAAACCACTCAAAACAGTCTCGATAGTCGATCAGGTTGTCGCCGGATGGCTGCAGCAGCCCCCGCTGCGCGTAAATGTTATAGGGCACTCCGTCCCGCTGTGTGGCTTCGTCGATCTTTTCGGAGGGCAGGAAGAACTTCGCGAACACGTACAGCTCGCCCTCGCGCTCGATCACGGCCACGCAGGCCGTCAGGTCGCGCGCCTGTGACAGGTCAATGCCGCCCACGCAATAGCTGTTCCGGAAGTCCTCCAGCGCGAGCGCCGGGCCCCCGGCCCTGTCCACCGTATGCGCCGGAAGCCACGCCAGGCTGCTGTTTTGCTTGATACAGCAGTACTTCGTCATGAACTCGGCCTTCTTGGACAGGCTGCCTTCGGCGATGGCGATTTCCTCCAGCATGAAGTCCACGGACACCGAAACGCCCAGGTTCGGGATGCTCTTGCGCAGCTCGTTCAGGTCGTTCCACTTGTCCAGGTCGTCGATCATGTACATCAGCGGCAGCAGGCGCTTTTCTTTGCTCCCGCCCTGAAGGAACCGGGTCGCGCGCTTGACCAGCTCATCGTAAATCGAATCGTTCACATAGCCGGAAGTCGTACAGGACAACAGCAGTCCCTCCGGCCGCGCGCCCATGCCACTCTTCATGACCTCGTACTGTTTCAGGCCCTTGTCGCCCTCCCAGGCCGCGATTTCATCACAGACGCACATGGAAGGGTTGAAGCCGTCCGACTTCTTGGCGCTGAAGGCGATCTTTTTGCAGCTGGCGTTCGTCCCAGGAATGCACAGGTCCGATTGCCGATGCCGGGCAACCATGCTGTCGTCCCGGGTCTTTCGACCATGCTTGTCGATTTCCGAGGTGATTTCCTTTTCCCGCTGCCACTCAGGATCCAGCGTGATCATCTGCCAGATGTTGTTATATACGATGTCGGCCTGTTCCAGCTTCGGCGCCAGGCAATAGACCTTCGCGCCGTAGCCGCCGTCTACGCGGAAGATGTAGTCGGCGATCGCCGCGGCCAGCAGGCTCTTGCCGTCCTTGCGGGCCACCACCAGCAGCACCTCGAGGAACTGTCGGTGCCCGGTTTCGTCCACGATGCCGAAGATCGCGGAGATCAGCGCCTTCTGCCACAATTCAAGCCGCAGCGGCCCAGGGGCCATGGGCCCCTCCGTGTGGAAGCAGTGCGCCTCGATCCACTCAATGGCGCTGTTTGCCTTCTTCTGGTCAAAGAAAAAGGACTTCTGTTCGATCCCGCTCACCAGGTACTCGTATATCATCCGCACCCAGCGCCCGACGACGATCGAACCGTCCTTAATCCCCTGATAGTAGGCGTAAATATAATTCTGCCGTTTCATCCCGCCTCATCTCGGTCCGGCTCCTCGTAATTGTCCACACCCCAGCCTAAAGCGCGTCGGTTCGGCCTAATCCGCACCGGTTCGGACCAAATCGCGCTGTCTCGGTCGTTTTTTGCTTTTCTCGAGTGCAACCCACCGGTCCCCTCGGCCTCTCGCTTTTCGCTTCGAAGGGGGGCCTATTCCTCCCGCGCCGACATCATCTCCATCAGCGGTATCTCATCCGGCTTGTCCACGTCGCATGTCCAGTCATTGATCGCCACATACGAATCATAATCGATCGTGTTCACATCCCCATCCGGCCCCCTGCTGATGATGTTCCACATCTCCCAGGCAATCGGCCTTCGGTTGAACCTTCCCTCCCGGTCGCACCGCTTGAAGTCCTCGACGGCCCTGCGCAGGTGTCTCCAATCCTGCACCTTGAACGCAAAGGGCTCAATCCAGTGTTTCGGGTATTCCCTTGCGAAGGGCGGCCGGCTGCCGAAGAAGGCAATATCATCGGTCTGCGTCTCCACGATCCTGCGCACGGCATCCCCGGAGAAAATCACATCCCCGAACACATAGCAGGCCGGCGCGTCCAGCGGATAGAACACGTCGCACCAATCCCCGCGGGAATCGTTGTAGGCGGTGGCGTCGTACCCGTTTTCATGCACGAGCACGGGCACGCCAAAGCCGTCGAACCCGGACAGATTGCTGCTGATGGCGATGTCCTCCACGCCGTTCTCGCGCAGCAGCCGGACAGTCCGCGCCACGATGGGCTCACCCCTGAACAGCAGCAGCTGCCGTGGCGTCTTCCATTTGCGGTAAACCCCACCGCAGGTGACGATATACTTCATACGATCACGCGCCCCATCTCATCGAGACGATAGCGCCTCTCCCTCCCGTGTAGCTTCGCGTGGCACTCCCGGCACACCAGCTGGAGGTTGCCCCAGTCCAGCAGCACGCGCGGGTCGCTGATGTTGTCCGGGCTGATGTGTTCCCGGTGATGCACGATCTCCCCGGCCCGGATCAGCCCCCGGTCGCGGCAGGGCTCGCAAAGCCCGCCCACGCTCCGGGCGTAGGCCTCCCGGCATTTCTTCCAGGCCTGGCTCTTGTAAAAGCCCTTCGCGTATTCCTTCATTCCCACGCCCCCGCCAGCGCAGGAGGGCCGCGCGCGGGTGATGACGCGCGCGAATTTGTCCCGCGCCCATGCTCGCCGCAAAGGCACACCTTCGCCTAAAATGCGCACACAAAAGCGGGCCACATCTCTGTGCCCGCTTCGGTCAGCCTATACTATATCACAGATAAAAGGTGAATTACAATGAACTCCCGGAAATATCCTTCGGAACCTTCACCGCCAGCAGCGCCCTGCCGTGGAGAATCAGCGCCCAGCGCTCCGTAATTCCCATCCGCTCGGCCACCTTGTCCCAGGTCATCCCGTCGATGTAATACAGCTCCAGCACCTCCGAAAGCCGCGGCTCCTCCACGGCCCGGATCGCGTCGATGGCGGCCAGCTTCCACCGCACCATCTCCCGGGTCCTGGCGTTCACGGCCTGCTCCAGCTCGATCAGCCGGTCGGCGGTCTGCGTCCAGTCGCCGGATCCGCCCCGGGGCATCCCGGTGACGGCGCTCATCCGCCCGGATTCCAGTTTCGCCCGAAGGCGCTCGACGCGCTCCTGGGCCTCGTCCACCCGGCGGTCCACCTGCCGGACCCGCCTCAAAAACTCTTTTGCCGTCATCCCACATCCCTCCACGCGCTAAAATCCCAGGATGCTCATGATCTCGCGCTCGGCCTTCCTGCGCTTCTTGGCCTCGTAATATTTGATCGCCTGCGCCAGGGTTCGCTTATTCCTGTACATGTACAGCTGCAGGCTGTTGTAGCTGATACCCAGCATGTCGGCGGCCTCCTGCAGCGTCATGGCCTTCCGGCCCACCCGGTGTTCCTTCGGGACGTGCCCGCGGTGCGGCTGGACCTTTCCCTCCCGGTAGGCGGCCACGGCCTCGGCCAACCGAGGGCGCTGCCCGTCCGGGCGCTTGTGCTTGTACATCCACTGGTGGATCGCCATCGGGGTCACGCCCAGCATCTCCGCGGCCTGCTTCACGGTCATCCATTTCCCGTCCACCATGTGCCGTGCGGCCCGCCCCTGTTGTCCGAGGATCAGCCCGTCCCGGTACATGCTGATCACGGTTCCCAGTGAAATCTTGTGGTTCGACATCTGCGACCAGATCTGGTTCCGGGTCATCCCGTAGCGCTGCGCGGCCTCGGCTATGGTGATCCACTCTCCGTCCACATAGTGCTTTTTTTCAACGCCCCGCATTATTCCACCACATCCCCCGCGTGTATTCGCTCGCTCAGCCGCCTCAGCTTCTTCAGCTCCCAGAGGCGCACCGCCGCATGGTTTCCGAATATGATCTCCAGCTGATCCAGCATGATCCGAACGTCCGCCATCTCCTCGGCGATGTTCTCCGCATCGTCGCCCCGCGCCAGCGCCCGGATCAGCTCCGCCAGCTCCTCGATGGCCTTGAAGCGCTGCGTCCCGGCGCCGTATTCCCGGATCGCCGCCTTCAGTATCTTCTCGCGCATTCCGTCCACGCCTCACACCTCCCATATCTCCACTTCCACCCCGGGGACCTCCCCGAAGCGCTTTTCCACGTGCAGCGATACCACCTGGCTGTCGTCCCGCCAGGCCAGCCCGTTCAGGGCGTCGGCGATGATCTTCGCCACGTTGTCACAGTCGGGCTTCTTCGTGGGCCGGATTAACCCACCCCGCATGGCTTCCTGTTTGCGCTTGCTGGCGGACCGGGGTATGCCGTACCACGCCAAGACGCGCATCTTCACGGGCCCGTCCTTCATCATTCGCCCGCCCTGCCTCTGGAACTCGACCTTCACCAGGGCCTCGTAGTTCACCGTCTTCTCAGGGGTATAGGTCCGGCTGCCGTTGCGCACCACCCTGGGCCGCGCCTTTCCCACCGGTTCGCCGGGAATAGAAAATCTCACCGCTTGCTCATCTCCTTCTGCTTGATCTCCAGATACTCATACATTCCGACGAACACCTTTTCCGCCAGCGGATGGTGTCGCCACTTGGCGCAGGTATGGTTCAGCACGTCGGCGGCCCGCTGCCAGTATCCGTCGCTGCACGGGTCGGTCAGCTTCGGCACGTCGGAGAAGGCTTCAATGAACTTGGATGCGTCCTCGAGTATGCCCTTTTCCTTTGGGGTCAAATTTGTCACCTCCTGAAGGTCTGGGAAAAATTCGGGGGAGTCCCCGGACCGGATGTGGGGGCGCGCTCTCAAGCGCCCCCACCGTAGGGACGGTCGCGCGCGGGTACGAAGAAACCCTTATATAAGCCCTTTTCTTCCCACTTTCACGAATAGGGAATTTCCCCTATTCTTCCTACTTTTGGGAAGAATAGGAATTTTCCCCTTTTTCGCACCCACTTCTGGGAAGTGCGAAATTGATTTTTCGTACTTCCCAGAAGTACGAATTTCCCTATTCGTTCCCACTTCTGGGAAGTACGAAACGGTTTTTCGTACTTTCGGGAAGAATAGGGAATTTCCCCTATTCTTCGCACTTGCGGAAGATGCAACCGTTCTTGCGGTAATAGTCTTCTGAATTTTTGTCCACGTAGTTTTTCACGGTGTCTGTAGACAGATCCAGGTATTCGGCGACAGCCTTGATGGTCACTGGCGGTTCAATGCTCAGGGCTTCAAATGCCATGTCCAGAGCTTCGCGCCGTGACTCATCTGTGCCGCTTCGCTTCCCGCTCATCGCCAGATTCCCCATGGGGCTGCCCTCTTCGGGGGTGTCGTTCAGGTTCTCCCTGTCCACGAAGTGGATCGGCCAGCTGAACCACAGGTTCACCGGCCCGGGGTTGGCGAACTCGCGCAGGGTGCAGCTCAGCCGGAAGGGCCTCGCCCCCGCCGCCGGGGTGATCCGGTTGTACTCGTTCTCGCTCAGCACCAGCTCCGTCACGTCCAGCTGCGCGTCCGGGTCCCGGGCGAATACGCCGCTGCCGCTGGCGCGGTCCATGGCTTTCTTGGCCCCCTGGGCGCCCTTGCTGTGGTGGTGGCAGTAGATCACCGCGCAGCCCGTGTCCGCCGCGATCTTGTCGAAGTAGTTGCAGAACTGGCCCATCTCGCTGGCGTTGTTTTCGTCGCCGGTGATCACCTTGTAAATGGGGTCCACGATAATGGCGTCCAGGCCCATGTCCCCCACCCGCCGGATCAGCTTCGGCGTCAGCTTCTCCAGATCCATCACCTTGCCGCGCAGGTTCCAGATCAGCAGGTCGTCCAGGTGCCGGGAGGGCAGGTCCATCCTGTGGTAGATGTCCAGGATGCGGTGGATGGCGCTGGCCGGGTCGATCTCGAAGTTCACATACAGCACCCGGCCCTTCCGGCATTTGAAGCCCAGCCACTCCCGGCCCTCGGCGATGCAGATCGCCAGCTCCATCAGCAGGAAGCTCTTGCCACTCTTGCTGTCGCCGCTGATCAGCATCTTGTGGCCCCGGCGCAGCACCCCGCAGATCAGCTCTTCGGGCAGCGGCGGCGGGTTGTCGAACACGCTGGAGACGGGTATGATGTCCGGCAGCTCGTCCGATTCGCCCTCCATGTAGTCCAGCCAATCCGCCCAGGATCGCCGCCCCAAATTCACGCCCAGCAGCTTTTGCACCTTCCCGTTCCGGGTCGCTCCGGGCAGTCGGCTAAGCCGGCTGGGATTCTTGTTTTGCTTGTCCACCTTCGCGCCGTGGCGCTCCAGCACGTCGTAGAGCTGCATCACCCGCCGGTCGTACTCCTGCCGGTCCGGGGCGTCGACCTTCACGATGGCGTGAACGCTCTTGCCCGCGCTGCTCACCAGCGCAGCGATGGGCAGTTCCAGACGCCTGTACAGCGTGATCTGCTCATCGGTGGACATGCTGTCCGATTCCACCAGCGCGTAGCTGAACCGGGTCACGTTGTCGTTTCGCACGCCGCCGCCGTCCAGGGGATTGAAGCGGATCCACGCGCCGGCCTCCTTGTTCCAGTCGCCCAGCACCGCGCCGATGTCGTCCGGGTGCCGTCGCAGATCCGCGATCAGCTCTCCGGCGGTGCGGTCATAATAGCCCGCGCTGGCCGGGCGCCAGCCGCCGTCTTCACGCTGCGCGGCCTCGCACACGTAACCCACGTGCTCGTCCGGCTCGAACAGCGTCTGCAAATACAGGATCAGGTCCTCCCCCGCCTTGCGGCGGGGCGCAGCGTCCGGCTCGCTGCCGTCGCTCTCGATCACGTCTGTCCAGCCCATCACGCCGTCGCCGCCCTGCCAGGGGCTCCACCCCCGCTGCCGGGCCATCTCAATGATGGTCCCGGCCTTCACGGGGTTGGCGGCGCCGCCGAAGCTGTTCCAGCGCCGTTCGCATTCCCCGGGGTGGTAGCGCCGGTCGTTCCGGCTCCAGTCGTCCCACACCTCCACGGGATAGCCCTCCTGCTTCAGGGCCATGCCCACGCTGATCCATTCGCCATGGCTCAGCGTGGACACGTCCAGGGCTTTCAGCGCGTCCATCAGTCGGTTGTCCATGCGCGCGCCCTCCAGCCCTTAAAAGCCGCCCCAGGGGTTTTCAGGGTCGTTGACGGGGACGCTGCTCATCAGCTTGTCGTCGTAGTCGTAAAAGCGCTCGATGTCGTTGGCCTGCAGCGTGTTGCCGTTCTTCCCGGTGAAGGGCCGGGGCTTGAAGTGGGCCCGGCCGCGGCTGCCGGGCACCCGGTCCCAGTTCATCACCAGCGGCTCGCCGTGCTTCTTCTGCCCGATGCAGCGGAAGAACGCCGCCAGCTTCCATTCCAGCGACCGGTGCAGGATCAGGTCGATCTTGGCCTCGGCCTGTCCCTGCTCGCTGTCCACGTCCATCAGGATCACCGCCTTCGGGCAGGCGGGCAGCTTCGGCCCGCCGGGGAACCGGCCCCTTTCAAAGCTGCGCACGGTGAATATGTAGTCCCCCTCCGGCAGCACGATGTAGTCCTGGCCGCCGTCGTTCTCTATGGTGTCGCCCCAGTCCATGATGCCGTTATTGTTTTCAGCCATGATTTCAGCCTCCTCAGAATGGCAGGAAATTCGGATCGGAGATGATCGTCTGTACGATTTGCTCCCAGTTCTTCAGGATCCATTCGGTCACAAAGCCCTCAGGGTACTGCTCGATAGGCACGTCCTCGGCAAACTTCCCCTTTGCCGCCACCAGCTTGCGCAGGTAAATTCCGTCAATGCCGGCCTCGTTCAGCCTGGCGTTCAGCGTCGCCAGCGTCCCCGCGCTCACCGGCGCCATGGGGTCGGGCCGGGGGGCAGGCGCTTCCGCGGCGGGCGCGCTCACAGGGGCATTTCCGGCCGCCTGGGCGCCGCCCTCAAAGATCGGGGCCAGGCTCGCCCAGCACATGTCCATTTCGTCCGGCAGCCCGTGCCGGTTCTTCGCGTCCACCGTGGGCCGGTGGCAGGTGGTGATCACCCGCTTGCCCCCCTGGGCCTTGTGCTTCTTCTCCTCGGTGGTGATGACATAGGTCTTGTAGTTCAGGAACAGCAGGTCGTCCGGCCATTCCTTCAGCAGCGGGCCGCACTGTTTGCTCAGCTTCAGGCCCCAACTGTCGAAGCTGCCCGTTTCGTCCGGCAGCTCGATCTTGCGCTGCTTCGCGTGGGCGTTGATGATCACATGGGCGCCGGAGGCGATCACCCGGTCGCAGGCCGCCAGCAGCCTGGCAAATTCCTCGCCCAGATAGGTATAGCCCTTGCCGTAGCCAAATGCCTCCAGACCCGGCTGCCGGTATTTCCGGCAGATATGGTCGATCGCCATGGTCTCGGCCCAGTCCGCCGTGTCGATCACCAGCGTCCTGCAGACGCCGGGGGTCGTCGCCACTTCGTCCACAACGGCCAGCAGCTCGTCCCAGCTCTCCGGCGTAATGCGCCGCACGTCCATGTGGGCGGTGCCGCCCTCAGTGTCAATGAACAGGGGCTCCGGGGCCTGGGCTGCCAGCGTGGTCTTGCCGATGCCTTCCACGCCGTAGAGCACCACTTTTTGGGCCCTCGGCACCACGCCGCTTGAAATATTCAGCACGTCAATCCCTCCTCTTGTTGTATCGGGCCATCCATTCGCCGTGCACCTGCTCATGGCAGCGCCGGCACAGCGCGATCCCGTTGGTGGGCGAATACCACCACCGCCCCTGCGGGTCGTGGCTCCGGGGGATGATGTGGTGAGCCTCCACCTGGATGTCGCTGCCGCAAATGTGGCACCGCCGGTCGTCCCCGTTGCGCACGATTTGGCTCCACTGGGCCAGCCGTTCGGGGTCCGCCTCCGCGCAGGCCCGCCGGGGCGGGTCCGCTTCCCACACGGGGATCACCTGGCCGCCCACCAGCACGGCCTGCTGGAGCGCCTTCTCGTAGTTCGTCCACGAATCGTAATACCAGGCCTCCCCGTCCACCATCCGAAACACGATGAACCGATTGTCCTTCGCATACTCAGCCAAATTCCTGATCTTCACGCTTTCCCTCCTCTTATTCCTGTAATGATCCCCACTGGCACGCCATCGCACGGGCGATCCCCGGAAAGGTCTTGCTCCTGCGCTTCGGGTCCCGGTTGGAGTGCAGTTCGTATCTCTGTTTGATCGTCGGATCGCGCCGCGCGGATGTGCTGCCGACCCACAGGCCCTTCGGTTCCACCGGCGCTTCCGTCGGGATCAGCGGCGGCAGTCCCTTCAGCCACAGGCACGTCCGCTTGCGCCACGGATCCCCAAACATGAACGGCTCTATGATCTGGCTGTAGGGCGGCAACCCGAATATCCGCATCGGCGTCGGATTTTCAATGGCGATCCTTTTGCATGCGCCCCCCCCAGATCTCCATAAAGAATCGCGCGGCGGCCTTTCCCTTCTCCAGCCTTTTCGGGTCCTTCAGGGTGTGATCCGCATTGAAAAGCCTTATCGCGCCTGCGCATGTCAGGTAGGTGCATGGCGGGTGCGCGATGACAAGATCCCATCTTAGCTTCAGCAGCTCCAGCGCGTCGGCTCTGATATGCCATTCCGGGTGCCCTCCGCTGCATTCCTGAATATCACAGGAATACGCTTCATGTCCCTGCTCCCGGAAGGCCATTGTCACGGCCTGGGATTCCTCGCAGGCTACCAGCACGCGCATTCGCTTCACGCCCCCTGCTCCCTAATCATCCTTCGCCCCCGGATACCAGTCGTCCACCGCGTCCAGCAGCGACATCTGGCGCCCTTCCTGCCTCCAGGGCACCCCGATGTAATCCAGCACCTCGCCCCAGCCCACCGTGTTCATCCAGAAATCCCACTCCTTCGGGTTCCGATCATACAGCAGGTCGAAGGTGTGTGGGCGCTTGTCCAGGTGGATCCCGAAGCCGCACATGGAGCAGCCCGTCCGCTGGGCCTTCGTGGTTCGCAGCTTCCCGGAGGGTTCCCGGACGATCCTTCCGTAAATCTCCGGCACGGGCACATCCAGCTCCACCGCCAGCCGCAGCACATCCTGGCGGTCGAATATGGCGAATGGCGCGCTTCTGATCGTGGTCTCTCCGAAGTAGTTACAGCCGTGCATCATCAGGGCCTTCTCCCTGCGCCCGCCCTCGCTGGCCATCAGTCCTAGATAGGGCACGCTGTTGTGGGCCTTCGCCCAGTCGTCGCAGGGCTTCTCCTTCAGATAGTAGCAGCAGCGGTCCGACACCTTGAAGGGCGCGGCGCGGTAGCCCAGGGCGCGGCCCTCTTCGTCCGCGCCGCCAAAGCGCTCCAGCCATTTCCGGGGAAGCTGCATCCGGGTCCCGGTGCGGTTGCCCCCGTATTCTCCCGTCTCCCCGGTGATGATGGCGTGGCGCACGGTTCTGTTCTTCTCGCTGGGATTCTGCAAGAGCATGATCTTCCCGGCGATTTCCTTTGAAAGCACCGGGAAGCCGAATTTCCGGATCACGTCCACCTTCGACCGATACGACTTCACGTTCTCCACGCCCAGCGCCTCGTGCACCCTCTGGATGCTTTTATCCTCCAGCCCGCTCACGGATATGGCGGGCACGTCGATCCCGATCTTTCTCAGGAATACCAGCAGCGTGATGGAATCCAGCCCGCCCACGGAGACATGGCAGTTCAGGTCCCGACGCCCGCACTCCTCGTAAAATTCCCGCGCCCGCATCTCCGCATATCGAATCTTGAATTCGTAGGGCTGTTTCTGCTTCGCCATGAAATCCGCGATTTTCCGATCCACGCCCAGGCGCTTGTTGCGCTCGATGACGGATTCCTTCATACCTTCGCACGCATTCCTCTCTCTGCTCTCACCTGAACCGCGCGCCGACGCTCTGGCGGAACTCCACGCCGTCGATCAGCTCGCCGGTCTCCTTGAAGTGCCGCACCAGCCCGGCCCGGTCGATCTTGTCCTCCACCTTGATGTGCCACTCCTCCGGCACCGCGTTCGCGTCCAGCACCTCGCAGCTCCAGGGATTGATCTGCAGGCGCCACTTGCCGATGGTGGTGCCGATCTCCCGCACGTCCACCATCATCATGGCTGTGGTAATGGCCTCCTTCATCCGGTCCACCACCGCCTCGGCGGCCCTGCGCTTCGCCGTCAGCCGGTCGGCCTCGGCCTTGAAGCCCTCGGCCTCGGCCTGCTTGTTCTTCATGATCCGGGCATAGGCCTCGGCCTTTTCCGCGATGTCGCCCTCGGCGCTGGCCAGCATGTCCATGATGTCCGCCCGCTCCGCGTCGGTCTCCGCCAGATCATACATGTCCAGCAGCGAGGCATAGCCCGCGCTCAGCTCATACAGTGTCGCCATTGTCTTTCTCCTCCTCGCATTCCTCCGGCCCTAACACGATCAGCCCGACGGCGCCGATCAGCAGCAGCGTCAGCCCCGTCCCGGCCATGATATTCGAGATCAGATTCATAAGCACGTCACACACTCCCTTCCGTCACCCGGCCCAGCAGCCGGTAGGCCAGGGCCGTGGCGTAGCAGATCAGCGCGTAGCCCACCAGCAGCGGCATCGCCCAGCGGGGCGGCACCGGCTGCCCGCCGTAGATCACCCGGGCCTCCTCGGTCATCTCCGCCCACTCCGCGGGGGTATGCCGCATCATGGCCACCCGGCGCACCGCGTCGCTGTGGTGCGTCTGTCGGGTCCCTGCCTTGATGCCGCCCGCCAGCGCGCCGGAGATCTCCGGGTCGCCCCCGGTCTTGATCGCGTATCCGTACCTCATCCTGTTCACACTCCCTTCACCGCGCGCCCCCGCAGGGCGTTCTGGATGATCTTCTTCGCTGCCGTGGTGCCGTCCACCGCGCCGAGGGACAGCGCCTGGAACATCTCCGACTGGTAGAAGCCCCGGCAGTCCTTCAGGTGCCGCATGTTGTCCGCCGTGGGATGCGCGGCGGCCTGCTGCGCCGCCACCGTCAACGCCTGCCCGGCTTCGGACAGCACGGCCGCCGCCAGCCGGATGCAGCCCTCCGTGTCCAGGTCCTTCGGCTGCATGTATGCTCTCATCCTTGGCCGCCGGTCCATGTCCATCTCGCTCATGCTCTCATCTCCTCATAGCCCGCCCAGCGCAGGAACGCCGCCCGCGGGATCTTCGTCCGGCTGCCGATCACCGCCACGGGGAAGCCCAGCAGCTCCGGGGCCTGCCGCGCCGCCACCCGTATGTCCTGCGGGTTGCAGCCCAGCACCGGCGCCACCTGGGCGGGGGTCAGCATCGGCGCGTCGCTGGCCAGTAACTTCGCCAGCAGGTCAGCCCTTGTCACCTTCATCGTTTTCAGCCTCCTGCAGCTCGTTGTCCACCAGCTGATACCAGGTGTTTGCCTTCACGGTCTCACCGTCCACCACGACAGCCTTCCACACGGTGATGTCGTAGCTTTCAGCGGCCTCCTCCGCGATCACCAGCACGGATCCCAGCCCGCCTCTGACCTTGCAGCCGTTACCTCTTGCACAGGCAATACCGTTTGCCCCAACCGACGCCGTTCCTCTCGAAACCGCCGCGCCAAACGAACCAGCGGATGCCGCGCCACGGTAACCAGCGGATGCCGCGCCACTCTCACCAGCGGATGCCGCGCCAAACGAACCAGCGGATGCCGCGCCACGGTAACCAGCGGATGCCGCGCCACTCTCACCAGCGGATGCCGCGCCAAACGAACCAGCGGATGCCGCGCCATACGAACCAGC
>Ga0310690_10002251_pt1 | contig 31925 bp, 31 predicted proteins | sample AusTroGonzalo_MG_2_FD_207661 | JGI IMG/M metagenome (GOLD analysis project Ga0310690, IMG submission 207661) | Bovine rumen microbial communities from tropical cattle in Woodstock, Queensland, Australia - Gonzalo_04 (v2) (version 2) | ecosystem: Host-associated > Mammals > Digestive system >...
GCTTACTGAAGTACAGCGGCTGCACATCGCTCTCAGCGAAATCCACCAGGATCACAAGCATCGGTTTCCCTGTCCGGGTTTCCTGTTCCCGGACCTGTTTGATAATCATGTGATGTCCGCCCAGGGCCGGAGGGACAAAATCACCAGTCTGAATGTTTTCGTAGTTTGTCGGCTTAATCATGATACATTTCCTCCAATTCCATTTTTTGATTTTCCAGCCAATCGGCTGCATCTAACACTTTCACGCAGCGGTCGCATCCGTAGACATCGCCGCTGTCCCGGTCTGCAAAGATCGTATGGCAGACCTTTCCGCACACCGGGCATTCCGGATACTCCGCGCTGGGCATTCCGTACATTTCCGCCTCCCGGATGTAGTCCGCATCAGGTATCTGGCTCATACGTTTCACCGTCCCATTCATAACTGCCGCACCAGTCAGTTGGTTCTCTGGCATGCTCTGGTCTCTTGTAGCATTCATCTGCGTTGTTCCAGTCAATCATGCAGTAAATCCCGTTGAATTCCCTGCATGTCCCGCAGCATTCCTGGACTTCCGGCGGGTCTGTGAATGGTAAAGCCTCTTCGTAATTCATCATCCTGCCTCCCCTGTGCCGTAGTATTCACGGATTGCCTTCTCTACCAACGCCAGATCGTTCGGGATCAGATCATCCTTAAACATGTCGATAGGTGTTTTCACAGGATCATTCCCAGCGCTGTGGGTCCTGAACCACCAGCCGTCCTGATTGCGCTCCGTCATCAGCACAATGTCGAAGCATCCTTCAACCGTCAGCTTTTCATCCAGCATCTTCCCGATTGTCTTTGCCTTCACCCTGCCGAATTCGTCCACCTGTGTGTGATGCAGGAAGTAGACTGTCACCGTTTCCGGAAGGCCGATGTTCACCCAGTGGATCAGGTTCCGGAAGTTCAGGGCGATGCTGGTAAACTTGTCATAGCCCTTCTCAGCGGCCTTATCGAAGAATTCATTCACAATCAGGAACTGAGAGTCATCAATCACAATGGTCCGGATATCCTGGCGCTTCCCTTCATTGATCGTCTTGAATAGTTCCATGATGCTGGTATACGTTGCCGGTTTCATTGTCATAGGGAACACGGCCTTAAATGGAAGCCGCTGCTTTTCCACCTGGCAGATAACCGTTGTCTTTGGGTCCAGGTTCCGGACTGCGGTTGTCTTTCCGCTTCCGCTCTGGCCCAGAATCATCAGTGGGATACCCATTATTGCTTTCCTCCTTTATCGAATGTCTGAAAGAACATTTCTGTCCTGGTTATGGTGTTGCGTACATCTGCCTGAAGCTCTGTCAGTTCAGACTTTGCATGCTCAAGATCCTCAATAACGTTCTGAAGCTCATCAAGAATCATGTCGATATCCATATCTATTGCTTTTCCTCCTTTTAATGTGTAAAATAAAGGCGTGTTATAAGTAATGCGTCTCAGCTCATTACTTTCACCCCTTACGCTGGTCCCTGCCGTCACAGGAATCAGCGTTTTTCTTTGTACTGGTAGCTGCCTTCCGGCTGCTTTCTGATCAGTTTCAGAGCTTCCAGAAATGATGGATGGGGCTGTTCAACATCAAGCCGATAAGAAATAACATGCCCGTCATCCATCGGAATCCTGATCGTTTCCGGATACTTGCTGATACTTTCCTTCTCCCAGATCGCTCTCACAGGAACCAGGGGCATACTTCTTTTTCGCTTCATGTCTTCCACGCTTGGGTGCCTCCTTTACGTCAATTCTTTCAGCAAACGCCAGTATCTGTCTGATCACGTTGTCCGGGTTCAGCCCGTCAAACGATATCTTGATCACTGTCTCACCTCCTCCCTCAAAGCATCCCTGCGGCGAAGGCGAACAGGAGAATCGTTGCAACCGGCATAGTTACAACAAGCAACCGATACAATTTCAGTTCTGCCGCCTGTTCCGCGCTCATCCTGGCAATCACACGCCGCCCATCAGCGGCCCGGAATGTCTTACTCATTGCCTCCACCTATCAACCGGATAACCGGCCCTTTCCAGATTCTCAGGTTCCGTCCGCGCCAGAAGTGCGGAATATCCAGCTCCCCTTTTTTGGCGGCAAGATTATACGAATAAGGATCGCCGCCATCGACCAGGGCCATGATTTGTGGGCTGATCGTTTCGGAAGGCAGTCCCTTCAGGAAAGCGATCTTCTCCTCAGTGGTCACCGGAAATCATCCTCTCAATAATTTCAGTGGAATCATGCCGGAGCAGCATTGCAGACAGCGTGTCTTTGTAGATTTCCATGCCCTTGTTTGCGTGGTAGAGGCATGACTTCATGTCATCAGCAGCATCCTGGAATCGGCTTTCTTTCATGGCTTCTTCCATCAGTTTCACAAGCTCATCGCTATAAAGTTTCATTACTTTCAGTCCCCTTTCTGTTCTATTATTGTTTGTTATGTTCTATTTTTGGGACTTACAGGGTAAAAAAATATCGCACTTGTCTTCCGGTGAATCAATGTGAAGGATATCACATATCCGGTCAACCTGTGCGATGGTAAAGGAACCCTTCTTCATTTTGCTGGAGAAGGTCGATTCAGTCATTACAAGCTCTTTAGCCAACATTCCTTGCGTATAACCGTTCGCAATGATTCTCCCGCGCAATGCGTTTTGATTCATCATAAACCTATTCCTCCTTTCATCCCGTTTCTGGGATAATTCTATCATAAATGGAATTTACTGTCAACATTTTTAGATAGCGTAACTCAAATTTATTATTTATTGTTGCAAAATTGAGATATCACAATTATAATGCCTTTGAGGTGACAACTATGAATATGAGGGATATTACTTCTAAACTTACTGACGCTTTCAACAATTCCAGGATGACCTTTGAAGAACTTTCAGATAAAACGGGCATCCCGAAATCAGCACTTCACAGATATATGACAGGGGAAACCCCAAAGATTCCTCTTGATAGATTTGAGATTATCTGCAAAGCGTTGGATCTTGATGCTGCTGCAACATTGGGATGGACATATTCATGGGATCATACTATTCATGAATGGCCGAAGGTCGAGCTTCCTCCGGAGATTACTATTGATAATGAAGAAGAGGAAGAAGAAACAAAAGAATCTAAACCCATATCAAAAGAGCGTCCACCTGTATCAGATTCTGATAAGGCAAAAATCTATCAGGCTCTTGGCATACTTGCTAAAACAAATAAAGATGCTGCTGTTTCACTTTTTGAGGCTTTAATTAACCAAGGAGTGCTATAAGGAGCCTATAACATGAAGAAGGTATATATCGTTGTACTAATTAATAATTAAGTATACGAGGAAGGCAAATGATTTGTACCAAGTGCAAACGTGATATCCCTGACGATGCTGCCTTGTGCTGTTATTGCGGGAAGAAGTATGTCCGGGAGAAGAGGATCGGAACCAGGGCGAACAATACCGGCTCCGTCTACTATGATTTTCGTTCTAAGCGCTGGGTCGCCCAGGTTGTCACAGGCCGGTACTATACCAAAGACAAGAAAATCCGTTTTGAATACAAGCGGAAGTATTGCATGTCAAAAACAGAAGCGCTGATGATCGTACCATCCCTGGGCGACATGCAGAAGGAAAGGCCAGCATTCACAGTTTCATACTACTACAATGCGTTCTGCAATGGCAAATGCGGCACACTATCAAAGGACAAGCAGACCGCGTACAAGATCGCATATGCCCGCTTAAAGCCGCTTCACAACACTCCGATGAAGGATTTGACCATCAGCGACCTACAAACGATTTTACGGGGCGTAGAGACCTATTATCCGGCAAGAGATATTCGTACCCTTCTGAACGCTATGTATCGTCTGGCTGCTGCTGATGATCGGTCCATCAATCCGGTCCTGCCTTCCCTGCTCGTCCTACCGAAGATGCAGGAAACCCAGATCGAACCCTTCACAGAGGATGAACAGCTTCAGCTTTGGCTGGCATACGAATCCGGAAAGCAGAACACAGCCATTCCCCTGGTCATGATCTATACCGGCCTGATGACAGGCGAAATGCGAAGACTAACAAAGAACATGATCGATCTTGAATCCAAGGAAATTATCGGTGTCGGCCTGAAGACCGATGAACGCAAAAAGAAGTCCGTCCTGCTTCCTGACGATATCATCCCTGTCCTGGAGGATGTCATCGCAGCAGCAAAGACGGACCGTCTCTATCCGATGTCTGAGGAAAACTTCTACAAGCTCTACTATTCCGCTCTGGAGGATGCTGGAATTTCCCGGCATCTCACCCCGTATTCCTGCCGTCACACAACAGCAACCGTCCTGGCTGTACATTCCAATATCGCGCCTCAAACCCTTCAGAGAGTCATGCGCTGGAAGTCCACCAGAATGATGGATCGCTATGTCACACCGTCCGATTCTGATGCCCGAAAAGCAGTCAACAAAATATAGCTGTTACACGCTTGTTACTCGTTAAAATCGGCTACAACCGTTGAAATATAACACACTTGCCACCCTGCTAAGGGAGTAGTGTCAGTGATGGCAGCCCGGGTTCAAATCCCGGCTTCTCCGCTTGAAACCCTTGAAACACAACGTTTCAGGGGTTTTTCTTTTTCTCAAAACTCTGTCCCTTAAAGTTCTATTATTGTTCGCTGTTACTCGTTATGTTACTCGTTATCTATATGTTGCACCTGCAACAAAATGCCTCTGGAGAAGTGGCTCCCCAGTTGGGGAGTGGAACCAAAAAATGGAAAAACACCCCGGGTTTCCCCGGGGCGGTCGGTCATTCATCTCCAATATTCAGCCAGTTGTTCTCGTCCTCATCTTCTTCTTCATCGCTTACAGTATTGGGAGATTCAATCCACTTTTCAAAGTCTTTCTTCTTTGTGTACTTTGTAATAGTTTTCCCAAGCGTAACAACATCGTTTATGTTTGTCAGGATATCCTCTATCTGGAACATTATGTCCTCTTCACTGTTGTTATATGCCTCAATATACAACGGCTTGAAGTATGCTGTCAGCGCTTTTCGCACATCGGTTGGGCTTGCTTTTGCTTCCTCAATCTCTTTTACATACGTTGCTATATCGTTGTCATTGTTCATAAACAGCGATTCAGCCAGTGATTTGGCCTTATCCTGAACATAATACGATTTGTTTGTTTGAGCGATCTTGTTCACAATCGCATCGGCGGCATTGCCTTTTTTATATGCTGACTCTGCCCAGCTATCAACCTTTGTCCCTATGCCAAGTTTTGATTTGGATATCTGAGTGGCATAGTCATCAGCAAGATTCCACATGGCAGCTTTAGAATCATCACTTGCATATGCATACAACGGATTTTCGATCAATGCCTGTACGGTTTCTCTCCATATCTTGCCGTGATCTTCTTTAAGCTGTTCATATTGTTTTGCTGTAAGGTTTACCGTCTTTTTATCAACTGTAAAGCTCTTGCTGGGTTCAGACGGTAAAATTGTTTTATCCTTTTTCTCTTTATAAAGCCGCTTCAATTCTTCCATTTCGTTAGAATCATCAACTTTAGAGAAATAAGCAGGACTCAGCATGTTTTCAATAACGGCAGGGATAACACGTTCCGGTTTTTCGCCAAGTGCGTTTGTATACGGAATGCCAGCCATGCCAACCCACGGGATCTTGTTCTGTATCTGCTGGATTGTTCTGTCAAGGTCAGCGTCACCTGTTGTTGCATTCTTATCGATATAGGTTGTTCGTCTGACAGGATCAACGGTTTGAGCAAGCTGGCCCATCCATGTCGGTATCATACTTGTTGCATAACTCAACGCTGTTTTTTCAACAACCTGCCAGATGGAATCCTTATCTGAATAAGCGTTCGTCTTAAACAGATCATTAACGCCTTCCATGAAGGACATATTCAGCATGGGGTCTGTGATTTCCATGATAATGTCCAGGGTATCACCTATCCCAAGGCCTTCCTTCTCAAGCTGTTCTTTCAATGCAACACCAGTAAAGAACGGGAGTGAAACAGGAGCTGCCCAGTCAAGTGACATGGATACATCTTCGCCCATCAGTTCAACAGAGAACTCAGGATCAAATTTCTGACCGACTGCATTAACAACATTATTGACAAGTTTCCCTGGCTTAATAGAGTATTCCTGTTCTCCAGCCATTTTATCAATCGTATCTTCCGGATCGTTCTTATCAAACCCTGCTCTTGCTATTCCATAAGCAGCGGCTATAACGCCAGCAGCCAGAAGACCGGAGCCTGTAAGGCCAGAAGCAAACTTATCAATAAACTGTGTCGGTGATATTGCAGAGTTGGGTGCCTTTGTATGATTCTTTTCAGCATTCAAGTATTGTTTTAAGTGAATAGCATCATACGTCATGCTTTTCCCAAGGCCGACAGGACTGTATTCAATGCCACGCTTTGCAATATTGATGGGTGTACGCTTAAACGGAAGCCGCGCATTAACAAACCATTGTAAAACGGCAAGGCCTTTACTGTTGGTCTCGCTTTTCCCTTTCACATTGATCTTGTTCATCCAATCAGCAACAGCGCTCTTGTCACGGTATGTTGCCTTTTGTGCTTCGTTAACGGCATATTCTCTTGCTTCATCAAGGACTTTATCGGTCATGTCTTCAGGTTTCAAGCCTCTCGCAGTCATATAACCTGAAAGCGCACGTTTGTAATGTCCTTTAAGGAAAAGCCAATCTTCCCATTCAAGCAGTTTCCCATTGAAATCATACCATTTCTGTAATGCTTTACCGACAGTCTTAGAAATGATATTGTCTTTCGTACCAAAGATGGGTTTTTCGCCTTTGCCTTCTTTGTATTTGGCATTTCCGCGAAGTATATCCTCAACCTTTGGTGCATCATCTTTTGCAAACGCCCGTGCTTCAGGATTAGCAAGGCCAATCGTCTTTGTCCGTTCGCTCTTATCAATTCCACCAGTCGCTTGTGCCGCCAGTTCAATCGCTGCCCCAACCTTGTTTTTAATTCCAACAACAGGAACGAACAGCAAGTTGCCAACAACGTTCCTGGCATGAGTTTTCGGAGCAGACAGCATGGACAACATACGCCATCCAAGAATCCTGTCTCCCCATGTAACGGGAAGCTGGCTATAAAGGATTCTCTTCGCTTCATTTTCAATCTCGTCAAACTCTTCCTTGGTTGTTGCGTTCGATGCTCTTTCGATAAGTTCTTTCGGAAGTTTAACCCTATAATCCTTGCCTTTTGATTCAAGCTCTTTATTGATCTTGTCTTCTTCTTTCTGCAACGATTCAGCACGAGCAGCAGGACTCAGCATACGGAATACATTACCGGCCTGGAGCATTCGGGCAACTTGCGTTCTGCCCTTATTGTATGCATCAGCAATCTTCAGTTCGGTTTCAGTATCTCCGCGACCAGCAGCCATAGCCATGGCAACTTGGAGCCTTACCTGTCCATCAACAGAGAATGTATCAAAGTCATCACTCAGGACTTCATTGACCGTTCCGTGATAGCCATTAGGATCATCCTCATTTGCATGACTCTGAACCCATGTCAATGCGCGGTTAATTTGGTCACTGTTTGAATCGACATCACGGTCACTATGCTCTTTCAGCCAGTCCTTTACCTCTTTCTCAAGGACATCGTACTTCTGTGCAGTCTGAGAACCAAACTGCCTCTGCGGATTCGCTTCGACCGTAATGCTCTGTTCATCCGTCCCGGCATCCAGTGCAGCCGTCCTGTTCGGTGTGACATCTACACTCGTGTCATCTTCAGCGCCCAAAGCAGCAGTTCTTTCAGCCCGCTGTTCTTCCCGTTGTGCGTCTGCTGAAACAGTCGCCGCTATCTTTTTACCGTCATCAGGATTGTTCGGAGGCGGAGATCCTCCCGGACTGCCTGGATTGACCGTAATGCTGTTCCCATTACCGGCTTCCAGCGCGGCCGCTTTCTGTTTCTGCTCCTCTTCCATCTCATGATTGACTTCCGTTGTCGCCTGCGCTCTGGCCTCCGTCATGATGGATTCCTGGGTTTCCTTATGCTCGGCCTGCGCTTCAGCGAGTTTCTGCTTTTCAATCTGAACCTGTTCCTCTCGCTGCTGGACAACAGTTGTCGCACCGGGGATCTTGTTTGCTTCCTGCTCGACATCCGCGACATTGTTGTTATTGTTCGCATCGTTCACAACAGTGTTCGCGGCGCGGGTCACATTCTGGACCGTAGTTTGCAGAACAGCATTCGCCTGGTTAAGCCCGTTCTCTGCCCTGTTCACATCCTCTTTTGCGGATTCTACTTTCTTTTCGGATGCTTCGATCTTCTTCCTGGAACGGGAAGCAATCTGGTTCGTCCGGTTAGCAATCCGGTTTTCCTTCACAGAACTGTCAAGTTCTTTCTTGAAAGCATCAGGATTCAGTTGCCTGTCCTGTGCTATCCCGTCACAAACCGCCTGCACATCTTCCGCTGTGACAACCTTGCCGTTCCTTGTCTTCTCAAACAGGTTTGCCAAAGCATCATGACCGGCTCCCTTTGTGATAGCCGCCTGTGCAAGATCGTTCCGCAGTGCTTCCGGATCAGTGTCTTCACCGGCCTGCTTGATAATCTGCTGCATGACCATCGCGGAAACACGGGTATCACCGTATGCCATCTCTCCGACCATGTTCTGGGCCGCTGCTTTGTCTGTATGCTCATCGCCCGTACTCAGCACAGCAGCAATACCGGTTGTCGCTGTTTCCGGTTTCGCGTTGTACGTTCCTGTCAGGATCGTCAGGTCTTTTGCGTTCCTCTGCGGAGCAAGCACCGGTTGCTTATTCTGTATCGGAAGATTGATCGTTGCGACAGGGGCTTCTGCCTGTGGCACTTCTGGCTGTGTTCCTGTAGGAGGCAGCATTACAATCGGCTGGCCTTCCGTCTGCTGGGATTCGGTTTGCGGAACTGTCGCTTCAGGAGTTTCGGTTCCTGCCATCAGCGCCGCCCTTCCGTCATCAACCGTACCCTGAGTAAATTCGCCCGGGTAAACATCTGGGTTCTCTGCTTCAGGATCAGCCGCCCTGCTGGCTTCCATACCGGCATAGGCCTTCGCTTTGCCTGAATTCCAGCCATAAGTCAGAAGCGCCCATTCACCGTCCGTCAGATTTTCCGCAGGTCCACCATTCTGTACTGCAATATTCAGGAACGGAACCTGTTCGCCAGCATCGTCAATGAATAATATATTGCCGTCATCCATGGTCATGTATGCGACAATGTTATGTGCCTTGCCTGTTGTCCGGTCATACACAATCGTACCATTCACACCATCAACAGGGTTCAGGATTGCATCGTCCGGAATTGTCTGCCTCATCGTGTCGGTAATGCCGTCTACTGTATCCTTCACGCTTCCGAATGTTGTGAGACCGTCCGTTTGTACCGCTTCTTCCGTATACGTTCCTTTTGCCTTTGCACCTACGGTTTCCGCTTTTGCCTTCAGATCATTCCATGCGGTCTCAATCTTTCGGAATGCCTTCTGCACGGGTTCGCTGTTCTTCACTGCACCGGCAGTGTATGTAACCGCAGTACGCAGTGTAGCGTTCGCAATCTCGTTCAGTGTGTCACTGAAGATCTTATCCTTCATGGCCTGATCAGCCATGTCCTTGGCTATCGAATCGGAATGCCAGATTTCATAATACTTGTCATAGTTCTTCTGCCATTCACTGTCAGCGCCAAGGATTGCCTTCTCAGCAATCGCGTTGATTGTATTTGTGGTCAGACCGCTGATACCGACAGCAGCATCCGTCTTCAGCACCTGATTGAACAGACCGCTGATATAGTCCGTTACGCCCTTCGGATTCGCCTGGAACGCACTGTGAACGCCCTGCATCACCACGGCATGGGAAAGCAGACCGGTCGCAAAGGAAACCGCCGCCATCTGTCCGGCCTTGGTTTCATCACCGGTCTCTGTCAGTACGCTCTGGAATGTAGCTTCCGCAGAATTCAGCGTGGAAGGAATCACTTCACCGGCGCTCTTCAGAATCTTGATTCCGAATCCGTCCGATGCCAGAGGCTTCAGTGAAACGCCGATACCCTCAAAGAGCTTACCCATAGCAGCAGAACCGACCTTGTAGTCCACCAGCCCTGCCGCAATGTCATAACCCTTGACGATAAGCTGTCCCAGAATCGAATCACTGTCCGCAAGCTGTCCCAGGAAATCCTTACTTCCCTGTCTCGCTGCTGCGGTGAACGCTTTCGCCTGATATGCTTCATTGATCGGTGAAACATCCTCGCCCTTGATAGCCTGCCCGATCCTGTAAACAATAGAACTGGGGGCGCTTGCCATGTTCGACACAAAGGAAAGGCCTGTCGCAATCGCCGCATTCAGCGCATTTTCTCCGGCAAACTCCCTGATTCCCGTCTGCATGTTTTCCATGCTCCGGGCTGTCAGTGTGCCATTGTTCGGATCGCACAGGAAAGACAGATACTTGCTTGCCGCTTCCTCTCCGTCCTTGCCAAGGATATAGAAGTACCGGTCCATCTCCTCCTTATTGATACTCAGCAGGGAAGATCCTCTCGGATCAAATCCGTTCATGTTCAGGAGGTCAAGTGTACCACCGTTCTGATAGTAGGAGGCAAGTGCCAGCGCACCGGGGGAAACATTCATCTGCTTGATGTTCTTGAGCGTATCATCAATCACGCTACGGAAATCATCATTCCCGTCCAGTGAAGAGTAGACCGCTTCGGACTGCCTGTCCCGCATGTTAGACAGGTTCGCCTCGATGTTTCTCCGCTGTGCATCCTCAAACGGGACACCCAAGCTGTCAAGATAACTCATCGTATCGGAAAGCGAATCAATCTCCGTCTGGAGGCTTGTAGCGCTTTCAAGAGCGGCCTTGCTGACGGTCTCCCGGTCATAGCCTTCCTTCTCCACCGCTACATCATAAAGGTTGTAGGAAGGATACTCACGCTTCACAGGAGTAATGCTGACATTGTACAGGTTCTCAATCTTATTGATCAGTCCGGGATCTGTGTTCCCATCCGAATAGACAGAGGCAGCTTCATACGCATCAGCCAGGAACCGGTTATCCATCTGCGCTGTCTGATAGTCTTCCTCGTAAGCGCCCAGATAATCGTTCTCGTCCTGGATTTCCGTCTCAAGCGCAGACTTCAGCCGTCCAAGGTCCTCTATCCTCGCAAGATCTTCCTGCGTGGTATCGGTATATCCAAGCAACTCGTTTACTTCGTTCTCCCGGTCGGGGCCATAGGTCACGCCCGTATCCAGATCCTTTGCTTCGGAAAACACATACTGTCCGTCTTCATTCTTCTCCATACGGATCAGCATGTTCCCCTGTTCTACTTCTTCTTCATCGTTGCCTTCGCCGTACTTATTCGCGTCAGACACAAGTTCCTGTACCGGAGTTTTCTTGTTCAGGTAGGCATACCAGAGTTTCGTCTGCTCAACGGCATCATCATAGACATTACCCCGTTCGTCCGTGGGCATCTCCGTGCCGGTCACAATCTGGTACAGGGCTTCCAGCGCGGTATTATACCGTACCGTCATCGGGCTGGGTTCACTATACGGGCCTTCCTCACCCGGCCCCCTGTCCAGATCAGCCCTGATCAGTGACCATTCCGGATTGCTGACATTCCCAAAGGCGACCAGGTTCATATATTCGTCCGTGGTCAGGTTTGCAATGGCAGCGTTCGCTTCCCGTTTCTTGATCAGTTCTTCATATTCGGGAGTGATTTCGTCAAGCTGTTCCTGCGCTTTATCACGGTTTGCCAAATGACCTTCGTAATCATTGATCACCTGATAATTGCCCATATAGTTCCGGGCAACATTGTCCGTACTCAGGTTCTTCAGACCATTGACGAAATCGCCTTTCAGATCTTTCAGGAATTGTACGCCCTTCTCAAACAGCGTGGTCTTGCCTGTTTGAATCGCCGTCTTTTCAGCGGTTGTACCAATATCCTCCACCGTTCCGGAAATCGCGTCCATGTCAGCGACAACCGCATCGTCAATCGCCTTTTCAGATTCTGTATACAGTTCAGGAACACTGGGTTCAGGCATCGGAGCCAGCCCGGGCTGTTCAATCTTCTTTGTATTGGCAAAGTCCAGATCCCGCTCAAAAGCGCCTTCACCGTACTTTTCGTCATAGGCTGCTTTCGCCTGTTCCTTATCCGCTTCCGTGATAATGTTCGGCAATTTCTGGAGCTTGACTTCTCCACGCTCTGTCTTGTCAATTTCGTTCGGCAGTTTCTGGATTTCATTCTCGCCGGGTTGAGCATTCGGAAGCGGTTCAATATTCTTCTTGTTCGCAAGATGAAGTGCTTCCGACCATACATCCATGGCCTTCTTTTTCGGTTCCTGTTCTTCAGCGGGAGCCGCTTCAGGCATAACCGGAGCGAACGTACTCATGCCAGGTGTCTGTGAAACAGGGGCAGCACCGGATACAACGTCAATCGTTATCGGCCTGGACTGAGCCGTCTCTGCCGGGGCTGTCTCTCCCTGAGTCGGTTCTTCCGTCTTCACTTCAGGCGTTGTCTGTACGGTCTTCCCTACACTGCCCGTCAGATCACCGATACCGGCCTTGCTATTCTTCTCCTCACAACGTTTGCGGATTTCTTGCTCCATGTCCCGCCAGCGGTAATTGATGGCATACGCGGTATTCTTCAGCGCTGTACCGTTCTCCATGGTCTTGTCCAGGTCGAACAGGTCTTTATATTCAGTATCATTCTTCAGCGCCTTCATGATCTTTTCAGGATCATTGTAATACTTCATCAGCCGGTCAATCCGCTCATTCATGGACTTGAGCTGCTCTTCCAACTTTTCGGAATATTCTATTGCCTCGGCAACATTGGCATAGTGCTTCTTTGCCGTTTCATCATTCCCGCCCAGAATTGCAGCACGGTTATCCGCAAGCCACTGCCGGTTAAACTTGTCAGTGCCGAAGTACAGCGCTGCCGCTTCCATCTCCTTGCCACAAAGGCCGACAGAGTAAGGAGCGTATGTCTCCACGTTTCCGGCATCCAGTTTCGCCCGGAGTTCATCATTCCGGACATACTGGTTCCCTTCTCCCAGGGCGCTCAGTGCCATGTCGGAATAGATGCTTCCTGTACCACCATTATTACGAGCCGCCCACAGGACACCGCGCATGGAATCATCAGAGAAATTGACAGCACGATTCAGTTCAATCGGTGAACCCAGCGCCTTACTTTCCATCATCTTTTGCAGCGTAGGATACTTGTTCCAGTCAATGCTGCCAATGATCTCGTCATCGGAATAGTTCCGGTCGCTCCTGTTCGCCTTGTTCGTCAACTCGTACTGAAGCGCACTCCATTCGTTTTCGGCCTTTTTCGTCTGGTCTTCGCTCTTCTTGTACTGGTAGATATTGTAGGAGATGATCTCGTCAATACCGGATTTCTTAGTCGGTGCAAGCGGTGAATTCGTTGTGGAACTGTACCGGAGATTGTTCTGCCAGCCGTTGTTCTGTTCAAACCATTCGTCTGTCAGTGAATTTACATCAACCCCGTAGGTTTTCAGGTTGTTGACAGCCTGATTGGTTGCCGCCACATACGGATCATACCACTGGGAAGTCTTGTCCTGCTGTGCCTGGGCAAACCCAATGGCAATCTGCTGTGCCGCCTGCGGATTCGTCTGTCCGATTGTCCGGATACGTCCGTAAATCTCGCTGGTAGTAGGCGTATCCCCTTTGTACCATTTCCCCGGCTGTGTCGGCTGGGATACAAGCTGCTGATATGCGGACTGCGTTGTGCTTTGCTGTGCAGGCTGCTGGATATTCTGATAGGACGAACCGCCGGAAGTATTGGGAACCTTGGAAGCGGCTGAAAGACCATATGCCTTTGGGATCGTCCCGCCCGGTGTTTTTGTATTAGTAATAGGCATAGCTGTTCCCCCTGTATAGATGCTTATTCAATCGCCGCAGCGCCAAAGATACCGTTCCCTGTCGGCTTCTGTTTCTTGTCCTTGTCAGTATTACTGCTGTAATCCCCGTACAACAGACTGAGCCAATCCGGTGTAGTTGAGGTAGTGCTACCACCCGTATACGCTTTATACAGATCAGGGTACTTCGTTGCATACTCAGATTCAGAAATCCCAAGCTGATCCCATGGCGTACTGGCAGTTGTTCCCTTCCTGCCGCCACCGCTACTCCTCGTCTTCACAGCCTGGGTCTTCATCTGCTCGTAGTCCTTCCGGCTGATACCGGCCTGCTTCAACAATGCATCACTGGGTTTGTCATTGGTTTCCAGCATGGAAGACAACAGGTTAAGAGCAATCTGCTGTTCATTCGTGGACTTCGTATAATCAAAGGCCCTGTCCTGATTGCTCTGATCACGGGCCGATTCGCTCTTCTGGAAAGCCAGGTTCTCATTGTACTGCCTCGTACTCTCCGCAAACTGCCGTTCACTGAAGTCCCTCTGCCATTCCTGATTCTCCAGATCAGTCAGACGATTCTGATAGTCCGCGATCTGAGCCGCAGTGATATCATTCCCGGCCTCGATCTTCTGATTCATCAGGTTCGCCAGTGTCTGCCCGGTATAGGAAGAACGCTGCATGCCACGCTGAAGCGCCAGTCTGTCGGCGTTGGCAATCGCTTCGTCATAGCTCTGATTGCTTCTTTCTCTCTGCTTTCCGTAGGAATAATCAAGGCTCTCCCAAAGCCGATCAGCCGCGCTCTGATTCTGTATATCAGAAGCACTGGTAGATTTCACCTGCCCTGTCGAATCGGTTGCTGTCCCGTTCGCCAGGTTTCCGGCAACACTATTGAACATTCCTGCAAGCAGGCCGCTTGTGGTATTGCTACCTGATCCACTGCTGTTTGTTGTGTTCGTAGTGCTGCTCGCGTTCTTCTGCATTTCCGGGATATATGAAACACCACGAATGGCATCAGCGCTATCCGAACCGTTGCCGGTCGCTCCTTTAAGCTCATTAGCAAGCAAGTCCTTTGTGGTATTGCCGCCGGTTCCGCCGGTTGTCTTCTTCTTGTCGGAACCCGTTACCGTCATCGTTGCTTTTCCATCAGTTTTCTTCGCCATGTTCATGCCCTCCTTATTCCTCAGTCAAAACGCTGTCCTTGTAATCCATCATCAGCGCCTCGGCCTCTTCTTTCGTCAGTCCCTTTACCGTCACAGAATAGGTCTTCACCTTTGGCTGATCCTTCAGCGTGGAAACCGCCTTATCCAAGGCATCCCAGGTGAGTGGCCCCACCACTCCGTCCTGCCCCAGTCGATTGTCACGCTGAAATTCTTTTACGGCCTTTTCTGTCTGTCTCCCGAAGTCACCATCCACTCCACACGGCCCCAGGTCATATCCCAGCTTGTCGAGCATCGCCTGACATTCTTTGACTTCCGTTCCCTTCGATCCCCTGCGGATCGTAGGTCGCCAGCCGGGATTCTCCGGGAAACCGGAATCGTTGTCCGGATACGTTACTGCCTTCAGTTCTCCGTACCATTTCCATTTCCCAGCGCTCAGATTCGATGTGCAAACTCCAGCGTCAACGCCTGCCGCTTCAATCACCTTCCCGTTGCCGACATACAGACCGACATGAGGATGATTGGTTTCCAGGTCTCCCGTGAATACCGCTGTCCCGGGAGAAATCGACTTTTTCAGATCGTCAGTCAGTCTGCCTTTCTTCCCGCAATAACTGGTATAAATCGTTGTGCTGACATGGGCGATCTTTTCTCCAAACTGCCTGTACGCCCAGACGAACAAGCCGCTGCAATCAGCCACCCTGTGACCGATCCATTTGCCACCCAGCAGAGCAGACCGGTAATACTTGCTATTTTTCGCGTCTGCATCCTTCTTCCAGTCAGATCCATAGGTGGACTCCATATACTTGACCTTCTGATTCTGATCGCTCTTCGTCCACTCTGTTCCGGACTGGCCAAATATATAACCCCAGCCATCGTCCAGTGCATACTTGAATTTGTCCACCAATGCATCCGCGCTGATCATGTCCTCATCTCCTATAAAAACCGCCCGTTTCCGAACGAATCGCTTCCTATTTATAAATACCCCAAAATCAGCGATTTTAGCCGCCTCTGTTTTTGGATGACTATTTATCCGTCTGAAGGCATGGAACGCAAATTCAGGGGCATATCACAATTATGAGAGGTATATGCTTCCTTATAGAAAAAAGGAGCCTGCCAACGCAATCGTCAGCAGGCGGTTCTTCATCCAACTTTTCGCTTCAGGTCTTCGATTTCCGTTTCAATCACGGACGATCTCTCTTCCAGTTTGTATGTCCTTTCAATCACCTGGTTATGCCTGTCCACCTTCTTCTCAAGCTGCTCCAGACGGTATTCCATCAGGGCCGCTGATTTCCGGTTGCTCAGATACACACCCAGAAATGACAGAAGCGCCGTCACAACAGATGCTGCAAAAGCAATCCATTCCATGGCAATCATGCCTCCTCTGTCACTTCGGCTACATCCAGCGCCGGGGTAGCGCCGGAAGCGTCCACCGTCACCGCGTACTTGTCATCCGATCCTTCAACGCCCAGGATCAGGGTATTGCCGTCAAAGATTACCGCGTCAGCGGCATCCGCGCTGGCTTTCAGGCCGGTCAGCATGTTATGGAACATCTGCACAATCTCGTTGAACGGCTGGTCCAGCCTCTGCCAGTAATGCATGTCATGGCATCCTGTGCCGGTCGCTGCCGCCTTAAACAGACGGTACGCATTGTCATCCGTGTAGACTACCACATCACCCACGGAATAGCTTGTGCTTCCATCGTAGGCTCCCTTGTAATTCAGCATCTCTCATCACTCCTCGTCATTAACTTCATCCTGCCATGGTTCGACATAGTTCATTGCCCGGTTGCTGTCCTCAAGCCCTGCCGTGGTCGGATCAACAATCACACCGATCAAGCCAAGGAATGTCAATACCTGATTCACGATTCCCATCAATGTATTCTCTGTGAATGGAGGATACACATCAAACAGCTTCAGCATGTTAAAGACAAAGGCAATGATCAGGCTCAGAAATGCCGCAAGCCATGTTTTGTTTTTAAACCGCACTCCCCAGTTTACCTTCATGGGATCATCTCCATATTATTTGATATCTATGAAAAAAGCCGCAGCGCGGCTATTGTTTTCCGGGTTTCCCCGTTATGCGTATTTTCTGTACGAGTTCTTAACGTTCTGCTGGTCAATTACCACATAGGCCATGGTCGTATCAATTTTTTCGTGCCCGGCGATTGCTTTGACCTGCTCAATGGGCATACCTCTGTTGACAAGCTCTGTGATCTCTGTTCTCCTAAACTTGTGAGGATGAACATGATCCACGCCTGCTTGCTTGCCGATCCTGTTCAACATGATCCTGACCCCGCCTGGTCTCAGCCGTTCACCAGCCTTTCCGACAAACAGCGCCGGACTGTCATCCTTCCGCTCGTTCAGGTATTTCTGAAGAACCATCCCAGTCACGGCATCCAAGTAAACCGCCCGCTGTTTATTCCCCTTGCCAAGCACAATGCACTCCAGATTCGTGAAGTCGATATCGTCCCTATCCAGGCTTGTCACTTCGCTGATTCTGCATCCGGTCGATTTCAGGAAACTGATGATCGCCTTATCCCGTGTTAATGTGCAGGCGTTCTTCAGCTTTTCGATCTCTACTTCCGTGAAGACTTCCTTGACCTTCTTCTGTACCTTTACCTTTCCGATGTTCCCCATTGGATTTCTCTGGATGATTCCGTCTCGGTGCAGCCAACCGAAATATGCGCTGAACACCCAGCAGTATCCACGAATCGTATTGTCAGCAATTCCACGTTCCTTTTCTTTGGCAAGGTAGGTCCGGATATGATACTGCGTTACATGATGTGATGGAACTTTTACGTATTTAAAGAAGTTCCCAAGGATGTACCTGTACCGTGTAACTGTCTTATCGCTCTTCCCTTCAACATTCATCGCATCCAGGAACGCTTCCAGCATCATATCCTTCCCGGTTTCCTCAATCTCGTATGCTGTGATCTCATAGTTCGCTATCACATCCCGGACCGTACTGAGAACGATCTCCATATTGCTGACGGTCAGCGTATCCTTCAGCTTTTCGTTCAGCGTATCCAGAATCATCTTGTTCGCTACAATCGACATAATAGCACCTCCTGTCATGTCCCTTTCGGGACTATATAATAACATCCCTAAAAGGACTTGACAAGAGGGTTTTTAAAATTTATTATGTCATTCGGGAGGGATACGCATGATTGTCTATCATGACATACTCAAAAAGTTGTCTGACGCGGGGTATTCCAGCTACAAAATCCAGCATCAGAAACTGATCCCGGGAAGCACACTAAACCGCATCCGGCAGAACGAACCAATCAATACAACAACGATTGATACGATCTGCCGGTTATGCAAGTGCCAGCCTAAAGATTTGCTGTCCTGGAAACCGGATGAACGGGAGTGAACCTCCCGCTCTTTTTATTTGTCATCCCGGTTGGAGCAGCACAGGCCCATGATGATCGCACCGAAGAAAGCACCCAGCATAAAAGCCAGGACAAGCAGCCATACGGAGACCATACGCACCACCTCCAGTTAGTCACGGCTACACGTTAAAAGGTCACAATAAGTTACTTCTGGCTGAATTGCGGGCAGCCAGCCAAAGCCGCATGGTAAAGCGTGACTGCTCCTGTAACAGATGGATGCACATTGTCTGTAGACTGCATTCCGTCAAACCATACACCCTGATCTGATGCACCGACAGCTTTCGCAAAATCAATGTATTGATATCCGCTTTCACGAACCCACGCATTTTTCCCTTCGTTGTTGATGGAAGGAACTGTCGGAATCGTTGCGAGAATCGGCGTGATATTATTTTCCTCGCACAGCGCAAGCATGGATTCGATATATCCCAGCCAAGTGCTGTTCGGAGTGGTTCCGCTGTCTCCTCCGTCATTCATTCCCAAGCACCAAACAATATAATCCGGCACTCCGCACTCAATCAGTTTTTCAAGAGAAGCAAACGCACTTGTGGAGTTTTCTCCTGCGTAGCTGTCCATCATGACCCGGCTGTCTTTCTCCCGGTTCACAAGGTAATACGCCCATCTTGCCGTGTTGTATGTTCCAAGGTAGCTGTCACCAAATAGCCAGATCGGACGCTGTGTATTGCATTCTGCGCTGAACTGGACAAAAGATGCAGATCCTTCCATAGACGCATAAGGATAAATCAGTCCGGTCGGACCAATCGAGAATTGGTCAGGAGTCGTATATTCGGTTCCGTTTGTTCCGACCTGCACATAGTACAGGTTCTGATTTGGAGCCGAATAAACATCAATGGAAAGATTGTCTGCAATCGTCAATCCGTGGGCGTATGTCTGCGTATGTGCCGTGTTCCCTCCGTTATAATCGTAAAGATAAACGGAATCGCTTGTTACCTGTGCATAGAATACCGGACGTGTTGCATCCCGGAGTCCTACCGTTACGCTTGTGAAAGACGAAAGATTTACAACAAGGTGCATACATTTCCCTTTTGCGGATGTGGCAAAATCCGTAAAATTCTTTTCTGCGCTGAAGGATGTGTCCGTCAACATGAATACCTTGTTTTTCTTCGGCTTTACGTCAAGGGAATTGATCTGATCTTCCAGATCGTCCAATTTATCCCCAAACCACGCAGGAGGAATGGTTTCCGTCCCTGTTCTTGCTACATTCCCTTTGGATACATAATATTCGGACAGTGGTTTATCTGATGGAAGGTTGTCCGTTCTCAAACTGATGGCGATATATTTGCATCCTGTGTATTGACTTGTATCAATGGATGTTGTCGAATCAATTGCTGTTCCTATAACAGTCTCCCCATCATTCTCTACGGCCAGAACAAACCTTGTTGTGTATGACATCGTATATTTTGATGTGCCATCAACCGGAACGAGCCACGAATTATACGTTGCCGTATCTGATGTTGCAAGTACCAGTTTGCCTGTTTGTGTGCTTTTGTAATAATACTGCGTTTCGCTTGTTGGGGTTAAATCCTCAAGCAGATTGTTGTTGACAACTTCATACCCGTCCTCAAATGCTTCAAGTTCATCCTCAAGATCATCCACTTTGTCTTCCAGAGGATCAAACTTACCATTAAACCATGCGGGATATGTATATGTATTATCTTTTTTTGCCGTACTCCCTTTGGATACACAGTAAGTATCCATATCATATGTGCTGTTATTTACACTGATCGCAAGGAAAGAGCATCCTGTGTATTGGCTTGTATCAATGGAAGTAACATTTTCCGCAACATTCCCGACCGTTGTTACGCCGTCTGATCCAACCGGGTAAATATATCTTGTTTGATATTTAAAAGTATATATGGATGTTCCGTCAACCGGAATAAGCCATGAACTGTATGTTCCTGTAGCAGTAAGCGTCAGGATGTTAGTCCCGGATATTTTTGACCAATACCTTCCTGTTGACAGACAATCTATATTATCCAAAATGTTTGAATGTGTAACTTGATACCCATCTTTCAGATTTTTTAGATCAGCATTGTCCGCTTTTGTTTTTGCGTATGAAGTAACGGTAATTGATCCATCAAAATCAGACGCACTGATAACAGCATTTAGATTGCTTGCGTTTGCAAAATATACATTAAAGAATCCATCCACATAAACACGAATTGTTTCGTTATCTGTGCTGAATGTGTTCCCTTTTTTGATTAGTGTATATGATGTCGTTGTTCCTGCAAACAATGAAGTCGCATGAGTAAATGATCCGGGTTTAACCGTAATAATATCGCCTTTCTTTACTTCGATAAATTCAGACGCTATTATTCGTTTTGTGTTTGCAGAAATCGCAAGCGTATCCTCGCTGTATGATCCGTTTATGAATTTAAAAGCTCTGCGGTAACCGTCCGCATCGCATTTTTCATGTGCATCAATTGCGCTCTTTAAATTTGTAACATCAGAGGACAAAGTAGAATAGTCTTCCGGGATGGATTCAAGTACATCCTCTGCCACACCGGCATAGTATTTCGCGTTGTTCTGATAGTACGGACTGCCGCTGGTCACATCTGTTCCGTTCTGGGAACCGACCGCATACCCTTCCGATTTCAGCGCATTCGTGGAGGCAGAGCTTGCGCTTCCACTGGCAGCATCCGCGCTTCCGCTTGCCGCTGTCGCACTGGAGCTTGCCTGTCCGGCATAGTATTCCGCATTGTTATGATAGTAAGTGCTTCCGCTGGCAACATCTTCCCCGTTCTGCTTGCCAACCGCATAGCCTTCGGATACAAGCGCCTTCGTTCCGGCTGTGCTGGCAGAACCGCTGGCATTGCTCTCGCTGGTCGCCGCCAGTCCGGCCTTCTCAGAAGCCGTAGTCGCAGAGCTTGCCGCCTGTTCGCTATAATACTTTGCGTTATTCGTTGCGCTGGGTGTTCCGCTGGAGCCGCCGGTCGCCCAGGATTCCGCAGCGGCCTGTGCGGTCTCGGCGGCAGTCTTTGCAGATACGGCAGCGTTCTTCGCAGATGTAGCATCACCCTTCGCGCTGTTCGCGGAAGTCGCACTGGAAGCCGCCTGCTGTGCATAGTACGGAGCGTTGTTGTGATAGGCATCGTCTCCGCTGCTCACATCCACGCCGCCACGGGTACCGGCACCATAAGCCTCTGCATCCTCCGCATAGTCCCCGGCCTGGTCAGCATAGTATGCCGCGTTGTTCTCATACTGCGGATCGTCCTCCGTCACGGGTTCCTCGCCTTCGCCGTCAAAGGAACCGGTCGCCCATGCCGCCGCCTGCTCTGCTGAGTCCGCAGAATCATCCGCAGAATTACTGGCCTCACCGGCAAAGTACAGGGAATTATTCTGATAATACGGACTGTCGCTTCCGACATCCACACCGTCCTGTTTGCCCAGGGCATAGCCTTCGCTCTTCAGAACGTTTGCCGCTGTGGTCGCCACATCAGCAGAAGTAGAAGTCACAGCATCGTTCAGGGCTGTAATCGCCTGGGAGATCGCGCTGGCCTGTTCAGGAGTCGGCACATCATCAGAAGGCTTCGCCCGCCGGATGACAGGGATCACGCCCTGAAATTCCGTCTCGCCGTCCAGTTCCGTGTCATGCAGGAACAGCCAGAGATAGACCGGACCGCCGTCCTGAAGACAGACATCCGGGATATCAACGCCAGTGCTTCCACCAATAGAAGTCACCGCGTCACCATGCATCTCATTGGAGAAATGCACTTCATATGCCGCCGGAAGCTCCACATCGGTAAAAACCAGCCTCTGTCCGTAGTCCCACTGATACAGCGGGATTGTCTTGGATACCTTTCCGCGTACCAGCGGCATCTGAATCGAAATCGTGTTCCCTCTCATACTGATCACATCCCTAATACTTTTGTATTGAACGTGCTGGCCTGTGCCGCTGTACCGTTGCTGAAGTTGGAATTCTGCATGACCGTTCCCGCGCTGATGCTCGTCCCGGTCTGGTTAATATCGGAAGCCATGATCTTATTCCCGGCAGTGACCTTCGTGTACGGCAGGTCCTCTGTCTGGAAAACAACCTGGATTCGCATGGAGTAATTTGATCCACCGTTATGCACTTTCACGGAAGCGCCTGTTCCGTTTGACCAACTCAGTGCGGACTTCTTTGAACTCCATGTACCCCATCCGGAAGAACCAAACGTTTCCTTGGCTTTGCCACGCATCTGGATATCGCTTGAATTATTATTGGGGTTCAGTACCTTAAACTGCTTAAACTGCTCTCCTGTCGGAACCGTAAATGTATCCGTTGTGAAGGTATGATCCGTTCCAGCAGCAACCGTCAGCGCACTGCTCTGCCTTGTATAATCATGGGTCGCCATGCGATCACCTCACATAGATCCAGATCCGTCCGTTCACCGGAATCAGCTCCGGGTTCTCCTTTGTGCCACCTTCCCAGTATTCGTACTTCGGAATCTCGCTGACAATCCCGACAATCCTGTCAGGCCATCTGCGGACCTCGCGCCGGGTCATGATATCCACCGTACCGTCAGGAGCGGAGCATACCGCGTCCCCGATCTTGTATTTGGATACATCCTTCGCCGGGATCGCAAGCACCCGTCCGGCAACGGCAATCGGAGTCTTCGCCCTGTCGGTTTCGCCCATGCAGGCACCGAAGGTATCAGAGACAATCCGGCAGGCAGGCATCATCCGCTTGTCGGTGATCTTCATGATTCCTTCTTCCGTCTCCGTCACGCACTTCCCGGGAATGTTCGTGTATGCCCTGCGGCACTCAGCATAGTCATTCCAGACTGCGTTATAGACCCTGCTGCCGTAGATATATCCAGCAACTCCCAGACCACCAGCAACCTTCAAAGCGCCAGTCGCTGTACTTGAGGATGCTGTTGCGTTTGTAATATTAACCGTTCCGCTAAAAGTTGTATTCCCAGTGAAGGTTTTCGCTCCGGCAAATGTCTGCGCTTCCGTAGACACCACGCCACTGTCTGTAGCACTTGCATTCCGTACTGTCCGCTTCGTTACGTTGTACAGATTGCCATTTGCGTTCTGGTAAATATTGCCAATAAACTGGATTCCGGAACCTTCAGCACTTGGATCACTGAAAGGGGTCTGCTTAATTTTCACGCCGCTGTCAATCGCATCCATGTTGGCATTGAACGTACTGATTGCGATAGAGTCACTGCCATCCGGCTTGACCAGTTCAAGATTGGTAGTTACTGACATATCATCACCCGTCCCTTTTACTTGCACCAGATCACATTGACCTGTACGCTTGTATTGTCCGCAGGCTTCTGGCCTGTATCATCCCTCACATAGACAATCACGCTGCCGTTTGATCCTGCCGAAGGAGTGTAAATATAATTGTTATGCTGCGCTCCGGATGCGTAGAAACCGCTGATCACAACATTATTGGTCGGCACATCCGTAGCAGACAGCGTAAAGTATCCATTGTCCACCGTCTTCGTGAACCGGGCGGAGCCGAATTTCCCGGAGACATCCGTGATGGCCTCTGCAACAGTAGTGCTGTCATCCCGGCTCATCGGGATATCGGTCGCCCTGAACCGCCGGAAGATATCATCAAAGACCCGCTCAATCTGCATGACCAGCGCCCGTGCCTGTCCTGTCCATCCATTGGGGACCCGGAGCGGCTCATGCTGCGGAATCATGTTTCGTTTCTCGCTCATACGCCACCTCAGTCAGGGTCCGTCTCCACCACAAGCTGTATCCCGCCGACCAGCCGCCAAGGCGCGGTCACACCGGAGGCCGTCTCAATCATGATCCTGAACTTCCGGCCTGAACCGCCAAAGTGCAGCTTCTTCATCCGATGCTCTTTCGGCACGGCCTTCTGCTTCTCCGTCAGCGGCTGACAGACATAGGTCTTCGTCTTTCTCTTCTTCTCCGTCTGAATACTGATCGTGAACGTGACCGGCGTATCCTGAACCTCCGGAGTGAAGTACAGGTCAAAACCGCCCTTCTGGATTCTCTTGTATCCAAAGTCCATCCACGGCGTAATCCATTTGGTCGCCGCTCCGCTTGCCGCGCCCAGCGTCCAGGAATCGTACTTCACCTGGGCAATCCTTCCCGGGATGTTTGCGATGGTCGCGTAAAGCTCATCGTTCGCAGGAAGGAAGCTCTCAATCTTCGTGCCGGGATAGAACAGGATGGAACCCTCGTTCAGGTCATAGACCAGCATCGCGTTGTTCGTCTCGCTGTCCCCCGTGGGGAAGGCCAGGTAATACTTCCGGTCATACAGCGCAGCGCTCATCTGGTTCAGAGCGTTCAGGTTCACCGTCTTCCAGAGCTGCTCTATCTGTTCCTTGCCGTATGGCGTGGTGTTCATGCCGTCATAGACGGTCACCCCGTCCTTCCCAGCCATGAAGCAGCGCTCCCCGTATACCGCGATGGTACTGAAATATTCCGTACCGGAACCGTACTGCTCATGGAAGGTATACTCACCGGGGCTGACACCCATCACACGCCAGATCTTGTTTTTCTTGAAGGCCAGAAGCTGATCACCGAATCGCTTCAGCGCATAGAACTGATCGCCGTCCCAGCTCGGCTGATGGACTTCACCGGCGCTGTTCTCAGGGATGTCATCGTCCTGCGTCCAATCGTTCGGATCGTATGCTTTGGAGTAGTACAGCGCATCCGGCTCTCCGGGAACACCGCATCCCCAGATACGCTCGGCATAGCGTTCGATCACCGCGAACTTCTTCTGTGGCTCGTCATCGTCTTCCGGATCGGTCCGGGTCTCTACGAATTGCGTGGTCCAGGTCGGTTCATGCAGCTCGTCCCAGGTATATGATGCAGCCTGCGTCCAGGTCATGGTCGATACATCGTTCCATGTCCTCGGTCTGTCCGGCGGAACCACCATGATCATCCCGTCCTGGGAATTGCTCATCAGCAGAACATCCACCGTCTTCTGGACGGTCTCGCCGCCTTCGTCATACTCCACCGGGATCTCGTAGGTCACCCAACTCCACAGGTTACTCAAGAAAGCGTCCTGCCCTTCCGGCATGTCAGCGGGAAGCTGAATCTGTACCCAGTCGCCTTCATAGCCTTCCTGCCGCTGATAGAGCTTTCCACCGGCAGCGCATACATACCAGTTTTTGCTGCCCTGTCCGTCATACCATCTGCGGTGAAGCACAGCCAGCGTTTCCACGCGGTTGTCCTCAAACGAGCCGTTCATCAGCGACAGAGCGGCCTGCGGCTGAAGCACACCGTGAAGCGTTTCCACGTTCTCTGCCTCCGCCGCAAACCGGATATCAGGATTCAACCCAATGTCCGCCTGGTTGAGGCCACGGAACTCCCGCAGCCAGACATCCGCGTCATAGGCATGCAGGCTGAAATAAGACATGCTCCATCACCTCACCGTGGGATATTGATAAAGTGTTTATATTGCTTGCTTGTGCCATCCTCGTTCAGTCCGGCAGCGCCGCCCTCATCGGACAGCTTTGCCAGCACTTCCATGAAAGCGGACCGGAAGGCCATGCCCCGGTTCTGCTTCTGCGGATTGCCGTTCCGGTATACCAGCCATGTCGCCCAGTCGCACAGCGCTCTGTGTGTCCATTCCGGCAGGATCGGCTCATCCGTTTCATACTCCAGGCGCTCATACTCGCCGTTCGGAAGATGGCTTTTCGTCCAGACCTTCACCAGCCGGTCATAACCGTCATTGATGTAATCCACAAGGTGAGGCAGGTAATCATCTACATCGTCCTCATCGTTGTTCGTCTGGAACATGACCTGGTTCTTGATCTCGGCTAATGTCATGGTCTGTCACCTCACAATTTCGGATACCGTTCCTTCAGCACAATAAAGACCGGTACAGGGACCTCCACCGGTTCGCCGCGCAGGACGCGGTAATGCGTTACCTTTTCTTCGTTGGCAATCGTCACATGCTCGTACTGGTCCACCTTCATCCCGCCGTCATTCTCCAGCGCCGGGAGGAATACCGTGACATACGGGCCGGTATAATCTGGTTTCTTTTCTTCGATCTTGATCGTCAGGTCATCCAGGATCGGTTCCTGGACTTCAGGGGTTTTCGTAGCCATGTTCAGGCTCCTTTCTGTTTACGAGTCGCTGCTACTGGCAGTGGTAGTATCGTTGTCCACCAGCATTGCCAGGGAAACGGAGATATCCGTCAGCAGGGTCGCGGTAATCTGAGGCCATGCCTCGTCTCCGTACTTCTTGATGGTCGCCGCCAGGTTCGCTTCGACCGTCTGTTCACGAGTAGGGGTAGGATCAGACATGAAAATCACTCCTTGTAAAAAAGTGTGACCGCCCACCACCATATGGACGGTCACCGAAAGGAAGGGAAGGGAACCGGCGGAGGTGTTACCGGTTCCCGGGGGAAATCAATTACGCGGATACCGCATGCTCCAGACGGACAATGAAGTCATCCTGGAGTACCGCGCAGGCGAAGAAGGGAACCTTCCACGCAATCGTTCCGCGCTGGTTCAGCGGGTCATCAGAACCGGAAGAACCCAGAGGCTTCACGATGATCTGAATGTTCGGCTTGCCCTTGCCGCCCAGCTTCACCATACCGAAGGCATCCTGCCCGTAGATGATGGAAGCATGAACCGGGACGCTGTTGCCGCCGCCGGTCGGAACGATCTTGCAGGTATTGCTGGTAGTCCAGTTGTCGGTCACGCTGGAAGCGGGCTGCCAACGGAACTGAACCTTCGTCTGATTCGCAGTACCGGACGGATAGATGCGCTCAATGCACATCAGGGTCTTGTAGGTGCTGCTGTACTGCACATACACGAGTTTGCCGGTCAGTTCACGGGCGACATCCTCGGTCATGGTCGCAGTAACGGTCATCATCCGGTTCGTCCGGTCATAGGTGCCGTACATCGTCAGGTCAGCAGTGGTGTCATACAGATAGCTCTCAGTGTCGAACACCTTGCCGTTGTCCACCTCAAAGAACTTGACCTTGTAGATGGTGCCAAGCTCAAACTTCTGGACGCGGGTATCGTTCTGATACTGGGCGACATTGATCCAGTGCGTATCCTGGCTCAGATCGTAATAGGTCTCGTGGTCGATCTTCGCATGGAAGAAACCATCGGCAAAGGGCTGCGCTCCGGCTTTCTTCAGGTTCCGGACGGCCTTCTTCACCATGGTATAGGTGATCACATCCGTGGAGCTGACGGAAGCGCGGGCGGAAATTGTCCCGGGGAACATCACGTTCAGACCGGCACAGATCGCGTCACGGCCCACCGTGTCAATGGACAGAGCAGCCTGACGATTCAGACGGTCGGACATCGCCACGGTCTTCTCGTCAATATGCCACAGGTCAATTTCATCGGTGTAGTCCATGTATCCGCCATACTGCTTGGTCATGACGGTGAAGGCCGTCTCTTCCAGCTTCTGGCTGGACGGGGTAACGCCCTCATACAGGGGCTTGGTGATCGCGGGCAGCTCGGTGTAGCGGAAGAACCGCACATGCTTGCTGCCGCTGTTCTTGGGCTGGTCAATGAGCTGTGCGTCATTCAGGTAGCCCAGGGTCGGTTCAACATTTCTCAGCGCCCTCTTCTGAAGGAAGGCCTCCAGCACAGTCGGGGCGATTTCGGGATTATAGCTGTAGTTCGTAGGCATGGTCACACTCTCCTTATCTCAGTGAGTACCGCGCCCCCTCCTTGATCCGTTTTTCCAGACGGTCAAACTGTTCATCGCTCATATTGTCGAAGACAGTCGGCGTTCGGTTGCTGGCTCCGTTCGGGGAGCGCATGGGAGCGGGAGGCTTCTTTGCCTTCGGCTGTTTCATGTACTCAGCCACATCGTAGAAGTCCATCTCGCCACTTTTGACTTTCTCGTTGATTTCTTTGTTGTTCTTGAACTCGGCAATGACATCCGGCCCGCCCTTTGCTTTGATCGCATCGGCCTGATGTGCAAGCATGTTCACCCGCACGGAAAGTGTGGGGTCCTCCTTCGGTGCAAACTGTCCGTTTGCGTTCCGGGGCTGCTCCTGTTCATCGGAACCGGTCTGCGCTGCGGGCATTCCCTGCTTCAAACGCAGGTATTCCTTTGCGCGGTCAAGGGACTTGAACTCTCCCTGCCTGACAAGCTCCTTCGCTTCATCGGTCAGCAGTTTCTCCCGGATAGGAGCCATCTGCTCTTCAAACTCGGCCTTCTGCTTCGCAAGCGCTTCGGCAACCGCCTTGTTCACTGCCTTGTCCACCCGCTTCTTGATCCATCCAGGTTCAGAGGCCTGCTGCTCCTGGGGCTGTTCTGCGGGTTCCTCGTCTCCCTTGGGTTCCTCTTCGGTCCCCATCAGGGATTCAAGGCTCTCTTCGGACTCGTCCGGTACCTCCTCGATACTTTCAGGAAGCGTGTCGTCCGCTTCCGTATCGGGGGCTTCATTTTCGACCATGGTCTCGTCAAGATCCATTTAGAATCTCCTTTCATCCATCCGTGAAAACGCGGCGTGGAAGATAATATGCAAAACCCCCGTGAAAACGCGGGGGCCTTGTCTCTGTTATACCGGCAGCGCCTGTCCGGTCTGCTGCCCGAAATTGTTGGTAGCGCCACCTACAATCGCGCTCTGCCCTTCTGCCTGTCCCAGCGGCTGCTGGCCTTTTCGGGCACTCATCTGGGCAAGAGCGTTCGTGGTCTGACTAACCGTCTTCTTCAGGTTCTGGTTCTCGTTCTGCATCTGTTCCATCTGCTGGCCCATCTGCTCAAGCTGCTGCTGCATGGCCTGCATCTGTTCCTGATAATGCTCGTTCGCCTTGATGATCGGCAGGATCTTGTCCTTGCCGTCCAGGTTCAGGATATTGAACAGCGCAGAAAGCGGGAAGAACTGCTGTGCCTGCGCGGACATCGTGTACGCTTCCATGAACATCTGGTTCTGGTTCGCAATCCGCTGCGGGTCACGGCTGGATACTTCGATCTGCACGGTGTACGGCGGAGGATTCACAGCACCCTTCGTCTTCTTGCCGAAGAGTTTCTTTGTATCCACCTGTACCGCGTTCGGCCTGCCGGTAATCATCATGACCCGGTCATCATCGTAGAACTGAGCCATCAGCCAGATGATCTGTTCGACAATCCGCTTGAAGCCGTACTTGAGCTGCTCGGTCCGCATGGAAGCAACCTTGCCGCCTGCCTGAATCAGGCTGTTGATGGCCTTTCCGCTCACAATACCGCCCGTGGTCTCGCCCCGGGTGAACTGGTTCGCGCCGCTGTCCTGCTTCAGGTCCGTCTGCATCTGTAGCATGGCCTGATTGATCGTGCCGTTGAAAGGCTGCGTCTGAAGCCATTGCAGGTTATCAGGCGTGATATTGTCGCCTTCAATGATGTCCGTGGACCAGTCGGAAAGAGCATCCTTGTCGATCCCGGAACCGCGCCGGATCAGCAGCCGGCCCTTGGAGGCCATCCGCAGGTTCATGTCAACGTAGCTGGCATAGCGGTTGATGTACCGCATCATCGGGGCAAGCTCCCGGACCAGACCATCACCGGCAAGGCTACCCTCAATATGATCATGAACATCGATCACGAATGGGTACATGCCGTGAGCGTACACATCCCGGTCAACAGACAGCAGTGCGTTCCCGGCGGCATACGCGACATTCACGGTATAGCGCCGTGTCTTCGCGTTGTACTCCCGCCACCAGTATTCGATCATCAGCGCACGTTTCTCATCGCTGGCGTGGTCCGCTTCTTCCTGTCCGACCGTCATGCCGACATTGTTGTGTGTGCCGTCATCACAGCCGACATACTTCCCTTCCTCCGGGTAATGCTCCCGGTACCAGGAAAGCGGATGCCAGGAAACCTTCATCACAGCGCGGCAGTCCTGTATGTCCTCTGCGGTCGGGTCCCACAGGAAGGCTTCCAGAGGCCAGCGGATCAGCGCAATCTCGCCCTTGCCGTAGTTCATATTCTCGTCCCAGGCAACCTGCGTGACCGCTGTTCCGGGGCCGTAGAAGTCCTCACAGCGCCTGTAGTGCATCTGCTCAAAGTCATTCGCGCAGTACACAACGTAATGCACCATGTCCTGAAGGTCATCAGCGGCTTCCTGCATATCCGCCGTCTCAGGCAGAAGTTTCGCTTCGGGCATGGACAACATCTGATCGGCAACCACGTTGTTGATCGTACTCTTCAGCGTCTGAAGCTGAAGCGTTTTCTTGCCGTTGCGCTGGATCGTCTCAGGATCGTCCTGGTCAGGATCGTCCATGTGCATGATCCGCCGGATGTCCTTGGCCTTCTCATGGTACGGCCTGTTGACCTGCTCAAAGATGTCAAGCCGGTCATAGATCCTGTCCAGCAGTTCCTGCTCTTCATTGCTCAACGGCTGATCGTCAAGGATCTGTGTGTACTCCAGCTGCTGTTCTATATCTTTGTTGGTCATACTGTTCACCTCTACCATCTTGGAAAAAATGCACACTATTTTCCAGGTTCCTGCATTTTTTCTGCAAATACTTGGAAAATAATGTGCGTTTCTGCATCTATCAGGAGAGCGCGGCGGGAAGGGAAAAACAGGAGGCTCTCCTTTCAAAATATTTTTGCACGTTGCCCACCGCGCTACTCGTCAAAGGGAGAGAAGGGTTTGTACACCGGCGGAGGCCGCTTAGTCGGCGTGACCGGGTGATCCATCAGAAAATACCGGGTAGCATCGTAGTCATGATCTTCCGCGTCAGTCGAAACGTCCTCGGGCTTCTTCTCGCTGTAGGGAAGAGTCGGTACCGTGCGTATCCAGTTCGGGCAGGTATTGAAGATGTACAGCATCGGACGACCCGTCTCGTCAAACCGGAGACGTTCGTGAAGCTGCATCTTCCCGGCAAGCCGCGCATGGTCGCCTTTGTTGAATACCACGCCCTGCCTGCGGCCCATGTACCCCGGAGCCATCTGATCGGCAACACTGTCGCCCCGGGACTTGTCAAAGATCGCCGGGTCGGCAACACGCAGGATGTTCAGGTTGTTCTTCCGCTCGTACTCTTCCCTCTCCAGGATACCGTCAGCAATCTGAATCGGTGTCATCTCAAGGCCGACATTCGCCTGCCGTGGTTTCACACCGGGCCACTCGCGGTACAGATAAGCCCGCCCGGAGAAGTCCATGGTGAACCATAACGCGGAAAACGGACGGCTGAAACCGTGGTCGAACGCGAAGAACCGGGGCCAGTCAAGCGGAATATCGAACGGGGCAATCACATGCGTCCACTGCCGATCCAGGTAATGAGCTGGGTCATTCTTGAACTCCTTGAAGACCTGCCCCTCAAAGCTATCCCAATCACCGTTCAGCAGCGCCCGTCTCAGCGCCTCCGGTTTCTGCTCCAGTTCAAAAATGTAATCGTCAGTGATGAACGGGTTCTCCATTGCCAGCGCGGGAATGTATTGGGTCCTAATCTTCTTTGACTTGTGCAAGGTCTCGCTGAAGATCTCCTGCTCCTGGATGGACATGTACGGCCCTGCGTCCACGAACATCTTCTTGACCCAGCCATGCCCGATGTTACCAGGGTTGGAAGCACTGCGGACAATAGGCACCACTCCCAGGGACTTCTTCGCCCGCAACCGCGTCTTGATGAAGTCATATACCACCTGCTCAAAGGATGTCAGCTCGTCAAAGTAAAGGAATTGGATTTCGATACCGCTGTACTTGAACCGGTCGGCCTCGTTCTCAC
>Ga0310690_10002252_pt1 | contig 31919 bp, 32 predicted proteins | sample AusTroGonzalo_MG_2_FD_207661 | JGI IMG/M metagenome (GOLD analysis project Ga0310690, IMG submission 207661) | Bovine rumen microbial communities from tropical cattle in Woodstock, Queensland, Australia - Gonzalo_04 (v2) (version 2) | ecosystem: Host-associated > Mammals > Digestive system >...
GATGTCGAGTCGATGGAAGGAGCCGCTTTTTTTGAAGCGTGCCTGCGGCATGGCGTACCGTTTGCCGAGATTCGCGCAATCTCGAATTTCGTCGGTGAAACCGACCGCTCACGCTGGGATATTCCCCTGGCGCTGCAGCGGCTTGAAACCGCTTTGATCCGTTTGAAAGATGAAAGCTAAAATTGCCTTTTCCTCGTGTCCCAATGACACGTTCATGTTCCACGCAATGGTCCACGGACTCGTCGATACCGAAGGCCTCACGTTCGACGTAGAAATCTATGACGTGGAAGAACTCAACGAGCGCGCCCGTCGCGGCGTGTACGACGCCACCAAACTCAGCTACCACGGCTGGTTCGGCGTACGCAGCACCTACGAAATGCTCAATGCGGGCTCGGCCCTGGGCTGGGACTGCGGCCCCCTGCTCGTCCGCCGTGCCGGCGACGGAGCGGAGCGTTCAGCGCCCACTTCCTTACGCATCGCCGTCCCCGGCCGCTTCACCACCGGCGCCTTGCTATGTTCGCTGGCATACCCGGGCCTTGGTGAACAGGTACCGATGCTGTTTTCCACCATCGAGGAAGCCGTTTTGCTGGGAGCTGTCGACCTTGGCGTCCTCATTCATGAGGGCAGGTTTACTTATCAGGAAAAGGGTCTTTCGCTCGTCTGTGACCTCGGCGCCTGGTGGCAGGATACCACGGGCTGCCCGATTCCCCTGGGCGGAATCGCCGTCCGCCGTGCCCTCGGCGCGGATTTTGCATCTGTTTTCGACCGCGTGCTGCACCGGAGCATCTCGTATGCATTCGCCCATCCGGAAGCCTCGCGCGACTATGTCGCCTCGTACGCCCGCGAGCTGTCGGCAGACATCCAGCGAAAACACATCGACCTGTTCGTGAACCGCTTCTCCCTGGACCTGGGAGAGGAGGGGCGCAAGGCGGTCGATACATTGTACAGATGCTATGAGAGAGATTATCTGCGTGGAGGGCGTGAAGAAACATTACCGCACGGGCAAGGGCGACAGTGTGGTGAAGGCGCTTGACGGCATTGACCTCCGGATCCTGCAAGGAGAGTACGTCGCCATTATGGGGCCGTCCGGCTCCGGAAAATCAACGATGATGAATCTATTGGGCTGCCTGGACCGCCCGACCGCCGGCACCTGCCGGCTGGACGGCGTGGATGTGGGATTGATGGATGATGACCGGCTGTCGGCCGTCCGCGGACGCCGGATCGGTTTTGTGTTTCAGTCCTTTAATCTGCTGCCGCGCCTTAATGCATTGGAAAACGTGGCTTTGCCGCTGGTCTATCAGGGGGTGGGGAAGTCCGAGCGTCTACAGCGGGCGGAGGACGCCCTGCGGCAGGTGGGCCTGGCGGAGCGGATGCGGCATCGCCCCGATGAGCTGTCTGGCGGCCAGCGGCAAAGGGTAGCTGTGGCGCGCGCCTTGGTAACGCGTCCCTCCATCATCCTGGCCGACGAGCCGACCGGTAATCTCGATTCGGCAACGTCGATAGAAATCATGGAACTATTCAGACAGGTTCATGGCGCTGGAAATACGGTCATTTTGGTCACGCATGACGAAGATGTTGCGCATTATGCCGAAAGAATTGTGTATCTTCGTGACGGAAAAATCGAACGCGATGAAAATCTACACAAAGACCGGTGATGCCGGCACCACATCGCTGGTGGGCGGTACCCGCGTAAGCAAGGCGCATCCGCGCGTAATGACCTACGGCGACCTTGACGAACTGATCAGTTGCCTGGGCCTTCTCCGTTGTGAAACGGCTGGCCGCGACCTGCCCCTTCGCCGTATCCAGGTCCACCTGATGAACGTGAGCGCCCACTTGGCCAATGATGGCCGTTCGCTCAAGCTCAAGCCGCTCGATGAAGCGGAGACCTCCTTCCTGGAGAGCGAGATCGACCGGATGACGGCCGCCCTGCCTCCGCAGACGGCTTTCGTGCTGCCGGGTGAACCCCACGCTTCGTCGCTGGCCCATGTTGCGCGGACAGTGTGCCGCCGGGCCGAACGCAGCGCCGTCCAGATCGACCCGAAAACCGAACAGGATACCGTGGCAATCCGCTACGTCAACCGCCTGAGTGACTACCTGTTTACGCTGGCTCGCTTCCTGACGGACGGAAACGATGATTTTTGGCTTCCCTGATCTTTTCCGTTGCTTTTTGCGGAAAAGATTTGTTGTATAGTTTTTTTTATATATTTGCGGCCCAATTTTGGAGAGTGGAACAATTTTAAACTATCGCGATAATGTATTGGACACTTGAGCTCGCATCCAAACTGGAGGATGCACCCTGGCCCGCAACCCGGGAAGAACTGATTGATTATGCTACGCGTTCGGGAGCTCCCCTCGAAGTGATCGAGAACCTGGAAGATCTTGAAGAAGACGGAGAGGTGTACGAATCCATCGAGGACATCTGGCCTGACTATCCGACCAAAGACGACTTCTTCTTCGACGAGGAAGAATACTAGGATGTCTCGAAAATATAGCGTATTCATTTGCATGCGGCCCTATGGGCCGCTTTTTTTTTGCTTATTATTATTAATTTCTATATTTTCGCGAACTTGCACTTACTGGGGATGAAACGTTTTGCATGGATCTGGCTGTTTCTGGGGCTGCTTATCGGCAGCCTGCCTGCCGTCGCGCAGAACAATCCCTATGACATTGACGATGAGTGCTATGCGATCTTTATGCGTGCCGAGGCACTGGTCGGAAAGCCGGGATTCGATGCTGTCAACGATTCCCTTCTCCAGTGCGCGCTGCTCAAGAAAGACGCCAAGGCCGAGGTTCTCTACTATGTGGGGCGGCTGCGTCAGGTGTCCCAGACGGCCCGGGACACACACAATGACGCGCTGGTCGACAAGGCGCAGGATGAGGTGAAGGCCATCTCGCTCCAGTTGGGATATCCGCAGTACTTCTATTATTCCTACGAGTTGACGCAGTCGTATTACTACGCGACGAACCGGCCGCTGAAGATGATGGAACTGGTCCAGGAGATGCACGAGTATGCCCTTGAGCACGATGACGACTATGGCCGTTGGATGGGTGACCGCTACATGGTTTCCCTATACGTGAACCAGAGCGACTTTGTCTCGGCCAAGCGTTTCATCAACCGTGCCCTCGAGACGCATGCGACCACCCAGGACTCCACGGTCAAAAGACAGCCGATCTGCCGCTTGTACTGCGACCTGTCTGACTGCTATCCCATCGGTTCGGATTCTGCCCGTCTGGCCATCAACAAGGCGCTGGAGACGCAGGATGTGTATTTCGATTCGCTGCGCTGCCAGTTCTATCTGGCCAAGTTCGCCGCACTCGACTACGATCTGCCCGCCTACAATGCGGCGAAAGAATATTGCCTTTCCAGCGAGAACCTTCGCTCAGTGGCGCCCGCCGGCGAGACGCTCTTCAAGATCATTGACGACGTGTTCAACCATACCGTGACCCAGGAGGAAATCGATGACCTCCACCTGGTCCGGGAACAGAAATACCTGGCCCACATCCTGGAGAAGAACGGTTACAAGGAATACGCCTTCCTGCTCGGGAAAAAGATGATCAATGAATTGGAGCAGAAGATTTCTTCCGTCAATGAGGGGCACGTCGCGGAACTGGAGGTCCGCATGGGTATGGAAGACCTGTCGGCCGATCTGGAGGAAAAATCCATCCTGGTGACGCGTTCCAGCCGCCTGCTCGGCGTGATGGCCTTGCTGGTGCTGCTGTTCGTGATGGCGTTCATGTTCTTCGACATCCGCAACCTGAACCGCAACAAGGAAATTGACCGCCAGCGCATCAACGACTTGAAGGAGGCCAACGACCGGGCACTGGCTGCCGGTGCCGCCAAGACACGCTTTGTCCAGAACATGAGTCACGAGGTACGCACCCCGTTGAACGCCATTGTCGGTTTCTCGCAGCTCCTTGCCCTTCCGGACGGTTCCTTCCCCGAGCAGGAGAAGGAGGAGTTCTCAAACCACATCATCAACAATGCACAAATGCTGACGATGCTGCTGGACGACATCCTGAATGCTTCGGCGATGGACTCCAACCAGTACAAGATAACCTATGAGGATGCAGAATACCATTTCCTGTGCAGGGCTGCCATCAGCAGTACGGAGCACAGGCTGCAGCCTGGCGTCCGGATGATTTTCGCGCCGGAAAGTGAAGAACCCTTCACCTTCCGCGCAGATCCGCGCCGCGTACAGCAAATCCTTATCAACCTGCTGACCAATTCTTGCAAACATACCACGCAGGGAACGATTACGCTCTCCACCTCGCTCACCGAGCGCCCCGACTTCGTGACCTTCACGGTGACGGACACCGGTACGGGCGTGCCTCCCGAGCAGGCGGAAGCCATCTTCGACCGTTTCGTCAAACTTGACACCTTCGTGCAGGGGACGGGCCTTGGCCTGAGCATCTGTCGTGACATCGCCACCCTCATGGGCGCCAAAGTCTATATGGATACAACCTATACGGATGGCGGTGCGCGATTCAAGTTTGAAGTGCCGGTCCATCCCGTCAACGATCCGATGAACAACCTAAAATAACACCTCATCACCATGACACCGATATACGCACAAGACTACGACTTCTCCAAGTTTTCCGTCCTTGCGGTGGATGACATCCCGCTCAACCTCCTGCTCGTGGAGAAGATGCTTTCCCGTTTCAATTTCCGCTTCAGAAAGGCGGCTAACGGACAGCAGGCTCTCGATGCAGTCGCCGAGGAAAAACCCGACCTGATCCTGCTCGACCTGATGATGCCCGGAATTGACGGTTTCGAGGTCATCCGGCGGCTGCGTGCCAACCCCGAGACACAGGATATCCAGATTATCATCCTGTCTGCCCTGAACTCCAACGAAGATGTGGTGAAGGGTTTCGACGTGGGGGCGAACGACTTCATCATGAAACCGATCATCATGGAGAAACTCCTGTCCTGCGTGGTTACGCACCTGCAGCTGGCGCAAGCAAAAAAAGGATAAACGCAAAAGATTATGGCACGGAAAGAAGACGGCGGCAAGCGAAGGCGGTCGGTCCAGGATTCCATTTTCCAGGACACGTTGCTGTCGTGCGTGGCATCCCTGTTCTCGATCCTGCTCGTACGGTGGGTGTCCGAGCCCTCGTTCGGATTCACCCGTCATGTGCTTTTCTTCCTGTCGGGTGCCTTCCTGTTTACGCTTCTGGGCCTTCTGCTGACGGGAGGCTTCCGATTCGTGGGTACCAACGAATCGTTCTGGACAGGCCGCAGGCTGGCCTATACGGTGCTGATCAAGGAGCTTTGCATGTTCATGCTGATGCTTACCGGCATCGCCGGCAAACAGGTGCTGGCCCACATGCTGCTGGCCGTCATGTCCGATGCAATCTTTACGATGGCGCTGTTGATTTATCCCCGCGCCCTGATCTCGCGCATCCGGAAGGAGGACCGCGAGATGCGCTCGCTTCCCGAGCGAAGCAATGCCCTGGTGGTCGGTGATGACGAGGCGGCTGCTGCGCTGGCGATAAGTGCAGCGCAGTCCGGACGCTATGAGGTCCTTGGCTTGATCTCCCGAAATCCGGAAATGAACGGCAAGCTTATTCGGGAATTCGTGATTTACTATGTGGCTGACGATGAGGAATTTGAGCGGCTCCAGTGGCGTCTGGGCGGCGTGGACTGCATCCTGTTCCCCAAGGGGAGCGGGTCCGGTTCCAAAGGTACCTACAAGGCCGGTTCAGGAGCCGGGTCCTCCATGGAGGTCAAAGACAATATGAGTGCGGCAGGGAAGGTGCTCAAGCGGGGGTTCGATATTGTCCTTTCGTCCATTCTGCTGCTGGTGTTTTCCCCGCTGATTGGCATCTGTGCCCTTGCCGTTTACATCGAGGACGGCAAGCCTGTCATCTACCGGCAGGAGCGGATGGGACTGGGTGGCAAGCCTTTTGACATTCTCAAGTTCCGTTCCATGCGTCTGGATGCCGAATCAGCAGGCCCGGCGCTGTACTCCGGCGATGACGACCCACGCCTCACGCGTGTGGGAAAATTCCTGCGCCAGCACCACCTGGACGAACTTCCGCAGCTCTGGAACGTGTTTCGCGGCGACATGTCGTTCATCGGCTATCGTCCGGAGCGCCAATTTTACATTGACCAGATCATGGCGGTGAACCCGCGTTACCGCTACCTCTACCAGATTCGTCCCGGCGTTACGAGCTATGCGACGCTTTATAACGGATACACCGACTGCCTTGAAAAGATGCTCACCCGGTTGGACCTGGACTTGTATTACCTGCGTAACCACTCGGTGTTGTTTGACGCCCGGATCCTGGGATTGACCTTTCTGAGCATCGTGGGAGGGAAGAAATTCTGACATGATGGATCATTCGCTCACATCCGACCGTCCTTGCTGGTTCGCCGCCCGCACCCGTTGCGGAGCGGAACTCGGTGTGCGCGACCGCCTCGACCGCCTCGGCACTGAGCACTTCCTTCCCGTGGAGCAGCTCCGCCGCACCCGTTCGCGGGCTACCTACGAACATCCGCTGATTCCCGGGTTGATATTCCTGCGGGCCACCAAGAAGCAAGCTTGCGCCCTGACCAACGAAATGAGCCTGCCGGTCCGCTATCTCATCGATCCGGCGACCCATAGCCTGCTCGTTGTTCCCGATAAGCAACTTGAAGATTTCCGACGCGTCCTAGACCTCTCTACCGAAGAGGGCGGACTGATGGACAAGCCGCTGGAGCTGGGCGATTATGTGCGTGTCATCAAGGGGATGCTGCGGGGTGTGGAAGGCCGAGTGCTGGAGTTTCATGGGGAATTCTACGTGGTGGTGGAATTACTGGGATGGTATGCCAGGGCCAGCGTTCCGCGCGCCTGGCTCGAAATAATCGAGAACCCCGGTCAACTCTCTGCAACCTTTTCCGCATGAATGCGTATAAATATAAATGCACTGACATATCTATATGAAACAGATAAAATACGAAACACCCGCCATCGTCGATGAAGTGACGATGGAACTTGAAGCCGAGATTCTTGGGTCCTCCAATGAGCCGAATGTGGACCAGAACATCCGTCAGGTCGAGACGATGGGCCAGGAAGTCGGCGGCACCGTCGGTGCCGAGCAATGGCTAGAGGGTTGGAAATAAGCACTGAAAGTTGTTTATCATGAGGAGACTCAGGACAGTAATGTTTTTGGGGGCCTTGATGATGGCCCTCTCTTCGTGCGTGAATTTCATTCCGCACGACCGTTCCGGACAAGCCGTCACGTTCGGCGCTTCTTCCGACCATAGCGGAACCCGGACAAAAACCGCATATTCTGGCGTCGTTTCCGGCGGCAAGGAGCGGATTGACTGGGAGAATGGCGACCAGGTACGCGTTTTCATGTACACCCATGATTCCGGCAACCGATGGAACAACAGCGGCCTCGCGGTCAAGGATTATGCCGTCGTGGGCATCCGGGCACAGGGTGAGAAGAGCGTCGGCCAGTTGATGGCCGTTACCGACAAACTGGAGTGGATCGAGGGCCGCGAGCACGATTTTTACAGCGTCTATCCGCCTACTTTCTCCGGATATAACAATCAGATGGGCGAGTCTTGGTTCTGGGGTAACAGAAGTGATATCTCTTTCAAGCTGCCCAGCTCTCAGGATGGAGAAACCAGCAATATGGGGCTTCTCTATATGGCTGCCGTGGCGGAGGGCTATCATTCCGATGGCCGGGGTTCCGTGGTGCTGGAGTACTATCCGATGGTCACCGCGCTTCACTTTTCCCTTCAGAATCTTCTCCCTACACGAGAAACGGTTATCATCACCGAAGCCGAATTGAGTTCCACGGATAACCTCCAGCTTACGGGAACGTTCACGGCTTCCATTTCCGGCGGAAAGTTCGTCCCTGCGGCTGACAATATCTGGGATGGCTCTACCACCATCAGCGTGAACACCTCGGTGACCTTGACTTATGGTTCGATTACGGACTTTGTCTTCTTCCTGGCGCCGCGCAGTTCGTATGATCCCACTAAGTTGAAACTTACACTGACCACCAACGAGGGAAAAGTCTCCATGTCGCTGGCCAACAACATGGTGAGTTCGTTCGAATCCTGCAAGAAATACAACCTGACCCTGAATCTGGACGAAAATGCCGAACCGGTCATTGAAGTGACGCAGAATGCCCTGATTCTGGCGTCGCTGTCGGATTCTCCGGTTGCACAGCGTATCGAATACCTGGCGTGGATGAATCCGCCGGGATTGTACTACAAAGGAAATGATTATCCCCGCCGTCCGATTTCCGATTCGGACCTGACGGAACTGTTCAACACGGTCACCTCCACCATCGTAAATGAGCAGTACCAGCTCAACTATCTGTTGAAGAACCTCGTTCCGGACGATTTCCTCTTTTTCCCGAACCTGACCAACCTGCATCTAGCGCAGTTGGGCAACACTGAAACAGTGGATATCGAAAACCTGAACAACCTGCTGGAAGTGGCCTTCACGGGCAACCAGCGGGAGGTCACGATCAGCCATTGCTCCTTCAGCGAGGGCAGCCAGCCATTGGTGCTCAAGGCAACGAAAACAATGGACGTGGACATCAACAACGTGTCAGGCCTGACCGAGGTCCATCTGGTCGCCGGTGACGATGGCGGCGGCAACATCGGCAATGTCACCATTCACGATTGTCCGGACCTGAAAGTGATCAAAGTCTATCGGAGCAACCCCGGGGCTCAGGTGGCCATGGAGACAGCGCAGTTCGACCGCCTCCCGGCCCTGGAAACGATCTATCTCGACCAGGTGAATGCAACCAATTCCATCATGGTTTCGAATTGCGATGCGCTGGTACGGGTGATTGTCGCCAACCAGACAAACTGGCTGCTCAAGTCCATCACGTTGGCCAACCTTCCGTTGTTGGGCGATTCGGCGGCAGACAATTCTGAATACGGCCTGACGGGTTTCAACGTCGACAAGGTATCCATGAATATTTATGCCACGAAAGTGAATTGCCCGAATCTGGGTCCCAGTTTCGTGACCTATCAGCCGTACAGTGATTCACCGGTTACGATAGCCTTCCATTAGTTCATGTGAAGGTTCCCCCAGACCAAGTCCCTTATGTTGGACAGCGTCTCCCGGGCGCCGAAACGAAGCGAAAAAGGCAGCCGTCGCAGAAATGAACCTGCGATGGCTGCTTTTCTTTGCAGGGGCGAGTTCTTGTGTTCCTGCTGCCGCTGATTCTTGCCGAAACTGCCCGTTTCGCGGATGATGCGGCGAAGGGCGTCCGGGTTGCAGGGGAGGAAGCCGTCCAGGCAGCAGGCCGGGTCTAGCCCCAGATCCTCCACCAGCAGAGAGCAGAGCAACCGTTGCCAGCGCAGCAGGCCGGCCCTTTGCAGGGCCAGCTTCAGTTCGGCTTTGTCGTAACGCCCGTCCAGGCGGGTGAGGGCCAGCGTCAGGTCGCAAAGCTGTTTGTAGCCCACGCCGGCGCCGATAGCATGCTTGAAGGCATGGGCCGAGAGGAGCAGAAGTTCACCGCAGGGGCTGCCGGGGACGGGGAGCTGCGCGGCGGGAAGGTGCACGTCGTGGTAGTGCGGATGCAGTTCCACCGTGACGCCCTCCCGCTCGAAAACGGCCGCGCCGTCTGAGGCGATCCGCGCTTCCGGAACCAATGCTCTCGCCCGGTCGAATTCCGGGCAGTAGAGGTCGATGTCACCCACTTGCCGCATGTCCGGGAAAGCATAGTATTTAGCCGCTTCGCTTCCCTTTTGGACAACCGGATGCACGCCGGCCGCTGGTAACTCCTCCAGCAAACGGGCCTGCACACGGCCATGACGCTCGAACGTCCGCTCCAGCGCGGTGCGCCAGCGAAGCAGGTCCTGCCGGACGGATTCTGGCGGCAGTTGGTCGGCAGGCAGATGGGTCAGGCCGCGAAGAAACAGGCCCATTACGCTTTGGCTGCGGGCCATGCGCATCAGCTGCTCCCAGCCGGCCTCGTCCGGCATGGCGGGCAGGCGCAGCTCTTGTTCCCATAATCCCGCACGAAGCAGCGCTAAAAATGCGTTCCAAGCCCCGTTTTCCATGGTACATCGGTGTTTACGCAATAAAGTTACGGATTTTGGACGGAATTGCGTTTGTTTTTTTAGCGGCGATGGACTAATTTTGTGGTGAATAATCGATCCCGCATGCTTCGCAAGATTTTTCTTCTGCTGGCCGCTTTGTCGTTGACGGTTCCGGGCTTCTGCGCCAAGCCGCGCGTCAAGCCGATGTCGCCGTATCAGTACGGCCGGCGCTGGTATATCTCCGCCCAGGTCGGACCCCAGTTCCTCCCTGCCGAGAATGTCAGTTCCTACTGGCACTATGGACATGGCTGGAAGATTATCTCGCCCAGCGCCGGCGTAGCACTGGGGTACAATTTCAACGATGCCTGGGATCTTCGCGTAGCGGGCAACTATGGCTTCCATGTGAGCGCCTGCAAGCCCTACAACGAGTTTTATCCCTACAGTTTTAAGGCAGCCAGTCTGTTTACCGACCTGTCCTTGAGCTTTAATGCGTTGGGTGAGAACTTTATGAAGGGCAGTTTCAAGAACTATCTGGGCCTTGGCATGGCCTATACCTACGGCTTCACCGAGGTGAGCCATCCCTATCAGGTGGTGGAAGGCCCCAATCTGGTGCCGGCTTTCCGTTACGGCGCGATCTGGGAATTCGACAGCCCCGGCGGCTTTGGCTGGTTCATCGATCTGGGCTTGGAATTCTTCGGTGACTGGTACAACGGCCTGCCGCCGACCGGTTTCCCCGTGGATGCGAACATAAAACTATCGTTCGGCCTGATCTACCATTTCAAGTAGGCAAGGCAGGCTGCGTCTTGTCCTTCTAACGCCCTGTTTTCTTGTTTTTCTGGGGATAAAAGCGTATTTTTGCCCCCTGTATGGCGTGTTTGTCATTCGTATTTTTCGCGTGTCTGCACTGCAGGCACGAAGACGAAGTCTTACTCTGATTTCAACATCTTGCTGCACAGCGCATTTCGAAAATCTTTCGTGCTCCTGCTGACACTCTTGCTGGGGGCGGCTTCGCTGCACGCGCAACTGACACCCTACGAATACGGGAAGCGCTGGTATTTTTCTATGCAGGGCGGCCCGGTTTATTTCAATGGGGACTGGTCGTATGTTTTCAGAGAGTATCAAGGAGAATGGCTGACTCCTGTCATGCCGGAATTTGGCGCCTCATTAGGATACTGTGTCGCCAATGGGCATGAATTCCGCCTGACGGCGTCCTATGGAAAAAAAAAGGCCACGTGCATTTCGTACTACTACATCCTATATCCCTATACTTTCCACAGTGTCAGTCTTTTTACCGATTATGTGCTGGCATTCATGTCTTTGGAGGAGAATTTCTCCCCGTTCAGTCCCAAACTGTACGTGGGCCCGGGGGTAGCCTATACATTCGGTTTCAGCGATCCGCACCATCCCACCAGGGTCGTTAACGGACCCAATTGGGCCGGGGGCCTCAATCTGGGAACCATCCTGGAGTATGATTTTCCTTCCGGTTTCGGACTTTTTACGGACATAGGCATTACTTTTTGGGCGGATCCATATGACGGACAGGGATGGTATAATTTCAGGCTGGACATGGATGTCGGCATGAATTTCGGGATCGTGTATCATATCAAAAGGAGATAATTTAGACGGTGGCAGCTGAATCTCGTATAAAGAAGACCTTGCTCAATGTCAGGGTGAATATGATTTGCTACTTTGCAGCAATCATCGTCACCTTCTTTACGCGCAAAGTTTTCCTGGACAGGCTCGGAACGGACTTTATCGGGCTTACTACCACGATAAACAGCCTGTTGAGCTTCTTGAACCTGGCCGAATTGGGCGTGGGCGCCTCGATTGCGTACTTCCTCTATAAGCCGTTGTTTGACAAGGATGAAGAAAAAATCAACGAATTAATCTCCATCATGGGGTATCTGTACCGGATCATTGGCCTATTTATTCTGGGCGCCGGTGTGGTTTTTTCCTTCTTCCTGCCGCTTATTTTCAGGGATACGCCGTTCTCCATGCCGCTTATCTTCTATTGCTTCTATGGTTCCCTGTTTACGTCCCTGCTCGGCTATTTCGTCAACTACAGGGCCAATACGATTTTCAACTCGGACCAGCGGCAGTATCTCGTTACCGGCTATTATCAGGGAACGCAGTTGTTCCAGGTAATTCTGCAGGCAGTCCTTGCCTTTTATTTTCAGAGTTTTGTCCTGTATGTTTCCATCGGGATTGTATTCGCAATCATCAATTCGGTCATCCTGAACTGGAAGTTCAATCAGGTTTATCCCTGGGTCGATGCAAGCATCCCTCGGGGAAAGGTGGCAATCAGACAGCATCCCGAGATCATGCGGTATGTCAAGAACGTATTTATTCATCAGGTAGGAGGATTCATCAACACGAGCGTTATGCCGACGATCATCTATGGATTTGCCTCATTGGCCGCCGTGACGATGTACAGCAATTATACGCTTTTGAATTCAAAGGTCCAGGCTTTCATCGGGAGTGCGATGGGCGGATCCAGCGCCAGTGTGGGCAATTTGATCGCCGAAGGGGATTCCGACAACACCTACAAATGTTTCAAGGAGATGTTCTCCATCAAGTTTCTCTTCGTCGGAGTGTTGTCTTTGATCCTGTTCAGGCTCAGTTCTCCTTTCATTTGCGTCTGGCTCGGAAAAGAGTTTGTGATGAGTCAGGTGCTGGTCGCTCTGATTTGTGCGGATTTCTGTCTGAACCTGCTTCGGGAAACGACCGAAGAATTCCTTAACGGATATGGGTTAAAGGCGGATATCTGGGTCCCCATTGCCCGGGTCGCGACACTTGCACTGATGGTGCTTGGCGGCAAACTGGGTGGCTTGACGGGAATCTTGATCGTTCCGGCTGCTTTCCAGCTCCTGATCCTGCACACCTGGAAGCCTTATTATCTGTACAGCCAGGGTTTCAGGAGGTCCATCTTTGACTATGTCAAGTTGTTCTTTCTGAATCTCCTTCCTCTGGCTGCCGCGTATGGACTGACCGTATGCCTTGTGAATCTGATCCATCCGTTCACGGAGTATCCCGACAATTGGGGCACCTTCCTGCTGGATGCCGTGGTGTTTTGCGTTCCTTTCTGTGCGATCGCCTTCGCCTTGGCCTTGCTGGCGACCGATGGCGTGCGGGTTTTTGCACGAAGAATGCTGAATTATTTTAAGAAATAGCCGTTAGCATGAGCGCGTCGCCGACCTATTCTTTCATCATTCCGCATTACAATATTCCGGAGCTGCTGGAGCGTTGTCTCGCCTCCATTCCGGTTAGGGAGGATGTTGAGGTCCTTGTCGTGGATGACTGCAGCCCGGCAGCCTGCCAGGAGAAACTGCAACAACTGGCACAGCGTTTCCCGCACGTAACGTTCCTCAGTACGGGGAAAAACGGCGGGGCTGGGCGAGCACGGAACATCGGTTTGGAGCAAGCGAAAGGGAACTATCTCATTTTTGCTGACGCGGATGATTATTTTACGGAGCAATTGCCGGCCGTGTTGGACGAGTACGCGAACGCGGATTATGATGTGGTTTATTTCAGGAACATCAACGTATCTTCAGAAGACCTGTCACAATTGCAGGATCGGAATGGGTTTGATGAGATGTTCGACCGTTTTTTTGAAACCGGAGACGAGAGCGAAGTCCGTAGTTTGATACACACTCCGTGGGCCAAGTTCTTCAGGCGGAAGATGGTCATGGATAAGGGTTTTCGATTTGACGAGATTCCCTTTGCCAACGATTGCTATTTCGTGGTATCATGCGGATGCGGAGCGGGTCCTGTTAAAGTTGACCGGCGAATAATATACGCCTATACAGAGCGTCCCGGTTCTCTTTCAAGTTCGTTTATGAAAAAACCGGGAGAGCTGGAAATCCGGTCTGCAGCTTGTTTCAGGACGCAAAAAGTCATTTTTGAAAAAGGGTTTAGGTTCCACTTCATGCCGATGACCCCCTTTATGAGCGAGATGCTCCATCATGACAGGAAATTATACCGGAAATACATCAAGCTGTCTCCGGAGGTTTACGAATCCAGGATGGATGCCATCCGTCAGATCCGGTGGTGGGAGAATGGGATTGCCTGGAAACTCTGGGTTTATGTGTATTCTTTCATCTGCCTGGTGCTTCCGTAGTCCATGCCAAAAGTATCTGTCATAGTTCCGGCCTATAACGCGGAGAAGTTTCTGCAACGCTGCCTGGAAAGCCTGGCGGCGCAGACGTTGCGGGATATAGAGGTCGTAGTGGTGAATGACGGCAGCACAGATGCTACTGGCCGGATTGCTGATACCTTTACAGAGAAAGATCATCGTTTCCGGGTTGTTCACCAGGCAAATAGTGGTGTCGCCGTCGCCCGGCAGGCTGGGCTTGACGCATGTACGGGAGAATTTACCATTCATGTGGATTCAGACGACTGGATAGATCCGGAAATGCTGGCTCGCCTTTACGCTCGGGCAGAGGCAGAGCGTTCCGACATGGTGATTTGTGATTTCGCCGTCCATTTTAAAGACGGGAAAACCGAAATCTGGCGGCAAGATCCCGGGCAGCTTGATCATTGGAATGTCTTCGGAAAAACGCTCCATGATTTATACGGAAGCCTCTGCAACAAGTTGATCCGTAAGTCTTGCTATGCCGAAGCCGGTGTCAGGATAGACGGGAATTTATTTGCGTGCGAAGACCAGTTAGCGGTACTTTCCCTATTAACCCGGCCCCTTCAGATTTCTTATTTGGGAGAGGCCCTTTACCATTACGATCGCACGCAGAATGACGCTTCTTATGTAAATGCGAACCCATTGATAAAAGAGCGGCTTACCGTCTTGGAAAAAATGGAGGCCTCTTACGACCTGTCCCAAGTAAGGTCGTACTATGACAAGGCTATCGCGCATCTCGCTTATGAGGCGATGTTTCTCCCCAAAGAAAAATGTCCGGACTATTCGGCCCTGTTTAAGAAACATGGTCGATCCGTTCGGATGGCGGAGGGGTTCCCTTTCTATGTGAAAGCGCTGGTGTTGTTAAGGATTGCGGGGGTTAACATTCCGGTGGCCTCCATAAAAAGCAGATTACATCGATAAGGAAGCATGAGCACCATTCGCATTCTCTGTTCCACCGATGACCATTATGCCCCTTTCGCGGGCGTGATGCTGACATCCCTGTTCGAGAACAATCGGGGTGATTCGTTCGAAGTATTCGTCCTTACGCGTGGCCTGAATACGGAGAGCTCCAGAACATTGCAATCGCTTGGCGGGAAATACCCGGCAACCATCAACATTCTCCCGGTCGACCTGGCGCAGTTCTCGAATTGCCCGATCCGCCCCGGAGACCACATTACGATGGAAGCCTATTTCCGGCTCATGGCAACGCAACTGCTTCCGGAACGGATCGACCGTATCCTGTATCTGGACGTCGACATCGTCATTGACGGGTCCATCCGGGATCTTTGGGAATGGGATATTGACAACTATGCCATAGGAGCTGTCGTCGATGAGTCTTTCTGCAACCAGGAAGTATATGCCCGGTTGCGCCTGGATCCGGTCGTTCCCTATTTCAATAGCGGCGTCTTGCTGATGAATCTCAACTATTGGCGGGAGCACCATGTCATGGAACGTTGCATGAAATGCATCGGTGACAACCCCGACATTCTGACCTTCCACGATCAGGACACCCTGAATATCGTCCTCAAGGACGAGACGGTTTATCTTCCGATCCGATACAATTATCAGACCGGGTACTACCTTTCCTGGATTTATCCAGGTTATCCGGCCGAGTTCAAGCATCAGGTCCTGGACAATGCCCGGTGTCCCGTGGTAATTCACTTCTCCGGCCCCATGAAGCCATGGACTACAAGCAGTGACCATCCTTTTCGCCGGAGATACCTGCACTACCAAAACCTTTCACCATGGAAGGATTATCCGCTCATAAAGGATGCGTCCTCCATCATGATGGTCAGGCTTGCCCTCGGACGTCTGGCCAGGAGAATCGGGCTGAAGCCTAAAAAATATGTTATTCTATGAGGCACGCCTGGCTCATCATAACGCACAACGAGTTTGAGGTCCTGCAGCGGCTGGTATCGATGCTGGATCATGAGCGGAGCGACTTCTTCATCCACTTCGACGCCAAGGTGAAGACCTTGCCTAAGATTACCGTGGAGAAGGGGCGGCTGTTCGTATTGGAGAACCGGGTGGATGTCCGCTGGGGAAGTGTTTCCCAGATCGAGACGGAGCTGGTCTTGCTGGAAGCCGCGCTTGCGCGGGGACCGTATAGTCATTATCACATCCTGTCGGGTACGCATATGCCGTTGCGGGATGTCACGGAGTTGTTTTCCTTTTATGACGCACATCCGCAAGAGGAGATCGTCCGTCATTGGGGAGTGGATGAAAGCAATCTGGATTTCAAGATCCACCGCTATCATTTCCCGTTGCGTTCCTACAAGTCCGCTTCCCGGTTCCACAGGGTTCTGTGCCAACGGAGCTGGCAGGGAGTGTTGAAGGTCCAGAAGATGCTGGGTATCCGTCACTTGATGGACCAGGACTTCTATAAAACCGACAATTGGATGAGTCTGACCGAATCGGCCTGCCGCTATTTGGTAGACCACCGGACTGATATATTGAAGAAATACCGGTGGACCTTCTGTGGGGACGAGTATTTTGCCGTCTCGGAAATGCTGCATAGCGGAGAGCCTTTCCAGCTGTATGACTGCCAGAATCTCCTGTATGTGGAGTTCCACAATGATACACCCCGCACGTTTCCGCTCTCGGACTGGGAGTCTCTCAAAGGAACCGGCTGCTATTGGGCCCGAAAATTCAAGGCATGATGAATCTGTCCAAAACCTCTGTCTGGCGCTTGGTCAGGGAGCAGAAGATCCTGCGCAATCACCGGCGTGTCGCCGCGATCTGTTCGGCCTTGATTGCTTCTTACAAGGCGAACCCTGTCCATTATCCGTTTACGCCTAAGAAAGCCTTCGAAACAGACAAGATCATCTGGCAATACTGGGCGACCGGATTTGAGGACGTGCCCCCGGTGGTTCGTGAATGCCTGCAGTCCGTGGAGCAATATGCCTCCGATTACCAGATTGTGCGTCTGACGGATGATACTATCGACGCGTATCTCGATATTCCAGCCTTCCTTCAAGAGAAAAGGGCAGCGATGAGCGCGGCGCATTTTGCCGACGTGCTCAGGCTGATGCTGTTGCGGACCTATGGCGGCATTTGGATGGATGCGACAATCCTGCTCACGAAACCGATACCGGCGGCTTATGCCGACAACGACTTCTTCATGTTCCGCCGCGATCCTGCAGAACCTGACTACCGCTATTGGCGCAATGTATACGCGTATTATTTCGGCTGGACGAAAGGCTTTCGGGTCAATGTGCTGAACAGCTTCATCGTCGCCCGGAAAGACAATCCCATGGTCGCTGACCTTTGCGATTTGCTGCTCCTCTGGTGGAAGGACCATGATGAAGTACCTGACTACTTTTTCTTCCAGATCCTTTTCGACGTATACGACGGCAAGGCGGCGTTCCCGTTGGTCAGCGATACCTTGCCGCACTATCTGCAGCAAGCCCTGCATGATCCGGCTTTCCACATCATGGCGCCCGAGGCTATCAGGGAGACGCTGGCCATACATAAACTGACGTACAAATAGCGCGTCCATTGACAGATGAAGCACGCCTACCTGATATTGGCCCATACCGAGTTCGGTCTTCTCCAGACCCTGATCCATTGTCTGGATGATGCCCGCAACGACCTTTTTGTCCATATCGACAGAAAGGCGGGCCGTTTGCCGGTCCTGCAGGCTGAGCATGCGGGCCTGCATCTGCTGGAACGGAGGATCGATATACGTTGGGGCGATTATTCGATGGTCGAAGCCGAGTTGGCGCTGTTTGAGGCGGCCGCTTCCAGCGGTCCGTACGACTATTACCACCTCCTCTCCGGTGTTGACCTGCCGCTGCGCAGCCAGGATGAGATTCATGCCTTCTTTGCGACGCATACAGGAAAGGAATTCGTGGGATTTCTCCTGCTTGAGATGACACCCGACCTGGTCCGCCGCATGCAGCGCTGGCATCTTTTCCCGCGTCACTTCAGCCGGAAACGGAATGCGTACAGTGCGATCCGTGCGCTTTTCCTTCGGATGCAGGAATGGACGGGAATCAAACGGAACCGTGATGTCGAATTCCGGAAAGGAGCCCAGTGGGTGAGCATCACGGATGCACTGGTCCGCTACCTGTTGGAACGGCGGGCCTGGATTGAGAAAACGTTTACCCACACCTTTGTTCCCGATGAGTGCGTCATGCAGACAGTGGTCTGGAACTCTCCGTTCCGGGAACAGCTATACAGTTTGGAGTCCGAGGAGCGGGGAAACTTGCGGTGCATCGGATGGCGCAACGACGAGCTGTACGACTGGACGGCGGCGGATTATGATATGCTGGTTGCCAGCGGAGCCCTTTTTGCCAGGAAATTCAACAGTAAGGACCCGGCCTTTATCGAACGCATCGCAGCCTTGTCTGCCAGATAAGAGATGAGAGTAAGTCTGATCATCCCCGTTTACAATGCCGCGAAAACGCTCCCGGCCTTGTTAGGAAGCATCCGGGCTCAACAGTTCCGCGACTTTGAGGTAATCTTTGCGGAAGACGCGTGTACGGACGGATCGGTGGCCATCTTGCAGGATTTCTGCCAAACGAGCGACATTCCCTGCCAGTTGCTGCTGGCGGAGCGGAATGGCGGGGCCGCAGCAGCCCGCAACCGTGCGCTGGACGTGGCCCGGGGCGAATATCTCGCGTTTGCCGATGCAGACGATTTGCTGGATCCGGAGATGCTTGCCCGCGCTGTGGAAGCGGCAGACTCGGTTGGCGGTCCTGTCGACATTGTGGGCTGGGACTGGACCCGAGGTCTTTCCAAAGAGGCCCGTTATATGCGGCAGGCCGATTTCGAGACGCCCTTTCAAGCTTTCCGCAGCCTTACGGGTGGCGCTTCGCGCTGGAATCTCTGGCTCTTCCTGGTGCGTCGGAAGCTGGTCGAACAGCATCACATCCGTTTTGTGGACGGTGCAGATTTGGGCGAAGATATGCAGTTTATGCTGCGGGCTTTCATGAAGGCGGACCGTGTGGTGCAGTTGCACGCGTCGCTGTATCGCTGGAATGCGGAGAATACCTCCTCCATCAGCCGGAGTTTCGCCCCCGCGAAGCGGGCGCAGATCGAAACCAACCTGGCGGAAGTGGAGCGGGCTTTTGCCGATTCCGATTTTCGTCGCGAAGCGCCGAGCGCCATGACGGAGCTGAAACTCTACTTGAAACGGCCCCTGCTCATTTCTGCAGATAAGAAAGATTACGAGACCTGGTACAACTGGTTCCCTGAAACCAACGACCACGCGACGGAGGGAGAGGACCTTCCGCGTCACACCCGTATCCTGCAGGGGATGGCTGCCCGTCGCTGCTGGTGGGGTGTCAGGCTTTACTATGTTTTGATCCACAAGCTGGTCTACGGCTTCGTTTACAGATAGGCTATGCTCAGATTCCTGAAAGGTCTGGTTTTGACGGTGGTGGTGAGTTTTTATCTCTTCCCCTTCTCCTTCACCTTCCTTCCCCAGAGCATCAACTGCAAGATTCTGGTGGCGGTCTTCGGCATTGCTTCCCTCGTTTATGACAGTATCCGGAAGCACGGCATAATGATGTCGGAGTATACCATTGGCTCCGCTCTGATTGCGACCGTATTTTCCGTCTGGTGCCTGTTCTGTGTATATGCCTCTGACTCGGGCGATTATACCTACGCCAGCTATATAGTTTCTTACCTGACCTGGATGACGGGTGCTTATGGTGTTTACTCCGCACTCCGCCTCGGATATGATAGAGTGGACCTGGCCCTGTTGACCCGCTATCTGGCATATGTCTGCGTGGCGCAATGTATCCTGGCGGTAATCATCGACAATTCCGCATTTATGGTGGAACTGGTGGATAAGTTCATGTCCACGGGACAGGAAGTGTACAAGCGCGGCCATCGACTCTATGGTATCGGCGCTGCACTCGATCCTGCCGGTATCCGTTTTTCTACGGTTCTGGTTCTGTTGGCGCATCAGATTTCAACCAACAAAGCCGTACAGGCCGATCGCTGGTATCTGGTGTCCTTCATGATCTATTACAGCATCATCATGATCCTCGGGGCGGTCATGTCCCGAACCACGCTGGTGGGTGCCGCTATGGGACTGGCCTATATCTTTTTCTCAATGGTCAAATTCCGCATGGGCGGCTTCATGACGCTCAAGACGATACAGCGGATTTACCGTTTCTTCATCGCACTGGCGTGCATTATCGTGGGGACAGTCATCCTCTATAACAATAGTGCTCCATTCCAGAGTTATTTCCGCTTCGGTTTTGAGGCTTTCTTCAACTGGGTGGAGACGGGAGAGTTCCATACGAGTTCCTCGGACGTCCTGATGCAGACGATGTGGATTTGGCCCGAGGATTTCCGGACCTGGATGATCGGACGGGGTACTTTTGCCGACTACATCAACGATACGGATATCGGGTATTGCAACTTCGTCTTCTATTGCGGAGTGATCGGATTGCTCATCTTTTCGGTCTATTTCATCTACTGCCATCTGGTGCTCAACCTGAAATTCCGGAATTTCCATATTTGTTCCTTGTTGTTCGTGGCATTGACGTTTATTATCTGGGCCAAGGTGGCAACGGACATATTCTATATCGATGCCCTGCTATTCTGCGTCGCGGCTGATGAGATGGAGGAGGGAGAAGACCTGATCGGGGATTCTCAAATGATGATACCATGAAGCTGATCTATTGTATGGCGGATGTCTATAATCCCGGCGGAATGGAGCGCGTGCTGCTCAACAAACTCCGCTGGTGGGCCCGTCGTGGGGGATGCGAACTGATGCTGGTGACAACCGACCAGAATGGCCGCCCGCCTTTCTACGACTTCCCACCCGAGGTGCGGATGGTGGACCTGGCCATCAATTATAAGGCGGACAAGGGACGGAACCCCATTGCCAAGACCTTGTCCTATCTTCAAAAGAGAAAGCTGCATCGCAGGAAACTGACCGACCTGCTGATGCGCGAGAAGGCCGATATCGTGGTATCGCTGTATCCGTCAGAGTCCTCGTTCATCCCGTCCATTCAGGACGGCAGCAAGAAAGTGCTGGAACTGCATTTCAATAAGTTTTTCCGGCTTCAGTACAACCGCCCCGGACTGCTGGGGCTGGCGGACCGGCTGCGGACGCGGCAGGACGAAAAGATTGTCCGTCGTTTCGACCGTTTTGTGGTCCTGACCCGCGAGGATGCGGAGAACTGGGGCCCACTGCCCAACTTGCTGGTGATTCCGAATGCGGCGCTCGAGATACCTGCGGTGACCCATACGACGGGAAACCACCGCGTTATCGCCGTGGGGCGGCTGGATTACCAGAAGGGCTTTGACCGCCTGCTGGAGGCATGGGGACTGCTGCCCGAAACCCTGCGGAAGGAATGGCGTCTAGACATTTTCGGCCAAGGGGAGTGGGAGTCGATGCTGAAAGAGAAATGTGCGACCTTGGGCATTGCGGACTCGGCGCATGTGAACAAGCCGACCAACCATATCTTTGAAGAATATGCCGCCAGCGATTTTCTCGTGATGAGTTCGCATTACGAGGGCTTCCCGATGGTGATGATCGAGGCGATGGCCTGCGGGTTGCCGGCCGTCTGCTTCAGCTTTCTCTGCGGTCCACGCGACATCATCCGTCCGGAAGAGAACGGCCTGCTGGTGAAGGAAGGAGACATTCCGGCCCTGTCGGCCGCCATACAGCGGGTCATGGAAGACCCTGCCTTGCTGGCGCGCATGTCCGACGGAGCGAAAATGATATCACGGACCTATTCCGAAGCGGCCGTGATGGCCCGGTGGGAGGCCTGTTTCCAAGAATTGCTGCCATGACGAAGAAGCTGCTACAGATTAATCCCGTGGTGCGGCTCAATACCTCGACCGGGCGCATCATGCGCGAGATCGGCGAGTTGGCCATGTCTTCCGGCTGGGAGAGCTACGTGGCCTACAGTGGCGCGCGTGACGGAATGCCGCAGCACAGTTCCCGGCTGGTACCGGTCGGGGATAAGCTGGATCTGGCCCTCCATGCCGCAGCAACGCGGGTCTTCGATGCGCACGGCCTGGCTTCGAAGCGGGGCACCCGACAGTTCATCGCACGCATCCGCGAGATTGATCCGGACGTGATCCATATCCACAACATACACGGCTATTTTCTGAACTATCCGCTGCTTTTCAAGTATTTGCGGGAGAGCGGGAAGCCGGTTGTCTGGACCGTTCATGACTGCTGGCTTTACACGGGGCATTGTTATTACTATTCGGCAGCCCACTGCAACAAGTGGCAGGCGGGTTGTGGCCATTGCCCGCAGAAGCATGCCTTTCCGGCAAGTTGGCTCTTCGACCGCTCTGCGCGCAATCTCCAGGATAAGCGGGGGGCCTTTGGCTCCCTCGGGAACCTGACCATCGTGCCCGTTTCCAACTGGATCCGGCAGGAAATGGCTTCATCCATCCTGGCCGACCAACATTTCCAGGTAATCCACAACGGCATTGATCTGGAAACTTTCCGGCCTGAAGCCGCAGGGGATGAGGGAAAGGTGTCCGAAATACAGATTCTGGGCGTCGCCAGCATTTGGCTCGAGGAAAAGGGCTGGAGCGATCTTATGCGGCTTGCCGGCCAGCTACGTCCCGGCGAAAAGCTGGTGCTCGTCGGAAAGACGACAGAAGAGCAGCGTCGCCTGCTTCCGGCCGGCGTGGAACTGATTGAGCGAACGGAGAATATCGGCCGTCTGGCGGCGCTGTACGCCCGGTCAACGGTATTCGTGAATCCCACCTGGCAGGACAATTATCCGACGGTCAATCTCGAAGCAATCGCCTGCGGCACACCCGTCGTGACCTACCGGACCGGCGGCAGCATTGAATCGGTGACAGACGGAACCGGTTTCGTGGTGGAACAGGGCGATGTGGACGGCATGCTCGCAAGGGTACGCGAATTGGCCGCAACCGACCGGGCTGCGATGGCCGTGCGTTGCCGGGAATATGCACTGGCCCATTTCCGGAAAGAAGACTGCTATAAAAACTATATCCGCCTTTATGAAAATCTTGCAGCTCGGTAAATTCTACCCGATCCGTGGTGGTGTGGAGAAGGTGATGTGGGCCTTGACCTATGCCCTGGCTGAGCGTGGCATCGCGTGCGACATGCTCTGTGCGATGCTGCCCGAAGATCCCGTCGACGAAGACCACCTGCTGTTGTGCGACGAAACGCCGGAAGGACGTGTCATCTCGTTCAGTCCCCAGAACCGGATATTCTGCGTGCCGGCCCTGGCCAAGAAGGCCAAGACGATGCTCTCTCCCGCGATGGTCCGCTGGCTGCGGCGCCATGCGGCGGAATACGATATCATCCATGTCCACCACCCCGATCCGATGGCGGCGCTTGCCTTGCGCCTGAGCGGCTATCGGGGCCGTGTGATCCTGCACTGGCACAGCGACATTGTTTCGCAGAAGATCCTGCTGGGCTTCTACTGGCCGCTCCAGTCGTGGCTGGTGCGTCGTGCTTCCGTGATCATTGGAACCACGCCGGTATACCTGCGTGAATCCCGTGCCCTGAAGAATGCGCAGGAAAAGACAGTCTGCGTGCCTATCGGTATCAACCCGATTATTTACGACAGCCGCGACGCGGAAGAGCTTCGCGCCACGATGCCCGGTAAGAAATTGGTCTTCGCCTTGGGCCGGCTGGTTCCGTACAAAGGCTTCGGTACGCTTGTGGAGGCCGCCCGGTACCTGGATGACGATTACATGGTGCTGATCGGCGGCACAGGCCCGATGCGTGATGAACTGATCCGGAGAATCATTGAAAACGGGCTTGAAAACAAGGTGCAGTTGCTGGGATATGTCCAGACCTGGGATGTGCCTGCCCTGTTCGGCGCGTGCGATATCTATGTAATGAGTTCGCAGATGAAGACGGAGGCGTTCGGCATCGTGCAGATCGAAGCGATGTCGTGCGGTAAGCCCGTGGTGGCCACGACCATACCGCAATCGGGTGTGTCGTGGGTTAATCAGGACGGTGTGTCGGGTCTGAACGTCGCGCCCGGCGACCCCAAGGCCATGGCCGAGGCTATCAAGGCCATCTGTACAGACCCCGACGTGTACCTCCAGTATGCGGCCGGAGCCATGGAGCGTTTTGAAACCTTTTTCACTTCCCGTCTGATGATCGACAAAATTGTTAAAATATATGAAAGCAAAATGTAAATTGTGGATATTGGCAGTGTTGGTAATGCTGCCTCTATCCTGTACGACGCCCGCGCAACTCGGCTATCTCCGGGACATGGAGTATAACGTGGCCATGATGGCCCAGCCGGCGCCGGAACTCCGTTTGAAGGTTAACGACCGGATCAGTGTTCAGGTATTCGCCGATGAACCGGAACTGGCCGCGCCGTTCAACACCATCCTCCTGAAGCGCGTCAAGGAAGAGATCGGAACTTCGCTGCTGGGCACGACATATGGCGTCGATGCAAACGGAGACATTGATTTCCCGGTGCTGGGAACCGTCCACGTGGAAGGAAAAACCCTCAAGGAAGTGAAACAGGAGCTTGAGGACCAGATTTCCCGGCGCGGGTACATCAAGGATCCGATGGTGAAGGTGGAACTGGAGAATTTCACGGTTACGGTCCTCGGCGAGACGGGACAAAGGGTGCTGGATGTAAAGGGCAACAGCATCAACATCCTGGAAGCCATTTCCTACACCGGCGGAACGAACCAGTATTCCAAGATTCCCGACGTGATGGTGGTGCGGACCGAGAATGGCGAGCGGACAGCCTATACGGTCAACCTCCAGTCCAAATCCCTTTACGAATCGCCCGCTTTCTGGCTGCAGCAAAACGACGTGCTCTATGTGAAGCCGCGCGGTGTCCGTCTTTCCTCGGGCGGTGACCTTTTCCTGAAGATCTTCTCACCGGCCATCTCCGCCATTTCCGCTATTGCCTACATGCTCCTTTGGACCTCCCGTTAAGCTTATGAAAAAGAATACAACTACAAGAGTAACGCGCAACGAGCAGGTCAACCTGGTCGACATCTTCTATTACCTGCTCTCCAACTGGTACTGGTTTGTCATCTGCCTTATCCTGTCGCTGGGAATCGGTTATTTGGTCTATGCCCGCAGGCCGCTGGTTTATACCAACAAGGTGACGGCTGTCCTGAAGGATCCGAGCCATGGTACCCGCTCTGCCCGTCTGGACACCTACGACAACATGATCAATGCCGTATCCGTGAGCTACGAGCAGCTTCAGCTCAAGTCGTGGACCCTGATGACCGAGGTGGTGAAGGAACTGGGCATCGACGTCAGTTATACGGAGCATATCAAGTTCCGTGACGTGGAGCGTTATACCTCCCATTGCCCGTTCATCATGAATTTTTCCCGGGAGGTGGACGATCCCGGACTTTTCGATATATCGGTGATGCCGATGGAAGGCGGTGTCGTCTTCATCGACAAAGGTGCGGCCGGGATGCAAGTGGCCGCCTTTGGCGATACGGTGAATGTCGGAACCGGAAAGGTGGTTTTCTATCCGACGGACCGGTATATTCCGGAGTATTATAATATTCCCATCCGTGTCAGAAGAAGCGAAATGATCGTTGCGGTCAGTTCGTTCGTCAACCAGCTCTCCGTATCGCATAATGACGAGGGCATCCTGACGATTTCGATGCGGGACGGCAACGCCCAGCGTCTTGCGGATATCCTGAACACACTGGTTGTGAAATACAACGAAGAAGCGATCCGAGAGAAGAACAAAGTGGCGGTCAATACGGCCAAGTTTATCGAAGAGCGCCTGATGATCATTGAAGATGAGCTGGGCGGCGTCGAAGGCAAACTGGCCCGTTTCCAGCGGTCCAACCGGCTGATGGATGTGGACGAGGCGGCGACGAACTACCTCACGGAGAGCCGTACCTTCAGCAACGAAATCATCGAGATCGAGACGCGCCTGTCGCTGGCTGCCCATCTCCACGACTACATTATCGGCTCTACGGGCTCCTTCCAGATGATTCCGGCCAATACCGGTTTGGATGACTCCAATCTGGAGAAAGCCATCAATGAATACAACGGCTTGGTAATGCGCCGTGATGAGCTCATTGCGACCAGTAGCGAAGAGAGCCCTGCAGTGAAGAAGATGGAGAACTCGATGGTCCTGCAGCGGAACAATGTGCTGGGGCTGATTCAGAACCTCCAGAACAGTTTGATCCTCTCGAGGAACGACCTTGCCAAACGCGAGGAAGCATCCATCCGGAAGTATGCTGCCATGCCGGCCAAGGCGCGTGAGATGATGGAAATCGAGCGGCAGCAGTCCATCAAGGAAGCGCTGTATATCTTCCTGCTCAACAAACGCGAAGAGAACGCTCTCTCGCAGGCGATGGCCGATGATAACATCCGTGCCATCGACCCCGCGGTGGCATGGTACTCTCCCTCTTATCCTAACAAGAAGAAAGTTGCGATTATCTCGCTCCTGGTCGGTATCTTGATTCCGGTCATTTTCCTCATCGCCCGCCTGTTCCTCGACACAAAGATCCGTACGCGCAAGGAGATCGAGGAGAATATCGATGTGCCGTTCCTGGCGGAAATCCCGCTGAACCGCGACCTGCGCCGCTTCATCTGGAAAGACAAGCATCGTCTCAGAGGATCGAAGGAGCCTTCTCCGTTCGTGTACGAATCCAATTCGCACAGTGTTTTCACCGAGGCCATGCGTATGATGTGCACCAACCTGTCGTTCCTCGACCCGGATTGCGTGCCGCCGATGGTCATCGGGACCACATCGTATTCGTCGGCGTCGGGCAAGACGTTCATCGTCGCAAACATGGCGGCCTGCCTGGCCGATGCGCAGAAGCGCGTGGTGGTGATCGACGCGGATATGCGCAAGCGCTCGCTCTCCGGTGAACTCGAACTCAAGCACAAGACGACAGGCCTGTCGAACTACCTGTACGATCTTGACGTGAAGCTCGAAGACATCCTGCACAAAGACGTGAAACCGGGCATCGACTTCATTCCGGCCGGCGCCACGCCGCCGAACCCGGGCGAACTGCTGAGCCGTCCCCGCTTCGAAGACCTGATCAAGCAGCTGCGGGGCCAGTATGACTATATCATCCTGGATGGCGTGCCGGTGCAGATGCTTTCCGAGCCGCTCATCATCAACCGTGTGGTGGACTGCAACCTCTTCATCCTGCGCAGCGGCCAGCTGGACCGCCGCATCCTCCCGCAGCTCGACGAGCTCAACGAGAAGCGGCACCTGACCAATATGGCAATCGTGTTTAACGGACCTGAGGTCAAGCGCCGTCGCGGTTATGGTTTCGGTACTTATGGTTACGGTTACGGTTACGGCTATGGCTCCGGTTACGGGACATACGAAGATCAGAAGGAAACCCACCACTTCTGGGATCTGTTCAAGAAGAAGAAATGACGATAGCCGTAGATTTCGACGGGACAATTGTAGAGCCCAAGTACCCGGAGATCGGCAAAGAAAAGCCGTTTGCCATCGAGACGCTCAAGCTTCTTCAGCAGGAGGGCAACCGACTGATTCTCTGGACTTCGCGGGAAAATGAGCTGCTCGATGAGGCGATCGCATTCTGCCACGTACGCGGGCTCGACTTCTATGCGGTAAACAGCAACGAGCCCGCCGATGCCCTGTTCCACAGCCACACCACCAAGGTCATCGCAGATGTTTACATTGACGACCATAATCTGGGCGGATTGCCGGATTGGGGGACAATCTACGAGATGATTACGCAAAAGCGGGCTGAGTGCCATGCAGCCAGGCATCGCAAGAAATCCATCTTTCGTTGGAAAAGGTAAAGTTTTTGCAAGGAAGATGACAAATCCGGAAGCAATGAAAAAATACCTGTTCTTTCTGATGGCTGCATGGGTCCTTCTGGCCGGCACGGACGCATTCGCGCAACGGATGCAGGACGGCAGTTACAGTACCAAGGGCTATATCAAGAGCGATGGTACGATGCAGGACGGTTCCTACCGCACGGTAGGCTACATTAAAAATGATGGGACCGTGCAGGATGGCTCGTATCGCACTGTGGGCTATATCAAGAGTGACGGCACGATCCAGGACGGTTCTTACCGCACCATCGGCTACGTCAAACGCGACGGTACGGTACAGGATGGTTCCTACCGAACGATCGGGTATGTCAAGAGTGACGGCACGGTGCAGGACGGCTCCTATCGAACGATCGGCCATGCGGATTCCAGTGTCCGCCGGGAATGGGTGGCATGGTTTTATTTCTTTAAAAGATGATGAAAAGATTGATTCTCATAGTATCTCTGCTGCTTGGCCTGGCACCGTTTGCCGGCGCCCAGAGCCGTAGCTTTCTCGCCGGTGACGAGGAACTCACGTACAGCATTCGCCATAATCTCTTCCCGGGCAACATCGGCACGATGACTTTCAACGGCCGAAACGGGGGAGAGGAGTATCATGTGGATGCCTCCCTAAAAGCATCCATTGCGGGCATTTACTCGCTCGACTGCACGTATGCAACGACCTTCCGTGTGGACGCGGACCTGACGCCGCAGTCGGCAACCCGCAGCCAAACCGAGAAAAAATACTGGGCCAAAGGAACTTACACATGGTCCGAGCCGGGTTCTGTGCACATGTATGTTACCAAAAGCACGCGCGATCCGCGCGATGAGGACTTGGTCTGGCCCGGCACTGTTCGCGACCTGCTGGGCATGATCTGGTGGCTTCGTACACTGGACTACAGCGAGACCGGCCTGCGTACCGGCGATAATGCGCTGCTGCTTGACCACGATGCGCTGCCGGTGACGGTTGCATCGTACAAGAAGGGCACCATGAAATACAAGGGTGTGCAGACGCGTGTCATTGAGGTGGTGTTGTCGCAGCAGGACAAGGAAGCGCTCCGCGTCACCCTCACGGATGATGACGCCCGCCAGCTTCTTAAGTTTTCGATCGGCTTGTCCTTCGGAACGATTCGCGGCACGCTGAAATAAGCGTCGCTTCGCTTTTTCACTCCCATCCGGTAAGTCTTCGGGATTTCCGGATGGGAGTTGTTTTTAGGTTTACCACCGGCGATAGACCCACCGCTGCTGCTTGTATGCTGCCATCTCTTCAAAGAGAGCGTCGCCAGCGTGGACCGTGGTGGTTTTGTCGTTGAAAACGACCATCGGTTTGGTGTCCGGGTTGTATTCTTCCCAGTGGAAGCGTTTGACATCCGGTACGCCGTTCTTGGCGAACGAGACCCATACGTCGCTCATGAAGTCGGCCAGCTTATAGGCGCTCTTGTCGGCACCCACCATGAAGCGGCCCAGCCAGATGTTGTTGAACACGAAGGGCATTTCCGTGCAGTGGTTGGTGGCGAAGGTTCCGTCCATGTGGGGGGAAGGCTTTGCGAAGATGTACAGGTATTCTTTCGTGTCGCCCATCTTGTAGCGCATATCGGCATTGGCGTAGACGGCCGGAAGCATGTTGTTCTCGGCGAAATTGCAGCCGATGATGGTGGGAAGGCCCTTGGAGATTTCCGCCACGCGGGGATCGTCGAGCGGATAAGGAATGACCTCTCCGTCCAGCACGGGGGAGCACCACATGCCGGCGCCGTACCAGCGGAAGAAGATGTTGTCGGGGTTCTGTTCGACAACTGCATCCGTAGCAGCGGCAAGAAGCTCTGAATAGGGGATTTCCTGAATCTTGTCGATGGTTTTTTCGTTGAGGCCCAGCTTGGCTACGATGGCACGGGCCATCGCGCGGGAAGTCTCGGGGGCCATCAGGCCTGTCATCGATCCGCTTTCGATGATGCCGCGATGGAAGAGGCCTTTTGCGGACGGCGTGCCCAGCAGGATGTTCACCTTGCCGCCACCGCCGCTCTGGCCGAAGATCGTGACGTTGTCCGGGTCGCCGCCGAAACCTTCGATGTTCTTGTGCACCCACTCCAGGGCTTTCACCATATCCATCACACCCGCCACGCCGGAGTATTTGTATTTCTCGCCGAAGTCGGACAGGTCGAGATAGCCCAGGAAGTTGAGGCGGTGGTTGATGCTCACGAGCACCACGTCTTTCTTGGCCAGGTTGGTGCCGTCATAGAAAGGCAGTTCACTGCTGGCGCCCATCGCGTAGCCGCCACCGTGAAGCCAAACCATTACCGGGCGTTTCTTCCCGTCGTTGATGCCCTTGGTCCATACGTTCAGGTTCAAGCAGTTGTCAGACTGGACGCCGTCGTCCCATTCGTAGAGGAACGCCTCGCAGTCGTCGCCCCAGGTCACGCGCGGAGACTGGTGGCACTGATTGCCGTAGTAAAGGGCTGTCTGTACGCCTTCCCAGGGCGCTACGTCCTGCGGCGCTTCGAAGCGCCGTGCGGTTGCATAGTCGATGCCCTTGAAGGTATAGATGCCGTCCTCGATGTAGCCGCAGACGGTGCCGGCAGCGGTCTTTACAAGGGCGTCGGTGCTGTTTACGATCACGGAATGCTCCGGATACCGGGGGCCGCAGGCCGATACCATCAGCACGGCGGCAGCAAGGAGAAGAAGTCTTTTCATACTACAAATGTAACAAAAACGGAGATACTTTCCTCTTGCCAAAAACGAAGATATTACGTAATTTCGCAAATTAATTATTATTGCGTGATGGACAGAATCCTGCTTAAAGACAAGTATTTCGTTCCGTACATTCCCTACGAGAAGCTAGAGAAGGCAATCGATGATGTAGCGGAACGCATCAACCACGATTTCAAGGACTTCGACGGCGTGCCGATCGTACTCTGCGTGCTGAACGGGTCGATCCTCTTCACGGGCGAACTGATGAAACGCCTCAACTTCACCTGCGAATTCTCGAGCATACGGCTCTCCTCCTACGAGGGAACGCTGTCTACGGGCGTGACCCGCAAGGTGCTTGGCCTCACGTCCTCCATCAAGGGACGGACGATCATCGTAGTCGAGGACATCGTCGACACGGGCAAGACCATCACCGACCTGTACGCCCTGCTGCGTGAAGCCGGCGCCGCCGACGTGAAGATTTGCACGATGCTGCTGAAGCCCGAAGTTTACAAGCAGGATCTCGAGATCGACTATGTGGCCATGGAGATCGAGAACCGTTTCATTGTGGGCTTCGGCCTCGACTACGACCAGCTCGGACGAAATTACAAGGACATCTATATTCTCGAATCGAAACCTCCCAAGAATATGAGGAAACATTTCCTGCTCTTTGGCCCTCCGGGCGCCGGAAAGGGCACCCAGGCTTCCCTCATCATCGACCGATTCGACCTTCGCCATGTGTCAACGGGCGATCTCCTGCGCCGTGAAATCGCTGACGAAACGCCCCTCGGCCAGCAGGCCAAGACGCTCATCGACCAGGGACTGCTCGTTCCCGACGAAGTGGTCGAGGGAATGATTGCTTCGGAACTCGACGCGCATCCTGACGTGAAAGGCTTCATCTTCGACGGCTTCCCGCGCACGACGGCCCAGGCCGAGCATCTCGACGCTATTCTCGCCGAGCGCGGTGCCAAAGTTGACGCCGTGATCTCCCTGATGATCCCCGACGAGACCGTCTTTGAGCGCATCCGCCACCGTGCGGAGATCGAGAACCGTGTAGACGACACCAATCCTGAGGTCATCCAGAACCGCATCGACACCTACCACGCCAAGACGGAGCCCGTGATTGCCTATTACAAGGGCAAGGGTTGCTACCGCGAGATTGACGGCATCGGCACCATCGACGAGGTGTTTGACAAGATCTGCGCGGTTATGAAGGATTACGAATAACAAGGAATCATGAGTTTCGAGACCGGCACGAACTTCATTGACTACGTCCGCATCTTCTGCAAAAGCGGGGATGGCGGCAACGGGTCGATGCACCTCCACCGCGCCAAGTACGTGCCCAAGGGAGGACCGGACGGCGGCGACGGCGGCCGCGGCGGCCATATCATCCTGCGGGGTAACCG
>Ga0310690_10002253_pt1 | contig 31916 bp, 37 predicted proteins | sample AusTroGonzalo_MG_2_FD_207661 | JGI IMG/M metagenome (GOLD analysis project Ga0310690, IMG submission 207661) | Bovine rumen microbial communities from tropical cattle in Woodstock, Queensland, Australia - Gonzalo_04 (v2) (version 2) | ecosystem: Host-associated > Mammals > Digestive system >...
TCCAGTATATGCACTGCCGCGTGCAGACACTCGTGCGCCAGCGAAACATATTGATCGGTATGGAAGTTCATTTCCGGCAGCCAAATGCAATACCCCGTGACATGGCCGTCCGTCTGCGAGAGCATCCGGAACGAAAGCGCACAGAAATCCTCGCTCCACCGTTCCCTGTAATTGCAATGATGCCGCCGTTTCAGATATTCAAGAAAACGCTCCCTCGCTCCGACGTACAAAACTACTTTTGCTCCCCACTGGGAAGAACGATATACGAACGCCATGTTCATAATCTTCATTTCGCTGACTTCCCCCATGCGAAAGCAAGTGCCAGACGATGACACGAGCGGCAACAGTAGAATTTTCCGACCTTGCGGATCGTCTTGATCTTGCCGCAATACGGACACTGCGGATACAGTCTCCCAGTATCCGGAAGATCAAAAAATCGCGGGTCGTGCGAAGTAATCTCGCAGACATTCTTTTCCGTTACGGAGTTTTCCATGTCATTGTCATTCTGCGGCAACATATCGCACCTATCCCTTGATGACCGCCAACGGGACGAGCCGGACGACCGGTGCCACCAAATCGGACTGCTCCGCCATGACCGCATCGATGTTTTTGTAGGCGGACGGAGCTTCATCGAGGTCGGCGGCGGCGCGGATTCCATGCACCACGCCGAGCGCGTCCATTTTTGCGATCTCCGCGCCGAGATCCAAATCTTCGCGGGCTTTTTTGCGCGACATCCGGCGACCGGCTCCGTGCGAACAGGAACACATCGATGCCTCGTTTCCGAGACCGGAGACAATGTAGGAACAGCTGCCCTGCGAACCGGGTATGATCCCGACCGTTCCCTTGCGGGCGAGGGTCGCGCCCTTGCGGTGGACCATGACATTCGCTCCGTAGTGATGTTCCATCGCGGCATAGTTGTGGATGATGTTGACCGGTTCGTCAAATTCCGCATCCGGAACGACCGCCCGGATCGCCGACTTCACCGCGTCGGCGATATGCGCACGGTTCGCCATGCCGAAGCGGACGCAAAGCTCCATTTCGCGCAGATAATCATCGTATTCCGGCGTTCCCTGCGGCAAAAACGCGAGTTCGCTGCGGACGCAATCTTCGTGACGCCACATCGCGCAGAGTTTTTCCGCGAGTTGGTTGTAATGGTCGGCGACTTTCTTGCCGAGATTGCGGGAACCGGAATGGACCATCAGCCAGAAGCGTCCGTCATCACCCCATTGCAGTTCGATGAAGTGATTGCCTCCGCCGAGCGTGCCGATCTGACGCCGCGCGCTCTGAAACTCGGAGCGACAGACGTTGGTATCCTGCCACGCTCGATCCAGAAACAGCGCATCATCCTGCGGCGTCTGATGGTGAACAAAACCGACCGGAACAGTTTGCCGGATGATCGACATCATTTGGCAAAGCACTTCCCGCGACGGTTTTACCGCGACGGAGGTTTTTACGGCGATCATCCCGCATCCGATGTCCACACCGACCATATTCGGACAGACCGCGTTTTTCAACGCGACCACGCCGCCAATCGGCATTCCGTAGCCCTCATGCGTATCGGGCATGAGGCAGACGTTTCCGATCAGACACGGATGATGCGAGATGTTTACCGCCTGTGCGACAGCACCGGACTCCGGCGCATCGCACCATGACAAAATGTTTTCTGCAAGTTTTTTCACTGGTTGGCTCCTTCGGTGAAATCCCCCGGCGAGATTCGCCCGCCGGGGACAGGTTATGCTTTCTTGTGATTTGCGATGACGTAGGCGATATACTTCACCACATTGTCGTTCCAGCCGTAGATCGGGTGGATGCCGTATTTGGCGGCATCCGCGTCGGAAAACGGATTGGTGACGTAGGAATCTCCGCGCAGAATGAATGCCTCGGCGCGGGAATTTACCCGGTGCCGATAGTCGATCCACGATTTGATCCAGCTCTGACCGTTGTAATAACGGGTGCCGTATTCCTCGGTATCGGTGATGAAGATGAAGAAATCACGCTTCACATTGTTCTCGATGAGGAACCGGAGCGCACACGACATATCGGTGCCGCCGTTGAAATCCACCAACGCGTTGATGTGCGAAACGATACTGTCGTTTTTCGGCACGTTCCACTTCCATACATGATCCGACCACGGCACGATCTTGCAGTCTTTGAGACCCTTTCGGAAGAATCCCGTAAACATCCCGGCAATGTCGATGAACCGCAGGTCGCCGCTGTTTCCGCAACGATTCTGCATCGACCCGGAAACGTCCGGACAGACCGCCCACGAGTATTCGTTGAACACACCCCAATCGTATGCCGCGACGTATTCGTCAAGGACCTGCGCCAAGAGATCGCGGACATCCCCATTGGCGATGTTCATGTAGGCGGTGTAGAGCCGGAACGGGAAAACCCGCGCTTTTTGGAAATTTCGCACCGTCATTTTCTCTTCGGCAAGGCGGATGTCCTTCTTGAACACACCGGCGCGGTCGAACTTGTTCAGATACTTCATAAAGCGCATGACCGGCGACAACCGGGCAATTTCGCGCCATACGGAGACATCGAACTTGTCGTAATACGCGGTCAGGCTGTCCACATCGAGATCGAACTCGCGCAGAATCGCGCATGCGGACGACCGGTCGCCAGCATTGACCGCATCAATGAAGTGCTTGTGCGCCGAAAGCGCGGGATACTTCGCGTAGGCGGCATCCTCCTTTTCGTTCGTCCACGTTTTCAATCTGTCACCGTACCCGGCAAGGATATAGCCGAAGATCGGGTCGGAATCGCCCTTGTACCGGACCAGTCGGATGGCATCGGCGATCTGACGGCGGTACTTCTGCGCGTAGTATTCGTTGACATGACCAGCAATCCAAGTGGAAATCGCGGTCTTTACGGAGCGGCCGAGACCGCGCCCGGCCTTGCAGAGTTCGATGAAGTCGATCAGGTCATTGCCGGTCCTGACGATCTCACCGAACACCGCTTTGAATTTTCCCGGAGACTTTTTGGAGAGTTCCACCAATCCGAGGATCGGAAAAGTACGGATGAAACCCTCGGTACGCCCAAGAACGATGGCATCGGCGATGCTGTCGGCGTCGGAGCGCTTCAGAAGTTCCAACGCTTCCTCGGTGGTTTCTTTGGCGGTCGCGTAAAATGACGCGCCGAGCGTTCCCGTCATGGCGAACTGCCGGAGAAGTTCCGCGTCGGACTTACTCCATGCCCTGTCGCCCTCATGGTTCACGGTATCCGCCGTGTTCATCACGTCGTTTCTGCCGCGAACAATCGCTTTCGTCTGTCTCATAAAACACCTCACTGTTTATGGTTGAGTAATTGCGGTGAATGAATGGAGGAAACCCATTCTGCAATTTTGAGTCGCGTTGAAAGTTTCCAGCGCACACCGCAAACAAATCAAATGGTAGCGGGACCCGGAGTCGAACCGGGCTGAACGGAGTATGAAACCGTCGAGCATCCGCTGCTCTATCCCGCAACGAAAAACCGGAGATGAATGATCGACCGATGCTTTCACCCGGAATCGAACCGGGAGAGTTTCCTTGGCATGGAATTGATAAACCATTTATCGTTGAAACATCATGTCAGCACATCTCCTTCACAAAATTGCCGCATTCCGGTCATCTCCGGTCAAGGAGCCAACAAGGAGCCGGAAAAATCCGGCTTGCGGCAAAAAGGAGACCGAGTAATAAGGAGACGAAGCGTCTTTCATGCGCCTCTAACCAGTTGGGCTACCTCCGAGATGAATCGGCGGAGAAACCGTCAACTCATCTCGGAGGGCGGGACTCGAACCCGCAACACTCATGCTCCCAGTTGAAACTTCGTCGGCAACTCGGTCAAAAAAGGAATCCGGGGAATGGGGTCGGGAACACTTTTAAGCGCTCTACCATTGAGCTATCGCATCGGCATAACGTCGGCGCGAAAAGGAGTCGAACCTTCAACCTCTACGTTACAATCGTTGAATGTTCCCGGAACACCCCGGATAAATTTTCAATCAGCACGGGAGTCGATGCGGCTCCGTTGTTACATCGACAATATATCATAAGGAAAATCAAATGGCAAGCGACATTGACGGCTTTTTTCAAAAAATCTTTTCTTCCGCATAGGATAAGCGTAGTTTTATACTTAAAATTGAAAAAATTTGCAATTTTTGCAGAATATCGCTTGAATAATTGATTTCCTTGTGATATAGTATGACACAAACCAACAAGGAGGCAACCATGAGCATCACATCATTCACCGCCCCGGACGGTCGTTTGGGGTATCGAATCCGCGCAAACATCGGCAAGGACAACAACGGACGGTACATATCCAAGTGCCGCACCACCTACGGTACGGCGCGTCAGGCACAGGAGATCGAAAAGCAGATGAAGGCGGCGGCAGAGCGGGTCAAAAACTGCCGGACAGAGGCGGAGATTTACGCCAAGATGCGGTCCGTTATGGTCAACGCTTCCCCGGTGCCGCTCAAAAAAGCGTTCGACAAGGCGATGACGAAGCCGACCAGCCGCAGTTCCAGCGAAGTGAGAACGAATACGAAACGCGGATGCTGGATGGATTTCGTCGAGTGGATGACGGAATACGCGCCGCTCATCAACCACATGCAGGACGTGACAAGTGTGCATGCGGAGAATTACATTGCATTTTTGCGGAAAAACGGGTCGTACTGCCGATTCCGGGATACCAAGATGCCGATAAAACTTTCCAACGACACGCTGAATTTTTATCACCAGACCATCGAACAGGTTTTCAATCTGCTCAAAAACGAAACCGGGATGCACGAAAATCCGTTTGGAGACATCGTCAAACTCCCGGCAAAGCACGCCGAGCGCGACGCTTACACCGAGGGACAACTGAACACCATATTCCTGAAAGCCGACCCGTATCTGCATCCGTTGTTTTTCATCGGACTTTTCACCGGGCTGTCGGAGGGAGACATCTGCACCCTACTGAAAAGCGAGATCAATTTCGCGCATCACCACATCTACCGGAAGCGGAACAAGACAAAGGGAACATCCGGCAGAATTTCCGCAATCCCGATGCTGCCGGTGCTGGAAGATTTGTTGAAAGAACTGGTCTCGGATGCAAGCAATCCGGGAGATTACGTGCTGCCGCAACAGGCGGAAGATTATCTGCACGACCGGTCCATCGTCAGCAGAAAAGTAAAAAACTTTTTGGAAATCGACTGCGATTTCGACACCCGCCGAAAGATCGAGGGACGTTCCCGCGCTCAAAGCACGCTTGATTTCCACAGTCTGCGCCATACTTTCTGCTCCATCGCCGGAACGGTGGGAATACCGCTTACCGTGGTCAAAAGCATCGTCGGACACATGACCACCCGCATGACCGAACTTTATTCCCGTCATGTCGAAGAGCAGGAACGGCTGCACTGGATACAGCTTTTTGGAGACAGGCTGAAGTCCCTGCCGAATCTGCCTGTCGCGCGTATGGAGACGGATGCGGAACCGGAACGCGCGGAACTCATCGAAGCGGCCAAATCTGCGGACATCGAAACCGTCCGCAGAGTTCTCGCCATACTGCGCGAATCGGCGTAGCCGGTCGGCAAAAAACATCATCCATTGGCAGACTTCGGTCTGCCTTTTTTGTTTTCAGGAATCCGCGATTCACGTTGACAATCGCGGAATAGAAAACGAAAAGGACAGATGGATGAGCGGCATCATCAACAAAAGACAATCGGTCGGCAGAGACGAATTTCTCGCCGCCATTCCGGGGAGCCACGGGCAACTTGCCCCCATAGAACAGCAACTCAACTGCACTCGTGGTGCCTTGCGCGACGCAATGGCGAAGTATCCGGAGATAAGAACGGAACTTGCAGACGAACTGGAACGCGACAAGGACAGAATCATCATCGCCATGATCGCCGACAGCATGAACGGCGACGAGCGATCCAAAGGCAAGGCGCGAGAGACGCTGCTCAAAGCCATCGCCCGTGATCGCGGATTCGGCGAACGACTGGAAGTCACCGGAGCCGAGGGCAAACCGCTGGTGTTTCTACACACCGCCGCAAAAATCCTGCCGGTGGAGGGATGGGCGAAAAACGCCGCCATTTACGCGGAAAAGGAGAACGCGGCCATCGAAGCGCAGATTTCCGAAGTTCTCGACGCTCCGCAACTGCCCGGAGGCCGATGAATGGCGACCTCGCCCAAATCCCGAACCGAAAGCAAGAGGAACGAGCGGCATTACTATCCTACTCCGAAACAGGAAATCGCCCTCGGATGTCCTTGCAAGACCATATTTTTCGGCGGTTCGCGCGGCGGCGGCAAGTCGCACTGTTGCCGGTTCAAAATCATGCAGCACGCGCAGCTCTACGGTAAAAACGCCCGGATGATCTTCATGCGCAGAAGTCTGCGCGAACTTGAACAGTTCATCGACCAATGCAAAATCATGTTCGACGGCATCGCAACGTGGAAAGAGCAGAAAAAAAGATTCGAGTTCATCAACGGGGCAATCTGCGAGTTCAACTATCTGGAAGGGGAGTCCGTCCATAATTACCAAGGAGCGGAGTTCACGCTGATAATCCTCGATGAAGTCGGGCAGTTCGACAGTTACGACGACGTGAAGCTGCTGAAAGGGTGTCTCCGATCCGCCGCAGGCGTTCCGTGCCAGCTTTTTATGACCGGAAACCCCGGAGGGCGACTGCACAATATCCTCAAAGCGGAGTTCATCGATCCCGCACCGCAGGGCATGGTTCCGATCATGGATACCGACCCGAACGGCAGGGAACTCGGAACTTACCGGGTGTACATCCCGTCAACCCTGTTCGAGAATCCTCACCTCTTGGAAAACGACCCGGAATACATCAGCAATCTGCTTCAGGTTGGCTCGCCGGAAATGGTGCGGGCATGGATCAAAGGCGACTGGAACATCATCTCCGGAGGCGCGTTCGACAAACTCTTCGACCGGGACATTCACGTCATCCGACCGTTCCGCATCCCGGCATCGTGGCGTATCGTGGAATGCTACGACGACGGGCTGACGAAACCCGCCGCCGCGCTCTGGTTCGCCATTTCGGACGGAAGCGATTACCATCTTCCGAACGGAGAGCGCAGATCGTCGATTCGCGGGGATGTCTTCATCATCGCCGAATTGTACTTCTGGACCGGGAAGCCAAACGAGGGGACCGCAGAAAGCATCCAGAGCAAGGCTGAAAAAATCAAGCGCAAGGAAAAAGCGCTGGGGTATGAAATCAGTCAGAGGATCGCCGACTCCGCGATCTTTTCGACAAAGGCGCACTCCGCCGCCGACGAGTTCATGGAAAACGGCGTCGCATTCGACCGGTGCAACAAGGCCCCCGGCACGCGCATTCAGGCGGCAAGCCTATTCCGCAACGCTCTGATGGGAGCGCTTACCCGTACCGGGAAGCCGGGAATCTTCTTCTTTTCAACCTGTATCAACTGCATCCGCACGATACCGACGCTTCCCCGCGACCGGCAGAACCCCGACGATGTGGATTCCAAGGCGGAAGACCACTGCTACGACTGCATATCCTATCTGCTGCTGTCGGATTACGACGCAAGACCGCAGGTTCGCGCGGCAGGGAATTATTAGGTGAAACATGGATGAAAAAATCAAAAAACTCATGCTCGCGCTGACCGCCCATGCCGACGATCTGCAACTCTATGCGAACGGCATCGCGGAAGACGCCGAAGCGGAACTTGCGGCGACCGAAGATGCCATTTATTCGCTGATCGACGCGCTGTATGAACGGTATGGAGAACTTGGTCTGCGGATGGACTACCGGACGGTCAAGTATCTTGAAACCCTGAAGCGGAAAATTCAGGAAATCAGGACCGCCGCGTTCGATGATGACGAAGATGATCTGGATGAGGCATCAGGAGAAGTCGTTGCCGAAGAAAGCGAATTTCTTGCCGACTTTTTTGCCTTTCTGACCGGAGCGGTCATTTCCGCGCCGAAGGAAGCCGAACTGACCCGTATCGCCCGATACGGCATTTACAACGGGAACACCAGAAAGCAGATTTTCGACAGGCTTGCATCCGGAGACGCGGACAGGATATACGATGCAATCGCCGATTCGTTCCAAAAGGGGAAGTCGGCCGATGAAGCGGCGCAGGCGGTACGACGGGAACTGCGAAAAACCGGACGTTACGTCAAATCCGAGGTTGATGCCGTCATCAACGGAGTCGCCAACGACGCGGCGCTGGCTTTCGCCGCAGCCAACCGGACAAAACTCGTTTACAGCGCGGTCTTGGACGATCATGTGTGCGAAGAGTGCGCCGGGTTTGACGGAAATGTATTCAATTACAACGATCCGGACATTCCGTCGCTTCCCCGGCATATCCACTGCCGATGCCGACTGGTCCCGGCGATGGACGGAGAAAAAACGGCAGTTCCGACATCGTTCGCGGAATATCTGTCTTCCCTGCCAGCGAGCGGACAGCGCAAACGTCTCGGAACGGCGAAATACGCCGCTTGGAAATCCGGGGACTACAAACTCAAAACCTACGAGACTCCGAATCCCGGTCAGCGCTTGAGTATGGCGGAAGTCAAAGCGCGGCACATGGAGATGATGCGTCAGACGAACGTCGATTTCAATCCGCACGGATTTATGAAAATTTCCGCTCCGATCATCGGAAAATCCGTCGAATCGCTCCGGCGATACACCTGCGGAGAAGACGGGATGTACGACCGGATAAATCGCTATATGCATGCGGCGGGCAATGCCCCGAAAGATAAACTGCTGGATGGAATGGTCGCCGACATCAACTACATTTTGAGCATGTCAACACTTGATCGGGATTTGACCGTTTTCCGAGGAATGAAAAGTGAGCATTTGTTCAACGCCTTGACAACCGGGGCAAAGGAAATTCCAATAGATGCGTTTCAAAGCACATCCATTGTTCGGGAAATTTCCGAAAAATACGCGGGAAACGATGCCGGGAAATCCATCCTGTTGAAAATCAAGTTGCCGAAAGGAACGCACTGTGTGGATGTGTCGAAAATCAGCTCATCTCCCAACAAGGAAGAAGAAATTCTTTTGAACCCGACTGGAAAATTCTCGATCAATGGTGTATATTACAACGAGACCAGCGGAATGCTGGAGGTGGAGGCGATTTATGAACAATGAAAAAATGAAGCAGGTTATGGCGGGGCAATGGGAAGAAGGTATCCATTGCGTAACGCTTGCCATTTTCAGAGGTTCGTGGTCGTATGCAAAGTTCCTTGCCACCAATCCCGATGCCAAGGCCAAAAAATACGTTGATGACTGGCTGAACGGGCAACTGGCCATGCCGGAACACAAGGGGAAAGTCATCCCCGGTTTCAACGGCTGACCCCCTGATCGAATCAACGCCAGAAGAATCCCCGTCCATCCCGCGACGGGGTTTTTGTTTTCCCATACTTCTCCCATTATCCGGCACGTGATGCCGCGATCCGTGGATGCGCCGCCGTACTGTTGACAATCGCGGAATAGGCGGACGCAGAAATCTTATAATGGGAGAAAAGCATGACACCCAAGTTTACCGAATCCGATATGGATAAAATCATATCCGGTCTTGCTTTTCCCGGATACGGCGATCTCGTGGAACTCCGGGAACTCGTGGACGACTGTCTGGCCGGTCAGAGAACGATCAAGGAGCGCGGCAAATATCTGCCGCCGACGAAATGGCAGGAAAAGTACCCGGAGAAATACCGGGAGTTTCTGTTTCGCGCCCTGTTTCCCAACGAGACGAAATACAGTCTCGACATTTACGAGGGGCTGTTCAATATCGGCGACCCGCAGATTGCGCTGCCGGATGACGGAAAAATGAATTATCTGGTGTCGGACGCGTCGGTGACGCGGGACAGCCTGAAGCAAATCCAAGTCCGGCTGAACAAAGAGCAGATGACCCACGGACTGCGACTGCTGCTCTTGGAGGTGCGGGATGATGAAAAAAGACCTTTTTATATTCAGGAATACGGGGCGAACAAGTTTCTCCGGGCGCATTTCAACAGCGAGATGATTTCCGGGGAATCCATCGCCGACTGCGTCCTTCTGAACGAAACAACGCTTGTCAACGACATCCGCAACTGGACCTATCGCAAGGTGGTGAGACTGCGCATCCTCGGACTGGACGCCAACATGGAGTATTACCAAAGGTCGGTGTCGCCGGATGAACTCAAAGAGATCGACATCTACCACCCTCCGCAGGACGAACGGACCATCTACCCGGCATTTCAGAATCGGAGATTCAACCGCATCCCGCTGGTGTGGTGCGGCGCAAGCGGAAACTCCGGGACGAGCATGGACCAGCCGCCGCTCCTGTCGATGGCGCAGACGGAACTGAAACTCTTTCTGTGCATGGCGCACAACAGCCAGCACATCTATATGAACACACAGGAAAGCATCGTCATCACGGGCGCGAGCAATACATTCAAACTGACCGATGACGAGTTCGTCGCCGGTTCGGTGGTGGTGATCCCCGGCGAGAACGCCAAGGCGCAATACCTATCGACCAACGGGGTCGGTTTCGATGCCGAGGAAAAGGAGATCGCCAGACTTCAGGAGTCCATCGAAGCGAAACGGCTGTCGCTGATGAGCGCCAAAAGCCACCAGTCGGGGACGGTGGTCGGGCTGGTGCAGAACAGCCAGTCCGCGCCGCTGCGAACCATCGTGACGGTAAGCGGGAACTCCATCACCCTGATCCTGCAATACATGGCGAAGTGGATGGGATACGCGGACGGAGAAATCGACGGTATCCGGTATGTTCCAAGTCAGGCTTTCGCCAATCCCCGGTTCAACCTCTCCGAGTTCATCGCACTGTGCAAAGCGGTCTGCGATGGCGAAGTACAGATGCTGGAAGAAGACCTCTACACGATGGCGAAGGAAAGCTGCTTCATCAGCTCGAAACTGCCGTGGAAGCAGTTCAAAGCCAAATACGACATCGAATGGGAGGACCGCCAGAAGAAGCAGGGCACGGTGGCGAACGGCACGGGGAACCCTTTTGTCAATACGAGGAACGACAAATCGGGAAAGGATGCGGAAAATGAAGAAAATAACTGATTTTTTCAAACGGCTTTTTGCAATCCGCGTCATTATTTCCGGAGTCGAAGCCATCGACGATGATTTCGACAAGTGTCACGTGTGTTGCATGAACCGCAAATGCGCCATACACCATCCGGAGGCTTGGACCTGCAACTGCAAGAGCATTTTCATCGATCACGACGGGAAATGCACGACATTCGTGCCGAAGGACGGCGTACATGGCGAATTTCCTCTCCGCTGACGGGATAAAACTTTCTTTCCCCGTAGAACCTTTGCCCGTACAGTCCGCCCGGTTTTATCGGTCCGGAAGATTTCTGCGCTCCTATCAGCCGGAAAAGATTACGTCTTTCAAGCAGTTCATACGGATTTATGCGTCAAGCCAGCTTCCAGACGGATTTCAGATTCTCGACTCCCCGCTTGCAGTCGAAGCGGACTTCGTATTCCTGCCGCCGCAATCCATACGTAAGAAAGAACGGGCGAAAATAGCGTCTGGCGAAATCGTCTACAAGGACAGAAAACCCGACCTCACAGACAATCTGATGAAAGGAGTCGCGGACGCGCTCACCGGAATCGTCTGGACCGATGATGCGCGGGTATGTGAAGTGAGAAGCCGGAAAAGATACGGCACGGCACCGGGAATTTTTCTCAATATCAAGGTATTGTAAAAAATGGTGCCGCCGGTGGGAGTCGAACCCACAAACAACGCGTTTTGAGCGCGCCCGATATGCCGATTCTCTACGGCGGCAACATGGTGCCACCGGCAGGAGTCGAACCTGCAACAAACGGAATCTGAATCCGCTTCCTATGCCAATTCGGACACGGTGGCAAAAAAATGGTCCGCCCGGAGAGACTTGAACTCTCAATACGTCGTCCCTCAAACGACGGTGTATGCCGATTCCACCACGGGCGGATGGCGGAGGACGCAGGTGTCGATCCCGAATGTATGAAACATCCTGCCGGGTTCAGACCGGCGGCAAGAGCCGTCTTGCTTCATCCTCCATAAAAAACGAAAAATGGCGGAGGACGGAACACTCGAAGTCCATACTTTTACGTACCGTCTGTTTTCGAGACAGCGCCCGGAACCTTCCGGGTTCATCCTCCGGCGGAAGTGAGAAGAATCGAACTCCAATCGCTTTCCGGCGATCCAATCGGTTTCCGGCCGACGCCTGATCCAATCAGGATTCACTTCCAAAAATGGCGGAGGGCACCGTAGTCGAAACGGAACGGGGTTTGACCGTCGCACTGTTTAGCAGACAGGCCGTCCGCCTTGGACGTTTACCCTCCATCAAAAAATGGTGGGCGATGATAGAGTCGAACTATCCGGCATCCGCCCGGCAGAACGAGGCCAACGGATTTACAGTCCGCCGCCGGGAACATCGCCCGAATTGTCAATCAGCAGAAGACGCAACGGTCTTCCTTCTTTCTTTGACATCTTCAGGTGGATGTGTCGGAGATGCCAGAAAACTCCCCGAAGGGACCCGGCGCGATGAGAGAGGAGGAAAGAAGAAGCCTGTCAAACCGCGTCACCCGTCAAAGCGACAGATAACTTGACAAGCCGTAATAAGACAAAGCAGGAACGGCGACCGCCGCGAGGCGGCCGCTGAAGACATTTCGATTTTTGATCTCGTTCTTCATCGGACGTTCCTTTTTTTTGCAACTATACGCAAGTTGTCAACCAACAAGAGCGCGAACGCGGAATTTAGCCTGCCGCCATCCCTTGCGGACGCGCATAATCATCATACAGTATCCGCATGTTTCGCTTTTTTCTTCGCCGCTCGGCGCTCCGCCTTCAATTCAGCCCGGACAAGTTCGCGGGCACGATCAAGCAGTTCCGATTCCAGTTCCGGCGTGATCTCGCGTCCGGCGGTTTTCGCCTCGAACACCAGTTCCGCAAACTTCAACGATTTGCGGCGGATGGTATCCTTGATTGTTTCGGACTGGCGCGCGAAAGTTTCGGCGGTACGGCAGTTTTTCGCCTTTTCAGCGAGTCTGCTCGCCAATTCCGGATTTTCCTCGCGCCACTTTTTCAGCCGCTCGGCGCTGCTGCGGTTCATCGCTTCGCGCATTTCGGGTGTCCGGCGCTGCGCGGCGAGAGCCTTTTCCGTATTTCGGCGGCGGATGTATCTGATGACCGATTCCCGCACAAATCCGGAAATGTCCCCGCCGCAACACGGGCAAATATATTTTTCTGTTTTCATCTGACCACCTTTTGATTGCCTTGTGATACAATATCACACATTCTACGATTTGTCAACCGATATATAAGATTTTTGCCGCAGATTGCCGAATCGTGCCTCCGTTGACAAACCGGGAATAGGCGAAAAACCTGCAAAGATGGTCTTGGCAGGTCCCGGTCAAGATGGTCTTGGGCGGAAAACCACAGGAGAATGACGATGATTAAGTTGGCGTATGCCTCGTTGGACGAGGTGCCGGAAGCGGTGCGCGGTTTCTGCACTGTCGAGGGGAATGTCGTGTCGTTGGACGAGACGAAGATCAAAACCCAAGCGGATGTGGATGCCGTATTGGAGGGAAAACGCAAGGAGGCTGCGGACCACAGCGCGACCAAGGCGAAACTGGCGCAGTGGACGAAACTCGGCGACTCCCCCGAAGCGGTACAGGCGCAGCTGAACGATCTGCAAAGCAGGGCGGGAAACGCGAACGACCAGACGGAACGGATCGCCGCGCTGCAAAGGGACAAGAATCGCATCTCAAGCGATTACGACACCCTCAAGGCGGACTTTGACAAGATCAAACCGGAATACGACCAGATGAAAAAGCAGATTCACGAGTCGAAAGTCTTCGACGTTCTGGAGAAATCCGTGAACAAACTTCAGGGCATCGACGCCGTGCGTCTCACTCGCGCTCTCCGCAAGGATGTCGCTCTCGGCCTGATCGATCTGGACGAATCCGGCGAGGGACTGGTCGTGAAGACCGGAGAGAAATTTTCCGATTACGCGATGTCGGTGGCCAACGATTTCAACTTCAAGGCTCCGAACACTCCCGGAAGATCGAACCCCGGAATCGAAAGAATCCCGACCAGCGTCAAGCCGAACGACAAGGAAGCCCCCGACAGCGGTTTCCTTGACGACGAGGAAAAGAATTTGCTCGACAAGTAAACAATCGGAGAAAAACAAATGAAAAACACCCTGAAGAACCTCAACGTGTTCCTCAAGCCCCATCAGAAGGGGATCATCAACAAACTGACCGAGGAAAACCCGATCATCGACACCATTCCGGTGCGCGCGGCTTCGCACGGCATCTACAACGTGTATCCCACGATCAGCGAGATCACCGGGATGTCGGAAGTCGATTTCGACGAAGAACTGCCGACCGTCGGCATCAGCTTTGAACTCGGCCGGACCAAACTCGGCAAGATCGGCGGCAAGCTGCCGATCCCGAAGGATGCCGCCACCGAGGTCGGCGGATACTCCGCCTACGCCGATGCCCGTCTGCCGAACATCATCGCCAAGAGCGGTAACGATCAGGAATACCGTCTCTACTACCTCGGATTCCTCAAGTCGGCCCTCGCCAACGGCAAGGCCGTGTCGGTCGGCGGCGCGACCCCGAACAAGCAGTATTCGCTCGTGGCCGTGACCTACGACGAAGACTCAACGGTCGGGCTGTACAATCCCAAGACCCTCAGCAACGGCAAACTCTTCGAGCAGCTGGTGCTGAACGGCGGGAACGAGTACGAGGTCGAGGCCGGTGGCAAGAAGTTCATCGGCAAGATGATCGCCAGTTTCATGCAGTTCGGCTTGCAGCTCGCCGACCCCCGGCTGGTCGGTGCGCTCGTCAACATCGAACCGGCCGTCAACGCCAGCGACCGCGACAAGATCGACGGTCTGCCGACCGCCGCGCAGATGGATGACCTGCTCTCCGGCGTCCGCGCCGGTACGAACACCGTCATCTACTGTCACCCGACGCTGGCGAAGAAGATGGCAACCAAGTTCCAGCTGCCGCAGCGCCAGATCGGAAACGGCGAGACCGGAGTCCGCTACGCGCTCTACGACTGGCAGGGCATCCCCGTCGTCACCAGCTACAACATCGGCTGGGGCAACGAGGCTGTGGTGAGCCTCTAAATCCAACACAATTCAACAGGAGAAAACATCATGTGGAAACGCAATGAAGCCCATTTCGACGGCGACTATTTCTTCAAGGAACAGGCGCTCGCAACCGGAACCGACGCTCAGGTGAGCGAGGCGTTTGAACTCGGATGCACCGAGGGCGGAATCCGGGTGCGCGGATGGCTGGACGGCTCCGCCGTCTGCGCCAGCGGCAACACCATCAAAACCGAACTCGAAGTCGCGGACACCCCCGACGCGACCGCGTGGCGGAAAATCGCCGAGAACACCATCACGGCGACCGCGACCAGCGTCACCGGCGACATCTTCAGTTTCATTCCCGATGTGGATGACCACTACATGCGGGTGAAGGTCGCCAACGCCGCCGGGATGACCGGCAACTTCAGCGTGGCGGTGGAACTGGTTCCGTAATCCGCGAAACCACGAACGACCCCGTCCGAGCCGTCTGTTTCGTCCTCACTGTGCAGACGGCAAAGGCGGGGTTTTTTATTTTTCGCCGACTTAGCTCAAAGGCAGAGCGGCGCACCTGTAATGCGCTGGTTGCCGGTTCAAATCCGGCAGTCGGCTCCAAAATTCACCATTACCGCGACACGCCCGGTAGCAGAGCGGTTGACAAACGCGGAAAAAGCGAAGACAACAGGAGGACACCCATGAAACCGGAAGAAGAAAAAACACAAACCGAAATGACCAACGAGGAATGGAACGCATACCTCGCCGGGGTTTTCGGGGAACTCGGAATCCCTGTCGAACCGACCTGCGGGACCGCCCACGGCATCCGATTCGACTACTGCTACGGCGTAAGAATCAAAATTCCCGCGACCCTCGCACCTCGCCGATTCCGGGTAATCCTTTTCGATATGCAGAATCATCTGAAGGTCTGCGACAACATCCTCGATGCCGGGGACTATTTCGTGTCGCGGCGACGGTACTGCATACCCTACGGCATCCAGATCACCGATGCCGACAGCGGAGAAAAAATCTGCCAGCACACCTATTCTCCCAAAGGCAGACCGGTCGTCATCGACATGCCGGTTCCCACGATGGGCGACGGCATCGCGTGGTTCAGCTATTGCGACGCGTTCCGCAAAAAACACGAATGCGAACTTCACGTCTGCATGCCGGAGCATGTCCGAACGCTCTTCGAGTCCGAATATCCGGACATCCATTTCATCGACCGATCCGAAAAAGACTCACTCTATCCCTACGCACACTACACCATCGGCGTTTTCACGGAGGGAAAAGACGATGCGGACTGCCCCGTGGATTACCGGAGAACCGCGCTTCACCACTACGCCGCCTATATGTTGGGGATGTCGCCGGACGAAGGCGGAACGCCGCCGCGAGTGACCATCCCGGAAAAGCGCACGATCCAAGAACCGTATGTCTGCATTTCAACGCTGGCTTCCGGGATGTGCAAGGAATGGATTCATCCAAGCGGATGGATGACAGTGGTGAGTTTCCTCAAAAGATGCGGATACCGCGTCATCGACATCGACAAAAGCATCACACAGGGGGACGGCATCCATTGGACAAGCATCCCGCGCGAGGCGGAGGATTTTACCGGGAATCATCCGCTCGCACAACGGGCAGAACTGATCGCCCACGCGGACTTTTTCATTGGCCTCGGTTCGGGTCTTTCGTGGCTGGCGTGGTGCTGCAAGGTGCCGGTGGTGCTGATAAGCGGTTTCAGTCTGCCGGAGAGCGAGTTTTACACCCCGTACCGCGTCATCAACATGAATGTGTGTCATGGATGCTACTCGGACACCCGGTATAAATTCGAGAACCGCGAACACGACTGGTGTCCCAAACACAAAGGAACGGCGCGACATTACGAATGCACGCGCGGCATCACCCCGGAACTTGTCATCGAGACCATCCGGAGGATACCGGAATTTCAGCGACATATCGAAACAAAACAACAGACAGGAGATGAAAAATGAGTACCTTTTTCGATGTTTGCGTCCGCTGCAAGAGAACCTTCACCAACGAGGCGGAATTTGTGGAACACATGAACGGCCACACCGGAAAATCCAACGCCAGAAAGCCCATCGACGAAGTGGACGAGCAAGTGCGCATGGAGGCGAAAACCGTACCGGGGATCAGCGACATTCCGGATGAGGACACCACGCTGGCCGCCGTGCGAAAAGTCAGCGGGAAACGGAAAAAACTCATCGCCGCAGGCATCGAAGCAGCCACCATGACTCCGGAAGAGGTGGACGCGAGATACGCGGAAGAGAAGAAGAAAGGCACGGTGAAGTAAATGCCCGACCCCACCCAACTCACCGAACCGCTTTGCACAAAGGCATGGGCGGACCTGTTTTTCTCGGAATCGTCGTTCAACACGGCATGGCTCGACGCATCGAATGAAAAGAAACTGTCCGCGTTGAAGTCGGCGACCTACTTCATCGAACTCTATGTCACATTCTTCGACGAACACGGAGACTCTTTCGTATATACTCCGGACGGCACGGACGACTGGGATAACGATGTCATCCCGTTGCGGCTGAAGCAGGCGTGCGCACAGGAAGCGGGGTATCTCCTGAGTTTGGACGACAATCCCGCCGAACCGCATCCGCTGACGGTACTCGGACTCATTTCGGCTGACGGCAAGAAGTTCGACAAGGAATATACCCCGCCGATCTTCCCGAAAATCGTCGTCAAACTGCTGCGCGCGCTCGGCGGAGAGGTCGATCCGGAAACCACCGGAGCGGAACAGATGCAGGTCGCATCGAAGCAAACCACATGTTGAGGCGGAATATGCAGAAAAACGGGCAATTCGTCGATGATCCGGAAGCGCGGGAGAAAATCTGGAAAACCGCCCCGCGCGCCGTGGACAAATTCGGCAACAAACTCATCAAGATCGGGCATTACTGGTGCGCGTTCGATTTCAACCGGTTCTGGCAGCTCGCCGTGGACGAGAGCGAAGAGGAACAGTACATCATCGTGGTCAGGGTCGCGGACGGCAGATTCTTTTCGCGCACGCGAAGCTCCATCCGGCGCGGGAAAAGATACTGGCGGCGTCGGATCGAAAGCGGATGGTACATTTTCGTCGATCCCCTCATTCAGCAGGTGTATCAATGAAACGAAACCCCTTTCTCAAAGCGGAGGAAAAAGTCCTTCGGAAAGTCTACGGAAACACCGCGACATTGACCTATCTGGTCAGAAGCAGGACGTATAACTCCGACACCGGAGAACTCGCGGAAACCGACAAGACATTTGTCCGCGTCATCCATATCAGCAGTCCGTCAGAGTTCGCGGACGCGCTGGTGGACGGAGAAAACATCAAGAAAGGCGATCTGCGATGCGAGGTTGCAAGAAAAACCCTGATCGACGCACTGCGTCCGGCAACCGGCGATCCTGCGGTATTGAGCAACTTGAGAAGTGCTTCTGCAATGACCGCCGGGATCGACATCAGCACCGACCGTCTGACATACTGCGGACGCGATTACAGCATCCGTAAGATCGTGCCGCTCGGCGTTTATGCGAACGAGCCATCGAAATACAAACTGCATCTCCGGGAAGTCAAATGAGGATTCCGCTGAACAAACATGGTATCGCACTCATCGAGGAGAAATGCCGAAGCCGCGTGAGAGAACTTCAGCAGCTGATCGCGGCAGAAGCGGCGGATTATCTGCTGAATTTCGGATACCATGCTTTTTTGAGCAGCGGACCGGGAAGCGGAAACGGACCGGGGTGGTCTTGGTATTACGCCGCAAACTGGAATTGTTCGGTTGGAACGGTTGACCGAAGCGTCATCACCCCGGAACGCGACCCATTCAACGAGGAAGAGAAATCATACGAGGGCGATCTTTACGAAAAGATCGAAGATTCAAGGGGAAATCCGTTCCGGGAAGCCAAATTCGGAGACGTGCTGTATGTGACCAATTCGGTCTACTACGGGAAATGGCTCAACGAAGGCGGCACGGAGTTTCTTACCCATCTCAACGAGTCGCATCCGAATCGCTTCATCGAACTGTGCGAGGCGTATCTGAAAGATAAAATGTCGGAACTCGTCCGGACGATCAAGGAGAGAAAATGAACCATATCGCAATACGCAATGAAATCAGACGCAGGGTGGTCGCCGCCGCCGCAATCGCCGCCGCCACCGAACTCAAACTCGCCGGACGGGATTTCGACAGTTCCGGGAAAAATTTCTGGGCAGAGGAACACCTGATCGGCGGCGCGGAACGCGCCATGACCAATCGGCGGTGCAAGATCAGCAGTTATCTCGTGCAATACGATCTCTGCTGTCCGGTCGGGACATCGATGGAAGCATCGGAACAGAAAGCCGCCGCCATCGAATCCGCCCTGATCGGAACGACATTCGTCATATCCGGAACGGACTGCACCGTAAAGAAAATCAAGACCTCGCGCACGGAGGGAAAACTGTGCAACACGGTATCTGTGCTGCTGACAATCGACCTTAATGCGGCGGAAAGTTGACAAAGCGGGAATAAGCGGACAGTGAGGACAGGCGACAGGTATGCAACACTCATAACAAGGAGAAGAACAAATGAGTTTGGTAACAGGCACCGGAGCGGTGGCAAAAGTCAAATCTATCGTGTGCGCTCTGTCCGGATTCACGGGAACCGGGACCAGCGTGTTCGGGTCGGGCGGCGACATCAACTGCACCAACGTCGAGTACGTCAGCATCGGGAGACCCGACACCGATGAAAACGAAGAGCAGGAGTTCGAGACCAATCTGCGGAAGATCAAAGACTCCATCGCCACGAACGGCTGGGCGTCGTGGGACAAAATGGCGGTCTTCAACGACGAAAACGGCGTGAACTGGCGCGCGTTCGTCGCAGCACAGCAGACCGACGCCACCGGCACCATCACGCTCACGGCGGGAACGAACACCATCGGCAGCTGGAAAGCCAAGGTGTCCAAGGTCGAAGGCGGCGACGGCGACGCGGCGAGCCTCGACACGAGTTTCACCCCGACCTTCACGCTTCTGGAAGCGCTCTCCTGAGCGTAAAAACAAAATAACAGTGAGGAAAGACAAACCATGAAGAACGAATTTGACCTCTCGAAAATTTCCGTCAAGGAACTCCCGAAGAAGACCATCAAGGCGAACTTCGAGGGGACGGAGAAGGAATACGAAATCCGCGTGCTCAACGACGGCGAAAAGATGACGCTCGATTCGCTTTTGTACACTTCGCGGAACGTCTACCGGACCCGCGACCTCTATGTGTTTCTGCTGGCGGCAGGACTGGACATCGAACAGGCGGTCGCCGCGTTTCTCTTTGAGAACGTGAACGCCGAGGCGGTACGCGTCGGAGACGAAATTTTCCAGTTCACCAAATCATTCGAGGACGCGAAAGTCGCAGAGGCGGAATCGGCGGAAAAAAACTCCAAAAAGGGAGCGGATCAGCCGTAAACGTCGGCGGATACCTCTCCCTGATCGAGAGTTGCGTGGAGGCAAACGACCTGTCACCGCTTGCGCCGATGTCGATCCGCGATCTCATCTGGGTCAACATCGCGCAGGCGCAGAAACTCAAGCGCAGCGGCAGACAGGAGTGCGACATCTGGACGGCGCGTTTCAAGATGGCGGAGACGATCTATCTCGCCCTCTGCGACTGCCGGGATTTGGCGATAGACACCAACTTCTATGTCAGGTGCGCCGCGCTCAAGGGAACAAAAAATCCCAAGATCACCGGGTTCGACACGAAAAAACTCCCGTCGAACTACGTGGAGGAGGAGCGCAAGGAGGCGGAACGGCGGGCGAAGATGACGCCGGAAGAACTTGCTGAGCAGGATTTCAAAGACTTCATGGCGGGAAAAACCATCAAGCCGCGTTGATTCAAACATACCGGAGCCGGGGACATTACATCCCCGGTTTTTTTGTTGACAAACGCGGAATAAACGAAAACGGATGATGGAGAATCAAACATGGCAGAAGATCTGGTAACGCTCGGATTCGCGTTCAGCGCGGGGAATGCCGAAACGGAAATCAACAAACTGATCTCCGCGTTCAACACTCTTGACGAAAAATCGCAGACCGCGCAGAAATCCCTCGGAAAACTTTTCGGCGGGTCGTTTGTTTCCAAAATCGATCTGGCACGGAAAAGCATCGGAAAATTCAACTCCGGGCTGGTCCAAACCGCCAATTTTGCCAAAAAAACCGCCAGCGCGATCAAGCCGCTACCGACGCAAATCGGCAAGATCACGACAGAGCATCTGAAACCGATCCCTCCGGAAGTTCTGCAATCCCTGTCCGAATACAGCCGACTGGTCAGAGAAGCCGCCGACGCGGTATCCAAACTGAATGTCAATGCAAAATCCGTCAAGGCAACGCCCGTCATCGAACTCAACAACGCAATGAGGGATACGGGGCGGCACGCCGAGGATTTGGGCGAATCCATCTATCAGATGTTCCGAACCGGAACACTGGCAGCCTTTTTCAAAAAATCGACCGAAATGGCGGTCGCTTTCGGGGTTGAACTCGCGCACGTCAATTCGCTGACGCTGGAGTTCGATTCCGACCGCATCCGGTCCGGGCTGCTCAATTTGAGTTCGGTCTATGGATCGGCGACCAAAAACGCCGAAGCGCTTTACTACGCGTATTCATCCGGGGTACGCGGAAGCGAAGCCGACCTTGTGCATTTCACACAGGAAATGGCCGGGCTTTCAACTCTGATCCGAGCGAATGTCACGCAAACGGTGGACGCGGCGACCAGCGCCATGAACGCCTACAATCTTTCGGCACGCGACGCGGGACAACTGACCGACCTCTTTTACGGCATCGTCAAACAGGGCAAGGCGCGCGGCGAACAACTGGCATCCGGACTCGGACAGGTCATTTCCACGGCGGCGACCGCAGGATTGAGTCTTGATGAAATGGGGGCGTCCATCGCCAGCCTGACCAAGGTCATGCAGACGAGGAACGCGATCACCTATTTCAACAACATGCTTTCCAAGATGATTAAGCCGACGAAGGAATGTCGGCTCGCGGCGGAAAAACTGGGGATCGAACTCGGTCTCGACGCCCTGCGAGCCAAAGGATTTGCCGGTATGATGCAGGAAATCCACGACAAGACGCGCGGTTCGCAACAGGCGATCCTCAATCTGTTTCCCGACCTGCGCGGTCAGCGCGCGGCATTGCAGCTGCTCAACAAAGGCTGGGGAGACTTCCAAAACCAGCTGCAATTTTTCGCCAACAAGTCGGGGATCGCGGACAAGGCGATGCAGGAACTCACCGGAGACATCTATTTCCAACTGTCAAAAATCCCGGATACGGTCGGAAAAATCAAAATCGCCACCGGCGATCTCATGGTGCAGATTCTCACCTTGGGCGGCGCGCTCACTCCGCTGATTACCGCATTCAACAACATGGGGGAAACCGGGCAGAAAGTGGTCGGCGCGATGGTATTGATCGCCGGGGGACTCGCGCTGGTCAAGACCTCGAAAAAAATCCACATGGCGATGTCGCTCTTGGAAATGAAGTACAACGCCATTCTTTCCGGGCAACGCAGAGAGGAGGTCGCCGAACGCACCGCTGTCGCGGCGGCGATCACCAAGGAGACGGCGGCGAGGAAAGGCGCGGCGGCGGCAACGGTCGGCGGGGCGGGAGCAAGCACAGCTGAAGGGGCGGCGACAGCGGCCGTCAAGAAGGCAGCCGTCGTCAACGCGGCGGCGGCAATGGCAGCGAAAAAAGTCGCCGACGCCAATCTGCTGCGAGCCAAAAGCGAACTTGTCACCGCACAGAACATCGCCAACAGTACGCTGATGACAAAAATGGATACGGCGGCCAAAATATCCGGGCTTAACGCAAGCGTTTGGCACCTCTCCACTCAAAAAGAGTGGAACGCCTACATCGCCGCAGCAAACGCCCATGAGATTGCGAGAATCAGACTGCTCGCGGCCAGCAAAGCGGCAATCGACGCCGAAACTGCGTCACTTGCCGCGAACGCGGCGGCGCAGAAAGCACGCAATGCCGCATCCGCGTATTCAGCAACGAACACCATTGCCGATGTCGCACGAACCGGTGTCGGTTTTGCTGGCGGATTCAAGGCGATGTTCGATACCGCTTCCTTTATGAAAAAATTCAGCACATCGACGCAAACCCTGAAAACCGTTCTTTCCGGGCTTCGCCATCCGTGGACATCGTTTGTGACCGGCATGAAGGCTCTGCACTCCGGAGGCGTCGTGGCATCGCTGGCGACATCATTTGCCGCTTTGAAAGCAAGTTTGAGTGTGGCGCTGACCGGAATCGGTGCGGTACTCGGCAAGGTGGCCACAATCGCCGCGAGCATTTTCAGCGCCGCCAATGTTATCATTGCCGGGCTTGCGGCTGTTGTAATCGGCGCAGTCGATATGATCCAAAGCCTCGTGAGGACCGGAGACGCCTATAAGGGAAGTTTTGTTCTGCAACCGATAGCGGACTGGATTTACGGAATCGGAAAACTTGCCGAAGCTGCCAAGGAAATGGATAAACATCTGGCAGACGCGCTTCAGACAAATCGCGCCGTGAATGCCGCAAGGACCTTTGTAAAAGACATTCAAAACGAATTTACCCAGCAATTCAGAGAACAAATCGTCATCCCCAAATTGAATGTGCAGGGGCAGATTAACGAAAACTTCAAGCCACTATCGAAACTGCTCGTCGAACGGGTGGAAAAGTTTGATGCCGTCACGCTTCAAAACGCTCAAGATCAGGCTATTTCAACCGGTCTTGCTTACAGAAACTATCAAATGAAAATGGCGCGTCACCTCGGAGAAGGGAAAACCCTTACCGAACATAACAAACAAAAGCTCGAAGCGCTGAAGTCGGCGTGGGATGCCGCAAACGAAAATTTGAACAAACTGCGCGACGGAGCGGAACAGAACGCCAACGGCATCCGCAGCTATGTGCAGAAAATCGACGATCTCGTGCAGGCGCAATACGATGCCATCGATTCCATTTGGGAAATGCAGGAGAGCGTGCGCTATAAAATGATGACCCCGTCGATGCAGATGACCGAACAGAGATCAAGAATGACCGACGCGCGCAAAGAATACTACGAAGCCATCGCAAACGGCGATGCCAAGGTTGCAAAAAAGGCATTCAAGAAAATGATCTCCGCCTATGACGCGCTGGTCAAGGACGCGGAGGCGAAACTAAAGAGTTACGGAAAACTGCGGGATACGCTCAAGGGCGATGCGCTTGACTACTTGCTGAAGGCAACGCAGAGCCTGCCGCAAAAACTCACTTTGCTGCGCAACCGGGCGGCGGAACTGTACCTGGAGAGCGGCGGCCGGTGGATTCAGAACGCCGCAGGCCAGTGGAATTTCCAAGTTCCGACCGGAGTCAACAGCGATCTTGCAAAATCCTACGAAAAAGCAAAGCAGGCAGCCGGGTTGCAGATTCAGGCTCTGCAAGAAGAAATCAAGGCGAAGCAGAAACTTGCGCAGGCGGAAAAACGGGCCAACGACAACACCGTGAAACTGATTCAGTCAATGGATAAATTCAAGGCAACGACCGCCAGCGCCGTCAACGCCTATTCTCTGGAAGCACAGCAACTGCAATCGAGGAAATTCGTCACCCCGGCGAAAGTGCAGCCAGTGACGGTCGCGCAGTCCGGACTCGGCAACAGCCAGAATCAACTCAACACCCTCTATCAGCAACTCGCGGCCATGACGACCGCATACCAAAATCAGGCGGCGCAACGCGAAGCACAGGCACAGCAGCAACGCAATCAGTTGAACAAGAATATGGAAAAATTCATGGACAACAACGAAAAACTGCTGGAAAAACTTGATGCCAATACCGAAAGAATGCACAACGCCCTGCTGAAACTCGCCGAAGCAATGGGCAAAGGCATGGATATGAGCAAACTTGCCGCGCCGCTCAAAAATCTTGAAAAGACAGTCGGCAGCCTCGGTGTTGTCACATACTGATGTTCTTTGGTTGCAAATTCCACTGCGAGACATTATATTATGTCAGATGCAACATGGAGCGCAACCGTGAACGATAAAAATCCGCTGGCGATCATCCTGTCCGGGATATTCACCGTCATCAAGTGTGTTTTGGCGGTTTTCGTATGGGGAATCATCGTGATTGGCGCGATCACCAAGAACAGATAGTTCATGGGCGGAACGGCGAAAACGCGACGCGGCTGCCGTATTCGGCGCGATGATTCCAAAAGTGACGCAGACAGTTGAACGCAAGCCATTCGGCGTGTCTGCGATGCCACCCGAAGAGAAACGGGACGCGATAGCGGATCATCAAAGACAGAATGCTCTGCTCGAAAGAATCGGGGTTGAGACCGCAACGATATTTCCCGCCGCGAATTTCGGCAAGCGGCCCCTCTACAATCACGGCGGCGGACTCGAAATCCCTCATGCGTTCCATTTCCCGCTCGAACCGCGCTCGCCCGGAAGTCATGCAGGACGCAAGGTCGCCGATGGTCTTTCGCTCCAAAACGATCTTTTCCACCATCCCGGCGAGGGAATAATCGCCCGTGTGCAGGGTGCCGGGTTCAATCTGACAGTCGTACCCCCGGAAGAGAAACGGAGACTGCTCACGCGTATCAACGATGATTTTCATTTTTCCCGCCGCTTCGTTTTTTTTCGTATTTTTTTTCGCACGGATACATGCGGTATGACATTTTCGCCCAATTCCGACCTCAATTTATGTGACACTCGGAAAACCGTCCGGATGCTGCAATGCGTCATCATCGCGGTATATTCGGCGCTGCGCCGTTCATAAAAGCGATAGAGGTAGATGCGCCAGTGGCGCTCGGAAAGCGCGGACAAAAATTCGTCGCGCTGCCGCAACTCCTCCAAGCGGTCATCGATTTCGCGTTTTTTGGCTTCGAGTTCACGGTCGCGGCGTTCCTGAATGTCATTCCGTTTCTGTGCGATGCCGAGTTCACGAAGCAACCGCTTGTTTTCGCATTGCCGAGTGATGTGTTTTTCCCGCGCAATGTCACTTTGAGACTTCCCCTTGAAAATCGTATTCATAAGGGCATCCAGCACATGAGGAGTATTGAAATAGTATTCGGCGATCCGTTCAAGAACTTTCAGCACCACCGGCAAAGACTCCGGGGAAACAGTGAGACCTTCAAGCGCCAATGGCGTCGGCGATTCGGTTTCCGATGTCGCCTCGAAGTATGCTCTCGCCACCTGATCGGAATCCCGGTCTCGGTCTTCGCCGGGATCGTATTCCATTTGTGGAACGGAGACATGCTGGTATTGATAATGCAGATCGTCGGCGGATTCCCGCGCTCTGCTCAAACATGGTACGCCGAGTTCGCAATCCCGGCGCTGCGGACATTCAATGCGTCTGCCGAAACATTCAATCTTGTCATCGTTCGGTCCCGGCATCCGACCCGTCCTCCGGCGAACCGGGCGCGGAGGGTCCGGGATGCGGAGACAGATCGGGCGGCGGCGATATAAAATCACAGTCGTTATAGTAGTTGATGATTCTGGCGTTCCGTTTCACTTCGTTCAAAATCAGCAGTATTCCCATGCCGATCAGACAGAAGCATGCGCGGGCAATCCGCCCGGAACAGTATTGGAACGCGGCGGCGGCAGCGAGAGCCATCACCAACACGTAGTAGAAAATTCCAGAGACAAAAGACATCGCAACCTCCTTTGTCATACTATATCACAAGAAAAACAATTATTCAAGTGATATTCCGTTTTTTTGATCGGAATTGATGAAATTTGAAGATCGCATCGGCGACCACGGCCGGTTCGATGGCCGCCATACAGCTCCCGACAGTCTCGCCGTTTTTATCATTATGGGGGCAAGCACACAGGCTGTTATCGCAATCGGACCCGTCGTTCAGCGCAACCGCGCGACTGCGCCAGCAGGATTTCTCGCGGCAGCAGTCGAACATGCCGACATTCTGAAAAAAAGCGTGCCCCGGATACTGTTCCCAATGCGCCGGTTCGCGCGCCCCGGCGACGACCACGCAGGGACGGAGACCGCCATCCGGCAACGGAAGCGCAGCGGACAGGTGCATCGGGAAACTCACCGGCGTCAGCACCCCGGAGGAATGGTACACGAGACGCATGAAATCGCGGATGCCAGTTTTGCCGACCATATCGCGGACATTTTTCAAGGGCCGGTGAACATGGTCGGGGTTGCCCTCGCCGATCTGCACGAACGTCACGGCCCCGCGCAGAAGATCGACGACCTCCTGATAACGGGACAACCCCCAGTTTTTCAGCGTAAAATCCTTTTTGTAACCGGCATCTACGATCCAGTAATCGCCAAGTTCGCGCGACAGCGGAAGCGGCTTCTTTTCGTTCTCGGAAAGATAAACATCCGGGCGAAACGGACCCTGCGGAATCGCAAGACCGAGTTGCAACTGAAGTTCCTTCCGGAAAGCGTGGATGAAGTGATAGGGGAGCGCGTCGCTGTCATCGATGAGCGGATATTCGATGTCGATCACCCGGTCGGCGTTGTCGGCGGTGACATCACGGCTCAAAAGCGGATTATTGTCCCAAAGCGGAGCAGCGGAAGTATCGACATTGACTTTGATGTACGGATGCGCGCGCTTCAAATCGCGCACCGCCGCCGTCAGCATCAGAATATCCCCCGGAGACCGGTAGTGGCGAAGCAGAATCCTCATCTACCCATCCCCCGTTTCACGCGGTCAAGCCACAGGTTGACGATGCTTTCGTCATAGTTATTGACATCGAGTTCCAGTACGCTCCTGCGGGTCAGCCGGGACGCGGGGAAATCGGTCTTGAGAAACAATACCGTCTCGACCGGCAACAACGCAAGCGCCGCGTGAAAGTTGCCCGACGCGACCCCGGCAAAACCGGAACAGACGCTCAAAACCCCCAACAGATTCGCACAGGTGGCGCGAGCCTCCCGAATCGTGCAGTGCTCAAAACTGAATCTGCGGTTGTCTGGATTGTCGAAATAGTGCGACATGTGCGTGTCCAGCGGAATCAGACCGGCATCAATGATCTGATCGCGCAGTCGTTTCGCAACAAACTCCGAACAGCCGAGTTTCCCCGGCAGACACGTCGAATGATAATGGACTCCGACCAGCGGCGACGAAAAACGGCGGTCGATATGGGGGGGCGCGGACGGCGGCGGGATGCCGAGTTCGCTGCGGCAGCAGTATTCCGCCTTGGTCATTTCCGGATGATTCCATTCCGAACAAGGGAATCCGATCTCGAATACGATGTCATAGGCAGATTCGTTTTCGTCGCAAGTCCCGAAAATGTCCTCCTGCCCGCAGTGGACGTGCAGATAAAAGTCAACCTCCGGATAGCGTCCGCGCAACGCGTCGAAACACGGCTGAAACGCAATGGCATCGCCGAGACCGTGATGAAACTTTATCAGCACTTTGCGATACCGCCCGGAAGCGAGATAGTCGCTGACCTTGCGTCCGGAGAAATCCTTAATCAGCATCGGTCAAACCCTCCAGCCGCGCCCGCGCTTCGGGATGGTCGGCGTAAAACAACTTCCTCGTCTCAATGCGAAGCGCATCAAGCGACGCGGCAATGTCGCCATACTCCGCGTCCCGGTTCTCCTCGATGGCGACCGCGAGATCACGCAATTTCAGCGCGGTTTCACGATGGGAAAATTTCAGGTGATCCGCTGCGTCGCGCAACTGCGCGGAACAGTAATCCCGGTTATCCTCCTCATAGGTAAACTCGCCCCACTTGCTCCACGCGTTCTTGACGTGCTTGCGCGCACACATGGTGCATTGGTCGAATGGAGACGCGACATCCACCGCCGCGCCGTTTTTGCCGTGACAACTGCAACTCATTCAAAATCCTCCTGTCCTTCATGCAGACGAGCCTCCGGTCGGCGGGAGTTTTCGTCATAGGTAATACACATATATTCATCCACATCCAAAGGTTCCAAAACGAAACTCCGAGCTTCGACGATGCGGCGGTCCTCGAATCCGGGACCGATCTTCTCGCAGTAAAAACAGCGGTCGCGCCAAAATGCCGCCTTGTACGCGACACCGCCGTCAGCGACGAGATTTTCCAGTTTCAAAGCCCACGGATAAAACACCCGCGAAAACAGAGACCCGTCGAATTTCTGACCAGATACAATCAGTCGGCGCGGATCGAACGGATCGTAGGTGACACGGTAGAGAAATTCGGCATCCCGGAACGACGCGCGGATATTGCGCAACGGCCCCTCGATATTGAATCCGCCGCTGCGCGCACCCCAGACAAGATGATTCTTCTGCAAATAGCCGGAGTCCGCAGGACAAAGTTCCACCGGTGCGGAATCGCCGTCAAGATCGCAGATGTGATAAAGTCGAAACATTCTCCGCGTCACGGCTCCGCCAGCGACGAATGTAAGATGCCATTTGCCGTCGATATACTCCGCTGCCGGACTGCACTCGGTGGCGTCGTCGGGCATAAAGGTGTTGACGCGAACCCACGAGCCATTGCGGAACTGATGGATTTTCCATTTGCCGTCCACGGGGATGCAGCAGAACTCACGCGCCGAGAAACCGTTTTCCGGGTCGGGCGCGGCAAACGGCATGTGACTCATCGTCCCCACTGTAAAATCGAACATCGCATTCCTCCTACGAATATCTGCGGCTTGAATTTTCAGGGCATGGCCAGACCCAACGCGAATTGTCGTAGTCGTAACAACCCTGCTGAATTTCCATATAGCCGTCATAACTGTAACGCGAGCAAAACTCATCCGGCAAGCCTACCAGTTTGCCGCACTCATCGATGTCGCCCTCGTTATACAAAACTCCGCCGCAAGTGCGCGGGTCGCTGACCTCGATCAGCCGCCAACGATTGAACGGGGTCCCGATCTCCCGATCCTGATACCCCCGGAGGTCCCAGCACCGCTTGCTCTCACTGCTGCCATTGACCACCTTGCTCGCCAGCACCTTCGGTTCGCACTCGCATGGACACTGTTTGAAAAACCAGACTTTGCCGTTGCGCATGATGACCTTGCCGTCGCTGTTGAAAAATATCTTGCCGTCCATTTTACAGCACCGACAAAGTAAGATGGTAATTTTCGCAGATCGCGCCGTGATGCTCCTGCGTCAGCACATATTCGCCGTCGTTGTACGCCAATCGACCGATCAGGGTACGGGAAATATGGTCCGATGGAGACGGGTAATCGGCCGACATCTTTACCGCCGCCGCGCCTGACTCGATGTCGATTTCCACATAGAAATACAAGGTCTTTTTCTGCGCGAAACCCGTGAAACACGTCCTCGGCAGATAATAACGGGATTTCCCGGCATCGACGAAACCGCAGGAGGTGTTGGATATATTCGCCCCGTCATAACAGGCGATGACATCAACCAAGTCTCCCGAACCGCTCCCGGATGAACCGCTCCCGGACGACCGGGAAGAACTCGACGAACTCGATGAGCTTGACGACGAACTGGATGACGAACTCGAAGACGAAGATGACGACGAACTGGAAGAACTTGACGACGAACTCGATCTTGACGAAGCGGAGCAACTGCCGGTATCGTACAGCACCAGTTTGCCATTGACCAATCCGAGAATGCCGGTCCCGGTAAGCCCGGATGAGCTCGACGACGAACTGGATGACGAACTCGAAGACGAGCTGGACGATGACGAACGGCTGGAACCAGAACTTGCCGAACCGCCATTGATGAAACTCTGCGGCACGGAGAGAAATTTCAGTTTGAAAAAACCGGAATACCCCGGCTCCGCTTCGACGCGGACGGGGTCGGCCGTTTGGATTTTACCGGGATCGACGCGATCATCCATCTTGGTCGTTCCGATCCCGGCGACAAGATTCCGGAGCGCCTTGTCCAAACGGGGGGTATAAGCCACCAGTCGTGTCGCGTGTCTCGCCATTACCACTTCATCCCCTTGGTGGGAAGATTCAAGCCGGACCATGATTTCACGGGATACTCACGAAATACCAACGTATTGTACGGGGTGTTGGCAACATAATCTGCGTGACCGTCAATCGCTTTCGTAAGGAGATACCCTTTATCCAGCGGCATCTGTGTGTCCTGTTCGCAGGACAACTCATACAGATGATCCAGCTGCGGCGGCGCGGCACGCATCAGGATTTCGCTGGCTATCAGATACAATCTGCGCGCCGCAAGATATTGATTCCACGAACAGAACATCAGTTTCCCGGTCGGATAGAAAAGTTTTTTGCTGTTTCCGTATGTCACGGCTTCATTCAGTCGGAAATGGCAAATCTGCGACGGCTTGGAATCCGCCTTGATGACGAAATTGGCGAATCTTGAGTTCACGGATTTCGCCGCCGCGAGCATCGCATCGGCAGAGAGGTCGATCTCCTTGAATTTGGCACGGTCGCCGACATCAAGCATCCGGCGATACAAAAGCAGACCGGTGGTGTCGATCTGGATATTGACGGTCACGGACCAATACTGCCATTTGACTTTGGTCGAACCATCCTCGTAGACGGTGATATAGGAACACTCCGGAGGAAGCAGCAACCCCGTGTACTGCGGAATGGACAGCCCGCAGACGGTGATCTGCTGCGAATTGATGGAATTGCCGTATTTCAGCGCATTGTTGATGTTCCAGCTCTGGGTGGCGAATGTGAAACTCATCTGCACATTGCGGACAGCCCGTTCCGCAGGAATCCGGTCTCCGGCAGAGTTCCGCACCGGGAGAACGGCATTGCCGTTTTTATCATAAAGATAGCCGGTCGAATTGTAACTTGCGGTAAACGGAACAACGACTTCCGGATAAGTGAACTGAATGTTGTCCGGCTTCAGTTTCCACGGTTTCGTTTCGCTGGTGATCGTGCCGCCGTCCTCGTCGGTGGCGTTTGGATCGGTGGTCGAGTATTCGAGATCAGCCATCCAGTATTTCGAGTTTTCGGAGAGGGGCTGAATTTCCGCATTGCCGTAGTATTTGAACGCGGCATGACGGGGGTGCGCGGCATATTTGGCGGGAAA
>Ga0310690_10002254_pt1 | contig 31906 bp, 29 predicted proteins | sample AusTroGonzalo_MG_2_FD_207661 | JGI IMG/M metagenome (GOLD analysis project Ga0310690, IMG submission 207661) | Bovine rumen microbial communities from tropical cattle in Woodstock, Queensland, Australia - Gonzalo_04 (v2) (version 2) | ecosystem: Host-associated > Mammals > Digestive system >...
AGAAGATTCTATTACTTTTATTAATAAGGTTTTTGATAATACAGATGTGTTTACTTATTCTGATAATACTATTACTATAAATAAAACTTTAAATGATGATGGTTATACTGAAGGTATTATTGTTTCTAATTTAAATAATTCCTTGATTACAGAAGATGATAAAAAACAATTAGGAATAACTGTTGGTGTAGATTTAATTGATTATACTCCTTCTGATTGGCGGGCTGAGTTATATATACAAGGCCTTGAAGCAATTAGTCAAGGAAAAAGACCAAATATTTATCAACAAGAGTTATTAGATTTATTTGATAGTATTTATGAATTTGGTTATTATGATGCAAATGATAAATGGATTTATGAAGGTAGATTTAAAACAGAAATTGCTTATAGACCTAATAATTTGAATTATTGGATTGATTTTTTAGAGCCGGTTGATAATTTTTATGGAATGTCTGTTGATGAAATAGAACCTAAATTATATTCTTATCAACAAGATAAAATTATTAAAATTTATACTGATGAAGTTCCTAATTGTATTATTATTGATGAATCTATGAATGATGAATATCAACAAGAGTTAAGAGATAAATGTGATGAACAAGGTCAACCGCGGAGTGTGGTTGAAGGAACTTTATATGAATTATTAGCTGAAAATACATTAGGTTATAGCGCTCAAGAAGTAGCAAGAAATTTATTATATCAATATACTACTTATAATGAAAGTATTGTTTTACAAAGTGTACCTATTTATTATTTAGATGTTAATACTCGAATTACAGTAGAAGATAAACAAACTGGAATAAATGGAGATTATATTATTAATTCTATTAATGTTCCTTTATGTCCTACTTCTACAATGAGTATAACTGCTTCAAGAGCTTTGAATAGAATTTAAGAGAAAAAAGGAGGCTAAAAATGGCTAGTATAAGTAAAATAAATGTAGAAATGCCTGCGGGAGAGGGCGGAGAAACCTCTATCGAGCAATATGATATAGCCGCTTTAAAATTAGTTAGGCCTGCTGACAGAAATCCTTGGGATGTAGGAGATCAAAATACTCCTGTTTATTTCCATGATGGAATTCCTATGGTATGCACTGGCGGAGGTGGCGGTGGAGGGGGCGGCTCTGATGTGAGCATTACTCCTCAATATAGTGGTGGTATTTTAATAGCCAATTATCAAATTGATGGAGTTGATGGAGAAATAAGAGCACCTAGAACAGATTTTGTATATAAAAGATCTGTTTTATGGAGTGGTAATTTATCAGATGTAGGAGATAGTAATATTAATAATCCTTTTTCTTCTACTTTTGGTAATTATAGTTTTTTACTTGTTCATTATGCTCCTTCAAATAATTTAACTGAAGAAAGAACTATGATGCTTGATACTCAAGCTTTTATAAGTTTAAATAATGCAGTTTTTTCTTGTCATTATTTAAGTGATGTTTTTATTAAATGTCAATTTGTAAATCAAAGTGTTTTTAGGGTTATTGAATCTAGATCACTTCCACTTGATAATGAACAAGAGCCTACTTTATTAAAATGTGTAATTACAAAAATTGAAGGTTTTCAGTTTGGAGTTAGTGGAGAAGATTTAAATCAAGGCCTTACAGTTAGAAAAGTATTGTGGTCTGGTTTAGTAGATGAAATTGATGAGGGAGGAGAATTAGGTAGTTCTATTGAATCTTATAATTATATTTATATTCATTATTATGAGAGTGATAATCAATATGATGAAAGAATTATAATTTTAGATACTGAAGCTATTTTAAGAGGATTAAAGCAGACTCCTTCTCAAGCAATTTTTAATTGTTATTTTAATGATTCTTTATATATAAAAGGACAATTTTTAACCACTACAAGTTTTAAAGCTATAGAATTAGAGGCTGAAGCAGAACCCTATAGGAATTGTGTTATTAATAAAATTGAAGGAATTTGTATGGGTTCTGTCAATGATAGTGGTGGTGGTGGAGATATATCTACTTGTATGATTAAAGGAGTAGATTATGTTACTGCTGGAAATGCAGAAGGATATTATATAGGTTTAGGAGCTACTGTAGAAGGTGGAGAGAATATTGCAACTGAAAATTATGCTCATGCAGAAGGTTATATGACTTCAGCAGAAGCTCTAAATGCTCATACAGAAGGTTATTGTACTCGTGTTTTTGATACTCATCATTATCAGTATAGTGGTGGGCATGCAGAAGGATATTATACTTCTACAGATAAAGGACATGCTGAAGGTTATTCAACTATTGCATCGGATTATACTGGTCATGCAGAAGGCTATAATACTTGTGCAGCAGGCGGACATGCAGAAGGTAATCGCACAACAGCATTGGTAATGGGCGGTTATGATAATACACCGATGCCAGGTCATGCAGAAGGTCATAAGACTTATGCAACTGGATATGCTCATGCAGAAGGAAGTTTTTCTACTGCTATAAGTTATAATACAGATTATTCTAATTATTTAACAGCTGCTCATGTTGAGGGTACTCTTACTTATGCTTTTTATGGGAATGTTCATGCAGAAGGATATGGGTCTACTGCAAATGCTAATGATAATTTTTATTCGGCCCATGCTGAAGGTTCTTATACTTATGCTTGCGAAAAATGTACTCATACAGAAGGTTTTAAAACAACAGCAAATAATTTTGCTTCTCATGCTCAAGGACATTATAATGCATTAATGACTACTGGTGGTAGCTCAAGTAATCGAGATGGTACTGCTTTTGTTATAGGTAACGGAACTGATAAATATAGTCTTTCAAATGCTTTTTCAGTAATGTTTGATGGAACTGTTTCTTCTTTGAATACTCAAAATAATCCTGGGCAGGATTATGCAGAAAATTTTGAATGGTCAGATAGTAATATAAATGAAGAAGATAGAGTTGGTTATTTCGTTACTTTTGATGAAGATGATAAAATAAGAATAGCTAATTCTAATGATGATTATATTCTTGGTATTGTATCTGGATCACCCTCTATTTTAGGTAATAGTGATTGTGATATTTGGAATCAAATGTATCTTAGAGATAATTTTAATAGATTTTTAGAAGAAGATGCTCCTTTATACAAAATGAATCCAGAGACAGGAGAAGAAGAATCTGTTTTAGACGATGAAGGAAATCAAGTTTATCAAGGAAAAAGATTTGTTTTAAATCCAGATTATGATGATAGTCAAGAATATATTAGAAGATCAGAAAGACCAGAATGGGCTCCTGTTGGTATGCTTGGAGTTCTTTCTGTTAGAGATGATGGAACTTGTCAAGTTAATAAATATTGTAAAGTAAATGATAATGGTATTGCTACTTATCAAGCAACTTATAATAAAAATGAAAATTATTATAGAGTAATTGAAAGAGTTGCTGAAAATGTTGTTAAAGTAGTATTTAGATAAGAGATAAAAGGAGGTGGAATAAGTGGCTGATATTTATGTAACTGAATATACTATTGGTGGAAATACTTATAAATATAAGGATAGTGAAATTACTACTGAATTAGAAGGTAAAGTTGATAAAATTTATGGGCATCGTCTTATAACCCCAGAAGAGATAGATAAATTAGAAAATATTGAAGCTGGTGCTCAAGTAAATATACCAATAGATAATTATATAGACTATACAAATGAATCTACAAATCCAGTTCAGAACAAGGTTCTTGCACAAGAGTTAGATGATATAAGACAATTACCAAGACCAAATGCACAACCAGTACCTAAACTTGGAATGGTAGTTAATTTAGCTGAAATAACTCCAGTATCAGAATTTACTCCAGATTATGATGAAGAAACTATTAATATAGCTACTTTTACTAATAATGATGGTTCAACAGGAACTTTAAAAATACCCTTTACTTCAAATGTATCTATTACTCCTGTAGAAAATTTACCAGAACCAAAAGTAAAAATAGCTGACTTTACTATTAATGGTGATGATGGAGAATTATGGGCTCCTCAGGGCGGAGGCTCGGGTGGAGGTGGTCAAACTCAGATTGACTGCCTTTATATCGCTCCTTCTGGAAGTACTACAGCAGGAAATATTGATTTAAGTCATAGTTATGTAAATTATGATTTAATTTGTTTTATCGTATGTGTAGATCCTCCTGGAAGTGAACCTCTTGAAAAAATTTCTACTCTTTTTGAGAAAAATCAATTAGTTTTAAATGATTATATTAGATTAGGCGGAAGTACAGATTTTAATACTTGGTTAAGATACCAAATTACCGCGGTAGATGGTTTAACTTTAAGAGGTACTTATGGTAGTGATATATATGTTGAAACAATTTATGGTATTAAACTTGGTGGAAGTATTGTTGAAGTAACTCCGATTACTGCAACAGGAACTAAAATAGCTACTATTAGAGTAAATGGAATTGACCATGATATTTGGTCTCCAGATCCTCCCGTAGATTCTGCTTTAGATTCAGTTTCAGAAAATCCTGTTCAAAATAAAGTTATTAAAAATGCTTTGGATGGAAAGGTTGATACTCATGGAACTGATAGATTAATGACAGATGCGGAAGGTACTAAACTTAGTGGTATCGAAGCGGGGGCCCAGGTGAATGTTCAAAGTGACTGGAACCAGAGTGATTCAGGTGAAGATGATTTTATTAAAAACAAGCCCTCTATTCCAAACAATATTGATGATTTAACAGATGTAACTATTACAAATCCCACAGATGGTCAAGTTCTTAAATATAATAATGGAGTTTGGGAAAATGGCACTGGTGGTGGAACTGGAACTATAATTGATGTTCAAGTTGATAATGTTTCAGTAGTTACTTCTGGAGTTGCTAATATAGATACTATGACTGGTGCGGGGGCGGCCGCTGCAGGAAGTAAGGGTCTAGTACCGGCTCCCGCAAGTGGAGATAATGAAAAGTTTCTTCGTGGAGATGGAACTTGGCAAACTGTTTCTGGCGGAGGGACTACGGTTGTAGCTAATCCTTCTGGAACTGCTACAGATACTCTTAATAAAGTACAAATTGATAATACAATTTATGATATAGATGGTAGTGGTTCTGCTAATATTGAAGAAATGACAAAAGCACAATATGAGCAAATTACTCCACTACAAGATAGTGTATATTTTGTTTATGGCACAGCAGTTGATTATGTTTATGCTCAATCTAATCGAGGAACAACTTATAAATATTCAGATGTATCTGATGTTGAAAATAAACTTGCAATTTTTGTTAATTTAAATAATACTATATATACAGGTTTCTTTTTTGATGTAACCACAAGAATAAGTACTTTAATGACTTCTGATGATTTGAGTAGCTTTGCGGAAAAACTTCAATTATTATATGTAACAAATACAACTAATACTTTAACACAAAATCAAAATACTCCAACATTATATTGGGTAAATGGAAGTAATCAAGATACATTATATCTTGATGCAACAGATTTAACAAATGTTGGTATAAAAAGTGGATATTCTAATTGTATTTCATATTTATATTATAATAAAGAATTAGAAGATAATTCTATATATTTAAATGAACGACAATATAGTAATACATTAAATAGTGGTAGCTCTAGTTCTGGTAGCGGTTATACACAAACATTATTATGGGATTATGAAGATGATAATGAAGGTGTTATACCTTATCAACCATTTACTGTTACACTTCGACAAAGTATAGATAATTTTGATGAATTAGTTATTGAAAATGTATCAAGTAGTTCTGATATAACTGATCAAACTTGGAAATCTTCAGGACAGTGGAGAATTAATGTTGATATGCTGAATGATAGTGAAATTTTAGCAAATTATATTGCTTATACAAGTTATGGATCGCGATCATCAAGATATCATATTGTTGGAACTACTTTTGAAAAAACAGCAAATAATGCATCAAATATAAATGGTCTTGTAAGAGTATATGGAATTAAATATACAGGCGGAGGATCCGGTGGAGGCAATATTACAGGAGTTGATTTAACCCAAGCACAATATAATCAATTAGCACCAGAGCAGAAAAATGATCCTACTAAAATGTATTTTGTTTCTGATAGTTCTGATGGTGGGGAACAAAATGGTTTATTTAATAAATCAGTTATTCAATCACAAAATATTCTTTCAGAATTTGAATATAGGTATAAAACATTAGAAAGCAAGGCAAATAATGTTTCTATTTACCCTCCTACTATTACACATTATATTGATGGTTCTTATATTCCTTTTATTGATTTAGGAGCATCTAATACATCTTTTACAGCTTATGCTGTTATAAAAGTGCTTACGAGTGGAGGTAATTATAATTTAATTTCTGCTATGAATGCAAATTCAACAGGTAAGGCTCCAAATTTATATACTAATGGAAATAAAATTTATACTTCTGTTCATGGAACTGATACAGATACTGGAATAGCTTCTAATGTCTATAATGTTGTTTCATTAGTAGTAGATGGTACTAATAAAAAAGCAAAATTTTATATTAATGGAGTAGCATATTATAGTGGAGATGGTAAATCATTTACAACTAGTGGTAGATATGTAGGTTTTAGTGGTAGTATGAATCAAGCTACAATGTTATTAGTAAACACATGTAAATCTGATTTTATTTATGGTGCAGTGGTAGCTGGGATAGAAACGGATGCAGATATTATTGCAAATCATAATTTATTAATGACTGAATATGCTGATTATATAGGACAATAAAGGAGGTGCCAATATGCCTAGTATAATGCATAGAGGATTAAATTATTCTGGCGGAGGCGGCGCCTCCGCAGTATCAGAATTAACTGATGTAAGTTTAAATAATTTATCAAATAATCAAATTTTAAAATATAATAGTACATTAAATAAATGGGAAAATGCAAATGGGAGTGGCGGAAGTTCTATCATTCCTAATCCATCAAGTGATGCTACTAGTACACTTGAAAAAATTGATATTGATGGAACAGTATATGATCTTAAAGATACAGATGCGGTACATTTAGAAGATGTAGGTGCAATATATGAATGGACAAGACCTACCGCGCAAAATAGTATTGTTACAGATATTGTTCCTAATATTCTTGATCGTATTGAAATGCAATATATATACGATGAGATAAATGATGCTTGGGGTTTAGGAACTGCTCCTGTTATGTTTTATGCGGCTCCACAATATTATTATCGTTATTTTAGTACAAATGGCTATGAATTAAGAGTAGGAAATTCTGGAGATTGGTCAATTTGGGGCGAAAATATGGTAAAAGTTCCAACAGGTCATGTTGTAACAGTAAAATATAATGAAGATTTTACATCACATGATGTTTATATTTATGATGAAACAGCTCAAACAGTAATGAAAAATACTACAGCTTTAAATTATTCTGTAGCTTGTACTGGAACTTTAGTATTCTTTAATGATGCACAAAGTGGAAGTAATACAACATATTCAAAATTAAAATACTTTAAGATATGGGATGCAACTACCCATGATCTTAAGCATCATTTTGTCCCAGTTGCCGAAGGTTTATATGATATGGTTACAGATATAACTTATTCATATACTAATAGTAATGCTTATGAATATGGTAAAGCTATTGATTTTAAAGATATTGTTCATGTTAAAGCAAATCCTATTGGTACCCCGACAGAGGTGCTTAATTCAATAAAAATTGATAATACAATTTATTCAGTTGGTGGTGGGCCTACTATTTCATATGGAACTACAGATCCAACTTCTGCTCAAGGTAATAATGGAGATTTATATTTTAAATATGAGAATGTAAATAATAAAGTAATTGCTATTTATTGTAAAATAAGTAATATTTGGATGGATTATACTCCTCCTGTAACAACAATAATTTCAACTTTACCTTCTCAAAATGAAACTAATGGACTACAAGAAGAAGTAGAAGTTGTAACTTCATAAAAAGGGAGGAAAATAAAATGATAGTTAATAATTTTAGTTATGTTTGTAGTTGCAATGTTAAAGGAGCTACTTGTTTAAATAAAGATAATGTAGCTGTTGTTTTTTCTTCAACTCCAAATTCTTCTTGTATTGGGTCAGATACTTTTAGTTATTATAAAGTTGCTACTGGAAGTTCTTGGTATTTAGATGTAGGTTTTGGAAATACTTCTGAAACAGCTACAGATTATAAATTAGCTAATAGTAATCTTTTTGATGGTAATAATTTATTAGATTTAGATAGCGGTCATATGGTAGGAGAATTACCTTATATTAAAAAAGTTGTTCAAACAATGGTTAATAATACAAATAATACTGTAACCGTAACTGAAATTGCTTTAATGGCAAGAGTTGGAGCGGCTGTAGCAAATAATGTAATGCATTGTATGGTTGCTAGAAAAGTTCTTGATACTCCTGTTTCAATTCCAGCTGGCTCTTATGCAACTTTTTCTTATGGAATAAAACTTTAATAAATTCTTAAAAAAAATTTGAAAAATTAGGGCAAACAAAGTAAATTTGTTTGCCCTAAAATTATAATAACTATGTAAGGAAAAAATATTTTTCTTGACATTCTTAGTCATATATTATTCCTTATATCTAAAAATTCTTAAATTTTTCCAAAAATAAAAAACTTTTTACTTACTCTTATTCTGCCTATTTTTAAGAAAGGAGAATGTTTGTGAATAACTTTAATAATCAATTTGGTAATTATAATTCTCAAAGAAATCAATTTTCATCTTATTTTAACCCAACTTCTGGGGTAAGTACCTCAACCAATAATATAGTATGGGTTCAAGGAATTGAAGGTGCGAAGGCCTGGCAACTCAATCCTAACTCAATGGTAATTTTATTAGATAGTGAAGTTGAAGGAAAAATGTATATTAAAGTAAGTGATAATATTGGTATGTCTAATTTGAGAATTTTTAATTATGTAGAGGAATCTACAAATGTAACTAATAACAATGATCTGGATTTATCTCAGTATGTCCGGAAGGACGAGCTCAACATGCTTATAAAGGAGGCGCTAAATGAACAGTCTGTTTCAACAGTTGCAGAGTCAGAAAGCGGGAAACCAAAATCCGCAGAGCAACCAAAAGTTGTCTACCTTAAGAAATAATTTCAAAAATATTCAATCACTTCTTAAAAGTTCTAATCCTCAAGAGCTTATTCAAAGCTTGGTTCAGAACAATCCTCAAATGCAAAGTGTCTTGCAACTTTTCCAAAATAGTAAAATGACTCCAAAGCAATTCTTTTATCAATATGCCCAGCAAATGGGAATAGACCCAGATCAATTTATCAATTCTATTAAATAGGAGGAAATTGTAATGGGTGAAAATGGTTGCCTTAGTGCAAGTGATGTAGCTTTATTAAGTGGTAACAAAGATGGTTTTGGATGGGGAGACTCTTCTTTCTTATGGATTTTTGCTTTGCTTATTCTTGCGGGCGGCGGCTTTGGCGGATTAGGCTGGGGCGGAAATAATTTTGCTAACGCCATTGGTTATGAAAATTTAGCTACTTCAAGTGAAGTGCAAAGAGGTTTTGATAATCAGAATAGTATGGCTAATCAAAGAGAGATTTTAGCTGCAGTTAATGCTGGCACAGCACAGAGTGTAGCTGCAACAAATAATGTTTATCACGATATAGTAGGTTTTGTTGGTGATAAGTATAATGAACTTGATCGAGATATTTTGGGCGTTGGAGCTAGTGTACAGCAGGCAATAGCTAATCAGAATGATTGCTGCTGCAGTACCAAGATGATGATAGCTGAGACCTCCGCAGGAATTAATGCGGGCATTGCTCAGAATAGATATGATGCAGCTATGAATACTGCTGCAATTAATGCGAACACAACAGCTCAGACTCAGAAGATTCTTGATGCTATTACCGGAAATAGAATGGCAGATATGCAACAACAGATCAACGCTTTAGAGCTTCAGAATCAGTTAGCATCTGTAGTTCGCTATCCAAACAATACATTTTACGCAGTTCCCAGTCCTTGCTTCAATACTGGATGCGGATGTGGGAATATCTAAAACGCCCTAATTGGCGAGGAATTTAATAGGGCGGGAGACCGCCCTATTTTTTTATTTAGGAGGAAAATATTATGAGTAGATCGGCAATCTATACAGTAAATCCATCTGTGCAAAATGTTGCGGTTGATGGAATTATTAATTTAGGTACTATAAATAGAAGATATGGTTGTAATTTAGATTTAGGCGGAAATGGAATCCTTGTATCTGGTGCTGGATATTATTTAGTAAATGCTAGTATTACAGCTGCTCCAAGTACGGAGGGCCAGGTAACGGTAACCATGAACAAGGATGGTGTTCCTGTATCTGGAGCTACCGCATCTGCAACTGCGGCCGCCGCAGGTGATTTAACTAACTTATCTATCTCTTGTATTATTAGAGAGAATTGTCAATGTTGTGAAGGACTTTCTAATCTTACTTTTGTTTTAACTGAAACTGCTTCTTCTGTTTCTAATATTGCGGTTGATGTGGTGAAGTTATGACTGTAGAAGAAATTTTTAGTCTTATAGCAGAACATATGGTTGAAGGTCTTATGACCCATGCTCAATTAGCTGATTTATTTAATTTTTTAGGATTAGAAGGTTATCAAAAATGTCATGAATATCACTACTATTGTGAGAATAAAAATTTTAGAGATATAACTGATTATTATTTAAAACATTTTAATAAATTAGTTGCAGAAAGACCTTTTAAGAATCCTAAAATAATTCCTGAGAACTGGAATCAATTTAATAGATTTCAAGTAGATGAATCTACAAGAAAGAATTATATAAAATATGGATTTGAGAAATGGGTAGGCTGGGAAAAAGATACTAAGACCTTGTATCAAGAATATCATCAAGCTCTAATGCAGACAGGGAGCGTGGCTGCCGCCCTGTTATTAGAAGAATATATTAAAGATGTTGATGATGAATTAGCTAAGGCTGAACAGTATCTTCTCTTTTGTTCAAGTATAAATTATGATATTCACGATATTATTATGGAACAAGAGAAAGAATATCAGAAATATAAAAAGAAAATAAAGGAGATAAAATTATGATTGATATAAAAGAAATTGAAGAAGAAATTTCTAAACTTGAAAATAGTAATTGCACAACTTATGATATATGTGGTAAGTTAGCAAAACTATATATAGTAAGAGATCATTTTCGTGGATCGTCTAATGAAATGCCTATGATGTCTTCTCCTATGACTATGATGTCTAAATAAAAATTTGCCTTGTTATTGACTTTTGTTGATAACAAGGCACTTTTTTATTGTCAAAAATTGATAATAGATATTGAGATAAATTTACTTATTTATAGAATGTGTAATATTTATTATTTTAAAAGGAGGTAAACAAGAATGGCTCTTTTAAATAATATAAAAGCTAGAGCCGAGAATATAATTTTTGATTCTGGCACAGCTGAAGAAGCTACTTTACCAGAAGTAATAGAAAACTTAGAAAGTAGTTATGTAACTGATGATGAAGTTGAGGATATAATTGATGAAAATATCCAAGAAGCTTCAAATGAAGATATTGATGCTTTGTTTGATTAATTAAAGAAAGAGAGGAATTAAAAATGGCAAAGATGGATGTTGTAACCATAGAGAAACTTGGTTATTATGATGGTAAACTTAAAACTTGGGTAGGAGATCAAATTGGTGATCTTGATACTTCAAGTGATGTAAGTATTGCTAGTAAAAGCGGAGATACCATTACTCTTACTGGTAGTGTTGCAGAAGAAGATGGTGTGATTAAGAAAGGTTCTGCTACAGATATTACACTTGCGGATGTAGCTGCTACTGGTGAAGCGGGAGATGTAAGTTACACTAATACAAGTTCTGGATTATCTTCTACAGATGTTCAAGCAGCTATTGATGAAATTGCGGCACAGTCTGCGGGAGGTGTTGGTTCTAAGACTATTTATGTAACTGATAACTCTTCAGGCCAGTCTGATTATGCTAAAGTTTACAAAATTTGGCAGGGTGCTAATGCTCCAGACGCACCAGTGAATCCCGCAGAATTAAAGGGAACTATTAATATTCCTAAGGATAAAGTTCTTGAAGCTGCTTCTATTGTTGATATTACTTATAGTGAAGGACATCTTTATGATGGGGTTACTGATGTAACTACTCTGATTAAAGGGGCTGGATCAGCAACTTCCGCAGATGCAGGTAAATATCTTAAGATGGAAATGCAGAATGTAACTGATCCTTTATATGTAAATCTTCAGACTTTTGTTGATGTTTATACTGCAGCTCCTAATGCAACAGAAATTCAAATTGCAATTAATAATCATGTAGTTAGTGCTTCTGTTGTTGGAGTAGATGGCGCTAAAGTTATTTATAAAGCTGAAACAAGTGCGGGAGCAGGTGATGGAGAAACAGTTAAAGCCGCTCTTACTCGTTTAGACGGTAATGCTTCTACTACAGGTTCTGTAGCTAAGAAAGTTGCTGACGCTATTGCTGCATTAGATACTACTAATGATGTTACTATTGCTTCTGTAGCAAGTGATATTGTAACTCTTAAAGCTGGTGTTAAAGAAGTTGATGGTGTTATTGCTCAAGGAACTGGTAGTGATATTACTTTAGCTAAAGCTGCAAAAACAGGAGCTTCCGCTGATGTAAGTTATTCTAATACTATTAGTTCAACAGCAGTTACTAATGTTGATGATGCACTTGATGCTCTTGTAACTCTTGTTGGTGATGGAGTTGAAGAATGTAGTGATGGAGATATTGATGCTTTATTTACTTAATTAAATAGATAAAAGGCAATAATTTTATTAACTTAAAATTATTGCCTTTTTATTATATGGAAGAAGGTGAAAAAAATTCTATGGCAAAAATGAAAGTTACATCATATGATAATCTTGATCGTTATGATAGTAAAATTAAAGAATATATAGGTAATACTATTAGTAGTGATGCCGCACCAAAAAGTCATAGTCATGGAAATATTACTAGTTCAGGAACTTTGCAAACTAATGATATTGCAGTTGCGAATGGAGATAAAATAGTAGTTACTGATTCAAGTGATAGTGCTAAAGTAGCTAGAACTTCTATTTCTTTTGACGGTTCTACTGCAACTAAAGCTTTAACTCAAAAAGGTACTTGGGAAACTTTTGGTACTTCAAATCTTACTATTGGAACTACTGCTGATAAGGCAGCTGCTGGTAATCATACTCATGGAGATGCATCTACATCTTCCGCAGGTTTTATGACAACTGCCCAAGTATCTAAACTTAATGGTATTGCAAACGGTGCTGAAGTAAATCAAAATGCATTTTCAAATGTAAAAGTTGGAACTTCTACTATTGTAGCGGATGGAAAGACCGATACTTTTGAACTTATTGCGGGGAGTAATATTACACTCACTCCTGACACTACTAATGATGCTGTTACTATTACAGCTACAGATACAACTTATAATGAAGCATCAACTTCTACATCTGGTTTAATGTCTTCCTCTGACAAAACCAAGTTGAATGGTATCTCTACTGGAGCCGAGGTAAATCAGAATGCATTCTCAAATGTAAAAGTTGGTTCTACGACTGTAGCTGCCGATGCCAAGACGGATACTTTAGAGTTAGCTGCGGGATCGAATATTACTTTAACTCCTGACGCTACGAATGATAAGGTAACAATCGCTGCTACAGATACGAACACGACTTATGAATTTGCTACTGGTGATTCTAATGGTCAGATTAAAGTAACTCCTTCTGGGGGTACTGCTTACAATGTTAATGTTAAAGGATTGCAAGATGCGGCTTATAAAAGTGTAACAACCTCCGTTACATCTGGTTCTGCTGATCTTGTTACTTCTGGTGCAGTCTATACTGCGATAGATAATTTACCAAATCCTATGGTACTTAAAGGTAGTCTTGGTACTACTGGTACCATTACACAACTTCCTACGGATGGTTCTGCAAATATTGGTGATACATATAAGGTTATTACAGCAGGAACCTATGCAGGAACAGTTGCAAAAATTGGAGACTTTTTCTCTTGTTTAACTAAAACATCTTCCGTAAATACTTGGGAATATTTTCCATCTGGAGATGAAATTGATACTTGGAGAAATATTAAAGTTAATGGAACTGAATTATTAGGCAATCCTATTTCAACAGGAGCAGTTAATTTTAAAAATGGATCTAATGTGACAGTTACTGGATCTGGTAATGATATTACCATAGCTGCCACTGTTCCTGACACATCAAACTTCATGGTAAAAGATGTAGATTATGTAACTGCTGGTAAATTAAGTGGTAGTACATTAGGTACTAGTGCTACTGCTGAGGGTTATGATGTTGTTGCTTCAGGTTATTATTCTCATGCAGAAGGAGAACAAACAATAGCTTATGGAAATACCACTCATGCTGAGGGATATTTTACTACTGCTTATAATAAAAATAGTCATGCTGAAGGTTCAAATACTTATGCTAAAGGCGATCAATCTCATGCAGAAGGTTATAAAACAACTGCAGAGGGTAGAAATGCACATGCAGAAGGAGAACAAACTTGTGCTTATGGCAATCACTCTCATACAGAGGGTTATAAAACAACTGTTAAAGGAACATTTTCTCATGCAGAAGGAGGACAAACTTACGCCATTGGAGAAAGTGCTCATGCAGAAGGTACTCAAACTAAAGCAGTGGGAAATGGTTCTCATGCAGAAAGTAATATTACTGTAGCACAAGGAGCTTCTTCTCATGCTGAAGGAAGTAGATCTACTGCTTTTGGAAGTGCGTCTCATGCAGAAGGAGCTTGGACTTCTGCGGTTGGAAATTATTCTCATACTGAGGGTTATACAACTTATGCTATTGGAGAAGGTTCTCATGCTGAAGGTTGGAAGACTTCTGCAACAGGAAAAGGAGCGCATGTTGAAGGTTATTCAGCCACATCTACTAGAAATATTATAGCAAGTGGTCAAGGTGCTCATGCTGAAGGATTTGTTGCTAGTAATGGTACTAATATTGTAGCAAGTGGTAATGGGTCTCATGCTGAAGGAACTAGTACTTCTGCTATTGGAGATTGTTCTCATGCTGAAGGAAGTGAAGTTATTGCTTCTGGAGATAATTCTCATGCAGAAGGTTGGCGTACTAGTGCATTTGCAAGTACTACACATGCTGAAGGCAATTCTACTATTGCTGGCGGAAGTTATTCACATGCAGAAGGAATGTATACACTCGCTAATGGACCAAATTCTCATGCTGAGGGTAGTAATACTTATGCTAATGGAGATAGTTCACATGCCGAAGGAGATTCTACTGAAACTGCTAATTATTATTCTCATGCTGAGGGTAGTCTTACTTATGCCAGTGGACAAGCTTCTCATGCAGAAGGATGGAGCACTTCTGCTATAGGTGATGATTCTCATGCAGAGGGTTATGCTACTTATGCTATTGGAGATTATTCTCATGCAGAGGGTTATCAAACTTCTGCAAAGGGAAGTTATTCTCATACAGAAGGTGATCATACTTGTGCGTATAAAGGTTCACATGCTGAAGGTTGTCGCACTACTGCAATTGGAGATTATACTCACGCAGAAGGAATATATACTTGTGCGAGTGGACTTTATTCTCATGCTGAAGGAACATACACTACTGCCAATGGTTATGGTTCTCATGCAGAAGGTTCTAATACTTATGCTGATAATCTACAATCTTCTGCTCATGCAGAAGGTAGATATACTTCTGCAACAGGAGATGCTTCACATGCAGGAGGTTTTGGTACTTGTGCAGCAGGAGATTATCAAACTGTAATTGGTAAATATAATATTCCGAATACTACAAGTGCCTTTATTGTAGGTGGAGGATCTTCCGCTTCATCAAAATCTAATATATTAGAATTAGATTTTAATGGAAGATTAAGATTAAATCAAAATATTGATTGGTCAGAATCTGCTAATGAGGGTAGTAATTCAATGTACTTAAGAGGATATAATGATGAAATTGCTGGAGTAAAACTTACTGGTAATGGAAAAAATCTTGATTTAGGTTGGGATTGGAGTACTGGTGCTGGTGCAGGAGCTGCTTTTAGAAGTTCTAATTTTGGAAGTAGTCAACAAGGTGCTTTTGTATTTTATGCTAGAAAAGATACTACTGCAGAATATGCTTTAATTGGTAATACAAATGGTCGTTTAACTTGGTGTAATAAAGATATTGCAGTAACAGAAACTGGTTTAATAGCAAAAGCTGATTATACTGTGAATTCAAATATAAATACTTTAGAAGGATATTGGTATAAAGTTGGAAAACTTTATTTTGCACATATCTCTTTTACTTTAACAAATACTATTTCTACTGTTGATAGTGCTCTCATATATGGATTACCAGCTTCAGCATTAAATACTCTTAATTATAAATATCCTGTAAATATTTATTGTAGTGATTATACTAAATCAATGAGTAGTGTTAGATGTTATTTTACCTCAGAAATGCAAACTACAGTTCAAGGTGGTATATATTTTGCTAAAACAACAGCCTCTTCTGGAGGAACTTTAACACCTGGACCAACTTATCAAATATCAGTTTGCTATCCACTAGCATAAAAATAAAATAAAAGGAGTGGATTTAAAAATCCACTCCTTTATTATTTTATAGAAAATAAAAAATAGTAGATAAAAGAACATTATCTGAATCTATTATACGAAATTTCAAGAACTGAAATTGTGTTAAGATTTTTTTTATTTTCTATAAAAATATTATACCAAAAATTTTCTAAAAAATCAAATAGATAGAAATTTTTATGTTACAAAATTATTAAATTTTTCTAAAAATTATAATATATTTTTAATATTTGATAACAATTTTTCAATAATTCTTTAATAATTTTTTTATATTATTTTCGTAACATTTTCAGATATGTAAAATTGCACAAAAATTTTTTTGAAATTTTGTGAAAAATGCCAATAAAAATCCTTGACAAGATAAAAAATTTTTGTTATAATTAAAGTAACAATAGAATGAGATAAAAGGAGATTTTATATATGTTATTATCAATTATAGTACCTTGTTATAATTGTGAAAAAACAATAGGTAGATTATTACAATCCGTTTTAGATAATGGTTTAGATAAAGAAGAATATCAAGTTATTATTTGTGATGATAAATCTACTGATAATTTTTTAGATGTTGTTAAAACATTTGAAGATAAAATGAATATTATTTATTGTGAAACATATCGTTCAGTTCATTGCCCTGGAAACACGCGGCAGGCCGCACTTCCTTATGTGAATACAGATTGGTTCTGTTTTATAGATAATGATGATATGTTTGAGCCAGATGCTTTTAAAAGAGTATTTGATTATATTGAAAAGAATAATGTAGAATATACATTATGTACTGAATTTAGAGAATTTTTTGATGAAACTAATCAGTATGGTAGAGAAATTAAAGGTGATGAAACTGATACTTGGTTACATGGTAAATTCTTTAATACAGAAAAGACTTTGAAAGAATTTAATTGTTGTTTTAAAGCTGATTTAATGTCGCATGAAGATGTTTATTTTAATTCTTGTAATCTTGCTCATTTAATTTCTATTGATAAAGATTATGTATATTGTCCTATGTTTACTTATAAATGGGTTTATAACCCTAATTCTTTATCAAGATCTTATTTTAATAAGAAAGATTATTATATTGATACATATCTTGGTGATTTTATGATGGGTGCTTGTTATCCATTCTTTGATATGTATTTGAATGATGAAAGACAAGAGAAAAAAGCATTTGCTTTAAATCAGATTATAATGACTTTATTACATGGGTATTTCTATTATCAGTCAAGTTTATGGCGGCTGGGATCTAATGACACCTTAGTGGAAAGTTATAATGCGATTAAGGACTTAAAGCGGAAGATCGTTAAGGAAATTGGATTAACTGATTTTGATATTATAAATTATGTATATCAAATACCCGATAGATATAATAGTGTTAAAAGAGGAAGTCAACAAGGATGTTGTTCCTTTGTAGAAGTTCAGAGTTTTAGAGATTTTATTTTAAATCTATAAGGAGGAAGATATGATAACTCTTGCGGTAGATGCTAGTACTAAGAGTACGGGCGTAGCTATCTTTGAGAATCAAGAGTTAAAGCATTATGAATGCATCACTGCAAGTAGTACAGATCTTTTTAAAAGAATTCATAAGATGCAAGATGAAATAGAGAAAATTATTAAAGAATATAAAGTTGAGAAAGTTGTTATTGAAGATGTATTTCCAGAAGATGTGCATGGTAATCAAAATGTATTTAATGCTTTAAAATGGTTACAAGGATATTTAGTTGAAATTTTTAATAAAAATAAAATACCTTATGATTTTGTTGTTGCAAGTCATTGGCGGAAGCTTTGCGGTATTAAGACTGGTCAAGGGATTAGGCGGGAAAGCCTAAAGCCTAAAGATATTGCATTTGTTAAAAATCAATTTGGGTTAAGTGTTAATGATGATATTGCGGACGCCATTTGTATTGGGTTTGCGGCGGTGGGTGGAACCATAAAGGAGCCCCAAGTCGTAGTGGTAGATGGTTTTGAGTTTGCATAAAAAATACGGGTCGAACATATGTTCGACCCGCTTTCTTTTATTTTTTAAGCTTTTCTAAACCTTCTATGGTAAATTCAAAATTATAAGTATTTTGAATTGCAGTTGGTTCACCCATATAAGTTTCATAGCTTTGAGTTTGTGTTACTCTAAAATCATTTAAAGGCAAATCTGGATCTAATATTTTTAGAGCATCAATTAAATCCTTAATCTTCTTACTTCTAATAGGAAATGAACTTGTTACATTTTTCATTTTATTTCACCCCACTACTACCAAAACCGCCAACTCCGCGTTTTGTTTCTGAAAGCTCATCTACTTCTTTCCAAACTGCAGGAATATGTTTTTCAACTATGAATTGAGCAATTCTGCTTCCAGCTTGTACCATTTGAGGAAAATCAGTATCATTATGTAATGGAACCATCAACTCACCACGAAAATCTTCATCTATAGTTCCAACACAGTTTGCAAGACGCAAACCTTGATTAGTAGAAATACCTGATCTTGGTACTAAATAACTAAAATATCCTTCTGGAATTTCAACTGCAAAACCAGTTCCAATTTTAACTGAAGTGTGCGGAGAAATCCAAATATCTTCTTCAATAGCTGCATATAAATCCCAACCGGCAGCTCTTTCACTTCCATGTGTTGGAATAACTGCTAAATCATTTAATCTTTTAATTTTTAATTCTATTGGCTCATCAGAAATCAATGATATTACCTCCTTCATCATCATCTTCATCATTATCTACAGGCTCAGGAAAAGCACCTATAGTCTTTTTATATTCAACCTCAATTTCTGAATCAGGAGCAGCTTCTTCATTAAAAGCCTTGTGCAAAGTAACGCGAATCCACTCATCTACTACTTCACCTTTAGCTTTTTTCTCTTTATGAACAGCTTCATACTTTACCAATGCAAATCTGCGATCTTTCTTCGCTTCCTCAATCATACTTGCAGCTTCCGCTTCATTAGCAACTCTATAAGTTTCTACTGCTTTTGTTAAATATCTCATATATTATCTCCTTAATAAACTGTAATATTTAAGTCTAAATTAAATTTGTTCTGACTTAATCTTGTTTTAATTCTTTCTGTAAAAATTTTAGTTCCTGTTAAATCAATATCTTTAATATTATATAACTTAGCTTGTAAAGCAATTTCTTCTTCAAGATCTCTCATTTTAGCTAATTTTCTATCAATGCATTCTCCGTTTTTATAGATCAGTATCTCTTGTTCTAAAACGAAAGGTTGAACTCTAACCACTATATGTTCCATAGCTATCCCTCCTTATACTTCAATAATTCCAAAAGTATAATCAAAAAGATAATACACAAAATTTTCTTCTGTCTCAGGATCTCTTATCCAAACTTCAAAATTACCATCTTCTTGTAAATCAATACTAAGAAGATTACCTCTATTAAGTAAAGTTTCTTTTAATTCTTTTTCTAAGTTATTAGAACCATTTACAATAAAAACTGTATAATCATTTCTTTCTCTACAGAGTAACATCCAATACTTTTTAAAAGAAGTAAGAATTCCATCTGCCGCCTTTTTAACTGCGATATTAGTAGCAATAGGATCAAGCGGTTTATCTTCTTTCATAAGATTTTTATTTATCTCATATATACTGACCCCAGTATCTATCTCTTTTGTTACTGTTGCTGGCATAATATATCTCCTTTATTTTTTCTACAAATATTATAACATAAATTTTTCAACTTGTCAAGCGGAAGGTCATAAGACCCCCGCCCTAAGTTTCTTGCTATGTTTATATCTATCTTCAACTTCTGCTTGTTTTCCTTTATTAAATGCAGTTTTGTAATCACCAGTTAAGTATCCGGTTACTCGACGAAGTCTTTGGATATTCTGACCACCGCATTCAGGACAACCATCACTACCAATTAATCCCGTATATCCACAATCAGTACATAAATCATTAGGTACATTTAAAGCAAAATATGGAATATCATGATCCATAGCATAGTTTACAATAGTTTCAAGTGCATCTATATTATAAAGGACTGCGCCTTCAAGTTCTACATAAGTAATGCAACCCGCAGAACTATATCCAGTTAATTGACTTTCAATATCAATTTTCTCCATAGGAGATATTTCTTTCCAAACAGGAACATGCATAGAGTTAGTAAAATACTCTCTATCACTAACATTGGGGATCTCGCCATATTTTTCTTTAAACTTCTTCATTGCGGTATAGCACAAATTCTCAGCGGGAGTATAATAGACACCGAAATTAAGGGAGTAGGTCTGTTTAAACTCAGCACAGCGATCTTTAAACAGTTGCTCAATTCGTTTAGCGAGCTCCATACCTTTTTCAGTTGTATGATCTGTCCCAATTAAAATTTCCAAACACTCTGCCAAACCTAGCTGACCGACCGCTAAGGTGCCATGCTTAAGAGCGCTTCTTATACCTTCTTCTGGGATATAACCAGCCATTATATTATTTTCATACATAAATTTTGCGGAAGATGGCTTTTGAGAGCAAATATATTCAAATCTCTCAATTAACATATCTTTAGCATCATGAATTGCTTCATCAAGGAAATCAAAAAAACATCTTTCTAATCTTTCTGGGAATGTAAATATATCATAACGCTCCTCAGCATATTTCCTTGCCTCCATAGCTATTGTTGGAAGAATTATAGTTACAGGACATATATTACCTCTTCCATCTTTAAGCTGGCCAAAACCGTTTATATCCCAACCATTGGCCGTTCTGCAACCCATCGTGCTGAAATATGTCTTGGGATCATTCCGATCATACCCTGCATTTCCACTCCAATCAACATTAGCATAATTAGGATATAATCTCTTTGCTGTTGATTCAAGAGCCAATCTATATAAATCATAATTAGGAGTTCCGGGCTCTTTATTAATCCCACTCATCACTTGAAAAATACCACAAGGAAAAATAGATGTTTTATGGAATTTTCCAACTCCTTTAATACTTCCTTCAAGAAGAGCTTTAATTTCCATTCTACCCTCAGGTAAAGTACAAGTACCATAATTAATTGAAGTAAATGGTAATTGATTTCCAGATCTAGATTGAAGAGTATTAAGATTATGATACATGCCTTCAACCGCCTGTTCAACTTCTTTTGTTGTCATATCCATAGCATATTGATATGCTTTTGAATATATCTTATATTCTTCATCTTCAATACCAGCATCTTCTGGTATATGATTAAATAAATTCTGGTCATCTATATTTTCAATATATTTTAAACCATTAATATAATGTTTTCTAAAACTTTTTCTAATATATGGAACCATAGTCCAGTCTAAATGACTAGCACTAACTCCGCCATATTGTTGAAGTGATTGAAGTTGGTCACCAACTGCAATAAGTTGATGTGCAGTACTAACACTATTTGCAGGACGTACATCTGTTTGTCTTGTATTAAAACCTTTTGCTAACATGTCATCAAAAGGAAGAGTAAGACAATTATGATTTCCAAGAGCATAGTCTGCTAAATCATGAATATAAATTTCATTATTCAAATGTCTTTGTTTAGATTTCTTAGACATACAATTTTCAAGTGCATATTGCTTCATAATAATAGCATCGGCTTCACCCTTCCGGCCACCAAAACTTTCTTCATCGACATTAGCATTTTGTCGATCGTTTCTAGATCCTTGAAGTTTTTCAACCATAGCATCCATCATTTGGTTATTCCATTTTCGCACTTGATCTCGATCATGACGATATTCAATATAAGATGTAGCTACATCCTTCCGCTTGCAAGACATAAGTCCATGCTCAACAAGAGTCTGAATATCATCAATAGTGAGTTCATTAGGCACACCTTCCATATAGCCATAAATATAATCTGCTATATTTTGTGCCTTTTGTTCTGCGTATTCAGTTACTTCGCCATCGACGTCCTTAAAGGCGGCAATGACAGCATCTTTGATTTTTTGGGCATCAAATGGTACTGAACGCCCATCACGTTTCTTTACAGTATACATTATTTACCTCCCTAAGTATTATTATTTTAAGGTTTGTAAATATAATTGAATTTTATAAGTTATCAATTAATTAAAATTGTCCGTAATTAACTTTTGAACTGTTATTGATATATAAAGGGTCTTTTTGAGCTGCTGGTATTGATACATAAGTAGTATTTTTAATTTCATCTTCTATGCAAAGTTCTTTATATTTCCTCATATACCAATCAGATTTCTTTAAATCTTCTTGTCCATTTTTATCTGCTGCACGATATCTATATTTCCATACATTACACAAGCAAAAATTTTTTACTGCTTCTTTTCCAAATACTAATATCATTTCATCAATAGATTCCATACCACCTTCTCTATTATAATGCGGAGGGCGGTTTACCATATCTACATCTGTTGATTTTTTAAGATTTTCAAAGTCTGTCATGTTTTTGCCATCTCCTTTTCTTTTTAATCTGTTTTTTAAGTTTTTGTACTTCTTTTTGAAGTTTTTCAAATTCTTCTAATCTAATATAATCATAGTCTAAAGTTACTAATGAATTATTATTTTGTGCCATTATTAATGTGCTTATATTCATTATTACCTCCTTAATAGGTAATTTGATTACCTAAAATACAATGGCATACTCCACTTCCGCCATTATTAGGATGATTACCACATGATTGACAAGAATCAGGTATATAAGTTTTATCTGTAACAGGGGATGAAAAATAATCTTGTCCATAAGGAATTCTTATTACATCTTCTCTTGTTTCTGAACTCCATCCACATGAATAGCATTTTTTTACATGTATAGGTGGATATGTAGCAATCATTTCTTCTTGTAAATCTTTTCCACATTTAGGGCATGTATATATTATAATACTCATATTTTCTCCTTTGCGGAGGGACCAGTCCCAAGTTTCGTTGGACTGGACCGCCGCATTAATCATCATAATCATCTTCTCTTAAAGCTCCATCACTTGAGAATCTTTCATGTTGAAGTTTAATACTATCTCCATTAACTTCAATTATCTTATAAAGTTGATGACCTTCTGTATTCGCATAAGTCTTGCCTACAAACATATCATCACGCCTAAAACCAGTAATCATCAACAGCGTTCCCCGCTTAAACCAGCTCTTTTCCACAACCTTCTTGGTTCCATCTTCCTGAATCTGGCTAATCTGTTTCTTGAACATAGCATAATAATCTTTAGTGAACTTCACTGACACTACGCCAGTGGTTGTTAATAAACTAACGATATGCTTTGTATCATTCTTTGCAATTACAGTTCCAATAATTCTATATAACTTATAAATAGGAATCTCTCTACCATTTCTTTTGAAGTAATAATCAACTTCACAAGATTGTAAATTATTAAAATCTACTAATCCATATTTATTAACATTAACATCTTTTAATTCATGTTCTCCATGATAGAAACATAAAGATTCCATTTCCCAATGAGATAAAGTTCCTTTTGCATATTTCTCCCAAGTTTCAAGAAACAGTGCTTGATTATATTTCTCCAGAGTCTCAGCTTGATGATCTCTAAGCCAATCCCGCACGACATCCATTTGATTCTGATAAACTTTATCCCAAGCTTTTATATCTAATATTATTTTTTCTTCTTTTGTTTCCACCAAATTTAGTACATCTGGTAAGAATTTTTCTAAGAAATTAATACTGATTTCATCTAAAACATATACATTTGTTACTTTACGATATTTTTTAAGGTACTTTGTAAAATTAAATACTCTAATTTGTAATTCAAGATTTTTTGGAATTAAATCCTTATTTAATAATCCATTGAAATTAGTTAAATTTAATTTACTTTTAGGTTCACTAACTTGATATAAGTAATAAACCATAATACCTTTTCTATCTAAATCTATCTCGATTTCATCAAAAGCTCCAGCTTTAATAAGATTAACCATTGCTAACTTCGGAAGCGGGCATCTTCTCATAAAATCTTTAATTCCATTATATGGTCTACCAGCTTTAATCTTTTCAATCGCTTCTTCATTAATATTACTTAATGCTTTTAATCCATAAAGAATACGATTATTTTCTACATCAGGTTTAAAACCATAATCAGATTCATTAATATTAACAAGAGATACATCAATTCCGCGGGAAGTAATATCCCCAATAGCCTTAGCAATTTTAGCATAATCAGAAGTTTTTTCTTTTTTCTTAATTACATTATCTTCTTCATCTAATTCATAATCATTATCTTCTTCAAGACTTCCACTATTTACAACCAAACAAGCTGTATCCCAATAGATAGAACTCCATTTAGTTGCAAGATATGCGGTTTGATATCCAATGAAACTATAAGCTAAAGCATGAATAATACTAAACGAATAACCCATCTGCGGGCCCGCTCCATACTTCCAAATGTATCTTCCAAGTGCGGGAGACGCCGCCTGATTGTATACTTGATCCCTCAACATAGGAATCTTACTCATTTGTTTTTTACCAACGATCTTCCGCGCGGCATTCGCATCACTCAGCGAGAAGTTGCATATAGCAGGATCCATTAGCATTTTCATCAGCTGCTCTTGACTTGGAGGTACCCCATAAGAATCTTTGAAGTAGGGTTCCACTGCTTTCACCTCATCTTTTGTAAGTCCTTCCCGCTCCATCTCATTATACCAAAGGTCAATATTATTTTTGTATCTAATATATTTTTCCATTGGAGTTTCTGCACCCTTTTCCGCAGTCATTAATCTCATAAGACCATTCGCATCAGATAACTCCAACATATTGCTTGGTTTAATCTTCTTTGCAGCCTGAGAGCCTACATCACTATCAAACTGAAAAATATTTAAGATATTACCTTGTTGGATATTTTCCCAAACATCTTCATCTTCAATATCTAAAATATCGGGGTGAAGATATTTATTATATACTTCTCTTAATGTTAAATCACTTTCAATTTCTCCATTATCTTGAAGAAATTTAATACATTGTGTAATCTTATCTTGTACTTCTGTTAAAAGGAAGTCATATTTTGTCATGCCTGCGGCTTCCGCCATATGCAGATCGTACTGAGTTATAATATCACCACTTGGAGTTTTCATAAAACACCCAAACTCATATGGATCTTCATCAAACATAATTACGCCTGATGCGTGACTTCCGCGGCGGCTGATCAATCCTTCAATACCTTGCATAATCTGCAAAAGACCAGGATACTGATTTACTTCTCTAATAAAAATATCAACAGGTTCTCTGCCTTTTTCTTTATCTCCATAAACTACTTCTTTAAGACTCCACAAGAATCCTCTTTCACTTGGAATAAGACTGGAGAGGTACTGGGCAATATCCACATCAATTCCATCCGGATATTCTTCACTGCGGTATCCTCTACAGGCTGTCTGTATAGTAGATTTTGTTGTTTCTGTTCCGAAAGTAGCAATAAGAGTGCATCCAAGATTTCTTCTTGAGAGATCGTCGATGTTTTCAGCAAAGTTTTTTCCTCTTTCTTCTTTAATTTTCTGAATAATCATAGGACGCTTGCTAGGACAAAGATCCAAATCGATATCGCCAAGTTCCACTCTTTCTTTATTCAGATAGCGCCAGAAAGGCAAGTTCCACTTTAATGGATCAAGCTGAGTGATTCCAAGAAGATAATGATTAAGTCCGGAACATGATGAGCCACGCCCCGCGCCTACCATACTTCCACACTCCCAAAAGAGATCAACATAATGAGCAAGAGTAATAGGATAAGAGAACATATTTGTTCCAAGTTTCTTTCCTATTGTTCTTTTAATATCTGCTTCTTCTTCAAGTCTATCAAGATATTCTTTAGTTCTTAATCCTTTTTCAGTTAATTTATCAACACATTGATTTACCCAATATCTTTCATAAATATCATCTGAATTATACATTTCTGCTAATATTGGAAATTCTTCAGTTTGATCGCTTAACCAAACTGTTTTATGATAGTCTTTAACTTCAACCGAAGGAATAACTTGCGGATGGGTTAAATCATAAAACTCAATTTTATCATAAATCTCCATACTATTTTTACACATTTTCTCATAACTATCAACAATAGATGGAGTTAAATTCTCTTTTATTTCTTCTTCTGTTTGAAGATAAGCATATTCATAAAACTGTGCGGTCTCCCGCTCTCCGCCTTTACTATTAAGATAGGCTTCGTGAACATATCTATCTTCTTTTGTTAAATAATGTGCATCACTACCAATTACCATTTTAACACCGAACTGAGGTGCTAATTCTGCTAATTTCTTGTTTACTATAATTTGCTCATTTGATGCACCAGGAGCACATTCAATGTAAAAGTCCGAGCCAAATAATTCTTTACACCATAAAACAAAATTGATAATTTTATTTTTACAACTTTCTGCGGTAAAGGTATCTCTCATTCTTCTAGCACGCTCCATTTCAAGAACATTACTAGATAACTCTCCGCCGATACATGCTGAAGTTGCAATAAGATGACCTGGATTTTTTCTTACAATTCTTGCTAAATCCTCTTTTAATGTAGGAACTCGTTCAAGTCCTCTATCAAAATAGGAATTCATCCACGCCAAAGAAGAAAGCTCCCGCAGTTGGCGATGACCTTCCTTATCTTTTGCTATTAAAATAAAGTGATAATACTTTTGACCATTTTCTCTTGTATCTGTTAAATAAATTTCATTTCCTAATGCAATCTTAAAATTAGGATCTGTTTCTTGAAGTTTTTTTGCAATCATATTAACTTCGATAGAACTACTAAGACACTCATGGTCGGTAATGGCAATACCTTTAAGCCCTATTTCTCTAGCTCTATTAATTAACATATCTGGTCTATTTATACTATCGAGAAGCCTAATGTTGCTGTAATGCGTGTGCGAATGACACTCAAATCTGAACATATTTTTCTCTCCTTAAATTTTATTATATAAATATTATATCATATTTTTTTAGAAATGTCAAGATATTGGATACTCCAATTCTTTACAACTAAAAAATTCTTGTAATACCCATCGTTCACTACATAAATTATTGGGTGCTTCATAAACTATTAAAACAATAGTATCAGCATTGAATTTATTACAACAATATTCAAATGCTTTTAATGTTTTTTCTTTATCTACTAATTTTTCAAGTAATTGTCTATATTCCATCATAGTAGGACAATATGGAGCATCAGATCTACTTTCACAGGGGCAGATATGAGTTCCTTGAGTCTGAACTATAAGAGGTTCATACCGGAGCCCGCACACTATTCCTCGTTTATCTATATAATATTCTTTATCTGCGGGAGGCCGGTACCAGACCGGATCTGATATCGCAGTAGACACAGGAATCATATTTGTTTTAAAATTTCTAATTTGATAAAAATATGAAGTGTAAATATTAATCAAAATTTATCCTCTTTTATATTAAATAAAATTCTTTTTTACCTATATTAGCACAAGGTTTAAAAATTTTTCTAATTACTTCTTGACCATTTAATGTTTGAGTAAAAGCAGCATCACAGTATATAGTGCTATATCTAGTTCCTATTAAAGTAGCTTCTGCTTTATCAATATTTGTTTTTACTATAGTAATAATAAATCTATTATTTATTATTTTTTTATATTCATATTCATCATCTTTATCTGAATAAAGAATATATAAAATAGATTCTTTCATAATATTATTACCTCATTATAACAAGCTTGTCTGACGCGCGAGTTGCAGCTGTATAGAGCCATCGAGCATGTTCTTTCTTTTCAAACGGGAACTTTTCTTCAAGGACTAGTACTTTGTCCCATTCACTACCTTGGGATTTGTGACATGTAATACAATATCCGTAAGTGAAGGCCCGCGGAATAATATCTCCAATTTTCATTTTCATTCTACCAAGAGCATATGATTCTCTCCAATCAAGAAAAGGTTCTCCATGTTGAATCATATATTTATCCATATCAACAGAAGAAAATACTTCATTAGTATCATCTGCGACAAATTCACAATGAATAGTTGGCATAGCGTGGTCTCGCATTTTAACATAACGGGGTGCATATATTACTGTATCAAATGGATTTTTAATAGTTCCAGTTATTCCATTCACTAAGCAACTTCCGCCATCATCACTAATATCTTCCCAATAGTTACGCAAACAAATCATTTTTTCTCCATCTTGCGGGAGGTCGCCTTCAAATCCTTTGAGCTGTCGCATTTGATTATTAACATTGATTCTTACTTGATTAGTTCCACAAATAATTTGATCGGCCCAAAGAAGATGACCTGTATTTAAATCTTGTTTAGGAAGAACCATTGCTTCTTTACCTTGCATATATGGAATTTCTTCACCATTACGAATCTTCATAGTAAGCTGAATAATCTCTGATTCAGCAGCCTGTCTCATAATTTTAGATAAAAATATATCAGGATGAATAAGAAAATCATGTGCTTCATTTTTATCTATTTGAGGTAATTGAAAATTATCTCCTATAAAAATACAAAAAACATTATGTTTTAATAACATTTCAAGCATTGATTTAGGAGCAAGTGAAATTTCATCAACTACAATTATGGTATAATCTAATGATTGTTTTGGTTTACGAAAAAATCCTCCGCCTGGTCTTGGAATACTATCATATAAAAGCCTATGTAAAGTCATAGCATTTGGGTTGCCTTTTTTTCTTAAAACTTCTGCAGCTTTTCCACAATAACAAGCATAAGCAACTTTTTTCTTATCTACATCTAAGGCTTCAATAGCAAATTTTACAAGTGTTGATTTTCCAACACCCGCATATCCACAAATAGTTACATATTTTTCATTATTATGATATTTTTCTAAAATTATTTTTAATGCTTGTTCTTGTTCAGTCGTTAGAATCATTATACCACTCCCAATGTTTACCTAAAGTTGTTTTTCTTTCCCCATTACAGACTCTTGTAATACAGTTATGACTTGTTCCGTACGCTTCTGCTGCTTTACGAGCCGAAAGGAAAATTTCTCCTGTCTCAATACACCTTACTTTTTTAGCTCTTGGATGATTTGTATTCATAAAATTGCTAATTTTTTGTTTTGCTTCTTCAGACATATGACTACCTTTTTTAGCTTCAGAAATTTTCTTTTTAGTTTCTTCTGAATGATGTTTTCCATACATTCCATTTCTTTCTCCAAATAAAGGGTCTATATGACGAGGATTTTTATCCCCTTCCCATTTACCTTTTTGTTTTGCAATTTCACTTAATTTTTGTTTAGTTTGTTCTGACAAGGCTCCGTTAGAACCAGCCTCTCTTACATTATATCCATTTTCAAAATATCGAGAATGATAAAAATTTATATAATAATTTTCCCAATAATTTGCTTCTTCTAATGTAAGATTTTCTTTTAATATTATATGTTCAAAATTATTCCAACCATAAGATTTTATAGCTTTCCAAAAAGGACTTTGATCTTGATCTGATTTATTATAATCATAATATTCAATTCCTTCATTTCGCCATCTTCTTTTTACATTATTACTTTGTCCTACATAAGTTTTATTATTATTTTTATTTATATGGACATAAACACAATATTTATTCATTTATTTTTCCTCCTTTAGTTTATCTTTTCTATAATTATATAAAAATTATATTTTAAAGATGAACTAAGTTTGTCCCCGGTGCCATAGAAAATTTTATAAAAGTCAGCTATGCTGACTTTTATTTTTATCTCCATTTTATTATTTACTATATATATTATAACATATTTTTTATAAATTGTCAAGCGGAAGATATTATTTACCTTCCGCCATTTTTCTTTCTAACTTCATTATCTTTTGTTCTCTTTTAAAATCTTTAATAATTCTTTTAAGATTTTTTCTAAGATTCTTAATTTCATTAATACATTCAAATTCTATCATAATAAATCTAGAATCTTTATCCTCTGAATACCATTTATTTGGTTCTAGTGTTGAAAAACATCCTTCTCCATTATTACCTGCAACTCGAAACCAAATATTAGTTGTTCTAATATCTTGAGTTGATCTATCTCCACATATATTTTTAATTATCCACATAATATTCTCCTTAAAATATATAAGCACATTGACTATTTACATTATAATCTTCTAAAAATAATTGTGGATACTTATTGCCATTCCACTCATTAATGTTACATTTACAAATTGCATCTATTTCTACATATCCATTTTCTGAATATAATTTATCAAATTCTTCATCAGAAGTTCTAAATTTGATAATATTAATATTATTAGGCAAAGAAATTTTCATTGTATTACTTGCCATCATATGAAGCATATCTTTAGTTATTCTAATTCCTTTAACAGCAACAATAGCTTCATCAACATCTTTTCCCCAATACTTATCCATTTCTCCAATATCAAGAATTGCTTGTGCATCTATATTATCATAATGCCAAATATAATCAACATAATAAATAGGTTCATTAGGCATATCAGCAAGACTTTCATCAGTTTTCTCTAAAAAAGTATCTATTTTATTTGCGGGGATACCTAGACCAAATGCGCCTTGGTGACCGATTGTGTATTCACAGACCTGGGTCTCCGCACAAATATCCTTAAATTCTGTTACCCCTACTTTATCACATCCACGGGCACTACCTTGATAACTTTCTTTTGTTTTAGTAAGCATACAACAAGGTCTTTGATATCGAGCCATAATTTTATTTGCAATCAAACCTCTGATTTCTGGTTTAATCTGACCTGGTTCCAAAAGGAAAAGTAGCACCTTATGATCCATCATATGATTTTCTTCAATAAGACCTTTTACTAATTCAATACCAGCATCTTCCGCCCTAGTCTGACGATTTTTAACATTAGTACAAGTTCTAGTAGCTTGCTCTACTAATTTTTCTTTTTCTCCTAATTTATGTCCTCTTTTGTTTGAAAGAATTTCTTGATTTGCTTTATGAAAAAGCATTGATTCAAATACTAATTCTTTTTCTTCAAGAGTACCACTTCTTGTAATTGCATTAACAAAAGGTACAATATAGAAAGTAAATCCCCAAGCAGTAGGTACATCACCTAATTTAAAATTATTTTTCTGCCACATTGAATAGATAAATGGGTTACTAATTGCGGAAGGTGTTATCCCTTTGTCGATAAGTCTACGTGTTTCAAATGATTGTAAACTCATCATATCTCCAATTAAGCCTAATGCACATAAATCAATGAAATAATCTGCTGCATGATGTTGAGTAACTTTATCTATATATCTACAAAATTGATATACCACTCCTGCGCCAGATAAAAATTTATTAGGATATTCTGGTGATTGAGAATTAATCAAATAACAATGTTCAAAAGGTTCTCCTTCAATTTCATGGTGGTCAAGGATAATAATCTCCCGCCCGTCTTCATAGAGTTTTTGCATTTGCTCTTTATCATTAGAACCAGCATCAGGAACTATTACTAAATCTGGACTCATATTATCAATCCAATCCATTGCATCTGCAAGTCCGTGTTGTTTACCTTCATGCATAAACCAATGAACATGATTTTCAGTGAAGTTTGA
>Ga0310690_10002255_pt1 | contig 31902 bp, 41 predicted proteins | sample AusTroGonzalo_MG_2_FD_207661 | JGI IMG/M metagenome (GOLD analysis project Ga0310690, IMG submission 207661) | Bovine rumen microbial communities from tropical cattle in Woodstock, Queensland, Australia - Gonzalo_04 (v2) (version 2) | ecosystem: Host-associated > Mammals > Digestive system >...
TTAGAACATCTCGCCCTTACCGGTCAGCAACCAGTAGGCCGACACGTGGTACTTCTCCACCAGCGGTGTCATCCACCCCGCCTCGAAGTATCCCCTTCCCCGGTTCTTGCGCTGCGTGTAAAAGTTGGATCGTGCCACGCCTATCTCTGCGAAGTATTCGCTTGCGTTCGTCAGCAGGCCGAGTTCCCTGCATCTCTCGAAGGCGAGGAAGTACCTGTCCATTATGGCCTTCGAGTATTCCGAATATACCCTCGTGTTGCTCATTTGTCGCAGATTGGTCTGATTAGGCTTTCGATTATCTTGCGCTGAGCCGACAGCTCCTCGACGAGATTGCTGTTCTGCTCGATCACGTCGCCGAGCATCTTCTCCCTGTTCTCCAGGTAGTCGTTGTTCGGGATGGAAGTCTTCAGCAGCGCAACGACGGAGAAGATGTCGTACAGTTCGTCGAGGGAGAAGGACTTCACCGCCACCTTGCTCGACAGGGAGAAGCACTGAAGTTTGCCATCCTCGATGAAGACCTTCTTTACGACTATTCCGTTCTTCTTCGTGTCGAGGAAGTAGATGTGCCCGTTCACGACTGAGTCGGTGGACAGGTCAAGGTGCTGCAGGAACAGCACGTCTCCCTTCTCGATGGCCGGGGCGAGCACGTTGCTCCTGACGGTGTGAATCAGGTCGAACCTCGGCATCATCTGGTCGGGGATGCGGTCGTATAGCTCCTTGTGCCTGCTCACGTAGTCCCACACCCTCACGTCCGGCTGCCTCGTGATGTCCACCGGCACCAGCGGGGCTATCTTCATCTGCCCGCACAGTTCCTCCACCTCTCCGCTCGCCTCCGTGTGCGGCGCGATCCTGAGCATTTCGCCGACGCCGTCCTTCACCCATTCGGCGCTCAGCTCGGGGTATCTCTTCGTGATCCTCTGTAATATGTCGAAACTTACCGACGACACGTTCGACACGTACCCGTTGGATAGTCCGCAGAGCTTTTCGAATTTAGTCTGGCCGATACCCAAGTGCTCGATGAACAGCAAAAGGCGGTCTTTACTCGTTTGATTTTCAGTCGTTTTCATAATTAATATAAATTTTTACAGAAAAAATCGGTAAAATAATTTGGATTTACCGAATTACTCTGTATATTTGCAATAACAAAAGTTTCGGCAAAGATAGAAAAAATATTAATAAGTGTAATAATTATGACATTCAAAGAGATTTACGAACAGGTGAAAGAGCAGCCGACGCCGTGCCAGGCGTTCGTGGCCGAAGTGGCCGAGGTGACCCGCAAGGCGGAGAACACGGTCCGCACCTGGTTGTCCGGTTCATCGGAGCCGGACGAGCTCACGAAGAAGGTCCTTGCGGCGCACTTCGGCGTGTCGGAGGACGAACTCTTCAGAAAGGAGGAATAAGAATATGAGAGTAGCAGTGATCCTATTTTTAGCTTTCGTGGCCATCGTGGGGGTTTTCTCCGCACCGGACGAGAGCATGCCGTTAGCCGAGTGGACGGCTTCGTTCCTGTTCACCAAGGCGGTGGGCGTGGGTGCGGCTTATCTGGCCGTGCGCCTATACGACAGATGGTATGGACGATTCAGCGGGAAAGGAGGTGAGGCGTGAGCGAGGTGGACAAGATGATGGGGGATAACCGCCCTATGGACGAGATAGCCTACGAGGCCATGACCTCGGAAGTGCAGCCGTCGGGTAAGACATATCCCGTCTACAAGACGGAGGACGGAAGGTTGGAGCTCAGGATGTGCTACGATACCGCCACGGCATACCTCCTATCGGAGGGACGGCTCTCCAGCAAGCAGGAACTGACCACCATCGAGGAACTCGCACACATGGTGCGTAACCTCGAGACTTATGACGCTAAGTTGAGGAGGGCGAGTATATGACACGGGTGGCCGAACTCGCCGAGAGGCTGGAGCGCATAGAGCGCCTGCTTGTGATAAGCACGAAGGAGGCGTTCAACGTGGAGGAGGCGGCGATGTTCCTCGGTCTATCGGCGAGCAGGATCAGGCATCTGGTATGGGAGAAGGGCATCCCGCACTACAAGAGCGGCTCGAAGGTCTTCTTCAGGAAGTCGGAGCTGGAGGGGTGGATGCTGCGTGACCGGATACCGACCACGGAGGAGATAGAGCAGGAGGCCTACTCCTACGATCTAAGGCATTGACAAACTATCGATATGTAGGCTGAAGACGCGATTTCACGTCGTGTCATCATGGCGGGTGGTATTTAACAGATTCCACCCGTTCATGGGGAGACAGGCAGGATCCCCGGTTCGATTCCGGGCTCCCCACGACCTTGAGAAGACGGTTACACATTAATGCAATTTGCGTAAAACACCATGTGCGCCTTTCCACCCGTGAGGGCAGGAAGGCGGAACGGAGGCAGGGTTGATCAGTAGGGGTTCGAGTCCCCTCCCTCCACAATGCGATGTCCGCTGCAAGAGAGCAGGGAGAACAGGAACGGGAGTTTGTACGTCAGCTAACTAGTTCTAATAATCTTAGATAGAAACTTTCTTAAGCGGTAAATATTTAAAAGTTAATAGTTTACCCTTAGCCGTGGGAAGATTGCCCTGCACCCGTCAGGGGGGTTCGAGTCCCCTCCGTCGCACGACGTTGAATTTTAAAAAAATGAGTTTTATGGACTTGACAATCAAGATCGAAATCGGTGTGACACCCGAACTGAAGGCTCTAGCGGAGAGCCTTATCGGAGCCCGGAAGGCGATGCCCGAGGGCGAGTGCGAAAGAGCGCAACAGAAGGCTAAGGCCGCCAAAAAGGCGGTGAAGGAGGAGTCTCAGCCTCAACCACAACCGGAGCCAATCGACAATTACAAGGATGCGCCTGATGCGGAGCAACCGCAACCGCAACCACAGCCACAGCCACAGCCACAGCCACAGCCACAGCCACAGCCACAGCCTCAACCGCAGCCGCAGAAGGCGACATACACGGAGGAGGATGTCCGTGAGGCGATGCACAAGTGCAGGTGCCGCATCGAGGGCGAGGACTACAAGGACAATCCGCAGGGGGAGGGCTACACCAAGTGGCACAAGAACCTGACCGCTTTCTTCAAGAACATGTCCGCCCGCCTCGGCTACGACCGCCCGAGCGAGTTGCCTGTGGAGCTCCGCAAGGCCTTCATCGACGAGTGCGCCGACATCATCATCGGCGAAGACGGACTTCTCAGATCCACACCATTCTAACGGGAGGACACTACAATGCCAGGATCACATTCACTACTTAGCCCGAGCAGCAGCCACAGATGGCTGCACTGCACGGCGGCCCCACGCCTCGAGGCGGAGGAGCCGAAGAAAGACACGGATTACACCCTCGAGGGCACGTTGGCGCACGCATACTGCGCCAAGGAATTGAAGGCCATGATAGGCCTGCCTTTCGACGAGGAGGACAAGGTGATCGAGCAGCTGAGGGACAAGTACCTCACCGACGAGATGCTCGGCCACGTCTCCACCTACGTATCCATCGTGGGCGAGAAGTTCTCGAAGGCGAAGATTAAGGTGAAGGACAGCCAGCTCATCGTCGAGCGCCGTTTGGGCTTCTCCCACTGGATTCCAGACCCTAACGGGTCATTCGGAACGGGCGACGCCATCATCATCACCGACGGCACGCTCGAGATCATCGACTTCAAGTATGGCAAGGGCGTGGAGGTGTCGTCGAGGTGGAATAGTCAGATGATGATATACGCTCTCGGGGCCATCGACGAATTCGCCGACGAGTACAATATCCAACGTGTCCGCATGACGATTATCCAGCCGAGGCTGGAGAACCTCAGCGAGTTCGAGATACCTGCCTCTGCCCTAGTCTGGTGGGCGGAAAGCGTCCTGTCGCCAAAGGCCAAGGAGGCTCTGTCCGCCAACGGCAGGCAGGAGTGCGGCGACTGGTGCAGGTTCTGCGCAGTTCGTTGCCGCTGTGTGAAGCTGGCTGACGACTGCCTATCCATCGCCTCTGAGTTCTCGGGTAAGGAGTCCATATCCGACGAGGAGATGGCCAAGAAGGTGCTGCCGAACCTCCCTATGGTGAAGCAGTGGGCCTCGGCCATGGAGGAGTACGCCACGGAGAAGGCGGTATCCGGCACGCACTACGACGGATACAAGCTCGTCGAGGGCCGTTCGCTCCGCAAGGTGGTGGACCCTCAGGCTCTTGGGCGCAAGCTGAGGGGCGCAGGCCTCACGGATATCTACAAGCCGTTGGAGCTGAAGAGCATCACGGACCTCGAGAAGGTTGTCGGCAAGAAGGAGTTCGCCGAGCTGGCGGGAGATACGGTGGTGAAGCCCCAGGGGAGGCCTACACTCGTCCCGGATAGCGACAAACGCCCGGCCATCACGGCGGGGCAGGACTTCGACGCCTTCGCAGAGACAGCATAGCTCACATTACTGAATTTTCTCATATATCATTTTTTTAATGGCAGGCGCCTACCGCCCGTGAGGGCGGGAAGCGCAAACGGGGGAGTATGTCCGAAGTGGGTAGCGGAATGTAATACTGGTAACGTGGCGGTTCGAATCCGCCCTCCTCCACGCATTAATTAACTGAGTATTAACAATTAAAGAATCGAAAAAAATGAAAGATCCGATTGTAAAAGAGAACAAGGTAGTTTTCGGCCCATGCAGGCTGAGTTACACGCACCTCCTTAGCAAGCACGCCATCGAGGGAGAGGGAGAAGGAAAGTACAGCACTAACGTCATCATCCCGAAGAGCGAGACGAAGACCGTGGAGGCCATCAAGGCAGCCATCGAGGCCGCAAAGAAGGCGGGCATCGTGAGTAAATGGAGCGGCAAGGAGCCGAAGAAGCTGGAGATGCCGTTGCATGACGGGGATGAGAAGGACGACGAGGTGTACGCCAACAGCTTCTACATCAACGCCAAGAGCGTCACGAAGCCTGGAGTGGTCGACAAGTTCAAGAACCCTATCACGGACGAGGGGGAGGTCTATTCAGGCATGTGGGCTTACGTTAGCGTCACCTTCTTCGCCTATGACAAAAACGGCAACAAGGGAATCGCCTGCGGCCTTAACAATGTGATGAAGTTCAAGGACGATGAGAGACTTGGAGGCCGAGTATCCGCCGACACCGATTTCGAGGGATTCGGCGGTGATGACGATGATGATCTTTAATTAATCGGGAGGGGCTCGCCCCTCCCCTTTTTAAACCCATATATCATGAGATTGATAGTTACGATATTACTGCTATTCCTCACTATCGAGGCGAGCGCCTTCGAAACACACTTCATGAGTGTGGATTTCGATAGAATGGAGTTGAAACACGACGGAAAAATATATTCTCTTGTCGAAGTGAAGAAAAAAGTTCGCAGGAACTGGAAAGAGGTAACCTACCTCTGCATCGATGAAAAGCTACACGCCGTGGCTTTTCGTCTGTTCGTCACAGACGAGGGCGAATTTTTAAGACTGCAGAAATATACGTCTAAGAAATGAATACATTAAGCATCGACATAGAGACCTACAGCGGAGCGGACCTTGCGGAATGCGGGGTGTACCGATATGCGGAGCATCCCGATTTCCGCATCCTGCTCTTCGCCTACGCCGTGGACTACGGACCGGTCGAGGTGGTGAGCATAGCGACGGGCGAGAGGTTGCCGGATGACATCTTCTGGGCGCTGACGGACCCGACCGTGACGAAGACGGCCTTCAACGCCACATTCGAGCGTGTCTGTCTGTCGAGGTGGTTGCGTGACTTCCTGAACTCAGACGAGTTCCTCGACCCTGAGCAGTGGGACTGCACGATGGTTGCGGCCGCCAGATGCGGACTGCCCCTGTCGCTCGCCCAGTGCGGCGAGGTGCTCGGCTTAGACGAGAAGGACGAGGGCAAGATGAAGGAGGGCAAGGCGCTGATACGCAAGTTCTCCTGCCCTAACAGGAAGGGAGAGCGCACGCTGCCGGAGGACGACCCAGAGGCGTGGGAGGTCTTCAAGGCTTACTGCAAGAGGGATGTGGAGGTGGAGCAGTCCATCAGGCTGGCCGTGACGAGGTTCACGCAGCCCCGCTGGGAGAGCGAGCTCTATGCCATCGACCAGCGCATCAACGACAGGGGCGTGCCAATTGATCGTCGGTTCGTGGAATGCGCCGACCGTCTAGCAGGCGAATACACCGCACAGCTCCTCGAGAAGGCGAAGCGCATCACCGGCCTCGAGAACCCAAACAGCCCGGCGCAGCTGAAGACTTGGCTGAGGGAAAAGACGGGTGTGATCGTCACCAACCTCAACAAGGGTAACATGGACGACATCGAGGCGAAGGTCGGCAAGTTCGGCACTCCCGCCAAGGTGCTCAAGCTCCGCAGGGAGATGGGCAAGACATCCGTGAAGAAGTACTCCGCCATGCTCGACTGCGTGTGCCGAGACGGGCGCATCCGTGGCCTGTTGCAGTACTACGGCGCCGCTCGCACGGGGCGCTGGGCGGGTCGACTCGTCCAAGTGCAGAACCTTCCGCAGAACCACCTCAAGGATTTGGACGAGGCTCGTCGTCTGGTCAAGGCGGGCGACCTCGACGACTTCACGCTGAACTACGGCAACCCCACACAGGTGCTTTCCGAGCTTATCCGCACCGCCTTTGTGGCGGGTGAAGGCAAAGTCTTCCATGTGTGCGACTTCTCCGCCATTGAGGCGAGGGTGACCGCATGGCTCGCCGGTGAGCGTTGGGTGCTCGACGTCTTCCGTGACGGGGGCGACATCTACTGCGCCACGGCCTCGCAGATGTTCGGCGTTCCGGTCGAGAAGCACGGCGTGAACTCGGAGCTGCGGGCGAAAGGCAAGATAGCGGTGCTGGCCCTCGGCTACGAGGGAGGAGTCTCCGCCCTCGACAACATGGGAGGGCAGAAGATGGGGCTGACGCAGAAGGACGAAGCTGAGATCGTGAACAAATGGCGCACGGCGAATCCGCACATCGTAAGGCTGTGGGAGGTCGTGGAGCGTTCGGCCAAGAGGGCGATCATGACGGGGCGGACCGTCAAGGCGAACATGGGGCTTGAGTTCGGTTACGAGCGGGGATGCCTCACCGTGCAACTGCCAAGCGGGCGAAAGCTCGTATATCCTAGAGCGAAGGTCGAGGAGTACATGAAGACGAGGTTCGAGCGCCCGGAGCTGACTGAAGTGGTCACTTACGAGGGACAGAACCAGACGACGAAGAAGTGGGAGCGCATGGAGACGTACGGTGGAAAGATGGTGGAGAACATCGTCCAAGCCACCGCGAGGGACATACTCGCATGGGTCATGTTCAGAGCCGAGCGTGACGGGCTGCGTGTCGTCTTCCATGTGCACGACGAGATCATCGTCGAGGCGGATCCGAATAAGGTGAGCCTTGAGGAAGTGGAGAAGATATTCAGTGAACCGGTTGAGTGGGCGGCGGGTCTGCCGCTGAAGGGCGCAGGCTACACAACCCCATATTACATGAAAGACTAAAAGGCGATGAAAGTAAAGATAGCGATAGCACCGAACAGGAAGGCCAAGGCGTGGTCGAACGTGACTTGGGAGTGGTCCCAACTGGTCGACAAGTGCCGTGAGACTATCCGCACGGGCGAGACGGTGGCGGAGTACGCCAAGATGGACAGGGAGACGCAGTCGAACAGGAAGGACGCCGGCGGATTCGTCGGCGGGTACCTCAACGACGGCCTGCGCAGGAACGGACATGTCCGCTTCCGCAGCGTGGCGACGCTGGACATCGACCACGGTAAGACGGACGTATGGGAGGACTTCACGATGAACTTCTCCTGCGCCGCCTTTCTCTACAGCACGCACAAGCACACGGAGAAGGCTCCGAGGTACCGTCTCGTGATTCCCTTCTCCCGCGAGGTGGAGCCGTGGGAGTACGAACCGGTGTGCAGGCGCATAGCCTTCACCCTCGGACTCGACCTCTTCGACCACACCACATACGAACTCCCCCGCCTCTTCTACTGGCCTTCAAGCCCTACGGACGCCGAGTACGTCTTCCACGAGCAGAAGGGCGAGCCGATAGACGTGGACGCCATACTCGCCACGTACACGAACGCCAAGGACGCGTCCGAGTGGCCGTACGGCAACACCGAGGACAAGGTACTCCGCAAGGAGCGCCAGAAGGCCGGTAACCCCTGCGAGAAGGAGGGTCTTATCGGCGCTTTCTGCAGGGCTTACACGATCGAGGAGGCGGTTGATACCTTCCTCCTTGACGTATACGAACCCACCACACAGGAGGGCAGATACACTTACCGTAAGGGCTCCGTGTCTGGGGGCTTGGTCTGCTACTCGCACCAGTTCGCCTATTCGCACCACGATACCGATCCGATGTGCGGCAAGCTCTGCAACGCCTTCGACATCGTGCGGATACATAAGTTCGGCGTGATGGACGAGGACAAGGACGAAGGCACGGAGGTGACGAAGTTGCCTTCCTACGTGGAGATGATGCGCTTCGCCGGTGCGGACAAGAAGACCAACGTGGAGGTGATGAAGGACCGCAGGGCGAAGATAGAGGAGGACTTCAAGGACATCGTCGACGACGAGGACGGCTCCGCGGTCCTCTCCAGGCTCGACAGGGACTCGAAAGGCAACGTGAGGCAGTCAATCAACAACGTGATCGTGGCTATCAAGGGGGACCCACACCTGAGAGGCAAGCTGTGGCATGACAAGTTCACCGGTTACGACTGCGCCTCCGATAAGATGCCGTGGAACCGCACGACGAAGGCGTGGACGGACATGGACGACGCGAACCTGAGGGCGTACCTGGAGAGGGTCTATGGCCTGACGGGCAAGGAGCGCATCAACGACGCGCTCTCGGCGGTCTTCGCCGACAACCAGCGCCACCCCATCGAGGAGTACCTGAGGGGCTTGACGTGGGACGGAGTGCCGAGGCTCGACAGGCTCATCATCGACTACATCGGGGCGGAGGATACCCCCCTCACGAGGATGATGACCCGCAAGATCTTCACCGCAGCAGTGGCGAGGGTGATGCGCCCCGGGACGAAGTTCGACTACTGCCTCATCATGTCGGGAGGCGAAGGCATAGGCAAGTCCACCCTGCTCAGCACGATGGGCGGAGACTGGTTCTCGGACTCCATCGTCACGACGGAGGGTAAGGAGGGCATGGAGTCGCTGAGGGGCGCATGGATCATAGAGCTGGCGGAGCTCGCATCCATCAAGCGCTCCGATGTGGAGCAGGTCAAGAACTTCCTGTCCAAGAGGGAGGACGTCTATCGGCAGGCATACGGTAAGAGGGTGCAGCCTTTCCCTCGCCAGTGCGTCTTCTTCGGTACGACGAACGAGGACGACTTTCTCAAAGGCGACACGGGCAACCGCCGATTCTGGGTAGTTCGGGTCGATGCGTCGAAGTGCGCTTTCAAGAATCAATTCGAGGCGATAAAGGACGACCGTGACCAACTATGGGCGGAAGCGGTCGTGAGGTTCAACCAAGAGGAGCAGCTCTACCTCGACCCGGAGATGGAGAAGGAGGCGAGGGTAAGGCAGCAGGAGGCGAACATCGACCACGACGACCCGATACCGGGCATGCTGGACGAGTACCTCTCCATGTTGCTGCCTGCGGATTGGTACGTGAAGGAGAAGGCCCACAGGAGGGCGTTCGTACAGAACCCCGACCCTCTCGCCAGCGAGACCCTGAGGAGGACGAAGTTCTATGCCGGGGAGTTCGTGTACGAGCAGCTCTGTCAGAACGACAACTACAAGGATAACCCTTACATCCTCCGCAAGATCAACAAGCTGATGAAGAAGAAGACGGCGGAAGGCTGGAAGGAGGCCAAAGTGCACATACCAGGTTACGGCCGTCAAAGAGGCTGGATCTACGACGAAAAATTTGACTTTACTAACAACCAAAATATTAAAGACAATGGAGAAGACAAAGAAAATGAAGTTAGCCGAAGTACTGGAGGGATTAATGAATCCCTATCCGGGAATGTCAAGGAACAGCGGGTCCTTTCGGATATTCCGAAACGTGAAGAAGAATAAGCGGGCGGCCGCTAAGCGCCGCAACGTGCTGAGGGCACGGGCTAGACAAAAATAGGGAGTCAAAATATTCCATAATAATGATTTTTTCTTTAAGCCCGCTAATGCCGCCGATTTGGTATTCCATACTTTGCATTAATTCTTTTGTTAAATCAATTTAACTCATGGCGACCGGATCGGAGATGGCGACGGACTTTGTATTATGTTTTAAAATGTTTTTACTGTTTCGAGCACCTCGGTAAGGCCGCCCCGCGGGACGACAATCACAAGTCTCAAACGCTCGTCTGCACACAAACGGGTTATGGTACATCTATCCACCCCCGCGTGGAGAAGGCGCCGAGGGCTACAATTTTAAAAAAGTAGAGCGATGGGAAAAAGAGCGAGAATCGGAGAAGCGGTGGCGGTGTCCGCCGAACCCCCTAAGATGAGCAAGTACGCCGCAAAGGTGGCGGCGAGACGTAAGGAGACGCCAGAACAGAAGGCGGAGCGCCTCGGCATCATCGTCAAGACGGTGGTGGAGGAGCCCGTGAAGGAGGAGCCTAAGAAGCCACAGGCGAAGGCGAAAGCGCCCGCACAGGCGAAACTGAAGAAGAAAGGCAAGCGACAGAAGGTGAAGATACCATACGAGCTCTACGCGGGATGGCTCGCCACGGCGAGGACGGAGCACATCCGGATCGTCCATGACCTCGAGAAGAGGATGAGGGACGAGATGCGGAGGTGGAGGCAGTGTCGGACGGACTTCTCGCACTGGGCGCAGGGGGCGGAAGGCACGGAAGTCATGACGAGCTACACGAAGAACGAAGATTGGACTTACAAGGAGATTAAAGATGCTGAAGGAGACGGACATAGAGAAGAGGCTGGTGAGTGAGGTGGAACGCCGAGGCGGCCAGTGCCTCAAGTACTTCAACCCCGCCAAGGTGGGTTATCCCGACAGGATATGCCTGCTGCCAAGAGGGGTTCTCTTCTGGGTCGAGGTGAAGGCGCCGACCAAGGTGCCCCGCAGCATCCAGCTGATCAGGATGGACCAGCTGGCGAGCCTCGGGCAGAGAGTGCATGTCGTCGACACGTTCGACGCCGTGGACAAGTTAATGGAGGAATACGATAAACGATAGCGATATGACACAAGAGAGAATGGCATACATAGTGATATCCGCGTTGCTCTGCCTGAGTATCGGAATGGCGGCGCAGACATGGAAGCGGGGCAAGAAGGCGAAGAACCTGAAAGCTTTCGTCGTGATGCTCCTGGTGGTGCTATCCTACGCCGTGATACTGATGTTACTAACCTTCAAGGACGAGATAAGATGAAATTCGAGCCACATCCATACCAGCGCAGGGCCATCGCCTTCATCAAGGAGCACGCACGGTGCTGCCTCTTCCTCGACATGGGGCTGGGCAAGACGGTGAGCACGCTGACCGCCCTGTCCGACCTCATCGACGAGGCGGAGGTCCGCAAGGTCCTCGTGATAGCGCCCAAGAAGGTGGCGGAGTCCACGTGGAGTCAGGAGGCGGGTAAGTGGAACCACCTCGGAGGGCTGAAGGTAGTGAAGGTGATGGGCACCGAGAAGAACAGAAAGGAGGCGATGGCGGACAGATCCGGAGACATCTACGTGATGAGCCGCGACAACGTGGTGTGGCTCCTTGAGAACTACTCCCGCAGTCTCCTCCGAACACGGCCCTTGTTCGACTGCATCGTGATCGACGAACTAACGAGCTTCAAGAGCCATCAGGCGAAGCGATTCAAGGCGCTGCGCAAGATGACCGCCTGCGCAAGCAGGGTGATAGGGCTCACAGGCACTCCCGTACCGAACTCGCTCCTCGACCTCTGGGCGGAGATGTACTGCATCGACGGTGGCGAGAGGCTCGGTAAGTTCATCGGCCGGTATCGTGAGGCCTACTTCAACGCCGTTCCCATCGGCAAGGTGGCGACGAAGTACGTGCCGAAGGAGGGGGCGGAGAGCGCCATCCTCGGGCGAATCGGCGACATCTGTCTGACGATGCAGGCGAAAGACTACATCACACTGCCCGACCGCATCGAGGTGACGGACGAGGTTGTGCTGAGTCCGGCGGTGCTGAAGAGGTACCGTGACTTCGAGCGTGGCATGGTACTGGAGTTCCGCAAGGAGATGGAGGAGGGCAAGATCACAGCCGAGAACGCCGCCGGGCTGATGAACAAGCTGGCGCAGTTCGCCAACGGGGCGGTCTACGACGAGGGACGCAACGTGGTCGAGGTGCACGGGGAGAAGCTCAGCCGCCTCGGGGAGATCGTTGAGGCTTCGTCGGGCCCTGTCTTGGTCTTCTACCAGTTCCGCCACGACCTCGACAGGATAAAGAAGACGATACCTTCAGCGAGGGCGTATGAGGGCGACGAGGACCTGAGGGACTGGAACGAAGGCAATATAGACGTGCTGCTCGCCCACCCCGCATCGACCGCATACGGCCTTAACATGCAGGAAGGCGGGCATACAATCGTGTGGTACGGCACGGGGTGGAACCTCGAGCACTACCAGCAGGCGAACGCAAGATTACACAGGCAGGGGCAATCGCACCCCGTCATGATACACAGGCTAGTGTGCCCCGGCACGGTGGACGAGAGGGAACTCGTCGCCATCGACCGCAAGGCGGGCACACAACAGGGAGTGATGGACGAATTGAAACGACTTTTAAAGCAATATGAGATATGAAAGGACACAAGATCGAAATGACCGAGAAGCAGCGGGTCTATCTGGCCAAGCACTTCAAGAACACGAAGAACAAGGACCTTGCGGAGAAGCTGGGCATCAGCCTCCGCTCGGTGGTCCGGATCGGGAGGGAGATTGGTCTGAATAAGACGAAGCAGTTCATGCGCAAGACGCAGGCGAACAGCTGCGCCCACATGGCAGAGAGCAATAGGAGGATGAAGAAGGAGGACCCGGAGCGGTACGCGGAACTGCGTGAGATAGGCCTCCGCAACCTCAAGATAGGATGGCAGAGCACCCGTCTCAAGAAGGGAGAGGGCATATATGGGCGGATATCGAAGAAGAAGTCCGCCGAAATGCACGCCAAGGCGCAGGAGACGCTCAGGAAGCTCCGCAACAGGGACAGGGCACGCATCGCCTTGGGGCTCGAGCCCCTCACGAAGCTGGGCATAGGACAACTTTCGAAGGAAGGTCTGCGCCGATACAAGGCCAAATGGGCGCTCCGCAAGCATTGGGGGTACATCGCCGAGGGACCGGGCAGGACGGTCTACTACACAGACGGCATGCGAAGGAGCCCGAGGGAGCATCTGTACGAGAAGCGCTACGGCATCAGGTTCGAGCCGTGGACGGGCGAGGAACGGAAGGCGAAGGAGGTCAAGCTACCGCCCGACTGGAAGGACCTCAACGGTGGACTGGCGTCGCAATACTACGGAGGATAAGGGCATGTACAGAGTGAAGGTGAGATACGACAGCAAGGAAGAGGAGATGTTCGAGTCGGAGTATTTCCTCTCAGCCCAGCTGCTGCTGAACAAGTCGCTGACTTACATGCGGACACACGCAGAAGCCATCAGCGTGGCGCTCTACGACGGCCGTAGGCTACTATACAAGGAAAGTAAACCAAAAAACAAAAAACGATATGACAAGATTAATGCTTAACGAATTCTCGCAATGCGTCCACAATGCGCAGGTGGAGCGAGGATTCTACAAAGAGAAAAGGGAGATCGGCACACTGCTGATGCTGATCGTGTCGGAGCTCGCCGAGGCGCTGGAGGCGGACCGTAAAGGACGCCACTGCCCGAATGGCGTGGCGAAAGAGATATACGAGGAATCGGTCCGACTACGGGGATGCTCCTCCGCCTTTGAGGGGCGGGTCAAAGACACGTTCGAGGATGAGATAGCGGACACGCTCATCCGTCTATTCGACCTCGTCGGATATCTCGGCATCGACATAGACAGCCACATACAGGCGAAGCTAGTGTACAATACAACGAGAGGCCACAGGCATGGTAAAAAGTATTAAAATGGAGGGTAAAATGGACAAAACTAAATGGATGATCGTCAGCGCCCTGGCGGTGGGGCTGGGATTCGTGATAGGTTATTCCGCAGGCTTCTTGGGGCTCTGCGTGGTGCAAATGTTGTTGGAATAGGAGATTGAGTATGGAACTGAAAGATTATACAACAGAAGAACTCCGTGCTGAAATCAAGCGGAGAAACGAACTTGCTAAAGAAGCAAAAATGCAAGAACCAAGATGTAGGAATTGCAAGCACCTTACAAACAATCCACTTACAAACAATCCACCTTGGGTGAGAAAGTATTTGTGTGGAGTAAGAACGTGGGGCAAAATTTACACAAGACATTACTGTGTTAAGTTATGCACAAAAGCGTGTGATAAGTTTGAAAGTAAATTTGAGTGAATATGAAAGAACTTATAGAGAAACTTAACGGATAGGAGGATAAGATATGCAAGTGAAGTTAATACACAGGGAAACAAAGAAAGGAAATTACAGAATTTACAAAGTTTCCGAACCAATCAAAAAGGGCATCAGCGACTTATTCGGTGAGACGACCATCGACAAGATAATCGAATCAAACAAAGACAGAGTCAGTGGAAAATTCAGAGTAATAATGCTTGAAAGGCTCGGAAAAGGCGTCGAGTATGTCACAATCAGTGACGCGCTTACGCATATCGAGAGGTTGGCATTCCCCACATTCGATACCGGAGAGCCGGGAGAGCGTCTTCCGCATGGCCATCCGTACGTTCCCCTTTGCTTTGAGATAGAAGGCAAGCGCACCGAGATGATAAGCGGAGGCGACGCAAGGAAGGTATATCCCGACCTCGTGTACCTGCGCAGGCTCGCACAGATTAACGGATATAAATGGGAAGGAGAGGAGGAATAAGATTTGAGTTATGACACAAGAAGATAAAGAATTTTTTGCGGAACTGGCGCAGGAGTTAAGAACGCAGGACAACTGCGGATATTTGAACCCTATTTGGTGCATCATGGACAAAAAATGGGTCGTAAAACCTGAAGGCTGTGGCGATGAATATAGGGTTGTGGATTGCGACGGTGAAGAATGGACTTTGAGTGATTTCGCCGATTATGCTTTCGATTGCTTCTCACACAGGGGAGACATAAGCCTCAACGACGTTAAGGAAGAGATAATGTCTTGCACTGACAACGAAGATTTGAGGTCTACGCTCGAGAATCGATTCAAGGAAGTCAATTTCTACGAAAAATATAGAATCGTTGAAGTGTCGCTTGAGGAATTCATCGCCCCTGACACAACTGGCTTCCTTACGATGAAATCGGCGAAGGAACATCTGTGCCTCAACTCATACCACTACAGCCCATACGCTAAGGTTTACGTGCTGTCGGCTTGGAGAAATCCGGTGTATGAGCGCGTAATCGAAATTATTAAAAACACTAATTGGGAGGAGGAATAAGATATGGAAAATTTAATAAACCCTCATTTGTGGGAATAGAGTATGGTAGAATATGAAATCATAGTTATCTATAAGGACGGGCGAACACCCCGTCCTTTCTCGTTCCTGTTACCCGCTTGCTACCCGCTGAACCAGCCACGGCACAATATTAACACCTAACAGACTGCAACGCAACACCTTAACGGACAGACCGACGGACGGATTCACATTCATCAGTGTAATGTGAATATACTCGCCGTATCGAACGGCAGTAACAAATATACGGCATACGGACGACATACGCAAGACATAAAGGCCGAATTTTCAGCGGGTTTCCGACAAAACGAAAATTTCGCCCGTGTGCCGTGCGTATGTCGTGAATTATCCATACATTTGTTACTCGGATGTTACCCGCTATAACACTATTAGGATTATGGATAGAACCGTGAAGGAGCCGGTGAGGCTCCGCGAGAAGAAGCTGGCGAGCGGAGGCGCGAGCCTGTACCTGGATTTCTACGTTAACGGCCGAAGGTCGTACGAATTCCTCAAGCTATATCTCGTCCCCGAGAGGTCGAGGGCGGACAAGGAGCGCAACAGGCAGACGCTCCAGCTGGCGAACGCCATCAAGGCGAAGCGGATCGTGGAGGCGCAGTCGAACGCCCACGGGTTCGCCAACGTGAAGGACGCCACGAAGGTGCGCTTCTTCGACTTCTTCCGCTCGTGCTGCGAGGATGAGAGGAAGGAAGGGAGTCGGGGGAGCTACGACCACTGGATGTCGTGCCTGCACCACCTCGAGGTGTTCGAACGGGACAGCCTCATCACCTTCGCCAAGGTGACGCCCGAGTGGGTGCGGGGGTTCCGGGACTACCTGGACCGGAGGGCGGTCACGTGGTCCCGCTACGGATTCGAGCGGAAGGGGGGCAAGAGATTGTCGGAGGCAACGAAGCTCGGGTATTTCAACAAGCTGAAGACGGCGCTGGGCATCGCCGTGAAAAAACACATCATCCCCGCCAACCCCGCCGACGAGGTGGAGGGCTTCCGCAGAAGGGACAGCGCCCGCATGTACCTCACTCAGGACGAGGTGAGGCGGCTGGCGGCCACACCATGCACAAACGACACGGTGCGCAGGGCCTTCCTCTTCTCCTGCCTCACCGGGCTACGGCGGAGCGACGTGGAGAGGCTGAGGTGGGAGGACGTGCACGATCAGGACGGGCTCGTCCGCCTCATCTTCGCACAGAAGAAGACGGGCGGGCAGGAGTACCTGGACATAGCGCCGCAGGCGGCCACGCTGATGGGCGAGCGGAGCGTCGGGCCCGTCTTCCCCGGACTGGTGTCGCCAGCACGCACGAACCTCATACTGCGCAGGTGGGTCGCCCGGGCGGGCATCCGCAAGCACATATCCTTCCACTGCGCCCGCCACACCTTCGCCACGCTGATGCTCGACATAGGGACGGACATCTACACCGTAAGCAAGTTGCTCGGGCACCGTGAGCTGACCACCACGCAGGTGTACGCCAAGATCCTCGATAAGGCTAAGCAGGAGGCGGTGACTGGAATACCCGATCTGCTGAAATAATTTTTATCGTTGATTTTCAGAAGATTATAATTTTCACATAAAAAGAAGCCCCGGTCTCGCGACCAAGGCTTCCCCTGAGTTTACTTAAGACTGAGTATTGTCTCGTAATCTTCGATTCGGTTAATGTATAACAAGTGCTAAAATTAACAGATCGTAAGCCAGATGTCCTCACGCCTCGTCCATGCGTCGAACATGCGGCGGAACAACTTCCCGCACACGTCCTTGGTGTCGGGGCCCAGCCCGCCCTTCACGGTGTTGCGCCCCACCAGCACGCATCCGTCCGTCCAGCCGGCGTTGACTCCGGCATGCATGCGGATGGCGGAGAAACCCTTCACCCCGTTGACGAGCGGTATCATGCCCTTGATGGCGTACGGCTCGTCGTGGAACTTCGGTGAATAGGTGAACGTGACCTTGTACCTCCCCGAAGGGATGGCGGTCTTCTTCGGATATTTGGCCTTTACGGCCCTTATGTGCTCCAGGCTGTCCGTTGACTTCAGCCTCCTGTCGGTGTCCTCCAGCGAATTGCAGAAGACCTCGCTGCCCACGTAGAGGTTCGATATCGTGTACCCCTCCTTTTTGTATTTTCTGTCCAGACTAATCTCCATGGCTTTCCTCCTCCTTTCTTAACCATTCGGCGAGCTTCGGCCTCGTCGGGCATTCGGGGTTGTTGCAACCAACCGCCATGGCTATCACCGAGTTGAGCTTCTTCTCAGTGCGCTCCTGCCGTTTCTCCGCTTTCGTGAGACGCTGCTCTATCTCGTCTCGCCTCTTGTTTCTCTCCGCCAGTTCCTCCTCGTGCTTCTTATCCCTCTTGCCCAGGATGTACTTCACAAGGAAACTGGCGCCGCCGATCAGCGCCACGACGAGGGGTGATATGACGTAAGTGTAAGTGTTGTCGGTAAGCATCATGTACCTCCTTTTTAAATCGATTTCTGCAAATATAAAAACTTTGCCCGAAAAAGTTGCTATTTAACAGATGTTTTTATTAATTTGCGTCATTTCAGTGCAATAGGCACTGTGAATTGCCGTTTTAGTGGCTTATTTTACCACTAAATGGATATTTGACAAATTATACAAATGGTACTTAAAATTAGACTGATATGAGTGAGACACGAAAATATACGAAATTCAACGCGAAAAAAAAGAGAGACTTTTTAGAGGCCATGCGGAAGCATCTCGGTAACATCACGGAGAGTAGTAAGGAGGTGGGTATTAACCGGGGTACTTACTACAATTGGCTCGAGTCGGACCCTAAGTTCGCAGCCGAGATAGACAACATAGCGGAGAGCTGCATCGACTTCGCCGAAAGCCAACTTTTTAAGCAAATATCGGAAGGCAATTCCACGAGCACTATCTTCTACCTTAAGACAAAGGGCAAGAAGAGAGGGTACGTGGAGACGACGGAGATAACAGGCAAGGACGGGAAGGACCTAGTGCCGGCGAGAGTGGACGTGTCAAAGTTGAGCGAGGAGCAACTGAAGGCGCTGGCGGGCATAGAAGTGGGGTAAATGGATACTGATGAGGGCGGAAGAAGTCAACGAGGATTTAGTCATGAAGGCGAGGGCGGAGTTGTGCCGTCGTTCCTTCTATCGCTTCGTCAAGTCCTTCTGGGGCGTGATCATACAAGAGGAGCCTGTGTGGAACTGGCACATAGAGTACATGTGCAAAGAGCTGCAGGACTTGGCGTATTACATCGTCAACAGGCTGCCGAAGCCCTACGACATTATCATCAACATCCCGCCAGGCACTTCGAAGAGCACCATCGTCTCAGTCATGTTCCCGGCGTGGATATGGACTAAGGCCCCATGGGTGAAGATCATCACCAGTTCGTATTCGAGCGACCTGTCCATCGAGCTCAGCCTCAAATCAAAGGACATCCTAACGAGCGACCTATATGCGAAGCTATTCCCGAATGTGGTGCTCCGTCGTGACAAGAGCGGGAAGCAACACTACGAGACGACGGATGGCGGATTCAGGTACGCCACATCCACAGGAGCGACCATCACGGGCTATCATGCCCATGTCATCATCAACGACGACCCCGTGAACCCGAAGCAGGCGAACAGCGACCAGATGAGGATCACGGCGAACGAGCACACCAAGACCCTCTCCTCCCGTAAGGTGAACAAGGCGAACACGCCGACCATCACCATCATGCAGAGGCTGCACGAGAAGGACGTGACCGGCTACCTCCTCGACAAGAAGGCCGACAAAATAAAGCACATATGCCTGCCTGCAGAAGTGAGCGATAAGGTATCGCCTCCGGAGCTGAAGGAAAGATACGTAGACGGACTGCTCGACCCCGTGAGGCTGAACAGGGACATGCTCGCCGAGCAGTTGGTAGACCTCGGGTCGATACAATACGCCTGTCAGATGAAGCAGTCGCCGATCGTCGACGGGGGTAACCTCGTCAAGCGGGAGTGGTTCCAGTCGATATCCTTCCAGGAATTCACGGCGATGCGGTTCAATGAGCCGATGCACTTCTACCTCGACACCGCCTATGAGCGGAAAAAGAGCACGGGGAACGACCCCTCCGGCATCCTGGCGGCCTGCCGGATAGGGCAATACATATACATCTACAACGCCAAGCAGGCATGGCTCGAAATGCCCGACCTGCTACGGTTCATACCCGAGTACATGTCGGCGCACGGAGGCGACAAGCAGAGCATCCTGCACGTCGAGCCGAAGGCGAACGGCAAGAGCGTCATCCAGATGCTCCGTACGATATCAACCCTCAACGTGAGGGAGACGCCTTCGCCGAGCGACTCGAAGATGACCCGCTTCAAGGTGGTATCGCCCCGCATCGAGTGCGGCAGGGTCTTCCTCGTCGGCGGCGACTGGAACGAGGACTTCCTCAACCAGATATGCGCATTCCCGAACGCCGAGCACGACGAGTTCGTGGACATCCTCGGCTATGCCATCAACGACCTCTACGATGAGGACGACGGCATCGACTATGCGGCGCTGAGCAAGTCGGCGCTTGGTCTCTAAGGGCGACAAAAAAAATACGCGATATGGTACAAGAAATAAAAGATTACGTCAACAAGTTACTAGGCAAGAACCAGCAATTCGACGAACTACTTGCCAAGGGCGACATCTCGGGAGTCATCGAGAAGATGAAGTCACACAAGGACGAGGCCTTCAAGGCCTTGGAGGAGTACAACACGAAGACCCACCTCGTCATGGCCCGGCCAAAGAAGATCAGGAAAAACAAAAAGGGAGAAAGAACAGGCGACCAAGAGGTATGGAGGCTTCCGATATCCTATCAGCAGTACATCAACGAGATCGCTCTAGTATTCCTCTATGGACAGCCTGTTAAATGGTCGCAGTCCTCCGAAGGCACCGACGAAGCATACCAGGCATTCCTGAAACGTGTCAAGGACCTCAGGTTCAACGCAAAGATAAGGGAGGCGAAGAGGTTCGCTGGCTCGGAGACGGAGTCCGCCATGCTCTTCAGGGTATTCCGCAACGATGAAGGCTCCGCTGATTGTCAAATCAGGGTACTGGCGAACAGCAAGAACGATGAAATCTACACGAAATTCGACCAATACGAGAACCTTGCGGCCTTCGCCTGGGGATACTACGTGAAGGAAGGCGAAGACACGACATACCACTTCGACCTGTACACGGCGAAGACGAACTACTATTGCACCAAGAGAGCGCTTGGCTGGGATGTCATGAAGGAGGTGAACCTGATCGGTAAGATACCAGTCATCTACTTCAGGCAGAAAACGGAATGGGACGGATCCGCTCCGCTCACGAACCGAATAGAGGCAATCACTTCGAAGAGCGCCGATACGAACGACTACTTCGCCGACCCTATCGCAGTCCTCAACGCAGACGTCATCAAGAACCTTCCCGACAAGGACGATGACGGCAAGCTCCTCATCACGAACTCACAGAACGGAGTCGACGAAGCGGCAAGATACCTCACCTGGGACAGCGCACCGCAGTCCAAGAAGGACGAGATAGAGCTTCTTAACAAGTACATCATGCAGATGACCTTCACACCCGACATCACGACCGAATCGCTGAAATCCGTGTCGCAGCTCTCCGCAAAGGCGCTTAAGACGGTCATGATGTTAGGTGTCATCAAGGCGCAAAAGAGCAAGGAGTCGCACGATGAACTGCTCGACAGGACAGCGTCACTGCTTAAAGCGATAATAGGCAACGTGCTCGACGTCTCACTTAAGAGCCAATGCGACGCTCTCGTGGTGGAGCATGAGTACCAGGAGCCTTTCGGCGACGACATCACGGACGCCATCGCCAACATCGTGAAGAGCGTGGAATCAGGCATACTCTCTCAAGAGACCGCTGTGTCCCTCAACCCTCTCGTCAAGGATCCAGTGACTGAGCTCGAGAGAATCCAAGGCGAGAAGGAGCAGGCAGTACAGCAACAGATGGACATCTTCCGAGGCGAGCGGGAGGATAACAGGGAAGACGAGGAGAGGGACGCGGAATAAACGTGACGTGGTAGGCGCATGGACGAGAAGGACTACAAAAAGGCGAGCGAAGAGAGAAGCAGCCGCATTAAAGAGTATGCGGTGAAGATAGGCATGGCGTTCATGTCCGCGGTGGAGGAGCTGCTGAAGGTAATCAGGGGCTTCGCCCTCCCGGACGAGGGCGTCATGTTCTCGTTCGACTCGCTGCCGCAGGCGAAGAGGGCGGAGGTGGAGAAGAGGCTAAGGCACCTACACTCCGTGGCGAAGGCGATCACAGAAGACGGAATGAAGGCGGAATGGCTAAAGAGCGAGGAGTTCAACGACGAGCTGGTGAAGCAGATGACGGGCGTGGTGAAGGGTAACCCGGAGCTGGCGGGCTGGTTCGAGCGCAACAACCAGGCACGCAACGCCTTCATCAACCGCAAGGTGAACGGACTCAACCTCTCGGACCGGATATGGAAGACCGTCAAACAGCTCCGAGAGGAGATGGAGGTGGCGGTCACCGTATCGATGGGCGAAGGAGAATCGGCGGCGTCCATGTCACGGAAAGTGAGGAACTACCTCAACGACCCTGACCTCATGTTCCGACGCTTCCGATACAAGGCCGGAGAGGACGAGAAGGGAAACCCCATCTACCGCAAGAAGTGGAAGAAGAGGGTGAAGGACGAGGCCACGGGTCGTTACAAGTTTGTGGACTACGACAAGGACTCCTACAAGGTCGGAAGGGGCTACTACAAGTCATCGACGATGAACGCCATGCGTGTCACCAGAACGGAGACGAACATGGCCTACCGCATGGCGGACCACGACAGGTGGCAGCGCCTCGACTTCGTGCTGGGCCAGCGCATCAAGACCTCGAGAAGCCACAAGGACGAGGACATCTGCGACGACCTCGCTGGGGACTACCCGAAGGAGTTCACCTTCACCGGCTGGCACCCGCAGTGCATGTGCTATTGCACGCCGATCATGCTCGAGCCGAAGGAGGTGTTCAAGATGTCGAGGGCCAAGCTGGAGGGTAAGACCTTCAATCCATCACGGGGACCCGTCACGGAATACCCGGATGGGTTCAGGAAGTGGGTATCCGACAACTCGGAATACATAGCAAGGAAGAGGGCGGAGGGCAAGGAGCCGTACTTCGTCAGGGACAACGCTGAAGCGGTGGATGGCATCCTAGGCATTCCGAGGATGCGAGATCTGGGAGCTAAGGTAGACGCAATTTTCAAGCCAAACGAAATCAACACCTATGCCTCTTTTGAGCCTTTCTCGCCAATGATCATGAAAGCGGTCAGCGAGGCGAAAGGGCGAAATGAAAGGAGGAAGATATTCGAAAGCATAATGGAAGACGAGAGAGCGAAGGAATGGCCTAAAAAGGGGAAAGGTAGAACCGTAGAATTCCCCGGGCATAAAGGCAGAAAATCTGAATCTTGGCAGGCGACAAAAAAAGCCATCGAGGAATTAAACGAATCTGGAGTAAATGTGGCATTGCTTCCGGAAATGGATAACACGTCATGCACAGACGCCTTGCTGAAAATCAAAGATGGATATTATCTCACAGATTTCAAGATGTCAGACTCCACGAAATCCAACACATTATCCATGGATCTCAAAAAAGGCTTTACTCAAGCCAACACCATAGCGTTGAAGCTCTTTAGGATGGATGGAGGGGAGTTTAAAAAAGCAATAGAGTATTTGAAAAGAAACGAGGTCTATTACGGAAATTTAATTCTACTGAATAAATACGGGAGGCATATTATTCTTACTAAAAATTCATTAGCAACAGGCAAATACAAAAAAATGATAAAGGGCTTCCTGTAACAGAAAGTCCTTTATCAGTTCCGCCTCGCCACCATTTCAGATGGCAATACTTGGGGCACGGTCGTCAACGCATAAAAGCGAAGTCCCCTCTGTGGGTTAAGCCCCCTGGGTGGCAGGGCTTCCAATGGAGAGGCCAGCCGATGCAAATATGCAAAAAAACTTTTTAATACACAAAGAAAAATCATCAAAATCTATCACAAGCCACAAACAGAGCCACCAAAGACACCACCAGCGCCAACAGGCCTGACACAGCGCCTACGGCGGTCCAGTTTATAGGGTTCCTCAGACTCGGGTTGCTCGACATGTAATCGTCACCCTTCGCAGTCATGCCAACGCTAAATGGTTCGTCCTCCGTCTCCGTCCATGCCGCACTGACGAGACCTTTCTCCTCTAACGTGGAGATTGCCTTGATATACAGAGACGAAGGATACCCCCGTGGCCGACGCTTCCCGTCATTCACGAGCCTGAGCACCTTCTTCTCGTCTTCGCTTAACCGTATGCGTTCCATCACTCGCCTCCTTTCTTCACCTCGACGGATATCCTGCCACCGCAATGCGGGCAGACGATCTCCCCATCCGTCCAATCATCGAACAACTCGCCGACACGCACATCCAGTGCGGCGGCCAGTTTCAATAGCGTGTCGTAGCTGGGCTTCAGCTTACCGTTCGCCAGCACGCTGACGGTAGGCTGAGGCATACCCATGCGGGCACCGAGATCCTGGAGCTTGAGGCCCTTAGCCTTACATAATTCCTTAATTCGCAACATAAAATAATGCTTTGGTTTATGCAAAGATAGAAAAAATAATGTAATACGTGAAAAAATCTTTGAAAAAATTTGGAGAATATAATGTAACGCCTTATATTTGCGTTAAAGAATTAAAGAAATGCGTTATTAACTTAAAAATTAAGGCTTATGAAAACGATAGCGATAATTGGTCAAGTAGATGCGAAAAGCGGATTAGTAGATGCGTGGTGCAGAATCATAGCGGATACGAAGTGTGAGCTCCGCTTCAAGTTGAAACAACTATACCAAGACATATTTTGGCAAGAGAAGGAGGACACCATAGCCGTGTACGAACTTGTCACAGAGCCGAACGGATACCAACACACAGGCAAAGAACTTTTTAGAGTGAAGAGCAGTCTATTTTGGGCAAAGAAATAATAGCTAACCAGCGGGGGCGAAAGCCCCTCATAACACAAAAAGATATGGCGGCAAAGAAGAAATATTACAAATCACGCAAAGAGGCGAATAAGGTATGCGCGGATCGTAACAGACTATATGGAGGATACGTCTACGATGTTTTTCGCATGCCGAAAGGCACCAGGCATCATGGAGAATATGCGGTATGCACTTATGTCGAATACCTGAATACGTATTGATTAATCCGTCACAAATCATTTTCAAAAGACCATTCAGAACTCTCGGAGCAGAATTTTCGACCCTGCTCCGAGAGTTTTTTGTGACAATTTTGGCTGAAAAAACGCCTGAATTTTGTCACAAAACGAAAAAATACCAAAAATCCCATTTTTCCCGAAAACGTGACAGTCCCAAAAATCGAGGGTTTTTCCCAATTTTGTCCACCCCGTTTTGTCCACCCCTAACCCATTGATTTTCAATGCCCAATATACTATATGTCACAATGTACAATTATTTTTAATAATAATATATATAATATATATACGTATAAATATATATAAGGTAGAAAAGTTTGGAGGTGATGTTCACGTCTTTTTGTCCACCCGTTTTGTGACATCACAATTGTGATGCCGTTGCGTGGCTAGGGAAAAATGAAGAGACCCGATCTCCCGACCGAGTCTCTAACGACTTAACATAACAAAAATAATCGAAATGAAAAAAAAGTCATCGCTGGTTTGTGCAATCTGTCTGATGTCTTGATGCGACTACACAAATTTAGCGATTACGTTTTATTTTTCAGGGCATTGCGATGATTTTCTTGCCGAAATATTTGCAATTTGACAAATACTGATTATTTTTGTGCGCTTACAAACACAAACTTAAAGTGCACTCTATGAAAGACAAACTACGTAAGGCGTTGTCCGAGCTATGCAAGGACTTCGGATTATCGGAAAGGGCCATTGAGGAGCTCGCTGAAATCAGCGCCCAAGGGCTAAACGACAAGTCTACAGACGAAGACATTAAGAAATTGGCGGATTCGCTCGTCCCTTATGCGAAACTGACGCAGGGGGAAATCACGAGGAAGATGTCCAAGAAACCAACCCCAACACCGCCGCAGCCTACGCCGCAGCCTACGCCGACACCGCAACCGGCTGACGGACAAAATGGTGATCTGGCGAAGCTCATCGCCGACCAGTTGGCACCGTTCAAGGCGCAGCTCGAAAAGCTGCAAAGCGAGAACGAGGCGCTCAAGGCGGAGAAGGCGAAGCAGACGAGAGCCGCGGAGATATCCTCCAAGGCGAAGGAGTTGGGCATTCCTGATTATCTCGTGAAGCGTTTCGCGATAGCGGATGACGCGGACATCGCGAAGGAGCTCAGCGATTTCAAGCAGGACCTCGTCAACAACAACCTGATGTCAAAGGACGCGGCATCGGTGCAGACGACGAAGGACGAGGACATGAAGAAGATGGCGCAGCAATGGGCCGACACCCTTCCTGGTAACAACTAGCGAACTCGCGTCCGTAACTCTAAAAAATTAGCTTTATGGCAATCAATTTCCAAAAAACCACATTTTCCGGTCGTGTTCCGGAGATCTGGAGGGGGGAATGCAAGATTCTCCCTGGCGGCTATAGGCCCAACAACGATGTGTCTGTCGGCACTATCGTAAGGAGGGGCACGCCGTTGAGGATCTACAATGGATTCACGGCAGACCTGTGTAAGACAGCGACAGTGTTGTCCGGCGGGACGACGACGAAGCCACGAATCGGCAAAGGCAACCTCTTCGAGGTGGGCGATGTCGTGTTCAAGGTCGGGAGCGACGGGACCGTGTCTAAGACCATCTTGGCCATCAACCGCTCTAAGGCGGACTATGACGAGTTGACGCTCGACCATGCGCTTACCGGTCTGAACGCTAACGATGTCATAGCCGAGGCGACGCCTTATGGCTATTACGATGCCGAGAGCACCGATGAGGGTGCTCTGGAGGTGGTCGCATCCGGTGCTTCTGACGGCCAGGTGAACCTTGCGACCGCTAAGGCGAACTACCACGGCTCGAAGGAGCTGGCGGCTAACGACTACGTGATCTTGAAGAACGCCACCGTCAAGGTGGCCCCTAATGCGGTGGTTGGCGCTGACCTCGTCTTCGACGGCAAGGGCGCTCCTACTTTCGCCGTGGCGTACGACGCCGTGGTACTCTATCCTTCTCTGCAGTTCCCTATTCTGTCCGAGTGGCTGAATGGCGGTGGCCTGTGCTTGAAGGACAATCCGAATATCCACATCATCAAGCAGTAAAGGAGGTGAACTATGGAATTTCAGTATAGCTCTATTTTTGGCGATTTGACAAAGAACGTGCAGTTGCGCTTCGACGCGATTTCAGAGAAGAACAAAAAGCTCTTCGACAATGCCATCTTCGAGAAGTATCTCGACTGGGATACTCCGACGGTTGGCCTCGACTTCGAGGAGTTGCTGGGCCAATACAACATCACCGTGGCGGCGCCTACCCTCGGAACCGACTCCAAGGAGGCCATCCTCGGCACGGAGGGTCTGCAGACGTTGAAGGAGACAATCCTCAACCATGCGATCACCCGTCCGCTCACGATTCAGGAGTACCGCAAGGTTCTTCAGATCCTCGACTCGAAGTCACTGCCTGACAGGACGAAGACTCAACAGCTCGTCGATCTCATGTTCGGCAATGTGCGCACCGTCGTGGATGGTGTCTTGAGCAAGTTGGACGTCATATTCCTCGGTGCGTTGTCCAACGAGGGCCAATTCACCCTCGACGACACAACCAACCCTGAGGGTGGTGTGAGGACGACCATCAACTACAACCAACCGGGTGAGAACATTGCGACCGCTTCCACCTACTGGACCGACGGCAACCTCTCCACGGTCGACTGTTTTGAGGACATCCTCGGCGTCATCGACGCTGCGCAGGATAAGGTCGCTTTCGCTAAGATCTTGTGCGCTCCTTCCGTCATCTCTTACATGTGCCGCTCGGCCAAGGTTAAGCAGATGATCTGGGGAACGGACAAATCAGCCCGCATGGTTCAGCTGAAGGACTTGAACGATTACATGCAGTCGAACGGCTTCCCTGTGTTCGAGACCGTCCGCAGGCAAGTCCGCATTCAAAACGGACAGCAAAGGACTCCGTACTCTCCTTGGAACGCCAAGAACATGGTGTTCATTCCTGAGGGCAAGCTCGGAACGATCAAGAACGCATGGGCGAACAGCGAGCTTCGTCCTGAACCGGGCGTATCCTATTCGAACTACGGAAGAGTCCGCGTATCCCAATGGGGCGCAGGCGAAACCCAAGGCTCGAACGGCGTCGAGTTCATCAAGGCCGAGGCGTACGCCTTGCCGGTGATCACCGAGATGAATGGTATTTACACTCTTAAGACGAACGTCTGATGAAGAACTCCGAAGTGATACGAGGCCTGTGCAACGCCATGGCAAACACGTTCTACCCGGACGATGAGACCATCAACACGATGTGCTTCAACGAAGGGGTGGACGCCACAGCCGAGGCGACGCCGAAGGACGTCCGCAACTTCAGGCTTGCCCTGTCGCTCGTGGTCGGATACGTGGAGGGCAGCCGTTCCGAGAACGGCGTGTCCACAAGCGTGTTCTCCGAGCGTATCAAGCAGAGCATCAGCTATTGGTGCGGCATCTACGGCCTCGACGCTGACGAGGAGCTATCGGACTTTGTGAGAGTGGTAGAGGATGGTTCACATCTCTGGTAGGAGGACGAAGGATATGAGGTACAACGGCACGCTCAGATATTACCTGCTCCCGGAGGACGTCACGTTCAACGAATACGGGGAGATAGCGGAGCCTGACAATACGGGCAACGAGGAGTCCACCTCCGACGAGGCAGTGGCAACGGCCGGCGAGGAGGTGGCGTCCGAGCCCCAATCAGACTGGAGCGAGCCGATACGATGCTCGGTACAGACGACCCGCAACGACAACGTGAGGCGCACAGCCGACAACGTGGAGCGGGTCTGCTCCTTCATCGTGCTATTGCCCGCTTCGTCGGGGTTTGACTTCAGGAGCCGCAACAAGGTGAGACTTGAACGGCATGGGGAAGACCTCGGGGAATTCGAGGTGATAACATCGGAGCTCGTCCCGACGCAAGGGCGCATCAAACTTGTGGTCTGATGGGCAAGCGGAAGGCATCGGTGAGGATGTTCGCCGGCAGGTGGCTCGACGAGATCAAGGCGGACTTCGAAGCACAGGTCGAGGAGGCCATCGATGAGGTCATCACGGGCCTAGCGGCCATTGGCGAGCATGCGGTCACGATAGCGAGGGACCAGGGCAGCTACAACGACGTGACGGGTAACCTCCGGTCATCCATCGGCTATGTCATCCTCAGGGACGGCGAGCCGGTCCTGCAAGGGGAGTCGAGACAGTTCTCGGGACCCAAGGGGGACGGAAAGGAGGGAGTCCAAGTGGCGGAGGCGCTGCTCGACCAGCTGAGGTCTGAGTACCCTTCGGGACTCGTCCTCATCGTCTGCGCCGGCATGAACTACGCCTCCTTCGTGGAGGATGTCCACGGGCTGGACGTGCTGACAAGCGCACAACTCGACACCGAGCAGCAGGCGGAGGAGATGGTTAAGGAACTATTCACAAGACACTAAGACAATGCTCACACCTAACGAGATGGAAAGAACGATGTACCAGTTCGTGAAAGCGAGCGCATTGGGTAAGGCTATAGGCGGAGATGTCTACCGCCGCAACAAGCGCCCGTCGGGATCAAAGGATGAGGACATCGTGCTGTGGCACAGCGCCGGAATCGATGACCAGATACAGACGGGCATCGTTCGGCTCAATATCTACACGTTCCCGAAGGTCCTCAACCGGACGAACACGCCCGACGAGGCGAGGTGCGGGGCATTGGAGAGACTCTTCTACGACATGCTGGAGACGGGCGCGGCGCAGACGGGCGTTGCGATGCGGACGGACGGAAGTCCGCGGGTCGACTACGACCCCGACACGAAGCAGTTCGTTATAGCATGTCGGATACGATATCAGTATTTGAATTTAGACTACTAAAAATCAAATAATTATGGCTACATCAGATTATGGCGTAAAATATTTGAAGCTCGCTCCGGCTACCGACAAAGACCTGAGCGGTTACTATCAGGTGGACTCCACCACGACAGGGGCGCTGAAGGTCGTTGCGGCGAACGCCACTCCAGGAGAAGGCGAGATCAAGATCACGTCCGTGACTCCCTACAAGTCCGCAAAGGAGCTCGCCGTGAACGACTACGTGAAGGACCTCACGTTCAACGTGGGCGACTTCATCGACTTCGATACCATCGTGGGTCTTCCTACGATGAAGGTCGAGGCCATCGTGAAGGGCTCGTTCCAATATACGGATACGGCTCCTTCTGAGACCAAGATCGAGATCGAGGACTCGGACGATCCATACGCAACGATCAATACGGATGGCGGGTCGAAGGGCTTCACCCTTCAGACCTACGACCGCAGCGAGGTTGCGTTCAAGTACTTCCTTGGCTACGTCAAGGAGGGCAACAAGTTGAAGGAGCCGGTAAGCTTCACAATCCCGAACCAGTGTGTGGAGATCCGCACGCTGGAGCAAGGCTCCAACCCGGCGAAGATCTACCGCTTCGCCCGCATGAGCCTCCGCGTCACCAGCTCCGGCACGTTGGGTAAGGAGACCTTCCCTACCTTCACGCTCGAGTTCACCAAGCTGGCGAACTACAACGCAGCAGGCGAGGAGATCTCGGGAACGGACTGGGAGAAAGTATCGGCTTCCTGATAACCCGAACATCAACAACCCGAGAGGAGGTGGCGACGCCTCCTCTCTTTCAATTGAACAAGAATGAACCTGAACACGGCTACACAGACGACGGACACGATATCGGAGAGGGGCAAGTTCTTCATGATCGGCCTTCTGCCGGTCTACGCCAAGCCCTTGACGCTCTCGCAGGTCATCGAGATAGGCGAGATTTCGGGGATGATGGAGGAGACGGACGTAGCGGACGTATCCAAGGGGGTCGCAAAGTTCGCCTTCGACAGCCCGCTCGATGTGGAATGCACGCAGGAGATAGCGTTGATAGCCTTATTCAGAAGCAAGGCGTTGCGTAGGATGTTCGGGTGGTACGTGAAGAAGAAGATGAACACGCGGACGCTCAAGAAGTGCATGAGCATCGTGTACGAGACTTTCGATTTCGCTTTTTTTTTCAGCGCTTCGATTTTCCTGCGAGGCGTGAAAAGGATAAACGGAGGAAAGGAGACGGAAGCAGTCCATGGGCGACCATCGGAGGAGTGATGAAATACTTCCGAATGGACTATGAAGAGATACTAAACCGCCGGAGTTACAAGAATATAGTTCTCCTGAACGCATCGATACCATCGTACGACACAGACACAGACAAGGACGAAAGGGAAGAGGAAGAGAGAAAAGAGAAATTCGTGCCACGGCACGCAAATGAGATATTCGACCAACTTCTATAAGATAGATTTAATGGAACTGCATTACGAAGTACAGATAGACACGAAGAAGGCGCAAATCGACGTCGAAGACCTCGAGAGCGTATTCGAGAAGATGGGCGCATCCACTGAGAAGAGCATCCAACGGCTCGCCACGTGGGGCAAGGAAATCACGCAGGACATGAAGGACGGCAAGATTACCACCTCGGAGGCGACGCAGAGCATCGTCGCGTTGCAGAACGAGATACGCAGGCTATCGGTGAGCGAGCAGGGACTCGGCAACGAGTCGAGGGCGCAACTTCGGCAGGCTAACCAAGGGCTGACCGTATTGGGGCAGTCCGTGAGGAAGTTGGAGCGCACACGCACGCAGGCGCACACGCAGAACATGCGTCAACTCAAGGAGCAGGAGCGGGAACGCAAGAAGATAGAGGCGATGGACAGAAGGGAGGAAGCCCGCAACAAGAGGATGAACATCGCCGCATCCAGAAGGCTCGGCAACGCAATAAAAGGAGCAGGAGCGAGCGGTCTCGGCAGTGCGGTCGGTTCAATCGCGGGGATGGCTAAATTTGGCGTCGCAGGGGTTGGCATCGCAGGTGTGATAGAGGCTTTCAAGAGATTCTTCGAGAATTTTGGCGATAGCATCAAAAAGGCAATCGCCCCGAGGTCGGTTGAAAAAGATTTTGCAAACGCCGTCGAGGATTTCAAAAAAGCCGTTAATTTCCTAATCAAGAAGGTTATTGAAGGTAAAGACGGAAAGGACGCATCTATCGAAGCGTTGAACGAATCAATAGAGAGCAGAAGGGCGAACATAAGGCAGGAGCAGGTCGAGCAGGAGAAAAGGGTCGCAATGATTCACGAAGAGAACCTCGATATAAAGAAATTAAAGGAGGCGATAGGTGAACTTCGACGAGTTCCGGCATTATCGGGGCTCACAAACGAGCAACTCGTTAAAGGCAATAAGGAACAACAGATTAAGGCGGTACGCGACTATTACATCCAACGTGAGGCTAATATCGCCAATACGGAAATAAATAAGGAGATAACCAAGATAAACAAGATATACGACGCAAAGATTAAGGCGTTGAGATTAAGTTCTATTCCGTCTTCTTTAGTCGAGGATTTCGAAAATCTAAGGCTTGGGTACAAATCCGTACACGATAT
>Ga0310690_10002256_pt1 | contig 31897 bp, 52 predicted proteins | sample AusTroGonzalo_MG_2_FD_207661 | JGI IMG/M metagenome (GOLD analysis project Ga0310690, IMG submission 207661) | Bovine rumen microbial communities from tropical cattle in Woodstock, Queensland, Australia - Gonzalo_04 (v2) (version 2) | ecosystem: Host-associated > Mammals > Digestive system >...
GAAATTATCTGCTGTATCATATACAGCTACACCTGTTATTTCATTAGTTGTGTAGTTTTCCCATTCACAGTTCTCACCTTCTATTAATGTTGGTGTAATTGTATGTGCCACTGTATTTGACAATGTGATATACTCTGCATTACCATTTCCATCTATATGGAAACAGAAATTCTGCAATACTGAAATAAGATTTATCACAGTCTCAAATGTGATAGATGCGGGTACAAATATCATAGCTGGGTCAATCACTAAATCGTCATTATCAAATGTATCTGTAGGAATATTAAGTCCCATGTATGTAAGAAGTGAATCTCTTAATACTGATAATTGTACTGTACTTGTTCCACACATTGACATGAAGTTACTGAACCATGAAGCTACATCATCTTCTCGATGCCATTTAATCCAGTCATAAGCTACTATGTCTCGGTATATTCCGGCATTATCTTGCTTGCAACTTTCTATTGTTCCAGTAAACAGAAATACTTCCTGCTCAACAGTACCTTCTGTAGCCATAATCCAATTTTGTGGCTGTGCAGAATCTACGAATGCCTCATAGCCATCAACATCAATCACGCCTGGAATATAAATATGTATGTCTACATCAGTTCTTAAATGTGTTAAGCCATAAGTCGATTCAATGATGCTTACTCTAATCTTTTTATTTGATACATCTGCGTCTATGCCAAATACTTGTACTTGAAACATAGACGCATTAATCTGTGCGAAATCTAGCTCTTCTTCCATGAGAATGCTGTCTAATGATGCAGTGCCTGAAGTGATACCCCAATCAGTATCTACTTTGTTATCATACAAGATATTAGTTGAAGTTCCCTCTTCTTCATATATTTGAATGTGTAAGTATCTTGCCATGCATGTCACCTCTTAGTATTCGATAAATTCTATTGTTGATGCATCATATACTATATCATTATCTTCAATACGAATTATCTTGAATTTTGGGTTCGGACGATAGCATACTATACTTCTATACATATGATTATCATCATCCCAAAACTCTATTTCTATCTTACGTTCTTTAGCCTTCATTTCTGCATCTTTGAGCCATGAATCTATAGCTTCAATATCTGCCAAATGGAGAGAAGGTCGTGTCTCAAATTTAAGAGTAGACTTCTCCCCATCGGCTGTAAATCTATGTAGGTCTCTTGTGTTTTCTTCACGATAAGCTTTAATTTCTTCTCGTTGATTTGGAGTGCTTTCCCATGTTTTAAACGCTATATACTGATGTGGGAATACTTGACCTGTCGCAACGGCTTTTAATAAATATCCTTGAAATGTTGCCATCAGCCCTACCTCCTTCCTGTCTGCTTATACTTCTTCTCTGTTTCATCCCATACAACCTGTGCTATCTGTCTGCCGCCAACTACAAGATTAATCTCTTGAGGTCCTGTGCCACCTCTACTATCAAGTGCGGCATTGAAGGCTTCAATCATTGTTGAAAGCGGTGTCTCTACGTTAGTACCACTTGTTTGGTCACCAAGCATCGCTAAAAATGGTTGATTTGGTGGAAGAACTGCACCTCGTGCCGCACCTGGTACTTTTATTCTACTCATAGGTGAATAACTCTTAATAGCTTTTTTATTATATAAACTCTCTAATTCACTATTAACTTTATCCACAATATGCTTATTAATTGTGTATGCAATTTCGCTTAAATCTGCGTCTGCTGTTACTGTAAAATGAGCATTCTTATCTTGCCACACACCTGCTAAATCATTCCAGATATTTTGTACGCTTGATTTAGATGGTGCATCTATTCCGAACTCTGCTACTGTCTTAAATGTCTGTTTGTTAAACCAGGTACTAAATTCATTAGTCTGCCCTTGTGCTTCTTGCATAGCTTTCATGAATATATCTTTAGTATCGAGCTTAACTGCGGCAAGTCCTAATGTCCAACGTGTAGCAACTCCACCTGCTGATTTCTGAATATCTTTAAACTCATAAATAGCATTTGCATATGATTGTTTGAATGTTGACTTTGTAGCATTCGGCAAATCAGAAAATCCATAGACAACAGAATCTTTCCATCCGGCTGATTCTTTTCCAATACCTGCATATGTTTGCACATCATCGTCATATGATTTTTTGAAGATTGCTTGAGATTCGCCTGGTAACATTCCGAGTTTAGCTGTGATAGTTCCTACTACAGAATTTTGTGCCCAGTCTCCAATACCTGCAAACTGATTTATACTTTCTTTATATGTCTTTCCGTATATAGCTGACATATCAGAAGGAAGTGTATTTGTATTACGTGTTATTTCTGATACACGTTGCTTCGCCCATGTTCCTAAATTACGCCATTTGTTTGTAGCTTGCTCATAAGTCTCTTCGTACTTCTCAGGAATCTCTTTTTCCATCTCATCATGAGCATCTATACCAGCACGATTTGTCTCTCTGATATAAGTCTCCATGCTCTTCTTAGAAGTGTTTAATGTTTTCTTTATAGTATTGATATACTTCTCATACCATGTATTTCCAGCTTCTGTTCCGGCTGAATCTGCAATTTCAATTGGCATGTTAAATGTTTTCTTGAAAGCATCTAACAAATCTTGTTGCATTTCATCTATTGAACGTTGTGCTTTCTGTGCTTCGCCTTGAATCTTAGCGTACTCTTGGTCTGACATTAATCCGGCATTATGATAATCTTCTGGTGTTACAATGCCTTCTCTTGCTCTTGCTTTCTTATATACATCAGCATTATCTATACCGGCGTCTGTTTGTGTCATTTCATATCCGAAGATATCCTTTAATGTACGCATCCATTCTCCGTTCGGACTAAATACTTCTGCAAGTACATCTCCGAACTTTCCGAAACCATCTTCTTTGATAAAGCTTGCTATATCTGCAAATGCTCCAAATGTATATTCGATAGGATTCTCTGCAAAGTCATGATACTCTTGAGCTAATTCACTAAATCCGGCTTCTTCTGCATGTGTTCCTAAGAATGCGGCAGTGCCTGCACCAACTAACTGATAAGTTCCGGCGGCTATAAGAAGTTTTCCAACTGATATAGTCTTACCTTCCATTCCTAATCCTAATGCGTTAAGAATGTTAGTTGCGGCGGTTCCTAACTTACCGGTGAATACTAATGCACCAAGTATCATCGCTATTGCGGCTACTATCTTACTGCATGTATCAGCACTACTCCAAAATCCTTTGATTGCGTCAGCTAAAGCACCAAGTATTGCTTTAGCTAAGTTATATAATTTACCTACTAAATCAGGTATATCAAGATTTGCTAAGAACTCTCCTATACGCTGACCAATAAGTTCAAAATCTGTTTCTGTGAAGAATGTTATAGCGGCATCTAATGCACCTGCTATGAAGTCATGTATAACACTTCCTAACTCTGCAAAATCGGCTGTCTTAAAGAACTCTGTCACACCGGTTGCAATAGAAGTTCCAAATTGTATCCAGTCAAATTTATCTAAGAATCCACGTGCTAAAGTTAATGCTGTGTTAAGTGCTTCCGCTAATGTTCTTCCTACGGCTCCAAGTGATTCAGGAGTTATAGCACCATTTATGAATGTTGCTATTGAAGTTCCTATCTTATATGCAACAGCTTTGATATCATCCCATGGGATATTATTAAGTGCGTCTGCAATCTTCTTTCCGAAAGCTGTGCCAAGCTCTGTGAAATCTCCTTTGCTCCAAGCTTCTTTAATCTTAGCAACTAAATCTACCATATCTTGATTAAGGTCTGCTTTCTCAAAGAAGATACTTCCGCCGTCTCCGGCACCGCCTCCTCCACCGCCACCGCCAGCGTCATTCTGGTCGATAACGAGAAGCTTATCATATTCTGCTAATTCTTCTTTTGCATCTTTAGCGGCGCTACCAGTTCCACCAACAGCACCTGCAAAATCTTTCTGTTGTTTAATAGCTTTATAGATAAATCCTTGTCCTGTAAGTGCGGCGAAGAAACTACCTATCGCATTTGCGGCGGCTATTGCGGCATTCATTATTGCATTAAGTACAGGCAATACTACTGAAAGCAACGGCTGAAAAGCTGTAGCTATGCTATGTGTCATCTGACTAAACGTAGATACTAAATCTGACAACTGAGCATTTATTTCAGGATACTGAGTTGCCATATCTTTGAAAGCTTCTTTACCATATTGTCTTAACTTTTTATAGAGTAAGAATAAAGAACGAATACCGAGTCCGTATTTAAGTAACTGTCTAAGTAAATGCTTGAATGATTTACTTGTATCATTGTTGTGTCTAGTAATTCTATTCTTTAATGCACTTCCTATAGTTCTAAAAGCCTTGCCATATGCATTAAATAAGGATTTAACTATTGTACTTAACTTTGTTGTTCCGGTAGATGCTTCTTTAATTCTCTGATTTAATACGTCTGCTTGGCTTGTTAATATTGCTAATCTCTGTTGTAAATCTGCATATTCTCTTGTTTGATATCCTCTGCCTACATAAGCACCACCATTCTGCTGTAATTCCTTCATTTGATGTATCGTATCTATTATTGCTTTACGATAATTTGTGAGTGCTAATTCGGCTTGTTCATATCGGGACGTATCAGTTTTGCCACGGAACTCTAAATCCTGCATCTGCTCTCGGACTTTAATAGCTCTTTTCCCAAGTCTCTCTAATTCTGATTCTAACTCTTTATAAGGCTCTGACTTAATACGTTTAGCTCCAAGCTCTTGCATCTTTGAAATTGTCTTATTTATTTTGGCTTCAAGCTGTTGAGCGTGTACACCCATCTGCTTCATTGAAGATGAAGGAGACTTTAACGCTTTTTCTGTAGACTTTCCAAGCTGTGATAACGCTTGTTCCGCATTACTTGTATCGGCATCTATTTTAATTGTTACATCTGCATCATAACTTGCCATTTATAATCTCCTCCTTTCTCTAAGTATTATTACCTTGATTCCACAATTCTCTGATATACTGTTCTGCTTCTTGCTCTTCAATGCTCTTGTGATTCCAGATGAAGTATTGTGGATTGTCATTTCTAAATTCTCGTTCGTACTTCTCTAGCTTCTTGCCAGCTAGAATTTTGTAGCGTATTGAAACTACTGTAGCAAAAGCACTTTCTCCTATGCTCATGTAATATCCCATAAATGTCCACCAATGAACATATTCTTCTGCTCTTACTTCTTTCTTTGCTACGTTATTGATAGCTGACATTACAAGCTGAGAATCTTGCTTCCAATCCATTAGCTTATAGTTTCGTTTATTTGCATGAGTTGTATCTTGCCCACATTCAAAGAAGTCATACATCTTTTTTACACGCTCTGTCAGTTCTTCTTCTGATAACTCTAATACAGAATCTACATCTAAATCTTCATAGAATATAATTAAAGCCGATAATACACGTTCGTAATTATCGGCTAATTCTAAATCTTGAAGTACAATGAAACAATCAAGTATCATTCTGTAATCTCCGTTATCACGAATCTGACAAACTTTATCGCCTATGTCTATCGTAACTGGTAAATCATACATAATGTTACTCTCACTTACTTCTTTTATTTACTTCTCTTTGTACTCTTCCTCTTATGGTCTTGTGATGTATATTTTTCTGTTTTCTGTGCAAGTCTTGCACGTAAAGCTCTTGCTTCATCACTAATAGTTTGATTACAAAGCTGTGCTATTGTCTCAATAATGTGGTCATATCTGAATTGTCCGCCTACAATATCGAACATATTTCCAGATGGAGCACATGTTTCAGAAACATTGGCATCAAAGAGCTTATCTATATAATCTCTCATATCTTTGTCAATCTCTTTAAGCTGAGAACCAAACTTATCAAGCTGTTGTCTAAACTCTTCTGGGTCATCACTTGCTTCTTCTTCATCTGCTCCAAGCGTAGCTACTTTGTCTGAAAGTGCTTGAAGCTTTGGATATAATTCAGAAAGTCTGGTGACAATTCCCATATCAGAAGGATTAAGCTCTAATATGAGATTATTGTCACCATTGATTCTGTATCTCTTTCGCTGTGCCACAGACAAATTAATATCTACAACATCATTAACTACTGGAGTTTCTACTACTTCTTCTTTTACTTCTTCTTGTGGAGTTGTTGATTTAATCATTATTTACTTCCTCCTATCTTAAACTGTTACGTCTGCTGAAAATGCAAAATCCTCAGCAATCTTATCTACAGTACCGGTAGTAATCTTGTTACTGAAATATACTGTGATAGGCATATTAACATTTGAATCACCGCCGATGCTTGTAACTGCGATAGTACAATCGGTGTGTCTTTCTGCTTCATACTGTCCTGTAGTTCCAATGAACATTGTTACAATATACATTGTAAACTGGTTAAATTCTGAAACTGCGTTACGTCTACGAAGGTCGTTGAGAAATGCTCCGAGCTTTGAACCGCCAAGAATGAGATATGGGTCGAACTCCTGCTGAGGCTGTGTTCTATTAATATCTGTGTAGTTATTACCACGGATATCTGTAGAAGTCTCAATGTCTGCATTGTACTCAATACTTGAGTCCGGTGTACGTGTACCAAGAATCTCTCTTACGGTACTTGTTCCTTCCATCCACTCTGCAATAGTTACAAGAAGTTTACGCTCTGCTCTCTGACCGGTCTTGAGATTAATTTGATTAACAGCCATGTGCTTAATCCTCCTTTAAGATTGTTTCCATATTGCTTTGCTTATATCTATATAGTCTATCACTATATCAATACTATACATCGCCATAGACGGCGATACATCGGTATTTATACCATCAAATCTTGGTGCATCTGTCGTTGTATAGATATCATCCATCTGACAATTTTCACCAAAATCTGGATACTCATGTTTATCTGCTTGCTCTGCTATCCAATCTATGATAGCTTGAAAGCTTGCTAAATCTTCTACATTCTCATTTGGAAGTCTTGTATCAGTACCAACAGCTTTTGCAAGCGGTATATCTGTGATAGACTTGAAAGTGATTATTGTATATGTATACCTTCTCTTTACACTCCCGTCTACATACGGGCTTGACATGCTTCTATCATCTGAATTAGTAACTATCTGATTTGTATTATCTTTAGCATTGATAAAGTTGAAATAGAGTGGGCTGTTAAGCATCTGAGGACATTTTAACAGATAGTCTATGAATGCATTATTCTTATCTATCGACATTACTTTCCTCCTTTTAATGCTTTGCGTAATCTTGAAGTAGTCCAAGCTTGAATTGAACGCTTACGCTCTGCCCACATTATTCTGAACCATTGATATCTAGTTCCTGGAGTTGAATATCCAAATCGTACTGGAACTGGTGGTGTGCTTGCTGTTGCTCTTCTATAAATACCGTTCTGAGCATCCCATACAAATCTTGCTGGCAACCATGTCATTCCGGGTGTCGCTCCTAACATTTCGCCTGTTGGATATTTATGTCTCGGGCTTCTGAATACTCCTTTGTTTCCTATCCATCCAGGTAAGTTAGGACCCCAAACTTCACCTTGATATTGATAATGAGCATATGGTGTACGCCATCCTATTGTCTGAGATGTAGCATATCCTGAACGTCTTAATGCTCCGCTTCGTGCAGGAACATAATGTGTAGCTTCATCTAAAATATGCTGATTAATATCTTTAAGTACAGCTGGATTATTAATTTTTTTAATCATACTACGTTGTAAATCAGTTCTGTATCTACCGTATATTCTAAAATTAATAAATCCGTTACTTGCTGACATTTAAACACCTCTTATTCGATAATGAGGATTACACCTGCCGGCTCCTATATCTATAGCCACTTCTTCGATAGTTATACAACCTTGTAACTCTTTATACTTTGCTATTATATCTGTTGCACGTTTACCGGATATATACTCATTAATCTCATCTGTTACTTCATCTTTGATTATAATATCTCCTCTTGATAATGTAAAGTATTGTGACATCATATCATTAGGAATCTGTAACCATTGAAACTTAGGTAAGTATCTTGCATCTTCTCTGATTCGGCATACGCTGTCATTAGTCTCTAATGAAACTTTACCGACAGTTACTTTGTTGCCAACATACTTCCAAAACGCTCCAGTTACAACAGTTCTATACCATCGTATAATCTGAGTCTGCGGGTCTTGAAACTTATTATAAATTGTTACTGTGGTATCCCACCAAATTGGATATGGTTGATTATTCATCAGGATATAAACCTCTATATGTAAGTCGTTTATTCTTACTGTTTCTTACGCCTTGAAGATATCTGAATACTATCTCTTCAAACAGATTACTACGCTTATCAAGTCCAAGAAGTCCCAATAAATCTGATGCATTTACGGTATTATAATCTATTGAAACTCCATCATTTGACTGACCTGAGATATAAGGGGATGTAGTAATAGTCTGTGTAACAGGACTTCCACTTCCGCTATCTCCAGTTGTTATAGTAACTGTCTTTGCTCCAAGTGCTAAAGCTTCTGCTTTAAGCTGTATTAAATCTATGATTCGATACATACATCTTGCAAGCTCTTCTGGGTAAGTCTCCTCACCTTTAAGGCGATTAAATGTGTACCAATTTACAATAGTCTCTGCTTCGTATTCAAAGTTATTGAAGGCGGTTTCTTCTAACGTTCCACCCATATTCTGATATTGTTCATATGAAAGATACATTGAATACACCGCCTTTCAATTATTGCTTACGTGTTCTTTTAGCTGTACTCTTCTTAGGCTTCTCGGCTATAACGACATCTTCATCAGCTATAGCTTTCTCTTCTACTACAGGAGAAGAAGGAATTTTTTCCTTCTTGCTCCCATATACTTCATAGCCCTTTGTTAAGTATTTATCCAGCTCGTTTTCGGTGACTCTTACAATCTTGCCACCACGTCTTACTGTGATTTCACTCATAGGTATTCTCCTTATGACTGTGTACCAGTTCCACCTGCCTGAGATACGTTGAACTGAATAGCATTTGACTTGTTATCAAGAATGAATACATCCTCAAAGCTCTCTTCGTAGTAAACGTACTTACCCTCAGACATAGCTGAAGGAGCATCAAGTCTACTAAATGTGTAGCTAACAGGAGTGATAACTGCCATCGGATGAACAAGGAACATGTTAATCTGCTGTGCGTCATCTGCGATTGCATAATCAGTTGTGAAGTCGTAAAGAGTTTTCATAAGTGTTGCAGGAACACCAACAACCTGAACTTGGTCAAGTCTGTTAACTCTTCTGTCGATTGCATTAGGACCGGATGTAATATCCATCTGTCTGTCAATCTTCTCTGCTTCCTTAAGAAGATAAAGAATCTCAAACGGAACATAGAGAATACGTCCATTGCCCGGAACTCTGCCGTTATCCATTGCAAGCATAAGCTTATCGAATACAGAAAGAATGTTTGCAGTTGTAAGAACTGTAGTATCTGCTACGTGCTTTACGCCTGTATCAGGATTCTCTGCCTTTGTCCAAAGGTCATAGATTGTAGAAATACAGTAAGCATCCATCTCTGGGAACTTATGCTCTTCATTAAATACCTGAGTAATGTTTCCGATAGTTGCTACCATATTTGTCTCATCAATATCTCTTGGGTGAACAAGTGTTGACCACTTTCTCTCGTTAGAAAGTGTCTTTGCTACCCATGCATTCTGATAGTTTCTCTGTGCAAATGCGATTGTGTCTCTATCTGCATCTATTCTACCAGTTGTTGCGATTGATGGGATTTCAATAGTCTTACTATTTACCCATCTGTATCTTCCGTTGTTTGGTGTGCTGTAGAGTGCTCCGTAATTGAGTACCCACGGAAAATTCTGCTCCAGAGTTCTCTGGTAATCATCTGCATAATTAAGTCCATTGATAGCTGTTGAGCCATCATATGTACCTGCTGAGCCGTTGTTAGCTGGTGCTACATAACTTGCCATAATTTTTGTCTCCTTTACTTATTTTCTGGTCTTTGTCGAACTCCTACAAAATGGAATCCGAAGTCTTTTGTAGTATCTTTAGTTGCATCTACTGTAGGACTTGTAGGTTGAGCAAATGTAGGCTTCGGTGTGCTATCTTCTGATTTTGGAGCTTCAACTACAAATGCATCGGCATTCTCTATTGAGTAAGCTGAAACAAAATCATCTGCACCTAATATCTTATCGCCTTCCATTTTCAACTCTTTGGCAATCATCGAACTAATGAAATCACGCTTTGCGGCATTACTTGAAAACTTCTTGCCACTTGCAAACTCCTTAACTGCAAACTCATACGCCTGCTTGCTAAGTTGTGATTTATAGTTGTCTGTGTCCTGCTTATACTGTGTCTGTAGGTTACCAAATTGTGTTTGAAGCTCTGCAAGCTTCTCTGCATCTGTGCCAGCTTCACTAAGCTGTGACTTGAGGTCTTTCAAATCTTTATCTCTTGACTTAATAGTATCATTAAGCTGTGCGATTTGACCGTCCTTTGCTGTGACCTCATTCTCAAACTTATCTTTGCTAACATAGTTGCCTTCTGATAAATCTACAAACTTTGCTCCCTTTTCTTTCATAGCTTTTTCAAACTCTTCGTAGCTAAGAGAGCCATCGCCAAATAGTTCTTTGATTGTCATAATACAATCCTCCTTCATTCTTTATATCTGTTTTATTTAAACGTCCATTACAGTTTGGACTGAATGGCATTTGTTTTAACGTCTTTATGCTCGACAGTTGTTTCTATGCGTATCCAAGAGGAACTTCCAACTTGGATACGTTTGATAGAAGAAGAAAAATAATGAAAACTCAACATTTTCCCACATAAACATTATAACACATGATTTATATTATGTAAACAATATTTATCCAGAATTAGTATGAAAAGCCAGCTACAGATGCTTTATTCTTCTGCTTCTTTAAACCACAGTCTTTACTGAATTGTGTATACTCACGATTGAGCCTTTCAAGCTTTGTTTTATATTCTTCCATAAGCTTTTCATTACCAGCTTTCTTAGCCATCATATAGCCTTCTTTTGCATAACGTATATCTGTTTCATACTTTCTCTGCATCTGCTCACATTGATACATTGTTAGTTTTTTGCCATTACTTAGCGTATAACCTTTATGATTTGCTCGTTTAAGCTCTTCTAGCTCTTCTGCACTCCATGTAGGCTTATGCTTTGCTATAATGATTGCAGTTGTAAAGTGTTTACAATTCCACTCTCCTATGGGTCGTTGAATTGCATCAAACTTCTTGCCATTTACATCTTCAAAAGCCATATCACTTTGAAGTTTATTAAACTCCTCTATCTTGAAAATATGTCCTTGTACAGGTTCGTGGTCCGGTGCTGAGAAGCTATGTGCTGATAGTTCAATTCCATCTGCTTTTATTTCTTCTGCAATCTGCATCTGTACTTGCTGATTTATCTGTCTTATACCACCAAGTATATTCATGCGTACAATGCTATCAAGTCTACGTGTATATCCGCTGTCCCAATACGCTCTTCTGAACCCACTGTCTACTAATTGCTTTAATGTTCTTCTCATGGCTGTATCAAAGTCTAATACTCCTGATTGTATGCTATGTACAGCTTCATCTATTACACTCTGATAAGCTTCTGGAAGAGTTTGAAATTTTAATAACGTAGGATTCTTTGCATCACGAATCATAAAGCCAGTTGCTTTAGAATTAGATAGATTCTTAAATGTATTGGCTGTTTGCGTTGCGACAGCTTTCACGCTCCTCTGTAGCTTCGTATTATGCTCAAATGGTATTTGAGTCTTATGACGATAATCATAGAATGGTTTAGCGTCTGCATATGTATCAATAGCAACATTCTTAATCATCGACTTTACATCACGTTCTTGTATGCTTAATGTTTCAGATAGTAATCTATTGAGATACTTTGCACTACTGCCTGTCTTATATAGCTGAGTTAGTTGGTACACATCTTTTTTAGATAATGTACCAATTTCCCTAACTCTTTCAGCTATAGTGTTTATAATTGTGGCTTCGATAGATTGCTGTCTTTCTACAAAAGGAGATATTAAATTTTCTATCTCTCTATCAGTCATTAATTATACCTCGACATTTTCATAAGACGAAAACCTTTGAGTAAACACTTTGCTAATTGCTGTTTAAATAAATCATTGTATTCCTGTAATGTCATGGCAAATCACCTCGTCATTGTCCTCTGTCAAATCAACAATTTTACAATTATCGTTTGCATTTAGATGTCGTATTGCTAAGTCATTCAACGATGGACATCCTTCGTTTGCAAATATCTCAAATTGAGCATTTAGCTGTTCTAAATTAGAAGGCATCATAATGTCACCCTCCTAGCTGTTGACCTTGTTCCATAACTCGTTGAAGGCAAGGTTTAAGTCTCTGACGTAGACAACATCTGAGTCACCGCTGTCAGCCCAAATATTGTTGTTGCCGAGAAGCGAGTCAACTTGGGTAGGTGTGATCGTTACGGTTGTTGGTGTTGCGAGTGGATAACATACTTGCATATTTTCATACTTGCTTGTGAAATCAGTTTCCGTCATTGTTATGTCTTCATCATAGACAGCCAATCCGAATCCGTCTGTATTTATTGCAAATGTTCCAACCTGTGAGGGTAGTGTTTCATTAACTCGAGGCGCTCCAAAATAAGCTGGTAACTCCTTTGCAATGTTTGAGATAGCTCCATGATATTGATTTGCTACACACGATGTTGAAGTGTTTGATAAATTGTACAATTTACAAACCGATTTTGTACCTACTGTATATGCTTGTAAAACTGTAAGATTTTTAACGACATCGCAAGCGTGCGTCACCGTCAACTCACCCGTAGTCACATTCAGCTCACCGCCGTAGACGGTGTTGCCGAGGGCGATTGGGTAGGTTGTTGCTGTGTAAGCTTCGTAGGCTGTGGCTGAGTTTCCATACTCTATTTGATATGTATTTATATCAACATTGTTTAAGGCCAATGTAATCCTAATATATCCGCTTTGTGTCGGTGTATAGGTATCTGTTGTTATCAAAGAAACCGCATTCTTGTTCAAATCGTAAAACCATCTTCGTGATGATTGCGGTGTGCCCATTGTAATAGGCTTATTAGCTTCAACTTTAATAAATGCTGTAACCGCATATCCGTTGGACGACTCGACCTCTCCTGTTGATATATTTAACCATTTGTTGTTATCAATCGCCGTCTTATCAAACAAGTTCTTCCCGCAATCCGTCACATTCACGCTACTCCATCCGCTGATTGGACGGATATTGCTTGGCGATGGGTCTCCACTACCGCTCTGTACTGGCTCGATGCCAACTACCAACGACTTCACGGCTTTATTGTTTGCTCCGTCAGAAAATGATGCAATTGCTCCACTTACTTCGCCTGTGATTTCTTCTCCACCGCTAATGTTATAAATAGTTGAACCTATCTTTACTGTTTTTAAATCATCTGTTGCAGTTCCGACTGGATTTGCTACAACTTTTGTCGTACCATATATCTTATTATCTACTTGAAGTTTTTCTAATTCTTCGCTAGCTTCGCCTTCTGGATTTGCGATTACTGTAGTAGTTGTTCCACCACCTCCGCCAGCTCCAGCTCTGCCTAATAAAACATCAATTATGTCCATTGATAATTTCCTCCTTTACTGAACTGTTATCCATGAGCTACCGTTGTAGATTGCAAGCGTTCCGTCTGCTTTGTATGCTACGCTTCCTGCCTGTACTGATGAACCATCCGGAAGAAATGCTGATAAATCAGATAACTCCGAAAAGTTGTCACAATAAAGTTCTAAATGAATCTCTGTTGGTGACATAGCTTTCTGATTCTTTAATACTACTGCCATTTTAAAGTTCCTCCTTTAAGATTAAAAATTATCTGGACTCTGTTGCATTGTGCTATCTAAGCCTAATTGATTAAAGTCCATTTGTGTCATTATATTATCCTCAACTGCTAAACGATTCTCTTCTTGTACTTCTAATAAAGCTTCTCTTGCCTGCTTTTCTGTCTCACCCTTATACCACATTCTAAGCTCTTTCTTACTTACGATGCCTTTTTCCATAAGTGCTATATTTCTGCCAAGCTCTTCGTCTTTATCAACAAGAATTGAATCATCCCACTCATACGATATCTCATATTCGCCCTTAGGCGTGATATCATATAAATCACAAAGCACATTCATTACATATACTACATCATCCAAGAAGTCTTGTATAGCTTTCTGAATTTCTACATTTGCTTGATAGCTTCGTTGCTTTAATATCTTTAACTCTGTAGCTGTTCTTGCTTCTGCTACATCTACTTCTGAAATAGTACCTCGTGAAAGTCCTGTTACATCTTCGATGTGCATGAGAATCGTATTAAGTCCATTTATATAGCTGTGGTCTCTAAGTTGTGGAGCATACTGATTATATGTATCTCCTTCTGCTGTTAAATCAACAGGTCTATAAAGTCTCTGCTGTAAATGTCCCATGCCTTGCTTAAGGACCAAATTACCTTGATTGTCTCTTTCATAGTAATCTCTGAGTGCATCTCTGTCAATGTCAATAGCAAGCTCTCCGCCCTCATACTCCCAAAGAAGTCTGCTATACTGAATATCTGCATCTTGTATAAGCTTTCGTGCTTTATCAAATCCGCTTACTCCAAGAGGGCTGTACATATCAATAGTATTAGCTTCTGGCATCTTGAAGTATGCAAAAAGAAGTCTGTCTACATTCTGGATAACAGTAACAGGCTGAATATCCTGCCACTCAGGAACTGACTTGAGTGATATTTCTTGTCCTAATTCGTTGCCAGCTCCATTCTGTATATTAGCTGTTGAACGAAAAGCTAAGTTGGTTACAGTTACAGTATGATTTTCATACTTATGATGTTCTAACCTACTATATACAAAATCTTTATCTACTTTCTTTTGTATAAATGCGGCTTCAACTATATCTCCGCTACCATTAAATGCTAATGGGTAAAATGCATTCGCTAATACATAATCAAATTCAATATCTGCTTTGTCTATCTTAGCACCATCAAGTGTAAGAGTATTTTCTGTCTCTGAAATAGTGCCTTTTTCTTTCAGCTTATTTATGATTACATAAGGCTTTGCAACAAGTCCACCAAGAGCAATACCATATTCTATCTCTCTACGTAACTTTTTAAGGAGCTTATTCTTATAAATCTTATTAAGATAGTCTGCTCTTTCAGTAGGTCCTTTTGGTACTAACTCTTTTACTGTATTTGATGGGTGGAATTGTGCTGTATTGTATCTGCTGAACTGATTAAAATTAGCATTCTGAGACTGCGTAGAAGCGTTTTCTACGCTCTTTTCTTGATTAGATGTACTATTAGTCGTATCTGTATTACTCTGCTTAAAACGCTCTACAATATTAGTGCCTGCATCTTCTCTTGGTTTCTCCTCTTCTATCATTGGAGTAGTAATTTCGCTCTCAAACTCAAGAAGTGCTGTTCTTGCTTTCTCACTTGCTATAAGCTGTGGGAGTCCTAAAGATGCAATTCTTGTAGGGTCTGAATATGTAGGCTCTTTAAGCCATGGTGAATTTCCTTTATACATATCTTCCCAAAGCTGTATCGCATCTGCCATTTCATTAGAGACAACCGGAGCAACATGTAGTACATTCTCAATAGATTTACTTCCTATCATCTTCTTAAAAACCTCCTTGAGTTTTTGTATTATCTGAGAAAAACTAATCATCATCTTCCTCCTCTAAATCATCTATTCCTTTTATATGCTTATCTATACTATACTTAATGTATCTTACATTACCTGGAAGATAATCAAAAGAGTTTGTATATACAAGAATTTCTTTCGGCTGTAGTCTTTCAAGCATCTGTTCATAGCCGGCAAGTCCTTTTTCTATAGCTTCTTTTGACTTGCCACTGCATACTGTAGAGACTGCGACAATACTATGCATCGGATAGCCGTCAAAACACCAATCCCAATCTTCTGAATCACCATATCGTATAAGCGGGATTACTGTAAGTCCTTTTTCTTGCCAGTACGCTGTAATCCAATGCATGCGATATTTATTAAATACTCTAAGTGCTTTCGGAAAATCAGCATAGTAAGAAAAATCAGGTGTGATGATAGCATCATAATTTGACAATACATCAGCATACCTATCCGGAAAATTCCAAACACATTCAAATTTAAAGTCAGGTTCAAAGAAGTGTACGCCTGTTTTAGCAGGCTTAACTCTTGCTCGTTTAGCTTTCTCAAATTCAAGCCATGTATCAATGCGTGGAAGTTCAAACACCGGCTGAATAGCAGGAATATCATATTCACCAACACCTACATATTCTCTGATAGATGTATTTAACAGCTGTGGCATTATTTACCTCCATGCTTTGCTTTATGTTGTTTATTACTTCTCTTGTTTCTGACTTTGTTTGTCTCTGTACGTGTTTTCTCTGTAACTTTACCACGGGAATCAGCTTTCTTACGACCACGATTTTCTTGTTTGTTAGATTGTAATGATGTATCGTAGCCTTTCTGCTTCTTTAAAACACCTACGTCTTTCTTATGAGATTCATAAGTATAAGTATAGTCTTGTTCATATTTCTTCACTTGTTCGTTGCGTCTGCGTTTAACACCGACACCTACACTTCTACCAGCCATATATTAATTTCCTCTTCTATTGCAATAACGCTCTAATGCGTACCTTGTAGCATCAATCGAATGATTATTCTCATCAGGATAATCACTTATCCAGTTGCCTTCTCTATCTTGACAATACTCATAGTGTGTAAACTCTTTATAAGTCTTAGGGCATCTTCTTCTGTCTATATAAATATGATTAAGTCCTTGTAGCCATTTAATGCCGTATCGAACTGAATCAGGACCTTTTATCGCAGGTTTTATATATGCCCCATAAGCTTTAAAGTCTGCTATAGACTTCTGCTCTGCTGAATCTGCTGTCACTAAATCATTAACGCTTAAAAGTTTCTTATCATTATATAGCGTATCAAAAACTATCTGGTTTCTTGTCTGCACTGTGCTATACTCTGTAAAGATATACAAATCAAGTTTCTTAGCGTCAAAATGCATTCTTACAAATCTGAACGGGTCAACAGCATAACCCCAGTCGATGCCGTTATAAATCTTATCAAAAGTTTTCCACATAGGAATCTTGATATTGCTCCCGTCATAATCTACGAAATCAATAAGAGCGTCCATATCTAAATCACAGGCATTTGTAAATACCGCCCCGCCGGTTCCGGTAGGTACGCCCATATATTCATGCTCATATGCTTGCGGATTAACTTCTTTTAAATCTTCTGCTTCTTCTATGAACTGCAAGCCGAGCCAGCTCTCAGGCACATCTAAATAAGTATTATGCTTAACAAGCGTATTATGTTTAAGCTCTGCTTCTTCTGCATACTCGTTCGCCCAATTATCAATAGATATAGGCGGGTTGAATGTTCTAAAATCCCAGAATAAATCGCCGCCACGCATAGTAGACTGCAATACTTTACGCAATTCAGCTTCGCCAGCGAACTGGTCTAACTCTTCCCACCAAGTAATGCCTATATAGCCACGTTCTACTTTAATAGACTTTACTTTATTCGGGTCATCCATGCCCATAAAGAAAATCTTCTGCCCTGTCGGTTTATAGACAATAGGGTTAGAGTAAGTTTTAGGAATATGGAACAGATGATTCAAGTTCATCTGATAAATGCCCCAAGTTATCTGAGAATATATACTATTCTGGACAGTATTGCCTACTTTTCTAAAGCATACAGCATTAACTTTCGGGTATCGCATAATCAATAGCGGGATAACAATGCCGCCTATAAAAGAACTCTTAGTGCTACCACGTCCGCCTTTTAATACATAATGAACATGATTATGCTTCATAATATCAATAAAAATCTCATCATAAGATGGGATAATTAAATCTTTAAGCTTAATATCCATTATTAAAATCTCCTTCTACAAACATAGTATAACACATTAGTTTACATAACACAATAATGTTTCACATGAAACATCATATAAAAAAAATCCGGCAAATAAAAAAAATGTTTCACATGAAACATTCAAAACATGTAATGTTTCACATGAAACATTTTGCTGACAATACAAGTAAAAATATATGCATAAAAAATCGCACAATATAAGAAATTCTTCAACACAAGAAAATTAAGATTCAATACATATAATGGTTCAAGAGAGACTGCTTCAATACATAGAAAGAAGAGTCAGGATTTGGAGGTAGGGGCTCATAGGTTCTTCTAGATTTCCCTGTGCGGTTTTTTACCGTGTGGGGGCATGTTGTCGTGCATAAAAAAACCGCTCCCACGCTTGCTATACGTGGGAGCGGCTCGTTGTTTAGAAGTGTTCGGCAATCATCTTTACTGTATCAATAGATAAATCTTTGAGCATATACGGGAGATTAAATCCATTTTGATATGTTGGCTCAGTGTCAATTCCGAAAGCTTTGAAGTCGTAGGAATGCTTAAGATGCAATTTGTATCCGTTCTTCTGGATGAATACTTTGAAAAGCATTTTGTTGGCACGTCTAATCATCAGCTTCCTTTTCTTTGGGTCGGCGTGAATGCTAACTGGATTAGTTGTGGCGTTCTCGATAATATCGGCAAGTGCTTTAAGTTCAGGAGTAAAATCTCCGGTACGGGTTTCATTATCGAAAGTAACTTCCGGCTCATGATAGATAGTAACGGCATTTTTTAACTCGTTAGTAGTAAGTCGCTTGTAGGTTTTGCGGATTGTATCATCGCTAACAACTTTAACAGGGGCATTAATAATAGATTCAATAGTCTTTAACATAGTAGGCTCCTTCCTGTGTTATTACTAACACCAAACATTATTTGTAAATAATGATAGTATGCTGGAGCTCGGTTGTTTTAAGCTTACTTGACTATATCCGGTGGCTTATTTCATATAGCCGGATGCTTTATCTTTAAAGTGTTCCCCGGCAGTTGCTCATGGCTCGTTATACGGAAGCGGTCGTTGGTTGCCAGCTTATTATACTATCATTATTTAATTATCAAGGTACATTATCAATTTATCATTATTTGATTGTAATTGAATTATACAGGATGCATACAGGAAATACAATCATAATATCCTGTCTTTTATATCAATATTCTGTTATTATGCATTTTATGCATAAAATATACATAAAATATTCATTTTGTGGAATTGCGAAAACCCTTGCCTGGCTTGAGGTTTGGGGTTTTTCAAATCCTCATGCATGCATAATATTCATATTATATTCATTTTTTATGCATAACGAATTGTAGCATATATTAATATTATGTTATTTATATTAAATATCTTAGAATGACGTTGTACAATGCTTTTTAAGCTTATTATATGTATAAGCTGTATTAATATGCATATATACTATTAGAACGTCTTAAAACGTCTCATAGAGTGCTTAAAAACAATTTTATACTACTCTTTATCTATGCCCCGATTTTTCGCCCGATATTTTCAATATATCACTATATGACATAATATTAATACTTTTGACAGGATATTATGATTGTAATAATATAGCATTTCCTGTATACTTAAGATACCATAAACTATTATATTATAAGGAGGATGTAAATATGAATAATACTAAAATTAAATGCTTTGATATTGAACTGTGTATGGGAATGGGCAGTAAGTCCCGAGACTACCGCCAAGCACATTGGAAAGAACTGGAATCCGTACTCCATATAACAATGTATTGGAATCGTTACTTATACTTACTTAATAACTGGAAAGCATTTTGTGAAATGCCCCGAGCATATGAAAACCTTGCCGATATTATACGTGATAGCATAGAAGAAATGGAAGACTATAGCTATACCAAATAACCCTTATACATGGGCGGCTCCTTCGGGAGTCGCTTTTTTTTGCCCCCGTGCTAGTTTACATAATACTGGGAACTGGTAATGTTTACATAATATTCCTTGTTGACATAGTAAAATACCCGTATATATACTATATATAGTATTTAAATATACGTAACTACATTATGACGCTATATATTGTGTTTGGAGGTAAATTTATGCTAACCCAGGAAATATGCATATATATTCATATGACTGGAAATGAACATGTTAGCACTCAGGAATGTTTAGTGCTAACCTATAGATATATGAACATATGCACATATGAGAAGAAGAGTGGATTTGAAAAATTTTCCGCTCTTTTTTTTTGTGCAACGAACTATAATGACTTCCTGTCTATAGAGGTTTTATTTTATCATTGTACAAATTGCACAAATTGTAGGTTTGAATGTTTAAATACCTATATTTGTGAATATTGCACAAAAAAAAGGACAGTCGTGATGACTGTCCTAATTATGTTAATTAGAATGTTATAATATCGTTTTCATAATCTACTTTAGGATAATTTTCAGTAAAGTTATCTCCTTTTATTGTATAGTATATAATACCTGATTGAGTTATATTCTCTTCTATAGTTGCCTTACATATACGCTTTTTTATTACCTGTAAAGTAATAGCATCATATAAGGACTTTTTTCTTATGCCGTCTCCTATCTGTTTGTAATCACAAATCTTATTGATGAATGCCCGAGCTATCTTATCCGTAATATTAATACCATCATATTCATAGAATAACCCTTTATTTCCAAGTGTCATATAAAAACCCTTCATCATAATTTACACCTCCTTAAATGCTGGGAACTTACTTTGATAATTACAAATTCCATTTACTACCCAATAGGCTTCCCTAAGAGTTAATCCCATAAGTATTGCCTGACCGTTTGTATTATAGATATTACATCTATTTCCATTACTAACTTCATATTCTAAAACCAATAACTTATTATTTTCCAGTCGCTCTTCCATATTACGTTTATAGAATAATTCCTCATCGCTAAAATACATACTATTTTACCTCCTTCTCAATCTTATCTACCTGCTCATCGGTAAAGAATGCTGATAATTTCATATAACACCTACCCTTTACCTTTTCGCCATCAGTCTCTGGATTCTCATCATCCTCTTCCTTCTTTGACTCCTTTGTTAAGAACTTCCATACAGCGAACTTTGCCACACACTTCTCTCCTTTACGAACCTGATATCCGAGTTTCTTCCAAGTCTGATATGTGTGAATAGGCTGAATTTCAGGAATCTCAATCTCGTTACCTTCCATATCTACAGCTTCAATCATTCTTCCGGTATACTTCAAAATACCCTCTTCCTGTAATCTAATCTGTTCTCCTAAAATAATCTGTGCATTAGTCATAATACATTCTCCTTTCCGTATATAAGATAAACTTTATAAATTCCTGTCATACTCAACATTGGCAATATACATATCATTCCTATAAGCTTCAAAACCCTCTTTGCTATAGGCAGTATGTACTAATACATTATTACCTATTTCAACTATCTGATAGATATGATACATAGTATAGAATGTAGATTCCTCAGTCCTTACCTGATACTCTTCACCGCCAGTATAGAAATTAGTGTAATAATCTCCTTTCATTGGCTCATAAGTATCATCAGGTTTCAGTTCGTCAAAAGCATCTGCCCAGAACTCTTCCTCAGTTTGATGGCCCTCTCCGTTCCATCTATCAAATAATTCATTTTCCCAAGCTTCAAATCCTAACATATGATTCTCCTTTCTATATACAATTTAATAATTGTATATCATATTTATTTATAATATAATTATACATTGGCATACAAATAAATAAAATAGCAACATTCAGACAAAAATATCAAAATTCTGTCGGAATGTTGCTATGAGTGTTAATATCGTATTTTATACCCAACCGAACCATTTTTTATAATCTGATTCATTACAATAACCAGCCAACCCGTAGAATAGTCTACTGGCTTTTAAAAGTCTGCCACCGGCATCAGGATAATCATTTATAGATATTACAGCCTCGTTTACATTATCATATATGGTAATATCATAGTCTAAAACATCTCCAAATTCAGATTTTCCTTCTTCTGTTAATTCTGCCGGACCGCAGAATGCAATTCCCAATTCCTCAGTATAATCATCATATACATCTATATCTATTTCCATAGATAATAAGTCTCTTACCTTCATAGTTCTTCCATTCATATTCTAATCCTCCTTACATGACTCAATCTCATAATATGGACAATACTTATTTGTCTCCAGCATAGTTGCATCCTCAATTTCGTCCTCATCATACTTCTCTACCATATAGTCTTTCTTGCACTCTAACATGCCATACTCATAGTAACTATGAATACAATGTTCACAGGCCCCATATCCACCACAGATTCTAGGCTTAGACTTTGCAGGATATACGTTATACTGTTTGCATAATGATTCTAATATAATTTCCCAACCTCTCATATACTCCTCATTATTCATAATTATATCTCCTTTCCCATCTTAATATATTATATAATTGAACTGCCTCATCCTCAGAATACTTTTTAGCTTTTGACTCATCGAAACTCCAAATAGCTCTACATTGACCGCTAGGTCTATAAGTGATTAAATATCTCCACTCTCTACATGTATTTTTAAACCAACATATTATATAATCATCTCCAATCGGTCGTATCTGTAGCATATTTAATACCTCCCATTTACATAATCTTTATAAACTTCCATAGGATTAACTATTAACTCATAGTCTAAAACATTTTCCACATCCTGAATTTTTTCATCTAATATTGGCTTCAATTCATTTACATCAAAAGTACCTGTTTCAAACAGATAATATCCTTTGAACTTCTTATACAACTCCAGCTTTTTTGCTGGAGTTGCTTGCCTAACAAACATTACCATATTTATACCTCCCATCGTTCTGTAATCTCATACTTTGCCTGTTCTAATACAAAATGTTCCTCTCCAAGATATGCTGTCGTATGAATTGCATATAAAAGCTCCAAGATAATATCTTTTAATTCTTCCGGAGTAAACTTATAATAATTGTTTGCTATATAATCATAACTACTATCCGATAATAAAGTATCTAAAAATTCCTCTCTAATTTTATCCATATGATTTTCCTTCCTGCCCGTCTTGCCGATAGCACAGCAACTATATTAATCTTCCTCATCAAAATCTAAAGTTATATGATTAGGAAATACTATCCTATTTTTATTATGTTTTCGCTTAGGAACTTCGGTTAATTTCATAAGACGTTCCAACTTCCTATCTAAATCATCTACTTCCGGAGACTGTTTAATTTGAATATTATTATCCTTATATCTAAACTTATATAGGATACGTTGCATAATCTCCAGTCGTGCCAAAATATACCCAAATACAATGCATACTATATAGGTTATAATCACGCTTCCATCACCGCCTTTGCCTCATATACATTTACACAATCTCCTGATTCCGAAACTTCTACATAAAGTGGATGCCAATAATTATCAGCCTCATATCCATGAATGTAATCCGGAGCATCTGAGATTCCTCCCATCCAAGGATTATTATGAACTCTTATGAATCTATCCAGATAATATCTTTGATTATTCCACCAGAAGCTTGGCTGAAAATCTCTCTCCTCATCATGTTCATCCGGAACATATTCAATTTCTATCCAATCCTCATTTTGCTTTACATACTCAATTCTACCTGTCATAACTATTCTCCTTTCTATGCTCGATTGCCATCAACTACATAAGTATTTCTACCAGTTTTAACTACTGTCATAGTTTCTCCAGTTTCAGTGTTCTCATAGTTCCAAGCAACTACAAAGTAATTACTATTTCTACTACAGATATGGAAGTTCCAACCTTTGTCTCTGCCACATTCAGCTTTACAATCATCCATTGCCTCAGCTTTAGCTTTTGAAAAACTACCATATACATGATAAAGTTCCTCACCAATATTTGATTCTGCCATTGCCAGAACTCTCTGACCTTTCTTTGTTGCTCCATTAATTACATAACTCATAACTAATCTCCTTTCTTGTATTAAAGATACTATAACTATGTATATTTCCAAACCATACATTGTAGATGTGACTGTGGCGTCTTTACCAACATACAGCCTAGCATATATACTTTTTTTACATGTTCATTATACAATGGAATTAATATCAAATATCTGTCGAAAAGTATCAAATTTTTGTCATTTTATAATTAAAATGCACTTGTAAAATGTAGCATAAACGCTTATAAAATAAGAACTTTCCGAACTTTGGAAATAATATTTTTAAAAGTTTTCTTCTATTATATAAAAAAAGAGTGCTAAAAAATATATTATACAAAACATTGGAATATAATATTTTAATTTCCACTGGAAATTGGAAATTAGTGAGGACCAAAGTGCGAATTTTACCAACAAAAATTTCTACCAAAAAATGCAACGAACTATAATGACTTCCTGCCCATAGAGGTTTTATTTTTCAAGTATAAAAAAGAAGTTGAACACATTTATGAAATATGCCCAACTTCTTAAAATGGAGATGTAGCTTGGAAAGCTAGAGGATAACTATTTAATCAGATAACTGTTGAATATCTACTACTGTTTCTGGTTCTGAATCTCTGTTCATATCTATGTTTACTATTACTTGTTGTGCCTGTGCTTGTTTACCTTTTTCTACATCATCTATAAGAACTTTCTTCAATTCTTTTGCCGCTGATGTCCTCTCTGATAATGGAGCATCTAGTCCAAATTGGTCTTTTACTTCTCCTCTCATTACGGCTGTAAGATAACCAAGAACTTCGTTTCTGTCTGCTACTAATTCACCGGCATATATCTCTGAGCGATAAGCTATCTCGTCTGCTATATAATCTTTCTTTAATAATTCGTTAGCTTTACTTGATTTGTGCTTAACAGTAAATCCGGCCTTTTCAACAGCTAATACTTTATCACCAGTCGCCATATACTCATCTATGAATCTCGCTTCTCTAAAAGTAAGCGGATGTTGTGTATGTGTTATATAACATCTTCTCCGGCTACTCATTTCAGTCTGAGTAATTGGTTTTACTGATGTACTATATTGTCCCATACGTTTTAGAGACTCAAGAGTATATTTAGTATTAAGTGGTTTATCTGTTCTTACTATACCGGTTGCTATTTCTTCATCTGTATATTTAGGCATTACGTCATTCATGCTTCATCACATCCTTAAATGTTATATTATCACGCTCTTTTATAGCATTCCATATCTCGTTATCGGTTGGTATCGGTATGCCCTGTACTGCACACCAATAATCTCTGAGATACATGATAATCTGTAATTGTGAATATGTGCTAAACACTTCTTCGCTCTCGGCTCTACCTGTATTTGGATTATATTGTGCTTTCTTGAGAATATATTTTGTTACAGGTCGTTTTTGTCTAGTTGAATAAAACTGGGTAGTCTGATACAGCATCTTATATTCACATGTTGAATTAATTGCCATTTGCAATTTCTTTATAGTTTTAATATTACTTGCCATATGTCTCTCCTTGTAAGTAAAGCTCTATACGTGGTAAATGACAGTTCTTTTATATAATGTACTTGGAGGTATTTAACAAAAGACAATTTGTATAGAGCTTTACTCTTATAAGGGGTAAAATATGGTATGACTCATCTACTTCTGACTCTACGTCTACCTCTTTTCTTACGGGTTACTCTCTGCTTCGCCATTGTAGTCTCCTCCTATAATAAGATTTCTACTCTGGTTATCAGCTTCTTGTTCATAAGTTGTTTCTTCAACCGGTAAAGTATAATATTCATAAAGAATAAATCCTACTATTGTTGCAAACCACAAACTTAATGTAACAAGAAAAGCTATAAACCATCTTTTACTCGTTGCCTTAATTTCTCGCAACATTTCTGTAGCTAATGTCTCATTATCCATATATTCTTCTCCTTTCTTGAAGTATAACATATTACTTCATATTATGTAAACTAAATAGTTGCTTAGTATGATTAGTTTGTACTTTCTCTAAACATACTTTCCCATATCCTATCTTTCGTGCTTCTTCTGTTTTTAACTTTCTATGACATCTTAGGCATTTATCATATCTTTGTTCTTTCATAATACTTTACCTCTAGCAACGGTGACAGGACTCGAACCTGTAGTAATGTGAACCAAAATCACATGCCTTACCATTTGGCGACACCGCTTTGGTCGAGTTCCGATAGGGAAGGTACTCCTCATTACAATGCTACTGATATACCTACATAGCTAACCGTTCTCGGCATTTTCATTCTCTGTGAGGGCATCCCGAACCCGCTCACATCATCTGGGTGCGACCCAGCCTCGTTGTCGTGACGGGAATCGAACCCGCCTGCTCAAAGCACACCTTGTGCATCACGACAGACCTTTGACTTATCGTGGTCCGCTGTTATGATAGCATTGAATTAACAAAGTCTATCAATGGCAGAAGAAGTAAATCCAATTAGCTATAACAAGCGTGATAAGTTCTTATTGCTATGGCAGGAATCGAACCTGCATCGTTATCGTTATACGACCCGCATTTTACCTATTATGCTACATAGCTACCAGTTGTTAAGGAGAAATGTAAATACATATGTCGGAAAAGAAAAGAGAAACGACACATGAATCACTATAAACATTATACATCATATTTAATCATCTGTCAAATTTGCAACGAACTATAATGACTACCACATCTGCGTCAAAATATATTCTATTGCTATATCTACATCTATATTGCCAGATTTAATATTACTTTCTGTTCGCTGTATCAATCGCATTAAAATTACTAAATCTTCTGTTGTCCATTTATTTATGCATTCTTTAGCATTCTTTATCTGCCAAGCTGTCAAGCCGGTTGTCTTTGCTATATCGTTACTTGTACATGTCTGCACTTGCAATAGCTGTTTTGTGTTAGTATAAAGATTAGATAATACAGATAGTACAGGTGTTTCTATTGCTTTTAAATCTGACAATAAATCAAATGCTAATCTAGGTTTATTCTGTAATACAGCTTTTATAAAATCCCATAATGCTTCTTTTGGTGGTACATAGATTGTCCCATCAGATAATAACTTTACAAACACAGCATCATAAATATTTATGGCGGTTGTACTTACTAAGCTACTATCAAACCGCTTTATTTTATCTATCTCTAACAGACAGTGACCATAATTATAATCACATATATCCATCAGTATCGCACAATACTTATCTGATAGAGCTATTTCTTTCTGTATATAAAGCTTTAAAACAGCTTCATTTAGCGTGTTAAACTCGACTATGCTATCTTTATACGTCTTAGTGAATTTAAGACGCTTATCAACGCTTGTAAGCTGTAATATGAGCATGTTTTTTGATAGATTATTAATGATTTGCTGTTGTAGCTTCTCCTCTGTCATAAACTCTTTATCATTTATACATACATACAGATAATTCTCATTGAATAAAGATTTACCAATTATCTGATTTGATGCATCTGATATAGTGTCTATATATTTAATACCTAACTTCTTAACTTTTGCTATCTGCTTTATATATATCTTTTTAACCGTCCACTCTTCTCCTGAAAAGATTAAGAAGTTAGGTATATTGTTATTCTTTATCCTCTGTTTCAGTTCCTGAATCTCCATTGTATATTATACCCTCTTTAAATATTGTGACTTCTCGTTTATCATATGCTCCACAATAAGGAGACACAGCAGAGAATGCGTCTATACACCTATTCTTAGCATCACAACTTGCACATCCTACTTCCATCACTTCCACACCTTTCTGATATCTAATATAAACATATCAAAGATATGCGATTTATTTATTCCTGTAATATGTAACTGACTAATAGTGTGATTAACGGCATCTACTCCTGATGCGTATCTGTTTATTTCTTCCTGCACACCATCTATGATTGCTGTACACATTCTATCCATACATATCTGTCTGAATGCTTTCAAGAATAACAGCATGTCAAAACCAGAATCATCGTCTTTAAATGCTATCTTACTTCCAAGCTTCAATGCATTTGCATCACTAACTTCTGCTATATTATCTACTGTTAATGTAGCATAGTTATAAAGTGCCTGTGCATTACAGTCATGTAGCATATTAACATCGCCTGGAGTTTCGCATAAATCAGTAATTAATTTGCCATTCATTGTTTTACCATACTCGCTTGCATATTTAATTAAGTCTTTTGGACTATAAGGCTCCATTCTATATATGAATGCTCTACTCTTTATAGTGCTTAATACATTATTCAAGTCTGTTACTGTCATTATGATATGTACATTATGTGGCGGCTCTTCTGCGACTTTAAGAAGTGCGTTCTTAGCTTGTACTGACATTTCATCTGCATCATAGAAAGTAAATACTGTTGTGTCCACACTTTTGTACATCTGAGATATAGCATCTCTTACCTGTGATACAGCAATACCACTACGATAACTATAATTTAATTTCATTGTCTTTGTGATAATATCTGTAAGGCTTTTCTTACCGCTACCTCTTGCACCTACTATAATGCTGAATCTTGGAAAGTCCTTATTCTTAATCTGCGACTTCACAAGTTTTATTAGTTCTTTCTGTCCTATCATAAACTCTCGCTTCTCCTATCATTCAATGCACGTTTGCACTGGTTGTATAACTGACTGTCTATATACTTTAAATTAACATGCAACCATTTACAAACTGTTGTCTGACTTACTCCCATATTTCTTGCGATAACTCTTGTACTCCAATTATGTTGAACACAATAATTGGCACATTCTAATATCATCGTTGTTCTTTCTGACTCTGAGAATCGTTTCATTTAATTTCCTCCTATCAGAACTGATTCTATAATACACTTAGGTGATGGGTCATACTTAATAGCTGTATTAAGCCCTATAAGTTTATTAAGTAAATGTGTAATATCATCATAACTTGTATCACGCTCATCAAGGTTCTTTAAATTAGTTTCTGTTTCTTCTATAGCTGGTAATGACAGATAGTCAAAATTACCTAATATAAACCACTTCTTGATATCTAATACAAAATCTATATACTGTCTTATGAACTGTTTTAAATCTGACCCACTCATATGTATCTCTTCTACTGTCTTAATGATATCTTCTGGTCTATCTTCAACATATGCACATGTAAGCTTCCACATCATTGTATAATCAGTTACACCCAATGCTTTTATTATATTCTCAATATCTAACTCGTTTGAATATGATAAGCATTTATCCATCATTGTTATTGCATCTCTCATTCCGCCATCGGCTAAGTTAGCTATATAACTTAATGCATTATCATCCCAGTCATAAGCTAATACATCTCGATTTCCAGCTTCTAAAATCATATCAGAATTTTCATGCTCTATTATATAAGCTAATCTCTTTATTATGCCGTCTCGACTGATACGCCTAAAATCAAATCTCTGCACTCTGCTAAGAATTGTTTTAGGAATCTTCTCAGGGTTAGTCGTACAAAATATGAATATTGACTTTGCTGGAGGTTCTTCAATCAACTTGAGAAAAGCTTCCCAAGCTTCACGACTTAGACTGTGACACTCATCTATAATAAATACTTTGTAATCGCTGTCTAAGCTCTTCGTCTTTGCCTGCTGTATGATATTCCTAACATGCTCAACTCCACTATTACTTGCGGCATCTAACTCAATAGAAGTTCCTTCATGATGATTAATCTCTGTAGCAAAAATACGTGCTGTCGTAGTCTTGCCAGTTCCGGCTCCACCAACAAACAAATATGCATTCCTAAACTCCCCGCTTTCAAGCTGTTGTTTAAGTATAATCTTAATACTATCTTGCTCTGTTACATCATCAAAAGTCTTTGGTCTGTACTTGACTGCTAATGTCTGCTTTGCCATATTTTACTCCTTCTCTGCTACTACTTTTAGATTTTCAATACCCAACTTCTTTTCTATTTCTGATACAGTCATCTCTACTACAGGTGGACATCTTTTCCATATCGGATTCGCACCTTCTACAAGAAATGCTATATCTAATCTTTCAAACTGCTCATCATAAACTTCTGTAATAGTCCAATCATCATGGTATATGTGTCGCAAATCATCTGAATACATAGTTAATCTAATAAATCCTTCACGGTCTATTAATTTATCTTGAAATATCAAATATAAAGCATTATCAAGTGTACGAACAATCATACCATCTTTTAAATCATTTTTTGTCATTATTTTCTTTGTCATTCTTTTTCTCCTCTTCTCTTAACTTATTTACAATGCTTGATACAGACTTCCGATTAAGGAAGTCTGTAAGCATAGCTCCAGTTGTAGCTACGGCATTAGCAAGTACATCATTTTCAATATTATCATCATGAACAACGTCTTGCATATCCGGTGCATAGTATCGGTATAAACTACCATCTCTTCCTCTGAATGATTTAATCATCATGCTTTTCTCCATGATAAACATACTTTGCATATCTGCAATCTTCACCGTCCATCATTATTGTTCTGATATCATAACGTGCCCTAAGATTAAATATAATAGCTGATAATCTTGTTGCTCGATACTTATTGATAGCTTCCCAACTTGTAATACTTTCTTCTCTCTGTAAATGCTCTAATACTGCCTTTGTCTTATTCATATTATTGTCCTCCTTAATCCCATTGTTTTAAAACTACTGTTCCTTCATTTACATAAATTGCATATCTTCCATCTTCAAGTCTGCACAATATACGGCTTGGGTCTGAAAGCTCTGCACCATGTAAACAATCATAATCGTATACATTAAGTTCATTACCTTGTACAGCACCCATAAACTCATAGTTATCGCTCTTAAATACGTCATTGATGCCATACACATAAACACAATGCGAGCCATCTCCGTATCCATTTGGAATACATACTCTACTTGATGCATTTCCTATCATGATTGTTCCACCGTCACAACCATATACATATCTCTGCTTACTCATCTTCTTCAATTACCTCCTTTAACAACTTAAATAGTCTTTCATCTATAACATAATAGTTTTCACTATTAGGCCCAAAGTTAAATACTAATGCTGAATAACTTTTACACATCGCAAAAGCTTCTTCTTTGTTCTTTTCTATCCATTCTTTCTTGATACTGAATGACTTCTTATCTTCTGTACATGTCTTGCATTCAATAAGGAAATCATCTGTAGTTACATCACCTTTATTAAAAGCTGTAGCTCCGCTGTTAGCAACTTTCTTACCACCAATAGCTTTTGCTACTTTCTTCTCCTGTTTATTACTATAAAATCGAGTGGGTCTGTTCATCATAATGCCTTTCTACTGCGATATTAATTAGTGCTGAATACTGCTTACAATCCAACTCTAATCTATCTTCAATTTTAAAATTAATATAGTTATTATCCAACAATGTATGTCCTATATCTGTAGCCATTTCATTTTTTACAAAATCTTCCGGCAACATTTTAAAGTCGAGCATAGGAACTAATTTCATATATCGTAACTTTTCAATCTTATATGGTATTGCTTCCTGATTGAATGAGTCAATCTTCATAGCTCTATCATAAGCATCTGCTTTACTCTTGTATTGTTCTACTAATCTTTTATACTTCTTTGCTTTTTGCCTTGCGTTCATACTACCTCCTACTTAAACTTAGTATATGTGTTATGCTTAGCCTGCTCACGTTTCTCTACAGCTTCAAGCTTCTCTATCATTGCTTTCTCGTTCGTGTTAGACTTCATCAGGTTGTTCTTCATCTCATTAAGGATAAACTGTGTTGACTTCTCTGCCGCTAATAGCTCTCTCAATAAATCATCTATACCTTTTAAATATGTAAGAACATTCTCATAATTCTGAGTATCAGCTTTCTGCTGAATCTGCTTCTTTTCTGTCTCTTCTGTGATAATATAATCTACTTTATCCAGTTCATAATACTTACAAGCTTTTTCCAGAACTTCTTCTGCTATCCTCTCTTCTTTAAGAGCTTCACAGTAATATGTAGCATTTCTACCCATTATAAACTCACTAATCTTTGACTGATTAAAACGAGTACCTTCATGCTTTCTAACATCTTCATCAAATTTCTGAGCATTGAATTTAACTCTCGGTGCTCTTCCTCTTCCCATATTACACCTCCTTATATTCATTTAAACCATATTTTTC
>Ga0310690_10002258_pt1 | contig 31876 bp, 29 predicted proteins | sample AusTroGonzalo_MG_2_FD_207661 | JGI IMG/M metagenome (GOLD analysis project Ga0310690, IMG submission 207661) | Bovine rumen microbial communities from tropical cattle in Woodstock, Queensland, Australia - Gonzalo_04 (v2) (version 2) | ecosystem: Host-associated > Mammals > Digestive system >...
GGTCAACAATTACATGATCAAGGCCATGGAAGACATCGGAGCTAAATTCGAGGCCGGACAGGCTTATGTTCCCAACCTGCTGATGGCAGCCCGCGCCATGAAAGGCGCCCTGGAAATCCTCAGACCATTGATGCAGGGCTCAGGGGTGAGCTCTATGGGCAAGGTTGTGATAGCTACCGTCAAGGGTGACCTTCACGATATAGGTAAAAACCTTGTAGCTTCGATGCTTGAAGGCTGCGGTTTCGAGGTTATCAATCTTGGAGTCGACCAGTCCGACCAGAAAATCGTGGACGCTGTAAATCAGCACCATCCCGATATCTTGGCACTGTCTGCCCTGCTTACCACGACGATGGGCAATATGAAGGTTGTCATCGACGCTCTTACTGCCGCCGGTCTTCGAGACAGCGTGAAGATAATGGTGGGCGGCGCTCCCATCAGCGAAGCTTTTGCAAAGGAAATTGGTGCGGATGGTTACAGCGCCAACGCCAACGAGGCTGTAGCTCTCGCCAAAAGTCTCGTATAAGTCATGGATTTCCGCAGGATGACTATGTCGGACATCGAGCTCGACATGAGCGAGATATACCGTTCGATGGGATATCCTGACCCGAACGATCCTGCTGAAGAAATGCAATCTGTGGTCGAGGCCCTGCTGGAGCGTTTCCGCAAGGTTTGTCACCCTCAGTTCCATTATATTGAATCTACCGTCGACGGTTTGTCCCCGAAGGGTATAATAATGAAAGGACTTTCAGGTGCTGAAAAGTATCTGCTTTTCATAGCAACGGCGGGAATTGAGTTTCAGGAAGAAATCAACAAGATCACCGAAGAGGGCGACATTGTGAAGGTTTATGCTGCAGATTTGATCGGCAGCGAGATTGCTGAGGCTACTGTCAGAGAATGTGTCAAGGCTATTGAAGCTGACTATCCCGGCTGGGGTGTAAGCAATCCCTATAGTCCCGGATATTGTGGTTGGGTGCTTTCCGAGCAGCGGGAGATTTTTACCCGTTTCGGAGGAGATACTTGCGGAGTCAGTTTGAATGATTCCTGCTTGATGTACCCGATCAAGTCGGTAAGCGGCATCGTTTCTGCCGGCGCACAAGTAGAAAAAAGAGAATATGGCTGCGCTATTTGCGGCCGCAAAGATTGTTATAAGAATCGTTTAAAAAAGATAAAGAAATGAACGTCAACGACTGGAAAAAAGAGATAATGTCGTCTCCGTTGAGGGCGGCTGTTCCTGTAATGACCCACCCGGGCATAGAGATGCTTGGCCACAATGTGAAAGAAGCAGTATGCTCAGGACAGATACACTTCGAGGCCGTCAAGGCTCTTTGCGAAAAATATCCTCAGCCGGCTGCGATGACTACTATCATGGACCTCAGCGTAGAGGCTCAGGCTTTCGGCGCTAATGTTTCCTTCAGCTATGAAGCCATACCGTCGATAGAGGGTCGTCTGGTCGAAGATGCTGCTGCTATCGAGGCTTTGGCAGTGCCGTCTCTTGATGCGGGCAGGATTCCTGAGTATCTCAAGGCTGACAAGCTTGCCACTTCGCTGCCCAAGCCGGTTTTTGCAGGCTGCATAGGGCCCTTCTCCCTCGCCGGCCGTCTGTACGGTATGACCGAGATAATGATGGGCATCTATATTGAGCCGGAAGCTATGGTCGTGCTGCTTGAGAAATGCACCGAATTCCTCACCAATTACGTTAAGGCCATAAAGGCTACCGGCTGCCCCGCAGTGCTGATGGCTGAACCTGCCTCAGGCCTGCTGTCGAACGAAGATTGTCTGCAGTATTGCACTCCGTATGTCAAGAAGATCGTAGATGCGGTGCAGGATGATACCTTCGCAGTCGTGCTTCACAACTGTGGCAATACCGGCCACTGCACTGAGTCTATGGTTGCCACAGGCGCCTGGGGCTTCCATTTCGGAAACAAGATAGATATGGTGAAGGCTCTTGATGAATGTCCTTCGGATGCGTTGGTGTTCGGCAATATCGACCCTGTGTCTGTATTCAAGCAGGCAAGCCCCGAGGAAATGTACAAAGCGACCTTCGAACTTCTGCAAGTAACGGCAAAATATCCTAACTTTGTACTCTCGTCTGGTTGCGACACTCCTCCGGGTGTATCTCCGGCCAATATCGAAGCTTTTTATAAAGCTTTGGACGATTTTAACAAAGGGAAATGAAAAAGATAGCCATAGATAGCCTCGGGAGCATAGACGCAGCAGCAAAGGAATTTGCGGCTGCTTTGGGGGAGAACAAGGTGGTGGCTTTTTATGGCAGTATGGGCGCGGGGAAGACCACTTTCATAAGTGCGCTTTGCAGGTTCTTCGGGGTTGATGACGATGTCTGCAGCCCGACCTTCACCATCGTGAACGAATACCGCGCTGCTGACGGAGACAGCATCTTCCATTTCGATTTCTACCGTATCGAGGCTCTGAAAGAGGCGGTGGATATCGGATTTGAAGAGTATCTTTATTCAGGCAGCCTCTGCCTGATAGAGTGGCCTGAGAAGATTGAACCGCTGCTCCCGGATGATACATTGAACGTAAAAATATATGCTTTGCCTGACGACAGCAGGATAATAGAGATAGAAAACATTTAAAAACAGATATCATGGGCATCAGTTTTTTACCTACACCCAAGCACAGAGTCTTCCATTATGAACCCCGCTACTGGAACGAGAAGGAAGAGAAGATGAAGGAGCGCTATGCCAAGTACGGCAAGGAATACAATCCAAATACTCCATGGGAGGGCAAAGGCTCGGATGATGCCGAGTCAACGGAATCAGAGCCTAAGAACCATCTGCGTGAGGGTGGTTATGTTCCAGGCGTCCTTATCCGCGATGCTTACCGCAACGGTATCGACAGCAACCGCCGCAAGACCACCAATACGAAACTGAGGACCATCATCATCATAGTGTCTCTTCTGCTGGCAGTAATAGCCGTCTATTATTTCACCATCGGAGTCAATCTTCTTCTGCAGTAGGAAATGATCAAATTACTGCCGGGCAATATAGCCAATTTGATAGCAGCGGGGGAGGTAGTCAACCGTCCGGCATCAGCACTCAAAGAGCTGCTGGAGAACAGTATAGATGCCGGAGCTGACGACATCTCCGTCGTCATTGAAGATTCGGGCCGCACTTTGATTCGCGTCATAGACAATGGCGTTGGCATGAGCCCGGAAGATGCGAAGCTTTGCTTCGAGCGCCATGCGACATCAAAGATTTCTACGGCTGAAGACCTTGAAAGCATTATTACATACGGTTTCCGCGGAGAGGCCCTTGCTTCTATTGCGGCTGTGTCGCGAGTGACTTTGCGCACCCGTCGTGAGGAGGATGAGGTCGGCTTTGAGGTGCGGTGTTCCGAATCCAATATTACTTACGCTGAGCCGGCTTCTACGCCCAAAGGGTGCAGTATCGAGGTTAGGGACCTATTTTACAATACTCCGGCGCGCCGCAAATTCCTCAAGTCTGATGCCGCTGAATTGAGGCATCTGGTGCAGGAATTCGCCCGCGTGGTTATTGTCCACCCTTCAATTGCCTTCACTTTTATCCATAACGGGAAGACTCTTTATAGCCTGCGCCCCGTGAGCAACGAGAAACAGCGCATAGTCGATTTCGGCGGAGCGAATCTTGCCAAGGAACTTGTGGACGTTTCGGTGGAAACTTCCCTCGTGAAGATCAAAGGTTTTGTCGGAGCACCAGCCGAGGCCCGTAAGGTGCAAGGCAACCAGTATTTCTTTGTGAACGGGCGCTATTTCCGAAGTCCATATCTATACAAAGCAGTATGTAAGCCATACGAGCATCTCCTGAAAGACGGTTTTGCTCCTTCTTATTTCATCTTTTTTGAAGTCGATCCGTCTACAATTGACGTGAATATCCATCCGGCCAAGACCGAAGTTAAATTTGAAGATGAGGCGATGATTTTCGAGATACTGAGCGTAACCGTTCGCAAGGCTCTCGGGCAGAATGCCTTCACTCCAAGTTTTGATTTCGACCAGGTGCCGTCAATAGAGTTTCCTTCAATGACAAGGGAGACATCTGGTTATACCCCGCCTCCCAAAATCAATTACGACCCGCTTTTCGACCCGTTCGAGATGGAGCGCCGCATGCCTTCCGATATACCGGTTCACATCCACGAAGAGTCAGCTCCTGCAGCACGACCTGCTATTGTTTTCGGTTCCCGTTACATTGCTGTTCCGGTGGAGGAAGGTCTTATGATAGTCGATATCCCGAGGGCAAGGGAGAGGATACTCTATGAAGAGTATTTCCCACATCTTGCTGAGAGACAGCCTGTGACGGAGCAGTCGCTGTATCCCATGAGCCTCGACCTCAGCCCTGAGGATCATGACCTTACATTGGAGAATGCAGATTTGTTCGCGCGTCTTGGCTTCGACCTGAGGGATCTTGGCCAGAACTCCATAGTGCTGTACGGTCTGCCGGCAGGTATGAACACTGATGAAAAAGGAGTGGAAGAAGCGATAGCTATGATCATTGATGGGATACGACGAGGCACTTTGGGCGATGATGCTGCCCGCGATGCTGCCACTTTGGCACATTCTGTGGCTTTCGGAGACAAGAAGACCGTCGATCAGGCCGGGGCACAATTGTTGGTAAGACAGCTGCTGGACTGCCGGCAACCCGAGACAGCTCCTGCCGGAGGAAGGACATTTACAATCATTACAGAAGAAGATATCGAGAAGAAGCTATGAGTAATTTCTGGAGGATGATCACTCCTGTGGTCAAGAACCTTATTATCATAAATACTATCGTGCTGATAGGCACCATGCTTATCGGCGACAAAGCCTACGAATATCTGGCCCTGTTCCCGTTCGAGTCCCCGCTTTTCAAGGGATATCAGATGGTCACCCACATGTTTATGCACGGTGGTTTCTGGCACCTTTTCTTCAATATGTACACCCTTATGATCTTCGGCACTGCGCTGGAGAGGATGTGGGGTGGAAAGAAATTCCTGCTGTTCTATTTCGTGACTGGACTTGGCGCTGCGCTGTGTCATAACCTCGTGATGCATCTCCAGATAGAGCATTTCGAAGCGATAGGTGAAGTGGCAAAAGCCACATCTCTGATGGGCATCCCTACGGTAGGCGCCTCCGGCGCCATTTATGGCGTGCTGCTGGGTTATGCGATGCTTTTCCCCAACCATGTGTTGCAGCTTATTTTCCCGCCAGTGGCCATGAAGGCTAAATGGTTCGTGGTAATCTTCGGTGCGATAGAACTTGTCACAGGTATTACTGGAATGGGCGGCAATATTGCGCACTTCGCTCATCTGGGCGGCATGCTCTTCGGTCTGCTGCTTATCCTTTATTGGAAGAAGAAAAACAGGATGTATTATTAGAGTATGCCGAGGGTTCACAAATACATGAACTTGACAGAGCCCAAGTGGGGTAAGTCAGGAAAGAAAAAAGTTCGTTCCGGCCATTTTTCTTTCGGTGACTTTCTCTTGAAACTGTTTGCGGTTGTCGGTGCGGCTGCGTTGTTATTGTCGTATGTATCTGTATATCTTAAACCCTCAGAGCTTTCTTCAGTGCTGATGTTCTTCGGTCTGTATTTCATTCCGATTCTGTTTTTCAACCTGATAATCTTCATCATCGCCCTCGTAAAGCTTCGCTACATCGCTTTTTTGACATTCATAGTGATGCTGCCTACCCTGTTCTACGCGGACCTTTTCGTAAAGGTCAGTGGCGACGATACTGTTCCGGAAGGTAAACCTTTCAAGATGCTGACATATAATGTTGGCAAAATGAGCCTTTCTTTGGACAAGCAGGACGATGGGGCCAACACTGTCAGGGTTGAGGATTTCCTGAAGCAGGAAAACCCCGACATTGTGTGCCTTCAGGAGTTTTCGGCTCAGAGCCAGGATGCGTACGACACTTTCCTTGAAAAACTGCCGTATCGTCACCAGTATTTCGTCAGCAGCAAGCCGTTGTACGGTAATGCGATACTCAGCAGATATCCTATCGTAGACGGAGGTCACATTAAGTTTGAAAGCAGCAGCAATATGTGCATCTGGGCCGATTTAGATATAGACGGCCAGATGCTCCGAGTTTATAATTGCCATCTGCAGTCAAATTCTATATCTTTCACCAATCTCATCCAGCGCATGGCAACAAGGGGCGAGCTAAAATCGGAAGTGCGCGAGGTGCATGAAAAACTCAGAGGTTCCAACAAGATCAGGGCGCAGCAGGTTCAAGATATCCTTGAGCACTGCAGCCAGTGTAATTATCCGATAGTGATTTGCGGAGACTTCAACGACACGCCTGTCTCGTATACATATCACATGTTGCACAAAGGGCGCAAAGATAGTTTTGCTGAAGCTGGCAAAGGCTTCGGAGCCAGCTATGCATATTTCTGGCCGATGCTGAGGATAGATTATATTCTTTTCCCCAAGGAGTACGCTGCTTACCGAAACGAAATCAAAAGAGAAGTTTTTTCTGACCATTATCCGGTCAGCACATACATATACCGATAAATCATGGAAGAAGATCTCAAACAGGAAATAGATGCCGCCGTCAAAGTCCTCAAAGAAGGAGGCGTTATATTGTATCCCACCGACACCGTGTGGGGCATAGGATGCGATGCTGCAAACAAGGATGCTGTTGCCAGGGTTTTTGAAATCAAGCAGCGCAGCGACGCGAAGAGCCTCATTACCCTTGTTGCTGACGCCGATATGATTGGACGCTACGTAAAGGTTATTCCTCAAATGGCGATAGAACTCATTGAGGTAAACGACAAGCCTATGACTATCATCTATCCCGGTGCAATGGGACTGGCGGAGAATGTGGTGGCTGAAGATGGCAGCGTTGGCATAAGAATCCCCCAGAATGATTTCTGCAAACAGCTTTGCCGCCGTTTCGGTGGTGCGATCGTATCAACGTCCGCCAATATCTCAGGAGAGGAAGCCCCAGCTTCTTTCGCTGATATCAACGCTGCAATCCTTGACGAGGTTGACCATATTGTCGATCCATTCTATGAAGAAGGGGCTACAGGCGTGTCATCTCAAGTTATCAAAGTTGGTCTGGACGGAGAAATAAAAGTGATAAGGGAATAATCTCTCGCAGGTTATGGAACTTTTCTATTCAAGGGATATCGCCGCTGGCGGACGTACTCTCGACCAGGAGGAAAGCAACCACTGCGTCAGGGTGCTGAGGCATTCTGTGGGGGATGTCATACACATAGTTGACGGCTGCGGTTGTTTGTATGAGTGCCGGATAGACGATGCTGCCCCGAAAGCTGTAGGCTTTACTGTACTGAAGGTCGAAGAAGCGTTCGGTGCCCATCCATACAAACTTCAGATGGCCGTAGCTCCCCCGAAGAATATTGACCGCTTCGAATGGTTTTGCGAGAAGGCAACAGAAATTGCGGTGGACAGGATTACTCCGCTGTTCGGGGATTATTCCGAACGGAAAGTATTCAAGAAGGAGCGTTGTGAGCGTTTGGTAATCGCAGCAGCCAAACAGTCGCATAAAGGAGCGATTCCTCAGGTCGATGATGCTGTTAAAGTCAAGGATTTTCTGTCAACCCCCATGGATGCGAATGTTGCTAAGTTTATCTGTTATTGCGACGATACTGATTATCTGAATATTGAGAAAATCAATATACGCGAAGCGATAAGGAAGGCACAGTGTGACAAATATGCAGTAATGATTGGCCCTGAAGGTGATTTCAGTCGCGAAGAAATGAGACTTGCAGTGGAGAAAGGCTGGCAGCCCGTGTCTCTTGGCACTTCCAGGCTGCGTATCGAGACTGCCGCGCTCACCGCAGTGGCAGCAATTTACTTGAATTACATCTAACACTAATATTTTATGAGCAAATTCAGAGTTGGCAACGGTTATGACGTGCATGTCTTGGCGTCCGGATACCGCCTTGTCCTTGGTGGTGTGGAAATAGACAACCCCAAAGGCTGTGTGGCCCATTCCGACGGAGATGTGATTCTGCATGCTTTGTGCGACGCTATGCTCGGTGCTCTTGCACTGGGTGATATCGGCTTTCATTTTCCCGATACCGACGCACAATATTCAAACATAGACAGCTCGATTCTGTTGGCAAGAGTTGCCACCCTTGTGGCTGAGCAAGGGTATCAACTTGTGAATGCAGACATCACCTTGCTGCTTCAGCGGCCTAAAATCGCGCCCTACATCCAGCAGATGAGAGAGAAAATCGCCGCTGTGCTGAATGTAGGAAAAGACTGTATTTCGGTCAAAGCTACCACGACTGAAAAGCTTGGCTATGTGGGGAGAGAAGAGGGAGTTGCATGTTATGCAACAGTTTTGTTGGAGAAACAATAATTTTTTATACCTTTGCGGTCACTCTTGAGGTATGGTGTAATGGCAGCACAAGAGATTCTGGTCCTCTTAGTGGCGGTTCGAGCCCGTCTACCTCAACAAAAAAACCGGCAGTCTGCCGGTTTTTTTATTGAGGTAGGTTCTCACCCCCTGTCGCTATGCGACATCCCCCTCGAGGGGGATATGCCGCTTTCTGCTTCGCAGAAAACGGGTGGCTCCGTGGCTCCTGTCCTTCGGACACTCGCACTCTTCGCCACGGCGCTGCAGCGCCTTACTATTTATCTCCTGTGTCCCCCAACTAAGTTCACAGCCAGGTTTACTGCCTACGCTGACTTGCGGTAATCGATATAAGAGATGATATCGTTGAGGGTGTTGAATTTCTTCAGGTCGCTGTTGGGGATGGAGATGCCGAAGCGGTCTTCGATGCTGCCGACCATCTCGATGAAGATGAATGAATCTACGCCGACGGTAGCCTTGAAGGCTTCGTCAGTTCCGATTTCTTCTACGGGGCAATCTACATAATCCTGTATGATATCGAGTAGTTGAGTTTTAGTATCCATAGTTTACATTAGGTTTATGCCGTTTCCGGAGCAAGTCGAAGGCAACAGAGTGCGCTTGATTTTCCGCGTGGATGTCTTCTCGTATCCGGTATCGGGCAGTTCAACATATTCTATTCTCTTGTAGTCAGGAAGTTCCTCATTGACTTTTTCCATGTCTGCCTTGATGGCGTCGCGGTTGGCACGGCATTCCTCGTCGCTGATATACAGGCCGGCGCACAGTACCTCGCGGCATACATGTCCCGAATTGTATTCACACTGATAAACGACAATGTCGTCGGCATAGTCGAGGTGTTTCTCTATCACGTTTTCCACTTCTTCCGGGCAAACGTTCTTGCCGTTCTGAAGGACGATGGTATTCTTCTTTCTTCCCATCAGGAATACTCGGCCCTTATCATCGATGCGGGCGCTGTCTCCTGTGTTGAAGAAACCGTCCTTACCGAAAACAGCGGCCGTTGCCTCGGGGTCTTTATAATAACCTTTTGAGACACTATTGCCTCGCACGCACAATTCGCCAATGCCGTTTTCGTCCACATTCACCAACTTAGCTTCCAGTCCGTAGCAAGGGCGGCCGACGCTCAGATGTTCAGACAGAGTATCTGAATTCATGGAAATCAAAGGGCCGCACTCAGTAATGCCATAACCGTTCTGGATGCCGATACCGAGGTCGTTAAGACCTTTGATGACAACAGGGTTGAGCATCGAGCCACCGCACACAAGCATTTTCAGCCGTCCGCCGAAAGGCTCATACACATCCTTGAACAGGTCATGAGTCTTGTCGATTCCGAATTTGCGCAGCAGGTTGCAAAGTTTGATGCCTTTGCGCAGCTTTTCATCCTTTCCAGCCTTTTTGGCGGCAGCCCAGATGTTCCGGTAGAAAGCAGTGGCAATCATCGGCACGACGGTCACGACATCAGGCTGGAAAATCTTGATATTGGCCATCATGTTACGTATGTTGTCATTGATGTATGTCAGACGGCCGCTGCCAATACGGGACATTATGTGTGTGTTGATTTCTGTCGCATGATGCATCGGCAGAACGCTCATTGAGGTCTGATCTCCTACAGTGTGGATGACATCCATGCAGTTCAGCATATTGGCGGTCAGATTGGCGTTGGTCAGCACGACGGCCTTGTTTGCCCCTGTAGTGCCGCTGGTGAACAATATTTTCGCCGGGGCGTCGAGATCCAGGTCGATGTTGCGGTAGACGCTTTTATCCTTGAGTGCCGCACCTGCGGCAACGAGTTCCTCATAAAAAGGCCAGCCTTCCACCTTGCGGTCGATGGTAATGATTGTCTTTAATCTGCTGCATGCTTTTTGGGCCTTCTTCACTCTGTCCAGGTGGCCAGCACCGCAAAGAACTGCATCTGCATCGCACTTGTTCAGAAGTGTTTCAAGAAGATCCTGGGGGGCATTGACATCTATCGGTGTGACGATTCCGACACCGGAAGATATTGTGATATCGGCAATGACATAGCGGACGCAGTTGTCTGAAAGAATGGCTATGTGCGCTCCGGCAAGTCCTGCATCGAGCATCCCGTCGCCGAGGTTCATCACTTCTTCATACAACTCATGGCTGGTGAGATACCTGATGTTCTTGTTCTTATCGAGGTCAGCGAAGATCCGTTTGTCAGGGATGAAGGTGTTTATGCGTCCCAGCATGTCGCGGATGCTGCGATAGTCACCGTCCCTCAAAAGGGTCTTTGCTTGTATTTCGCGTTCTGAACGCAGTTTTTTCATAGAATTTCTGAAAGTTTTGTAGTGGGACTTGCAAGAACTGTCTCGATAACGTGGATATAACAGTTCTGGAATTCTACGAGCTGTTCAGGGGTTACCATCTTTGTCTGGACATCGTAATTCACTTGTATCTCATCGGTTTTGACGTCAAGCATAAGTGCCATATAAGCAACCAGGGCACCTTTGCCGTTGCTATGAACCTGCATCTTGACGCCTTTCGGGGTTTCCATCGGGATGAAAGAGAAACAGAAGTTGGTTATCTGGCTCAGCATAGAATAGTTCCAGAGTTTGTGCTGCATGTTTTCAACTTCCAGATATGTGAGGCGGGTATGTCTGTAAAGTTCCGTCTGATCAGCATAGAATGCGGCGATGTTCTCGTTGAATGAACGCTCATAATCTACGGTTGTATAGATGCTGAGGCTCTGGACTTTAGTTCCGGCAGCCTTGCGGTCGGCAAGGGCTCCTCGGCAGTTCAGCAGTTCAAGCGGCAGCTGGTGGGGTTCACGACCGTTACGCAGCGATGCGGCAATGGCGCAAGTGTAGAAGAAGAAAGAAGTCATTGTGATTTCGTTTGCTTCGCACCATTTCTGAGCCATGCGTGAGATAGCTGCAGGTATGACGAAACGATAGCCTTTGGTATCGCAGCGGACCATGAGATATGGCAGAGAGAACATGCCTTTCTTCTTATATTTCAACCAGCGGTCGCTTGCGTCTCCATGAATTCCGCAATATGTCGGATGCTGCTTGTGGCGGTTCTCATAATAGTCTTTGAAGAACTCAAGGTCCTTCTGGGTTGCAGCCTCGTCGGCACGGTATTCATTGTCTTTCTTCAGAACTGTCTCGAAACTGCCCGGAGCTGCGGGAAGTTCAGTGCCGTTTTTCAGGGCGTTGTAGACACCCATCAGGTCGTTAACCAGAACTCCAATGCCGTATGTGTCAGCAACAAAGTGGCTGATTTTGAAAATGACCATGTCTTCGCCTGAAGGGTTTGTGGCATATACCGGTTCGAGCACGCGACCCTTGAATGCGTTGGTGGCTTTCTTGCGGAAGCGGTTGATGAACTTTTCCATAGCGCTTGCGCTCTCGAACTTGACCACAGGGATATTATTGATCTTGCGCTCGGCATCTATAGTCTGCAGAGTTTCTTTCCCCTGTTTAAAGAAGCGGATACGCAGACAGTCATTGCGTTTTACAAGCTCATTTATTGCTTTTGTCATCAAATCCTTGTCGAAACCGTCTTCTATTGTCAAAGAGAACACAATGTTTACGACACGTTTGAAAAGGGAGTATTTTGTCTGCAGGTTGATGATATCCTGCGAATAGTTGAATTTCAGTTCCATTTATTCTTAAGTTTTAGTAATTCGGTGTAATCTTGTTTATCGACGGGAGTTTTGTCCGTGCAAGCGTTGTATTTTGCTTCAGCGTAACGGAGAATTGCTATGGCTTCATCCCTGTCAGAGACTTGTACTGACGGTGATGCCAGCCAAGGAACGGATGACGTCCCCTCGAAATATGCATACTTCGCCGTGTTTTGTTTTGTCGATGATGAGAATTTGCTGCGGTTGTCGTTAGCCTTCTTCTCGCGATTAGCGGCATCGCTATCCCTGTCATATAAGAGTGAAGCCAGATAACAAAGAGTCGATATTCTGAGTTCATCTTTAGGGATGTTCAAAGCTGCCATATAGGCATAGCTTATTCCGGCATCATCTGATTTGAGTGGGTGTGCCATATATACTTGCGACAGGGCCTCCCAAGCCTCAGAATAGTTTTTGTGGCCCAATTGGTCCAATATCCGCTCTAGGTCAGACAATATCTGGACGGAAGCAGCAGCCTGCTGTGGCAGCGGTCTGGTCTGACAATCTCGCCCCCGGTTTGCACTGCGCCACATATAGCATTTCTCGTTGGAAGGGTTGGCTGCAATGCCTTGATCTGCGTAAGCTATACCTTTTGAGTATATACTGCGCTTAGTTTCCTTGTCAGCAGCGGCGTCACCAAGCATTAGATAGACTCTGGCGAGCCTCCAGCACACCTCAGCCTTATCTTTATTGTCGGAGGCTGCGGGCATCATTTTCTGCAGTTCGTCGCAGCAAGCCTGATAATCGGCCTTTTGCGAGAACAAATAGTCTGCATTGGTGAAATTGAGCGCCAGGAGTGCTATTGCAAGTATTCTCATATTGGCCGCAAAATTAATTCTTACTGGTCGGTGGGATATAAAGATTTGGCGGAAACGTGTGTTAAGATGATAAAATTGCTATATTTGGGGCGAATTGCAGACAATTGGGACGAAATGAGTGACACCAAACAACTCGCCACAAACTCTTTGAGGCTTCCGGACCTGTTCGGGAAATTTACCACGCATCTCTGGTATATGCTGTTCCCAGCAGTGTTTTTCTTCACATTCATAGTGGTTTACAGGCCGTTCGGAAGTGAATCGCTTCTGGATATGGACCGTTCCCTGTTCTTTTTTAATACAGCCATGATGATGTGCATCATGTTGGTCACAACAGTTCTGTCAAGACTTATATATTATCTGCTCTATAATTTTGTGAACCATACATGGTGGGAGTATGTCGGTTTCTGTCTCATTGAGATGGTCATCATAACCTACTTTTTCGCTCTTTACCTATTCCTCATGCGTCATGACGGCCGTGGTTATTTCGAATATGTCGGCATCTGCACCCAGTATTCGTTCCTTGTCATATTGTTCCCGTATTTTGGAATAACGATAGTTTGCGCTCTGGTTGCCCGAAGAGAATCGAGCCTTTCTGAGCAGAAGGGGCTAATCCGTTTCAGTGACACTTCCCGTCAAGTCAAGGCTGTTTTGGACAGCAAGTCCATTTTGTTCATAGAAGCCAAGGACAATTATGTAATCATCCATTATCTTGACAATGGCAAAGTCAAGAACTACCAGTTGCGCAACACCATGAATGCAATAGCCCATCTGGTTGAGCCGCACAACATATATCGCTGCCAGCGGTCATACTATGTCAATCTGGCACATATCACTGCCCTGCGCAAGGATCCCAATGAAATGATCAGCGCAGAGTTGGATGCCGGCGACATCGTCATCCCCGTCTCAAGAAAGATCTATCGCGACCTTTCCGCCAAACTGTAGTTTTTTAGTTGCAGCCTTTTTGTTATATTTGTAGATACAGTTTAAATCTGCAACTATAACATCATATCATGAAAACTCCGAAATACATTTTCCCCTCTGACTACATGGCAGACCCGTCGGTGCATGTCTTCGACGGCAGGCTTTATGTCTATCCTTCCCATGACTGGGATTCAGGCGTGCCTGAGGATGACCTCGGCAACCACTTCAATATGAAAGACTATCACGTGCTCAGCACTGAAGACGTGGAGAACGGCGAATTCAAGGATCACGGTGTCATCCTCAAACTGGAAGACATTCCGTGGGCAAAATGCCACCTTTGGGATTGCGATATAGCAAAGAAAGGTGATAAATACTACTTGTACTTCCCCGCAAAGGACAAGACCCACATCTTCCGCTGCGGAGTCGCAATAGCTGACAGCCCTACAGGTCCTTTCGTTCCCCAGCCTGACCCTATCAGAGGTTCATACAGTATAGACTACTGCATCCTTGAAGACAAAGGCGAATACTATTTCTATTTCGGAGGCATTTGGGGAGGTCAGCTGCAGCGCTATCGCAACAACGACGCCATCGAGCCCATCAAGCTTCCTGCCGACGACGAGCCTGCTCTCTGCCCCAAGATTGCCAAACTGACTGACGACATGCTTCAATTCGCAGAGGCTCCGCGTGATGTGCAGATTCTGGATGCAGACGGCAATCCTCTGAAGCATGGCGACCCTCACCGCTTCTTCGAGGCCACCTGGGTTCACAAATACAACGGCAAATACTATATCTCATACTCTACTGGTGATACCCACTACCTCTGCTATGCAATCGGCGACAACCCTTACGGACCGTTCACATATCAGGGTGTAATCCTTACCCCGGTTGTCGGCTGGACTACACATCACTGTATTGTGGAATACAAAGGCAAATGGTATCTTTTCCACCACGACTGCGTTCCGAGCAACGGCGTAACATGGCTCCGCAGCCTCAAAGTTGTCGAGCTTGAGTACGATGCCGACGGAAAGATCAAGACCATAAAAGGAACGGCTGATAATGCATAAGGGGTGAGATACTACCTCAAAAAAACCGACAGAAACTGTCGGTTTTTTTTGTTTTATTTTGAATTATGTTTCATAAACATTATGTTTGTATAACATAATTAATGGGCCATGAAATTCGTTGACAGAAACAAAGAACTTGAAAGACTTGAAAAGCTTCTAAAGGCAGATAGTCCGGCATTTATTATTATCAGAGGCAGACGTAGAATAGGAAAGTCTACTCTTATAGGAAAGGTCCTGAAAGATACTGATATATATTTTGAAGCAGACCGAACGGATCCAACCAACCAGATGATAGGATTATCCCGGATTGCAGCACATGTTTTTCCCGGATTTGATGATGCAATATATAAGGATTGGAAGGCACTTCTTAGTGCTCTCAATCATAGAGTTTCAAAAAGGATTACCGTCTGTCTTGACGAATTCCCTTACCTTGTTGAAGGTACTCCCTCCTTACCCTCCATAATACAAGGCCTTCTGGATTCGAATGAAGACTCACATCGATTTAACCTGATATTGTGCGGTTCTTCACAACAAATGATGTATAATCTTACACATGATGAATCTTCTCCATTGTTCGGTAGGACAGATGCGGACTTTGCCATGAAAACGATACCTGTCCATTACCTTCAGGAAGCATTGGAATTGGATGCAAGAGAAACCATAGAAAATTATGCTGTATGGGGAGGTGTTCCAAGATATTGGAAGTTACGGCAATCATCATCAACGCTTCATGATGCGATTTTTGAACACATTCTCTCCGATATGGGGGCCCTGTACGAAGAGCCCGCCCACCTGTTCAGAGATGATATGAAGGACATTGTAAAAACGTCAACTCTGATGTCTATCATCGGAGGGGGAGTGAGCCGTCTTTCCGAAATTGCATCAAGGCTTGATGAGCCTGCAACTAACCTATCGCGTCCGCTCGCCAAACTGATAGATCTAGGTTATTTGGAAAAAGATATACCCTTTGGTGAGCCGGCCAAGTCTTCAAAAAAAAGTCTTTACCGTATTGCAGACCCTTTCCTTAGTTTCTACAACAAATTTGTTGTACCAAACAAGTCTTTCATAGAACTGGGACGTATGACACCGGTAATGACAGCATTTGAAAGAGATTTTCCTGGACATGTTGGTTATTGGTGGGAGCATATTTGCCGCGATGCAGTAAAAGGCAACATTATTGACGGCATCAGTTTTGGCGATTGCCGCAAATGGTGGGGAAAAATAACAATCATGGGAGATAACGGAAAACCCGAAAGCAAAGATGTAGAAATCGACTTGGTAGCTGAATCTCTGGACCATAAGACTCTTCTATTGGGAGAATGTAAATGGACAAACGGAGAAAACGGGCGCCTGCTTACCAACAAACTTCAAAAAATAGCCACATACCTTCCTTTTACCGAAGGGAAAAAGGTAATAATAAAACTATTTACAAAAGTGCTTCCACAAGAAGATATGGGCAATACCCTTTTACCGGAAGATATTATTCAGTTGGCTTGATGGTCTCTCCGCATCAAAAAAACCGGCAAACCTGCCGGTTTTTTGTTTATTCATCGTCTTCCTCTTCCACCCGCTCCAACTGGAAGCCTTCCGCGCCACGATAGCGATACCAGCCGACAGGCTCGTCGCCATTGTTGCGGCCCCATTTGATATCCTTGCCCTTGCGTGGAAGGAAGAGGTTATGATTTTCGTTCCAGATCTGTAAGTTGTCCATCATTTCCTCCCGACCAGCTACTTCTTCAAAACAGAAAACCCCCTCATTCTTATCGTATCCATAGAAGGCAATGAGAAACACCGGGACTTCATCTTCGTTGACATCCTGGATCTTCACACAGAAGCGCTGCCTGCCGTCGGGAAGATTCCAGTAGCACATCTCCGCCTCCTTGATAAAACTGCTTTCAATGTAACTCAGGGAAAGGTATCCGTTGTTCTTGTCCAGAATGAACGAAATGCCCTCCCGGTTCTTGCTGCTCTCAAGAGCCTCACCAATCTCCTGGGCAAGAGGGAGTTCGGCATGCGCCTTGGCGAAAGATTCTGCAAAATCGCGGATTCCCATCTTCTGCTTGGGATGCACCGCAGCGAAACAATCCTCCTGTACATCCCTCCACAACATGATTTCCTCCTGTGCCGCCAACTGAGGCATCGCGATCCACATCGCTGCAAAAAGAGTAATTAAATATTTCATGGGAAATAGATTTGTCTCACTACAAAAATAAGAAAAGACATCTGAATTTCAGATGTCTTTTCTTGTAGCGGGACCCAGGATTGAACTGGGGACCTCATGATTATGAATCATGCGCTCTAACCAGCTGAGCTATCCCGCCATCATGATTCCGCCGAAGCGGGCAACAAAAGTAGGTAAAAAAGTGTAATACACAAAATTATTTTGTTGCGGCCGCCAGGCCGTTCTTCTCAAGAAGGGCTTCGGGACGCGGGTCCCTGCCTCTGAAATTGCGGTAGAGGACGTCGGCATCTTCAAGATTGCCCTTGGAAAGGATGTTCTCCCTGAATGAAGCGGCGACTTCCTTGTTGAAGATGCCTTTCTCCTTGAAAAGGGAGAAAGCATCGGCTTCGAGAACTTCAGCCCACTTGTAAGAATAATAGCCGGCAGAATATCCTCCGGAGAAAATATGGGTAAACTGGGGAGATATTGCAGTGCCTTCAATGAAAGGCAGTACGTCAGTCGCTGCAAGCACTTTGTGTTCAAAGTCCACTGCGCTTTCCTCGGGAACATTTTGCGAAGTGTACCAAGCCATGTCGAGAGTGCCGAAGCGAAGCTGGCGAACGAAAGCATATCCAGCCTGGAAGTTTCTGGAAGCCACAAGCTTGTCTATCAGGAACTGAGGGATGGCCGCTCCGGTCTTGTAATGCTTTGCAAATGAATTCAGCCACTCAGGCTCGAAAGCCCAGTTCTCCATGAATTGAGACGGCAGCTCCACAAAATCCCTTGCCACGGCAGTACCGGTGAGCGAAGCGTAGGAACCTTCGGCAAGCAGCCCGTGCAGGCAGTGACCGAATTCGTGCAGGAGAGTAGTCACTTCGTAATGAGTAAGAAGCGAAGGAGTCTCTCCGGTGGGCTTGGAGAAATTGGTAACAAGCTGGATCAAAGGTCTTGTCTCAACACCATCCTTGATGCTAAGATTGCGGAAAGATGTCATCCATGCACCGCCGCGCTTGCTCTCGCGGGGGAAGAAGTCCATGTAGAGCAGCCCCATGAAACGCTCTCCGTCAAGAACTTCGTAGACCTGAACATCAGGATGATATACAGGTATGTCTTCACGTCGCCTGAAAGAAAGGCCGTAGAGCGTTCCGGCTAGGCCGAAAACAGCCTCACGGACTGCTTCGAGCTGGAAATACGGCTTCAGCAACTCATCGTTCACGGCATATTTCTCAGTGCGCAACTTTTCGCTCCAGTAGCTGAAATCCCAGGGCATCAGCTTGCCCTCAAATCCATTGGCAGCAGCATAATCCTGAATGTCAGCTATGTCTTTGCGGGCGAAGGGCAGACATTGTTCCATCATGTCGCTGATGAAACTGATTACCGTCTCTTTTTTCTTTGCCATCCAGTCTTCGATGGCATAATCTGCGTAAGTTCCATAGCCCAGCATTCTGGCGCTGCGGCCGTGTAAGTCGACAAGCTGGTGGATATTTGCGTCATTGTCAAAACTGTCTCCAATGCAACGGGAGCTATAGGCCCTCCATAGCTGCTCACGCAATGCGCGGTTCGAACTGTACTGCATGAAAGGCATATATGAAGGGCGGTCAAGAGTGATAATCCAGCCAGTCTTGCCGCGCGAAGCAGCCTCACTTGCAGCAGCTTCCTTAACGAAATCAGGCAGACCCTCCAACTGCGCCTCGTCAGTCAGATCAAGCGTAAAGGCATTAGTTGCGCCGAGGACATTCTTTCCGAAACGCAGAGATGCCAGTGACAGTTCTTCTGAGATCTTACTGAATGTCACTTTGTCTTCCTTCGGCAGGTTCGCTCCGTTGCGAGCGTATGCTTTGTAGGTCTCCGTCAGCAACCTCATATCCTCTTTGTTGAGGTTAAGACTCTCCCTCTGCTCATAAACCGCCTTGATGCGGGCAAACAGCTCCTCATTCAGCGAAACGTACATGCTGAATTCAGTCAGTTTCGGCGCCATCAGCTCCGCAATCTCCTGCATCTCATTGTTCGTGCAAGCCTCGTTGAGGTTGAAGAAAATCTCCTCCACTGCATTTAAACGCTTACCGCTTTGCTCCAGGGCAAGCACTGTATTTTCGAAAGTCGCTGCTTCTGAATTTGCAATTATCGCATCCACCTCAGCCCTCGCTTCCGCCAGCGCCGCTTCAAATGCAGGAACATAATGACTGTTTTCAATTCTGTCAAAAGCCGGCACCCCGAAAGGAAGGTTCGACTCGATCAGCAAAGGATTTTCGTTCATGTAGAAAAGAGTTTTTTGAGCAGACCAAATGTAGCAAAAAATGCTCAGTCATTCTTTTTCGATTTTGACAGTTTTGTGTTTGTCTGTGGAATATGTGAATTCGTAGCAATGGAAAGTCGTTTTTCCGAAAAAACTCTTGCTTGAAGAAGTGTAATAGGCGAAATCGAACTTTTCCTCCTCCAGAAGGTTCCTCGTGACGGTTTTCAAGCCAGCGGAATAAAGATTTTCAAGTATCCTTCTGTTCGCGGCAAGGCGGTTGTTCACATGTGAAACCACACTTTTCTCGTTACGGTACAATTTGTTGTTGTGGGCATTCCGGCACATGTCGCAGCAGTATTTCTTGTCGCTGCGACCGATAAATTCCTTTCCGCATTCAATACATCTTCTCTTCATGGTTGTTCTTTTTCATCGCATACATAGCCAAAGCTATCCTTTTGCTGCGGGATTTCACATACCCGACAGGGCGATTTTTCTGATGACAGAAATAGATACGCGATTCCAGATTTTTCGATTTGCAATTAAGCGGATATAAGTACTTAGAGTATGGTTAGGCTTAAATCGCCGCTCTTACTTTGCCCTCGACATAAAACAAAAAGCATTATGGAAAATTCAATCAACAGAGTGGAGCTTCTGGGCAGGATTGGCCAGAACCCCAAAATCATGACGTGTGGAGATTCGCAGATGGCGAGGTTCTCCATTGCTACAAATGAAAGATTCAAGGACCGCAGCGGAACCTTGAAAGAAGAAACGACTTGGCACAACGTGTCGGTCTGGTCATCGAGAAATACTGATGATTTCCGATTACTAAAAAAAGGAGTGCTGGTACATGTGGTGGGCAAGATAAGGAATGCCAAGTATCAGAATGCCGAAGGTGAAGACAAGTATTTTACGGAAGTGTCAGCGACAAGGATGCACATCCGCCGGGAAAACCTCGAGAATGTGCAGGGGCCTATTCCTGATGTAATGATGATGCCACCGGGATATTCCCCCGGTTATGCGATCAATTAACAATCAAAACCAGCCAACTGATAACCAATGAAAACAAAACTTGTATTTCCGTCTGTCGCTTTACTATGCATGCTGTGTTTCTCCTGTGGAGTTGCATCTGCACAACGTTGGTCCATAGGGACAAATGTCGTGGATTATCTGAACATGGGAACCATCAATGCGGAGAGTAGTGTAGCTGTGGCCCAGCATTATTCATTCAATGCCGGAGTAAGGTTCAATCCGTGGACCTTGCATTACGGCGACGAAGAGAAGCAGTTCGAGAATAGGAAGAAGTGCATGTATGCCGGTTTCAGATTCTGGCCTTGGCACATCTATTCCGGATGGTGGGCCGGTCTGCAGTTGCAATATCAGGAATACAACCGTGGCGGTGGCTTTATCAAACAGGCGGAAGAAGGAGATGCGTACGGAGTAGGAGTGTCTCTAGGCTATACTCTGATGATCCACAAATCTTTCAATATCGAGTTCGGGGCCGGGGCATGGGCTGGCGGGGCTGTGTATACCGCCTATTCTTGCCCTTATTGCGGAACAATAGTAGATCAGGGCAACAAGTTCTTTTTCTGGCCGAACAATGTCATGGTTTCATTGGTATACATCCTTTAGCACAGAAGACCGGGCATGAAAAGGTTAATAATAACGGGAATCTGCATATTGATGTCAATGGGCTTCTTTGCACAAGAGGTCAGGGCTCAGTTAGTGCTCGGTATAAAAGGAGAAATAGCATCCTCATCTTCTTTTAATGGCTGTCAGGCTGGAGGTGCAGTTACAGTCGGGAAACAGATGAAGATTGCATCAATTATGGCTGATTTCGGTCATACACAATCAAATACATATGTAGACCTGACTTTTCTGCTGAGAATATACGGAAACAAGGACCATTCTATAAATATGTATATGGGTGCCGGATTGACTGCAGGTGTCTGGTCTCCGGAAGAAAATGGCAATGTATTTATTGCTGGAGTTTTTCCGGCAGTACAGGCAGAAACGTTTATAACAAGGCGGATTTCATTGTATGCTGATGTAAGGACACCTTTTATGTTCCTTTCGGATGGCGGGGAACTCACTGCCCGCTATTCATTGGGAATAAGATATCTGCTTTATAAGGAGGCAAAGCTATGATCAAACTTGTTTATAGGATGGCGGCTGCTATCCTCTTGCTCGCGGCTTGTCATGACATCTTTGCTCAGGAAGCTGACTCAGTCAAGGCAAACTTCCTTAGCCGGAAGGGCTGGACAAGTGTGTATGAATATTATCGTGACAGTATTTACCGTGTCCATAATCCTCAAGGCAAGCTTGAAGCAATAAAGGAGAACAATACTAAAGCAGGTATTTCCCTTACAAACCAGAATGAGTTGCCCAATCTGGAATATCGTTCAAGGATGAAAGATACTCTTCTGATATTGGATATATATGGACGTGAATCATTTCTCATGAAGGCCATCAAGGATGACGCCACAGGAGAGATGGTCGCCAACGAAGTTCTCGATGCAGCTTATGTATCAGCTCGTTTCAGAAATGTGGCGGAACGTCATGGCAAGGTTGCAATCCAGTTCGACATCATTGTTCCGCATAGCATGATGGACAGCAAATGGCAACTTCGTTTTAATCCGGACATGTATATTCTGGAGGACAGCGTGCGGCTTGACCCGGTGATAATAACAGGGAAAGGTTACAGAAAGGCCCAAATGAAGGGCTATCAACAGTATGAACGTTTCCTGTCCAGGATAGTTTCTGACACTACCGCTTTTATCAATCTGCGGCAACTTGAGTTGTTCATTGAACGCAATATACCGCAACTGTATGCTTTCAAGCGGGATTCTTCAGAAGTATCTGATGAGCTTTTCTATTCATATTATGGAATAAGCGAAGCTAAAGCTGTTGAACATTATACCAATAAGCTTGCGCGTCGGAGGAACAACTATCGCCTCCTTTTGAGGCAAAGAATGTTCGACAGGTACGTAAAGGCCCCTATAGTCACTGATGGAATACGCCTTGACACGGTTCTGGTCGATATGAATGGGGATTTCATGTACTGTTATTCACAGATTATCGATACCAAGCCCAAACTGAGGAAAGTGGATATCGTTTTGTCGGGAGGCATTTATGAGCAAGACAAACAACTGTATTCCATTCCTCCTGGAGAGCCGCTTTCTTTCTACATCTCTTCGGTTTCAATGTTTGCCGATATGACAGAAAGGTATCTGACCGAAGTTGTGGAAAGAAAAGTTTCTGCGAGTGCGTCATACAACATAGTATTTCAAGTGGCAAAAGCAGATGTGAGAAGTGACCTTGCGGAGAATGCAGAAGAAATCGACAATATCAAGAATCAGCTTGTCAGTTTGATGGACAATGAAACTTTCGAATTGGACTCTATCAGAGTGACGGCTACCGCTTCCCCGGAGGGAAAATACAGACAAAACGAAAGACTATCTCAGAAAAGGTCCGAGTCTGTCTCAAAGTTCTTCGGTTCATGGATGAAACATTATCGTGATTCCGTGGAGGCCGTAAGAGGATTCAGGATAGACGAAAGCGGCCGTATCGAGAAAGAACGAGTTATCGATATCGCTTTCAAAAGCAGCATTTATGCTGAGAACTGGAGCGGCCTAGATGAACTCATCCGAAGCGACGTCAATATGACAGACGAGGATAAACAGCATTATTTCGGTCTGAAGGATATTGAAGATCCTGATGCTCGGGAATCAATAATGAAGTCGCAAGGGTATTACAAGTATCTCAAAGATGAGTTATACCCTAACCTTCGGACAGTATCGTTTGATTTCTATCTGCATAGAAAGAGCATGGAAAAAGATACAGTCCACACAACAGTCCTTGATACAGCATATATGCGGGGAGTGGAAGCAATCACAGACCACGACTATGAGGTCGCACTGATGCTGCTGGCTCCTTATCATGATTACAATACTGCAGTGGCGTATGTGGCCCTCGACCGCAACAGAAGTGCGTTGGAAATCTTGGAGAAATGCGAAAAAACTGCGCCCGTCAATTATCTGCTTGCCCTGGTCTACTCAAGGATGGGAGATGAGACGGAAGCTGTCCAGCACTATATGACCTCATGCAGCCAGGATCAGGCATACGTTCACAGGGGCAATCTCGACCCGGAAATATCGTCTCTCATCGCATTGTATGGATTGAACAAAAGGGAAGACGAAGACATTTATTAAAAACACTTAAACTATTAAAAATGAAAAAACAATTATTGATTATCGCGGCTCTGGCATTGGTGACCTGCGCTTGTAACAAGGAAAACCAGTGCATGACCTGCAAGGAAGGAAAGCCCGTTGAGGTGACAGTTCAGATTAACGGAACAACCATGACAAAAGCCACGGGCAACACGTATGCAAACGAATCAAAGGTTAACAACCTTCAAATTCTGGCATTCGATGCCAATGGTGAAATCGAAGGATATCGCAGCGTCAACAATGAAACGAGCGTGACCCTCATTGCAACTTCAGGAGAGAAAACAGTCTGGGCCGTAGTCAATGCTCCTTCTCTTGAAGGAATAACTACTCTCGAAGGTCTTAAGGGCACTCTTACAAGGCTGGAAGACAACGCTCTCGACAGTTTCATCATGACAGGTTCTGTCACTGAAGAACTATCGGACGGTGCCGTTCTGGCAATAACAGTCAAGCGTATCGTTGCCAGGGTGTCTGTAGCCAAAATATCTACAGCTTTTCCTCAAACGCCGACATACGAAGGAAAGACGCTCAAATTGAAAGGTATCTACATGTTAAACGTGGCAGGTTCTGTCAACTATGCCCTAGGCGGCGCACCTTCCGATTGGTACAACAAACTCAAACATGAAGATGATGTAGCAGATATCTATCTCTATGATGCCTTGGACCAGACACTGGCCAACAATGCATCATACGAAGTCGAGCACGCCTATTACCCGTATCCCAACAATGTTGCGGCGAGCGTGAAAGACATTGATGAAGCGGATCGTGGAACATGGAGCCAGAGACGTTCGATACTGTGTATAGAGGTTGAGTTTGATGGGACGACAGGATATTATCCGATTGAACTGCCAGTCATAGAACGTAACAAAACATACGCAATTGACGAAGTTGTGATCACCCGTTCTCCTACCGATAAACCATACGATCCTATTGATACAGGAATAGCTACGGTAAGCATTACTGTCGAGGAATGGGAGCTTGGACTCAGTTTGGGAACAGTAACCATATAGTATTACCACACAAACACTATAACTCATGAAAAAAACAATAATACTAGCTGCTGCGACAGCTCTGATGCTCTTCACGGCTTGTGAAGGGAAGATGGACACCCCTTCGGTGTCAGAAGAACAGAAAATAACCCTTGACGTTGCTATCATCCCGTCAGGTCAGGCGACAAAAGCTACCGGCACCGTGACGACATCAGCCTCCGATAATGACACAGAAGGGGAATCAAAGGTTAACAACCTCCAGATCTTCGTGTTTTCAGGAGACGTCCGTGACGGATACATATCAAAAGATAACGCTACTTCAGCGCAGGTTGAATGCACTTCAGGCACGCGTGATATTTACTGCCTCGTGAATGCTCCGGCAAGTTTAAGTTCGGTGATTTCAAAGGCCACTCTGCTTGCGACGGTATCAAAACTGGCAAATACTGCGAGCAGCTTTGAGATGATAGGGTCCAAGACCAGTGAATCAGTTACTAATAATAAACAGATATCTATCTCGGTCAACCGTATTGCTGCAAAAATAGTTGTCAAGAGCATAGAAAACGCTCTTCGTTCTGGGGGTGCGATAACCATCAAGCGCGTGTTTATAAGTAATGTGGCTGGCCAGATAAACTATGGCTTGAACACATACGCTCCGGCAAACGGAACATGGTTCAACAAGGGTGGCTACAGGTCTTCCGGAAACCTTGGGGCTTTCACTCAGGATGTCAATCTGTCGGCCAGCGTCAATGCTGGGGCAAAGTACAGCACTAACCATTACTTCTATGCATATCCCAACAACTATGGGCAGGCCAACTATAACTCAACGTGGGCACCAAAACGCACCATGTTGGTGGTTCAGATACAGTATAACGACAAATTGTATGATTATCCTGTAGATCTGGGAGTTGCACTGGAATCGAACAAAATGTATGTCATCAATAACCTGAAACTTGTTAATCTGGGTAATGCCGACGATGGAAGCGAAGGTGGATCGGACGAGGAGAACCCGGTCACCGGAGTTACGGCGCAAGTATCTGTTTCTGTTCAAGACTGGACAGTCATAACACTTGGTACCAGTGGAGAGATAACTATCTAAGTAATGAGCAAATGTTTATATACTGTTTTATTCGGAGTGATTATTCTTTGTCTTGCATGCGAAAGGCAAGGTCTTGACTTTCCATCCGACATATACAGTGTGACGTTCGTCCTTGACGGCGGAGACGCTACCCGCGCCACCGCCGCTGCGGACGAGGCGTCCATCAGAGATGCATGCCTGTATTTCGTAAATGACCGGGGTATCGTCGTTGATGCTGTGGCAGTCAATGGAAATAGTGTGTTGAGAAACTTTGAGACTGGGACATACAAAGCGTACTACGTAGCAAATTGTGGTCTTACCGTACATTCCTTCACAACAGAGAACGAAATAAACTCCCATGTCCGTTCGCTTGCTTCAGAAACGGGTTCATTCTCCATGTCTGCAAGCAAGTCCTTCAGTGTGCCAGAAGACAAGACTTGTTCCATTACTGCCGTACGTCTTGTATCTAAGGTTGAAATAGACAAGATAAGCATCGACTTTTCGCAATATCCTGACCTTGCCGCACAGACGTTTACAATAGACAGTATATTTCTTATCAATGTCGCCGGCGAGTCAATTCTTGCCGATGGTACGAGTTTCTTTCCTTCATCATCATCATGGGTAAACAAACGTGGCTATGTTTCAAGTACATCCAATGCGTTGCTTTGCGATGCCGTAGGACGGAGGGTGACGGCGGCAAGCCCGTATTCCTCAGTTCACTATTTCTACTGTTACCAGAATAATGCTTCAACCGATTCCCATTCGGCAACCTGGAGCGTGCGATATACGCGTCTTGTTGTCTCATGTACTTTGGGAACGAGAAAGACATATTATCCGATTGACATAACCGGCCCTGGAAACAGGCTGTCAAGAAACTGCAGATATGTTATAAGCGAGCTGGTTATCACAGACCTTGGAAGCACGGGACCGGATAATGTAATAACAGGTCCACTGCCGTATCATTTCTCTTCCGAAGTTAAAAACTGGGAGGGGACGTACACAATTAGTGAGAGATTCTAATAATCGGTTTTGAAAAATGAACAGTCAATCATACCGCATCTCAATCAGCGTCATAGCGGTGCAGATAATGCTTTTATTCCTTGCGTCCTGCACGGTCAAGGAAGACAGGAGAATATGCCCGTGTATTCTGGATGTGTTTTTCTCTGACCGGGAAATCATAGCAGATCCGGTCACTCTTGTCGGATGGTCCGACCAAGAGGAGTTTGGTGTAAGGGTAAAAACAGCAGACTATCCGGAGAGATACACACATAAAGCCCCCAGGACAATGATTTCTTTCGGCGCAGCTGAAGGTGTCGTCAATTGCCAGAAAAATGGACATTTTCTAATTGTTCCAGAAGGATATGAATGTGACTCATTATATGTCTATAGCGATCTTGTTGACTGTACAGGAGAAACAGCCTGTACCACGGTCATATTTCATAAACAGTTTGCAACAGTTCATCTCGGCATCACAAACAAAGACTATGAAGCAGGGGATTTTTCATTTGTTGTAGAAAGCCATAGCTGTGGTATTGATATGTTGACTTGTGCTCCGGTCGAAGGAGATTTCAGATGTATGCCAAGACTCTATGAGGATAAAAAATATCGTTATAGAATTCCCCGTCAGAGCGACGAGAGTATGACACTGGCCGTTACCCATTATTCCGGGGATACAGCAATCTTCCCATTAGGGAGATTAATCGACTCCATCGGCTACGATTGGGAGGCCAAAGATCTGCAGGATATCTATATCACTCTTGACATAACAAGAGGCAGGATCGGGGTCGGTGTTGCCGGATGGGAGGGCACAGAAAATTTCGAACTGTCAACAGTAGAACTTTAATACAATAGCCATGAAAAGGATAATAGTATACATAATGATTATTATAACCCTGGCATCATGCTCCAAGGAGGATAACAATGATATTCCTCAGAATCATGAAGAGGAAGGGTGTGCGGTTGCATTCGGCTATCATGTCAAATCATTAAGTACTCCGGGATCGAAGAGTACTTTCATAGCACAGGGATTTGATGACTCGAAAGTAACGGGTATCACTGTGGCTGTATATGACAATAATACTGGCTTGTTGCATTATAAGAAACATTTCAGTTCCGGTTTTGACGCAATGGAACTGCCGTTGCGCAACGATGTGGTCTATAACATATACGCACTTGCGAATATGGGGGATCAGACCGGCAGAATCCCTGCTTCGCGCAGCACACTGCTGTCGGAATTCACATATACGGTTCCTTCTTATTCTGATGTTAACGGAAAAGGAATTCCCATGACAGGGCGGATAGACAACTATTCTGCAGGCGGTGGGGTGGATGCAGTCTTTGAATTGAGGCGGCTTTTCGCCAAGGTTACACTCAATGTAACTACGAATTATGACGGAGGAACTGCAGGGGGTGTGAAAGTGACGAACCTTAAGGTTGGCAATGGAAACGCTGTCCTTTCTGCTTTCGGGAGCAGTCGGCTCACGTCAACTTCGAACCGGCTGGTACAAGAAGATTACGCCACGAACAATACTGTAAATGCCTCCTCGGTGGTTTTTTATGTACCGGAAAATCTTCAGGGAAAGATAGGGTCTGCGACATCTTCCCATGACAAGAATCCTGACAGAAACAGTGCGATAAATGCTGCCCGGAACCTTTTGACTTATATAGATGTGTCTGTTACAGCGAATTCGGTTTATTATGTCGGAACAATCCACTATCGCAGTTATATCGGAGCAGACTCGAAGACTGATTTCAATGTGGAGGGGAACTGCAGGTATGTCTGGAATATGACCCTGACAGAAGACGGTCTTATATATGATGACTGGAAAATAGATCAGACCGAACTCATTGCCATAGACCATATTCTCAAATTCGATGATGATATTTACTCTGTCAATCCGCGAAAGAACGTTATCTCGACTGTGAATTACACCGACAGCTATCATGGTCGATATTTAGGACAAGGTGGGGTCGACAATCAGGGCGTCAGGTGGAATGTGATACCTCCGGCGTCCCTGCCTCACTCGGCCAGCGGTACGAATTATCTTGACTATTCATATAACGCCATCACTGACGAGATTACATGGACGCCCACACGGTATTCTCCTCCCGGCGATTATACCATCACAGTGACAACTACGGACGGAAGATATTACGACGATGCCGTCCTCAGAATCAATGATACAAGATGGATAAACACCGATGGGGCATATAATAACATCCCAAGGGAAACAACGATAAACAGGTCAAGCGTTAATGCATCCACGAAATGGAACATTGGATATGCATATGGGGATTTATCTGTGTCAGATTCCGGGGAGATGAATGTTAATTCTCCAAATGCAGGTTATTATGCTGGAGTCAGCATTTTGGATAACTGGAACCAGTATATAGGATATTCATTTGCTGGCGATGCATCACAGTATCTCAGCATGAGCGGTACGCCCGGCAGCAACTCGGCGAGTTGTGTACTGTCGCAAGACATCTTGATGGGAGACTACAAATGTTATTTATACTGGAAGGATACATGGAGAGAAGACCTGAATGATTATGCATTGAAAGATTCGGCGATACTGCATGTTACAGGTACATATTTCAACAGTATGTACCTGTACGCTGCGAAATGGAGTGTAAATGTCGGAGAAACGATGGAAGTCAGGGCCATACCGCGCAATAACCCTTCATTCCCGAAAGTGGCATGGGATGTACTAACGGGAGAAGACAAGATCACACTGGTTTCCACCGGCAATCTTACAGCTGCCTTGACTGGACTAAAGGCAGGTACGGTAACCATAAGGGCGAGGGCGATGGATGGAAGTGGAGTTGTCTCGGAAAATAGAACTATTACTATTGCAAATCCGCCTGCAAGTCTTACGGTCATTCCATCGCAAGAAACCATTTTTATGGGAACCACCTTAGCATTTACCGCAATAGTCACATATTGCGACGGTACGACAGCAGATGTTACTTCGAGTTGTGCATGGTCTTCAGATAACAGTAATATAGCCAGATTTGACAATAATCTTCCAAAAGGTTTAATCACTGCGCAAAATACCGCTGGTACGGCTACGATAACAGCAAGATATTCTATTCCGGGTCAGACAGTAACTAACACAGCGACATTGCAGGTCGTTGCAAGACCTTCCCCGGTGTCGATAGAATGTGTCGACGGTTCCCAATATATTTTCCGCGATGCAACATACGGCACCGGCAGTTATACGACTACTAATATTGATGATTTGAGGTTGAAATTGAATTATTCTGACGGATCAAGCATTGTCAGCACTTTCAAAAGACTGAATGTTTCGCTTTCTTCAAGCAATTCAGCGCTTGTTCTGACGATCGACATGGGCAGCAAGATACTCCAGGCTTACGATAAAGGAACCGCAACGATAACAGTTTCATGCGACGGTCTGCAGACGAACTTTAATGTATATGTCAGCAAAGTCAGATTGACGCCATGGAGGACAGACTTGAGTACCGGCAGTAATAATAAATTCGAATTCTTTCTTACTGGATATGATGAGTCTGATGAGCATGTTGAAGCTGTCCTGTGGAGTTCGTCTGACTCAGGCATTGCTGAAGTCCGCACAGAATATGGCATTTCGACATACATTTATACAAAATCGCCAGGTACAGCGAGAATAAACGCTGATTATACAGGAAGGTATGGACATACGGTAATTGGAGGTACCGTATATGTTAGGGGTAGCGGCAATGTCAATCATGAACTGATAGTTAAGCCGGATCCTTGTCCTCTTAACGCAGGCAGTTCTCAACAGCTGAAAGCGGTATATCATACAATAACCAATGGCGTCGATGACGGTGGAGTGGATGTTACGTCGACAGCGACATGGTCAATATTTTCCGGAAGCAACTATGTTTCGATAAATAATACAGGACTTGTCACAGGAATAGCTCAAGGTACCGCAAAGGTATCAGCCAAATATCAGGGCCAGACTGATTATGCGACGGTAGTCGTCTCCAGCGTTCCTATAGTCAGAGAATATTATCTTGAAGTTTCACCGTCTTCATCAACTGTGGTTGTAGGAGGTACTCAGCAGCTGACCGCATTGTTCCACACTATAACCAATGGTATCGACAACGGAGGCGTACCGGTCAATGCAAGTTGGACGGTAGCAGCCGGAGGCGGTTTTGCGAGCGTTAACGGCAGTGGCCTTGTATCTGCTTTGGCAGCGGGAACAGCAAAGGTCGTTGCAGGTTATTCGGCCAATGGAGAGACTTATCCCGCCACAGCTACGGTAAATGTCGTAAGGCAAATGCTGGAAGTATATCGCCTTGGCTTATCTCCCGAAGAAACGACTATAGGAGAAGGTGCGACACAAACATATCAAGTCCGCAAGTATACGGATATCTATGTTGACGGAACCTTGACATACCAAGACCCCACAGGAGTAATACTGTCTAATTCAGATGTAAACTGGAGTGTATCTAACGGCAGTGCATACGCCACTGTCAATGCCTCCGGCGTTGCCACTGGTGTGGCTTCTGGGGATGCCACGATCAAAGTGGCCCTCAAAAGCAACACGTCCTTGACGGCGACAGCTCTCCTGCATGTAGATGTTGTCTTCAACGTTGATCCTGGAGACAGCAACTCAGGCAGCGGCAGCGGGAATTATTAAACAACAACAAAACAATCTTGCTATGAAACAAATACTGACTTTTTTATTTATCGGCATCTTCCTCTTTATCGGTTGTGACAAACATCCGGTGGAGGAGAGGGCCAAAACCGTGCATGACATAACCTTAATGGTAGAATCTGCCTCTCCGGTAAACAGAGACTCAGATACAAGGTCTTCATACAGCACAACCCCTCTGGACAAAATAACTGACTTTACGATTTTTGTGTTTGACAATAGCGGGCGTTTTGTTTCTGCCAACTATTATCAAGGGGATGCCAACATGTCCGGGCGTTCTCTGTTTGTCAACGAGACATTACATACAACTTTCAATGATTCTTTCGATGTGTTTATTATCGCAAATCTCGGAGACCTTCGCACAGATGGTGACTTATGTACATCGGGCGTCCCTGTAATCAGAAAAATTAAAGACTTTTCGTATGGCCTCTCAAGCAACTTGCATGAGTTTGATACAAAAGGATTTCCAATGGCGGGCTATTATCAAAACTACCGCCCGGGTACGGATTCAAGGACACTTTTTGCAGAAAAACTCGTTTCGCAGTACAACATTCATTTCACCAAATCCACAGGGAATCCCAATACATATACGATTACCGGAGGACATCTTGGAAACGTGGCTGTTCGATGCTCTCCGTTTCAACCGTTCAAAGCAAGCTCTGCAAGGGATATCAGCAGTGATGGGGATTCGTTCTCATCATCAGACATTTCAACCTTGAATGCATCGGGTTCCGCTGCTCTTTTTGTCCTCGAAAATGAGCAGGGAACAGTTTTCCCTTCAAGCGTGAAT